>ERZ778515.159-NODE-159-length-60344-cov-9.067375_pt1 | contig 60344 bp, 51 predicted proteins | sample MGYA00510343_ERZ778515 | MGnify/ENA primary metagenome ERZ778515 (study PRJEB29527, sample SAMN07138965) | mouse gut metagenome | material: feces | host: mouse | place: China:Nanjing | collected 2016-01-25 ...
AGTCAAGTCTGCCTTTGCGCTCCCTCACTTTTGCAATCATCTCCATGACTTCATTTTTCACGCTGACCGCCGTATTTTTAATGTAGCCGCGCAAAATTTTTGTCAAATTCGTTTATTTTATTTGTCAAAAATTTTACCAAAAGAAAAAAGCATTTTTTTCTTCTTTTTATATTTTTCTCTATAATAATATTCTATTGCATCTTACATAGAGAATACTGCAACGGGAGCAATATATTCTGCAACATATTCACCCTTATGTTCACTAATACCCTGTATCGACCCCTCAAATACTAGAATTTTTATAACTTTTTAAAGAAATGTTTTTATTGACTTTTCTAGTATTATAATATATAGTAGAAAACAGGAAGGAGGATTTAAAATGCTGAAATATAAAATTAATATAGCAGACGCGTTGGAACGGAAAGGATTTAACACATATAAAGCAAAGACAAGCAAGCTGTTGAGTCAAGATACGTTAAAAAAAATAAAGCGAGAAGATACTAATATATCATTAGAAAGTATCAACAGAATTTGCATGATTTTAGATATGCAGCCGAAAGACCTAATAGAATATGTGGAGAATGAGGAAGAAAAAAACAAATATAATTTTTGAAATATCTCTTTACAAAGTTACAAAAGTATGCTATTGTATAATTGTCCAAAGAAAACAAGGACAATAAAAACTGAATATAGCAAAAAAGCAAGAGCCGCAAAGGTGAAAAGTATGAAAATTACAACATTAAATTCCATCAAGACGAAGTGAAGTGGTATACTAAAACTGGACACGGAGGGGGTAGAAATTAGACAGTGTACATGATAAGATTGAACACGGCTTATCTTATACATAAACACGATTCCCCATGAAATGAACAGGAGGTTTATTAATGAGTTACACAAGGGAAGAACGGCTGGACATCGGAAAGCAGATTTACAACAATGAATTAAGCAAAAGCGATGCAGCCATAAAATACAGCATCAGCGAGGGCACAGCCAGAGATTATATGAGACTGTACAGGGATGTGAACAGCCTGCCGCCAAAAAACAGGATTCAAAAAGATGAAAATACAGTAAAAATAAACATACATTCCTGCGAACCGGATCTGTCTGAATATGAATCCATGACAAAAGAAGAACTTATTAAGGAACTGGTGAAATCACGGATCAATGAGGCGCGGTTAAAAAAAGGATACGAAGTGAAAGGGGATGGTGCAGACAGGACAATTACAATCTTCGACAGCTGGAATATGAAATAATACTGGAATTATCCGGTGAATTTCCAGTCAGCGTGTTATGCGAATTCATGGGTATCCAGCGGAGTAGCTTCTATTATTGGAAGAAACGCCTTTCTGATCCGGCTCCTAAAATAAAGGCACTTGCAGACAATGTCATTCTGTTCAGAGAATATCATTTGAAATATCCGTCACACGGATACCGGTGGCTGAGCGCAAAGATAAGACTTGATACAGGACTGAAGGTTTCTGATGCGTATGCGCATAAATGCTGTAAAATTGCTGGCATAAAAAGCGAATCAAAGCATTACCGGTATAAAAAACCAGGCGAACCCCGCAAAGTGTATCCGAACCTGATCCTTGCAGGACTCAAGATTGACGGGCCGATGCAGTGCATTGTAAGTGACATGACTGCATTCCGGTTAAAAGGCATTTATTATGAACTGACACTGTATATGGATCTTTGGAATAACGAAATACTAAGTCATTCACTTTCTGCAAAACGCGGTGACCGCATGACATACATCAGCGGCCTGCATGACCTTATAGAGCTTAAGAAACAGCATCCGGAATATAAAACAGTGCTGCATTCGGATCAGGGATCGGTATATGCATCAAAAAATTACAATGACCTGCTTGGAACATGTGGCATCATACACTCAATGTCACGCGCTGGGACGCCGACGGACAATGCAGCAATGGAATCCATCAACGGATGGATAAAATCAGAACTGTTTGCGGATTTCCATCTGCAGGGTGAAAATGTGAAAGAAGAAATGGCGGCGTACATAAAATTTTTCAACGAGGAACGGCCTGCATACTCACTTGGGTATTTAACGCCCAAACAGTACAGAGAAACATATTCAACTGTATAATACTTATAGATTGTATGTCAAAAAATACAATTTAAGTGTCCAATTTTTGTTGACCAGTGCAATACTTTTCTGCTTCCCAAATCACGTATAGAACGCACCAGCTTTCTGGTATCAATTCCATAAATCCCTGGAATCTGGTATTTCTCCATGATTTCGGATAATGTATATTTACTGCGGAAGTTGGATGGGTAATTGTTATAATCCCTTACAGCCAATCCTCCAATCGTTGGTGTCTCTGCTTCAAAATCTTCTTCTGCAATCCCATAGTTGCCAATCAGCAGATATGCCATCACTACTGTCTGATAAGTGTAAGATGGATCAGAAATAATTTCCTGATATCCTACCGGAGAGGTATTAAATACGACTTCTGTGATCTTCTCATTACCAGAACCAAAATCATATCCATAATACTCACTGCCATCTTCCATGATTAGTTTTCTGTCAAATATTTTCATAATGTTTACACCTCTTTATCTAACCCCGTTCAGACAGTTTCCCTTCAAAACGGTCTTTGCGGAGATCAGTTGGAATTTTTGTTGGATATTTTCCATGAAAGCAGGCAGCACAATAGTCCTCGCTGTCAATCAGCTTACTCAGTTTCCATACCTCCAAATATCCCAAAGAATCCACTCCGATAATCTCTGCTATTTCCTCCGTACTATGATGACAGGCAATCAGATTTTCTTCAGAGTCAATGTCCGTGCCATAATAGCAGGGATGTAAGAATGGGGGAGCCGAAATTCTCATATGTACCTCTTTCGCTCCCGCTTCACGCAAAATCTTTACAATACGCTTACTGGTTGTACCTCTTACAATGGAATCGTCAATGAGAACAACCCGTTTTCCATCGATTACATTTTTTACAGGAGAGAGTTTTATCCTGACTTGATCCAAACGTTCATTTTGTCCCGAAGAAATGAATGTTCTCCCGATGTATTTGTTTTTAATCAGTCCAATCCCATAAGGAATGCCGGATTGATTTGCATAACCCAGAGCTGCATCAAGGCCGCTGTCCGGAACTCCAATGACAATATCCGCATCTGCCGGATAACTCTCTGCCAGCAGCTCGCCTGCTCTCATTCGTGATCCGTGGACGGACACACCATCTATGGCCGAATCCGGTCTTGCAAAATAGATATATTCAAAGATACAGGTTTTCTTCTTCTGTTTCCCACAGTGTTCTTTCCTTGATTCCACGCCATTTTGACTAAACACAAGAATCTCCCCTGGAAGCAAATCTCTGGTAAATTCTGCCCCTACCGCTGACAATGCACAGCTTTCTGATGCCACCACATACGCTCCATCCGGCATCTGTCCATAACAAAGCGGTCTGAATCCATAAGGATCTCTTGCGGCAATCATCTTTGCAGACGACATCAAAACCAGTGAATAGGCGCCCTCCAGTAAATTCATGGTGTTGCTTACCGCATCTTCTATGCTGGGTGTCATCAGCCGTTCTCTTGTAATCACATAAGCAATGGTTTCTGTATCACTGGTGGTATGAAAAATCGCTCCTGATAACTCTAACTTATCACGCAACTCCAACACATTACTCAGATTCCCATTATGCGCCAGCGCCATTTTTCCTTTCTGGTGGTTGATTTCAATAGGCTGACAATTATTTCGTGTTGTCCCTCCGGTTGTTCCATATCTTACATGTCCCACTGCCATAGTCCCTTCCGGCAAATGGGATAATGTGTCTTTTGAAAACACCTCGCTTACAAGTCCCAGATCCTTATAGGAAGAAAACACACCATCATCATTTACAACGATTCCGCAGCTTTCCTGTCCTCTATGCTGCAGGGCATACAATCCATAGTAGACAATCCCTGCAACATTTTCTTTTTTTCTGCTCATCACACCGAATACACCGCATTCTTCATGAATAGCCATAACCTTATTTCCTCCTGCGCATCATTCTACCGTAACAGATTTTGCCAGGTTCCTTGGTTTATCAATATCACAGCCACGATTCAATGCAACATAATACGCAAAAAGCTGTAATGGAATCACTCCAAGAACCGGCTGCAAAAGTGAATGTACTTTTGGTATTACAAACACTTCTGATGCTTGACTTTCTATCAGGCTTACAATCCGTTCCGTAGTCATTGCGATTACTTCTGCACCTCTGGATTTTACTTCAACAATATTAGACAAGGATTTTTCCACCAGCGGTTCATAGGTTGCCAGCGCAACCACCAGTGTTCCCGGTTCTATCAAAGAAATCGTTCCATGTTTCAGTTCTCCCGCCGCATAGGATTCTGAATGAATATAAGAAATCTCTTTTAGCTTTAGAGAACCTTCCAAGCCCAGTGCATAGTCCAGATTACGGCCAATATAGAAAACACTGTTATGGTTGAAATATCTGGATGCCGCTTTCTGATACCGATCCAGATCATTCATGACAACACTTATCTTTTCAGGCAAATCCTGAAGTTCTCGGATAATTACCGCATATTCTTCCTGCTCAATTCCGTTTAACTGTTTTGCAAGATAAACTCCCAACATGAGCAAAAGTGTCATCTGCGTCGTGTACGCTTTTGTAGTTGCCACTGCAATTTCCGGTCCTGCCCAAGTATAAAGTACATAATCCGCCTCTCTTGCTATGGAACTTCCCATGACATTTACAATTGACAGGACTTTGGAGCCTTTTCGCTTTGCTTCCCGAAGTGCCGCCATAGAGTCCAGTGTTTCCCCTGACTGGCTAATCACAATTACGAGTGCTGATTCTCCAAGTAACGGTTCGCTATATCTGAACTCTGATGCAAGACAGGCTTCTACCGGAATGTGCAGTAATCTCTCCAATGCATATTTTCCTGTCATGCCTACATGATATGCCGATCCACATGCAACAATATAGATTCTGGAAATATTCTTCATTAACTCGCTTGCATTATTCAATTCTTCCATCACAATTTCTCCATCTGCCAGTCTCGGAGAAATTGTTTTGCGTACTGCTTCCGGCTGTTCCATAATTTCTTTCAACATGAAATGCGCATATCCGCCTTTTTCTGCCGCTGAAACATCCCACTCAATCAAATGTTTTTCCTTTTCCAGAAGAAATCTGTCTCTGTCAAATATTTGAACCCCATCTGCCGTAATGACTGCCGTCTCCCCATCTTCCATATAAGAAACAGTCTTCGTTTGCGCAAGAAGTGCAGTAACATCAGAAGCAATATAATTTTCATTTTTGCCATAGCCAATCAGCAACGGTGCATCCTTTTTCGCTGCAACCATCTGTCCTGGAAAATCAGAACAGAGAATCCCCATGGCATACGCACCTTTGATACGATTTAAAACCGCATATACTGCATCCATCAGGTCTGATTTTTTTCTATAATAATATTCCAGTAACTGGACGATTACCTCCGTATCCGTATCAGAAGAAAAAACGACTCCTTTACGAATAAGAGAATTTTTGATCTCCAGATAGTTTTCTATGATGCCATTATGGACGACCGCTATCTTTCCTTCCTGCCCAACATGAGGATGTGCATTTGTATCATTTGGTTCCCCATGGGTTGCCCATCTGGTGTGACCAATGCCGATATTTCCCGACAAAGGATTTTGAGAATCCAGCAATTCACGCAGAACAGACAGACGTCCTTTGCTCTTTTTTACCTGTAATCTCCCATCCGCTGATATGGTCGCAACTCCTGCCGAGTCATATCCTCTGTATTCCAGTCGTTCCAGACCATCAAGCAATATTGGAACAGCTTCTGTCTTTCCTGCAAATCCAATAATTCCACACATTTTTTCTACTCCTCTTTTCTTTTTATTCGAGAACACTTCATCACTCTTGCTGCCGAAATGAATCCTTTAAACAGTGGATGTGACCGATTGGGACGGCTCTTAAATTCCGGATGGAACTGTACGCCTACAAAAAACGGGTGTCCCTGCAGTTCTACGGTTTCCACCAGCCTGTCATCCGGAGAAGTCCCACTGACCACAAGTCCGGCTCTCATCAGTTCCTCACGATATTTATTATTAAACTCATAGCGATGGCGCTCATAGATCAGTTTATTACCATAACATTTTTCCAATTTTGTTCCTGCTTTAATACTGCATGGATAACTTCCCAAACGGAGCGTACCGCCTTTATCAATTTCCTCACTCTGTCCCGGCATAAAATCAATTACTTTATGCTCGCATTGCTCATCAAACTCACCTGAATGAGCGTCTTTCAATCCGAGCACATTCCTTGCAAATTCGATGACAGCAATCTGCATACCCAGACAGATACCAAAGTAAGGAATCTGATTTTTACGCGCATAGTTTGCTGACTGGATCATGCCTTCGATACCACGATTTCCAAATCCGCCTGGTATGATGATTCCATCCAGCCCTTCCAATATGCCATTTACATTTTCCTTCGTAATATTTTCTGAATCAATCCAATGGATTCTTACAAATGTATTCAGTTCATACCCGGCATGGCTCATTGCTTCTGCCACAGACAGATATGCATCATGGAGCTTTACATACTTTCCAACCAGACCGATATGTACTTCTTCGGAACGGTTTCGGATGCGTTCCACCATCTGTTCCCAATCTGACAATTCCGGTTTTGGTACATCGATGTGAAGTTCTCTGCAAACAACATCTGAAAATTCGGACTTTTCTAACATCAGAGGTGCTTCGTAGAGGTTCTGCAACGTCCTGTTTTCAATCACGCACTCTGGTTTCACATTGCAGAAAAGAGAAATCTTCCGGAAAATCGATTCTTCTAATGGTTTATCAGAACGCAGCACTATAATACTGGGATTAATTCCCATCCCTCGAAGTTCCTTGACCGAATGCTGCGTCGGTTTTGACTTATGTTCTTCAGAGCCACTCAAATAAGGTACTAACGTCACCTACATTACGCGCAGAATACACATGCTGTACAAACGTCGGTTTTGACTTATGTTCTTCAGAGCCACTCAAATAAGGTACTAACGTCACATGGATAAATAAACTGTTTTCTCCGCCAACCTCCAATGAAAGCTGACGTACCGCTTCCAGAAACGGCTGGGATTCAATATCGCCAATGGTTCCGCCGATCTCTGTGATTACTACATCTGCGTCCGTCTTTTTGCCCACACGATACACAAATTCCTTAATCTCATTTGTGATATGTGGAATCACCTGAACTGTGGAACCAAGGTATTCTCCTCTTCGTTCCTTGTTTAATACATTCCAATAAACCTTCCCTGCAGTCAGGTTGGAGTATCGATTCAGATCTTCATCAATAAATCTCTCATAATGCCCCAGATCCAGATCCGTTTCTGCTCCATCTTCAGTCACGTATACTTCACCATGCTGATATGGACTCATTGTTCCGGGATCTACGTTAATATATGGGTCTAACTTCTATGCTGCCACTTTCAGACCTCTTGCTTTTAAAAGCCGTCCAAGAGAAGCGGCAGTAATCCCTTTTCCCAGACCGGATACTACACCTCCAGTCACAAATATATATTTAGTCATAATTTTTCATTTTCTCCTAAAACATTGTAATACAGGCATCACGTTCTGCACCGACAGACACATACTTAATCCGGCTCTCGATTGTCTTCTCAATATAACGAATATATTCCAGCGCCACCATTTTCCACAGTCAGGTTTTTCCATTCCACAAGACCACCAAGACGTTCCTTTAATGCTTCCGGATAGAGTAAGTCACTCATACGCAATGCTTTTTTCATATATTTGTCTGCATATACCGAAATTTCATCTAAAAAATCTGTATTTCGCTTTATGTTCCACTATTACCATAGTTAGATAGTACCCTTGCAGAAGGATCATTTACGTCGCATCCTTCCCACTCTCTGTTCGGCATCCAGAAATCGGCAACCATCTCAGCCTGACCCGGATAATACTTTTCAAAAATCTCTCTATATAATAAAGATTCTTTTGTAAATGGTCTGGCATGAGTATAGTTTTTACATCTGCTTTCAAATTCTGCATCTGTATATTGCTTTTGTGCATACTCCTTTAAATAATCAACCATGGAGTGTCCAACAGCATCTGAAAACGCAGCTTTTTCTCTCCAAAGAATATCATCCGGCAGATACCCGTCCTGTTCAAATGCATGACGGAGCAGATATTTCCCTTTTCCATAAGTATTCAGTTTTAATTTCGGATCTACTGCCATAACATATTTTACAAAATCCAGATCACCAAACGGAACTCTTGCTTCCAGTGAGTTTACAGAGATACAGCGATCCGCACGGAGAACATCATACATATGAAGTTCACGGATTCGTTTCTGTGATTCCTCTTGAAAGGCTCTCGCATCCGGTGCAAAGTCCGTATATTTATAACCAAACAATTCATCAGAGATTTCACCGGTCAAAAGGACACGGATATCGGTCTTTTCATGGATTGCCTTACACACCAGATACATACCCATGGATGCACGGATTGTAGTAATATCATAGGTTCCCAACAACTGAATGACTGTTTCCAGTGAAGAAAGTACTTCATCCGATGTCATATAAACCTCTGTATGATCACTTCCAATATAATCTGCCACCTGTCTTGCATATTTTAAGTCAATGGCATCTTCACTCATGCCAATCGCAAAGGTCTTAATTGGTTCGTTACTTTTCATTGCTGCAATAGCGCACACCAAAGAAGAATCCAATCCGCCGGAAAGCAGGAAGCCTACTTTTGCATCAGCTACAAGACGTTTTTCCACGCCGGCCACAAGCTTATCACGAATACCCTTGCAGACTGTTTCCAAATCATCATGACAAACCGTATCTACTTTAGCAATGTCACAGTAACAGATAAACTGACCGCCCTTATAGTAATGTCCCGGCGGAAACGGCATGATCTTTTCCGTGAGTCCTGTCAGATTTTTCGCTTCACTGGCAAATATCACAGCGCCTTCTTTGTCATATCCATAATATAATGGACGGATTCCTATCGGATCTCTTGCAGCGATAAATTCTCTTGCTTTCCCATCATAAATGATACAGGCAAACTCTGCATCAATCATGCCAAACATGTCTGTACCGTATTCCTGATATAACGGTAAAAGTATCTCACAGTCCGATTCACTTTCAAACGTATAGTTCACTGACAGTTCTTCTTTCAGCTTCTCAAATCCATAAATTTCTCCATTGCAGACCACATAACTGTTCCCATACTTAAATGGCTGCATACCGGATGGAGTCAATCCCATGATCGATAATCTGTGGAATCCAAGAAGACCATCGCCTGTTTCAACCACCCGGCTGTCATCCGGACCTCTTGATATGGTCTTCCCAAATCCTTCCATAAAAACATCAAAAGCAGCACTGCAGCTGCAATAACCCATAATAGAACACATATGAATCCACCTCCGTAAATCTTAGTAATTCAGCATTCTATAGGGCAAGTGCTGTGCTCGCGGTGCCACCTATCTTTTATCTCATTTCCAAACCTTTTCATGGTTCTGCCATTAACGCCTGACCAACGTCGCACCTACTAAGGAAAATCTGTTCGGATTGCAGCTTAAAAAGTGTTATTCATACAGGCTCTGCCGGGTGGCTCTCACTGTTCCACCCTCTCTGTAAGTGATCGCCTGTACTACTTCTCTTTTCTCAAATGCCTTTACAATATTTAGTTTCTGTCCATTCTGATTTTTATTCTACGTCCTGAAGAGCATCAAATCCTTCTTCTCCGGTTCTTATCTTTACAACATTTTCCACATCGTAAACAAAGATTTTACCATCCCCGATATGTCCTGTGTAAAGCGCCTTCTTCGCTGTTTCAATGACTTTACGAACCGGAACTGCGCTGACTACGATATCCACCTGCACTTTGGGAAGGAGGTTTGCTTCGACCTGTACGCCTCGATAATACTCCGGTTTTCCTTTCTGCGCACCGCATCCCAAAACATGAGATACTGTCATACCAGTAATACCAAGCTTCATCAGGGCATTCTTTAATGTCTCAAATTTAGATTCCTTACATACAATCTCAAGCTTTGTAAACTTCGGAGTACCTTCTTCAAAAGCCGGAACTTTTTTAACCGGGATTGCCTCTGCCATCGGCGTATCGCCCGCCACCATAACCGGCATACCCTCATCCTCCGCTGTCACTGTATCCGGAAGCATTGCAAAACCTGCATATGCTGTTAATAAACCATGTTCAGATACATCAAGTCCCGCAATTTCATCTTCTGCATCAGCACGAAGTCCAATCGTATATTTGATTGCTAAAAATACAATCGTGATGATAATCGCTACATATGCCGCTACAGAAAAAACGCCTGCCGCCTGAACTCCAAGGAAGTGTAAACCGCCTCCATAGAAAAGCCCTGCTTCTGTTGTTACACCTGTCGCAAATAATCCTGTAAGGATTGTTCCGACTGCCCCACATACACCATGAACAGATACAGCGCCAACCGGGTCGTCAATTTTTGCAATCTTATCAAAAAATTCAACGGATAATACAACCAAAACACCACATACAAAACCGATTATGGCTGCACCAGCCGGACTTACTGCATCACAGCCAGCCGTAATACCAACAAGTCCTGCCAATGCTGCATTGTATGTCATGGAAACATCCGGCTTTTTGTATCGAATCCATGTGAAGATTAACGTTGTACAGCAAGCTGCCGCAGCTGCCATATTTGTGTTGAAAAATACTCTTCCTGCCGTTTCCATTAAAGCGTCGCTGTCCATACCTACAGTAGAGGCGCCGTTGAAGCCAAACCAACAGAACCAGAGGATAAATACGCCAAGCGCCGCAAAAGTAAGGTTGTGTCCGAGGATAGCCCGCGGTTTTCCATCTCTACCATATTTTCCAATACGAGGTCCTAATATTTTGGCTCCGATCAATGCGCAGACACCTCCTACCATATGCACGGCTGTAGAACCTGCAAAATCGTGAAAGCCCATCTGTGAAAGCCATCCGCCCCCCCAAATCCAGTGTCCTGAAATCGGGTAAATCAAAAGAGAAATTGCTGCAGAATAAATGCAATATGCACTGAATTTTGTTCGCTCAGCCATTCCTCCGGACACGATTGTTGCAGATGTGGCACAAAAAACAGTCTGGAAGATCGCAAATGCCCATAGTGGAACCCCCGCCGGCAAAATGTGATTGTACTCTCCACGAATCAATGGGTCAAAGGTTCCTATGATGGCAGAACCGCTTCCAAACATCATCCCAAACCCTGCCAGCCAGAAGACCGGTGTGCCGATGCAGAAATCCATCAGGTTCTTCATCAAAATATTTCCTGTATTCTTTGCCCTGGTAAATCCGGCTTCACACATGGAGAATCCCGCCTGCATGAAGAACACTAACGCTGCCCCAATCAATACCCAAATTGTGTTGACTGCACTGTAAGTCATAAACATTCCTTCTTTCTATATCTTTTTTGCACTCTGAAATCTTCGATTCTATCACTAACGTATCAGATGAACATACGGCCGCCCCATTCCTGCCGGTACGTTATTTTACGCCAAACAGTAAATCGCCATAGGTTGGAAACGGCCAGTATTTCTTTGCTGTCATTATTTCCGCCTCGTCACAGGCAACCCGGAGTTCACCCATCTTACTCAAAACAACATCACGAATCCTATAAGATTCTGCTTCAATGTCCCCGGCATCCTGCAGCTTCATCACTGTTTCTTCCAATTCATCGGCTTTGACCGCAATCTGTTCTTCCAGTCTTGCCAGTTTCTTTAACAGTTCCACTTCATAGCTACAAGGAATAGAGGCATCCACTGCTTTTTTCGCTGCTGCTGTATTTGCAAGTTCCAGTACATATGCGCTTACCGCCGGAGCAATCTCTGTCTTTGCCATATCAATCATGGTATTTGCTTCAATCAGTACAGTCTTGCAATAGTTTTCCAGCATGATCTCACATCTTGATTTCAGCTCAGCTTCAGAAAATACCTTATGCCCTGTCAACATCTGTACATTTTTTTCATCCAGCAGATGCGGCATACAATCCGGTGTGGTGCGGTAGTTGAGAAGTCCTCTCTTTTCCGTCGCTTCCTTAATCCATGTATCATCATAACCATTGCCGTTGAAAATGATATGCTTATGGTCTTTGATCGTTTTTCGGATCATTTCATGTAATGCTTCTTCAAAGTTCTCTGCTTTTTCCAGTCTGTCCGCATAGATCTTCAGGCTTTCTGCAACGGCGCTGTTCAGCATCATATTTGCACATGCAATGCTGTTAGAAGATCCCAGCATACGAAACTCAAATTTATTTCCGGTAAATGCAAACGGTGATGTGCGGTTGCGGTCTGTCGTATCACGGTTGAATTTCGGGAGCACATCCACACCGAGCTTCATCTGTGCCTTTTTCGTCCCTTCATATGGAGTGTCTGTTTCAATCGCTTCCAATACCGCATTTAATTCATCTCCAAGGAAAATCGATACCACTGCCGGAGGCGCTTCATTGGCACCGAGCCTGTGGTCATTTCCTGCTGTCGCAACAGACAGACGAAGCAAATCCTGATAATCGTCTACCGCTTTGATTACTGCGCACAGGAATATTAAAAACTGTGCATTTTCATACGGCGTCTCTCCCGGTGATAACAGATTCACGCCGTTATCCGTCGCAAGGGACCAGTTATTATGTTTTCCACTGCCGTTTACTCCGGCAAATGGCTTTTCATGAAGCAGACATACAAGTCCATGCTTTGCCGCCACTTTCTGCATGATTTCCATGGTTAACTGGTTATGGTCTGTCGCAATATTTGCTGTCGTATAAACAGGGGCAAGCTCATGCTGCGCCGGAGCCACTTCGTTATGTTCTGTCTTAGCCAGAATTCCCAGCTTCCAAAGTTCTTCATTCAGTTCTTCCATATAAGCGGCAACTCTTGGTTTAATCACACCAAAGTAATGATCGTCCATCTCCTGTCCCTTCGGCGGTTTCGCACCAAAAAGTGTGCGTCCTGTAAATCGAAGATCTTTTCTCTGTTCGTACATTTCCTTTGTAATGAGGAAATACTCCTGTTCCGGTCCTACAGATGTATGGACATATTTCACGTCCGTCTTTCCAAACAAATGAAGAATACGAAGCGCCTGCTTATTTAAAGCTTCCATAGAGCGAAGCAACGGTGTTTTCTTATCAAGCGCCTCGCCTCCATAGGAACAAAACGCTGTAGGAATACATAATGTTTTCCCTTTGATAAACGCATAAGAGGTAGGGTCCCATGCTGTATATCCTCTGGCCTCAAAAGTAGCCCGAAGTCCACCGGACGGAAAAGAAGATGCATCCGGCTCGCCTTTGATCAGTTCCTTTCCTGAGAATTCCATAATCACACTGCCATCCGGGGATGGAGAAATGAAACTATCATGCTTTTCCGCTGTTATGCCGGTAAGCGGCTGGAACCAGTGTGTATAATGCGTAGCGCCATTTGCAACCGCCCAGTCCTTCATTGCTGCTGCAACTGCATTGGCGACACCAATATCAAGCTTTGCACGCTCGTCAATGGTTTTTCTCAAAGATTGATAAACCTTTGCAGGCAAATTTGCTTTCATTACTCTGTCATCGAAAACTTTACATCCAAAAAATTCTGAAACCTTCTTCATAATGTCACTCCTTCCAATTTGAAAAGGCAAGGAGGTCTTTCACAGTACATGATCTTGCACACGAAAGACGCCCTTGCCTTTTGAATCAAATTGCATCTATTTTAAATTATTAAGAAAAAACGCCTCTGAGAACTTCATCTCAAAGACGCCTTTGCCTTTACATGTTGGATAATACACCCGGGAAAATTATTTGTCAATCCCTTTTTATAATTTTTGACGCAACATATAAATTTACAGTTACAATTCACACCCACGCCAGTTTTTATCATGTTATAAGTTATTGAGGTGTGAATTATAACAGATTTTGCACACAAAATGCTAAAAGGCAAGCATTTTGGCGCATGATTCCCACTACTTTGGCGCGGGTGTGAAAAGTAACAATTTACACTCATCCTGTTCTTGTCTCTTGACAAAACTTGCTATTCGCTGTATATATATTATATTGAGTATGAGCAAAGGCGTTCATTTTCAGAGCAGGAATTTTTCTACCCTAAAAATGGACGCCTTTGCCTTTTTATTGATTCTGAAAGGAAGGTATAAGATATATGAAAATCGAAGGTCAAGTGAGAATCCCTTCCGGATGCGCAATCTCAGCTGTCATTTCCAAAGAAGGAAATAAAATGTCCGGTGAACTGATCACAGATTCCATGAAACCCATGCATGACCGTTCCAACGGATTAGGCGGCGGCTTTGCAGGTTATGGCATTTATCCTGAATATAAAGAGTTTTATGCATTCCATATGTTCTTTGATACCCGCGACACAAGAAAGGAATGTGAAGCTTTCTTAAAAGAACGGTTTGAGATCATCCAATCCGAAAGGATTCCGACCCGCAGGATTCCGGCTATTACAGATGAACCGATTATATGGAGATACTTTATTGCTCCGCTAAAATCCGTTTTGCTTTCTTTGCAGCTGGATGAAAAAGAATTTGTTGCCAGAACAGTTATGAAGATCAACGCTGAAATGTCCGGTGCTTATGTTTTCTCCAGTGGAAAAAACATGGGAACCTTCAAAGCGGTAGGTTTTCCGGAAGATGTGGGTATTTTTTATAAACTGGAAGAATATAAAGGATACTCCTGGACTGCCCACGGACGCTATCCAACAAACACCCCCGGATGGTGGGGCGGCGCACATCCGTTTACGCTGCTTGACTATTCTATCGTACATAATGGTGAAATTTCCTCTTATGATGCGAACCGCCGATTTATCGAAATGTTTGGCTACAAATGTACGCTCCAGACCGATACCGAAGTCATTACTTATATCATGGACTATCTGCTCCGTGTACAGGGACTTACCCTTGGTGAAACTGCAAGTGTCATTGCTGCTCCATTCTGGAGTACCATTGCAGCAAAAACAGATTTGGAAGACCAGAAAAAACACACCTATCTCAGAACCATGTTCCCAAGTCTGCTTGTGACTGGTCCTTTCTCTATCGTTCTAGGATTTGATGGCGGACTGATGGCGCTGAACGACCGGTTGAAGCTGCGTTCTATGGTCGTCGGGGAAAAAGACGACAAGGTATTTATTGCCAGTGAAGAGGCTGCCATCCGAACCATGGAGCCAAATGCCGAAAACATATGGTCTCCTGCCGGTGGTGAACCAGTTATTGTAAAAGTAAAGGAAGGTGCATTTTCATGAGCGTAAAATTTATCTATCCGGAATTTGAAGTAATCAGAAATGAAAACAGATGCATTGCCTGTCGGGTATGTGAACGGCAATGTGCCAATGAAGTACATAGTTACGACGAAGAACATAAGATTATGAAGTGCGATGAATCGAAATGTGTCAACTGCCAGCGATGTGTTTCTCTTTGTCCGACCAGGGCATTAAAAATTGTAAAAAGTGACTGTACCCTGCGTGAAAACGCAAATTGGTCAAACGATACGATAAAAGAGATTTATAAACAGGCAAACAGCGGCGGCGTTCTTTTATCTTCCATGGGTAATCCCAAACCACTGCCTGTATACTGGGATAACATCCTGATCAATGCATCACAGGTAACAAACCCTTCCATTGATCCCTTGCGGGAACCGATGGAAACCAGAGTTTACCTCGGAAAGAAGCCTCGAACAGTGAGTCGTACAGAGGACGGAAAATTAGACTGCAAACTGCCGCCGCAGCTGGAGCTTTCCATGCCTGTCATATTCTCTGCCATGAGTTATGGTTCTATCAGCTACAACGCCCATAAATCCCTTGCGCTGGCGGCAACAGAGCTTGGTATCTTATATAACACTGGTGAGGGTGGTCTGCATGAAGATTTTTACTGCTATGGAGAAAATACCATCGTACAGGTAGCATCTGGACGTTTTGGCGTTCATGAGGGTTATCTGAATGCGGGTGCTGCAATAGAAATTAAAATGGGACAAGGAGCAAAACCGGGCATTGGCGGACATCTTCCCAGTACAAAAATTGTCGGTGATATATCACGTACCCGTATGATTCCGGAAGGCTCTGATGCAATTTCACCGGCTCCACATCATGATATTTATTCCATCGAGGACTTGCGTCAGCTTGTGTTCTCGTTGAAAGAAGCTACAGAGTATAAGAAACCTGTCATCGTTAAAGTCGCAGCCGTTCACAATATTGCTGCCATTGCAAGTGGTATTGCCCGCAGCGGAGCTGATATCATCGCCATTGATGGTTTTCGCGGCGGTACAGGCGCCGCTCCTACCAGAATCCGGGATAACGTCGGCATTCCCATCGAGTTAGCACTTGCTTGCGTTGACCAAAGACTTCGTGACGAAGGTATCCGAAGCAATGTGTCACTGGTAGTCGGCGGAAGTATCCGAAGCGCTGCCGATGTGGTAAAAGCCGTTGCATTTGGTGCGGATGCCTGTTATGTGGCTACCGCTGCTCTTCTGGCTCTTGGCTGCCACCTTTGCCGAACCTGCCAAAGCGGTAAATGTAACTGGGGAATCGCAACCCAGCGTCCGGAGCTGGTAAAGAGACTGAATCCTGAAACGGGAAGCGAACGCCTGATTCATCTTATGACCGCATGGAAACACGAGATCAAAGAACTGATGGGCGGCATGGGCATCAATTCCATAGAGGCTCTACGAGGAAACCGTCTGATGCTGCGTGGCATTGGCTTAACAGAAAAAGAGCTTGAGATACTTGGTATCTCTCATGCAGGAGAGTGATGAATATGTTACAAAAAACTGCTTCTACAGCATTTTCCGTAGAAAAACGTAAACAATTTTTTGGAGGTGTGGTATAATATGAAAATCATTGATGCTGCAAATTTAGATTACAGAGCTGTAAATGAAGCACTGCGCGAGACAGACAGCGACTGTACGATTAACGGCTGCTGCGGTCAGAGATTTATAGCTGCCGGTATGTCTGACCGGAATCTTATCATCAATGGAATTCCGGGTAATGCACTGGGTGCATATTTAAACAATGCCCATATTACCGTAAATGCCAATGCACAGGATGCTGTAGGCGACACCATGAATGAAGGAAAGATTCTAATCCATGGCAATATTGGTGATGCTGCCGGTTATGCCATGCGCGGCGGCAAAATCTATGTACATGGCAATGCAGGATACCGTGCCGGAATCCATATGAAAGCATATAAAGAAAAAATTCCTATCATGATCATCGGTGGATGTGCCGGAAGCTTCCTTGGGGAATATCAGGCTGGCGGTGTCATTATCGTCCTTGGACTTCACAAAGACGACAAACACATCGTAGGAAACTTCCCATGTACCGGAATGCACGGCGGCAAAATGTTCCTGCGCGGCAACTGTGAAGATATCCGCTTTCCGGAACAGGTAACTGCAAGATGTGCATCCTCAGAGGATTTTGAGGAAATCCGGGAGTATCTGTCCGAATACTGCGCAGATTTCGGATATTCTGTGGACGAACTTTTGTCTGCTCCTTTTACAGTCATCACACCAGACAGTAAAAACCCATATAAACAAATGTATGTAGCAAATTAAAAGAAAGTAGGTAGGCTTATGAAATATTCCAAAGAAGAGGTCATACAATATGTGCAGGAAGAAGATGTAAAATTCATCCGCCTCGCCTTTTGCGATGTATTTGGCAAACAGAAAAACATATCCATCATGCCAGAGGAGCTTCCCCGCGCTTTTGAATGTGGAATTGCCATTGATGCCTCTGCCATCGCAGGCTTTGGCGATGAAAATCATTCCGATCTGTTTCTCCATCCGGACGCGGACACACTGATGCCCCTGCCATGGAGACCAGAGCATGGCCGTGTGGTACGAATGTTCTGTAATATTACCCGCCCGGACGGAAAAACATTTGAATGTGACACCCGTTCTATTTTAAAAAAAGCAATTCAGGATGCCCAAAACGCAGGATTCCACTTCTTCTTTGGTGCTGAACAGGAATTTTACCTGTTTACTCTGGATGATAATGGAAACCCGACCAAAGAGCCTTATGATAACGCAGGCTATATGGATATTGCCCCAGAAGACAGAGGCGAAAATATCCGCCGTGAAGTATGTCTGACACTTGAACAGATGGGAATACAGCCTGAAAGTTCTCACCACGAAGAAGGTCCGGGACAAAACGAAATTGATTTTCGCTATTCCGATCCACTGACTGCTGCCGACAATGCCATGACCTTCCAGACTGTTGTGAAAACAATCGCCAGACGTAATGGGCTTTTTGCTGATTTCAGTCCCAAACCACTGGATGATAAACCTGGAAACGGATTCCATATCAATATATCCGCAAAATGCTCTGGTGATACAGACTGTATGAATTACATGATTGCTGCTATTCTGGATAAGGCTGCGGATATGACTGTATTTTTAAACCCAACGGAAAATTCTTATCAGCGTTTTGGCAGCAATAAAGCTCCAAGATATATCTCTTGGTCCAGCGAGAACCGTTCCCAGCTCGTCAGGGTTCCTGCTGCTGTAGGCCAATACCAGCGTGTGGAGCTTCGATCTCCAGACCCATCTGCAAATACTTATCTTGCATTTGCCCTGCTGATTTATGCCATTATGGATGGCATTCAAAACAAACTGGAATTACCAAGCCCCGCTGATATGAACCTGTATAAAGCAGATGCAGATACACTGGCAAAATTTGAGCAACTGCCCTGCGATTTTAAATCTGCATGTTCTACAGCCGCAAACAGTAATTTTATAAAAGAACATATACCAAATGCCATCTTAGATATATATTGCAATAAATAATTGAAACCAATGAAAAAGGAGGAGGTGTAAAATGAGTTTAAAAGAACGTTTTTACAGTATACTCATCGTGTCTGCAACAGATCGTTTCACCTCTGCCTTTGCGGACCTACTTCCCGAAACAAGATACTACCCTATGAATCATGTTACAAGTGTCAGTGCCGCCAAACGGGCGCTTGCAGAAAAAACATTTGATTTTGTTATTATCAACGCCCCTTTGCCTGATGATGCGGGCACTCGTTTTGCGATTGACATCTGTACTACCAAATCATCTGCTGTGTTGCTTTTGGTAAAAAATGATGTTCATGCCGGTATCCACGATAAGGTTGCAGAGTATGGCGTTTTCACTTTGCCAAAGCCAATCTCAAAACAAACTATGACTCATGCCCTTAACTGGATGGAAAGCGCCAGCGAACGACTGAAACAATTTGAGAAGAAGTCTCTGTCCATCGAAGAAAAAATGGCTGAAATCCGTCTGGTCAACAAGGCAAAATGGATATTGATTCGTGAACTCTCCATGAGCGAACCTGATGCTCACCGTTACATAGAAAAACAGGCAATGGATCGCTGCATTGCAAAGCGAACTATTGCCGAAGAAATTATCAAAACTTATACCTAACCCCCTTGCCTAACCTTTCAATGGAAAAACTTCTCCATTTCGTTCCACTTGAAGGATACACTCCATACATAATGGTGTGCATCCTTTTTCATTTATCGACTCTTACCAATTTGTTTCTCTTATTTTTATAGAAAAAGATGCCTATTTCTTTACCTGAAGCAAAACGCAGGCAATGCTCTGCAAACATCTGCATTTTCTTGAAGAACACGTATCAGAAAAGACCATGCTTTCAATATAGAATGCCAATAGTTCACACTGTATCTGAACTATTTTATCCTTAATTGAAACAATAAGAACTATTGACATCTCTATGTCTAAGAAAGCATAAACAACTAAATACTTCGAGCCGCTCAGTTTGCTGCTGGTCCGTCTTTCCAAACTGTTCTTTTGTCTGCCGCATCTGCTCATGCACCTGCTCCTGCTGGCAGTTAAGGGCACTTACAAGCCGCCCGCCCCTGCTCCTTTACATTGCCCTTCCCCTGTCATGCTTTTTTCCTGTTCCAGACTTAATCGGTAAAACCCTTTAAATCAAGGTTTTCTGATTAAGTCCTATTATATCTGCATCATCGGTAAAGTGGCGTATACCCATAAATCCGTTCTTTTCCGCATAATCCTCTAACATTGCCTTTTGGTTAGATATGCTGTTGCTCTCGCCCTGTAACTCGTCATCATGGCTCAACCTCTCGTATAATGCTGTTAAATCGTGACCCATAATCAATTCCCTCCTTCCCGCCAGTATCGCATAAATGCTATGCTGTGGCTGTTTTGTATTTATTTTGATTAAGAAGTCTTTTATATTTTATAACTCCAGGCACCTGTCAGCTTCTGCTGACAAATTTCACTTGGGTGCCCGTGTGCAATCGAGTAGGGAAGATTTTTCCCTACTCGCGCGCCGGGTGTCCGTCAGCTCTGCTGACTATTTTCCTATGGACACCCGTGTGCAATCGAGTAGGGAAGGTTTTCCTACTCGCCGCGCGACCCGTGCGCCGCTTTCGCGGCTTATTTCTTCTGCACGGGTCTGTGCATAAAAAAGACCAGGCACCTATACCTGATCTTTTTCTCAATAAATCCCTTTATTCCATTTTTGCTTTTGCTTCTTCCATTGTCATTGCTGGAATAAGAATAAACGCGGTTGTTCCTTCTCCTAAGACACTCTCATAATGCACTCCATATTTCTCGCCAAAACAAAGTTTTAACTTAAAATTGATATTCTTAATACCATATCCACCTTTAATCTGGTCCATATTAACAGAAATTGCATCTTGCATCTGTCTCTCTGTCATTCCCGGACCATCATCTTTCACTGTAAACAAAATATCTTCTTCTATCATTTTTGCACAAATCACAATAGAGCAGCGCTGAATCTCCGAATTTTCCCCAATTCCATGCACAATCGCATTCTCCACAAAAGGCTGCAAAATAATATTCATACATGCAAGATTTTTAAGCGTATCTGGAATATCTGTCTTCAAATCAATCGCATCATCATAATGAAACTTTTCAATATTGACATACACCTGTACATGCTCAATCTCCTCCTCAATGCTAATCAAATCTTTGCCATGATTTAGACTAAGTCGATAAAATCTTGCCAGATTCCATGCGATTTTCTCAATATCATTCGCGCCATAATCCATAGCAATCCAATTGATTAAGTCCAGTGTATTATATAGAAAATGCGGATTAATCTGTGCTTGCAATGCCCGTATTTCCGCTACGCGCACATCCTTACCAAGTTGATAATGCTCTTGAACCAACCTGCGAACCTCACCTACCATAAAGTTAAAATTACTATATACATCCTCTATCTCATCTCCTTGCTGGTCGGAAGGAATCTGTACATTCAAGTCCCCATCCTGCAAATGTTGCATTTCGAGACTTAATTTCTTTAGCTTTCCCACATAGTAATTTGATAAAATAAAAGAAACAATCACAATCATAAGCGCCATAACTACAAGTACAATTACAGCCGTCAATATCAGCGGAAAATATTGTTTGTCATATTCATTCAAAGGAATGAGCGACACCATCTGCCAGCTTGTATTCTCTACATCTTTTCGGTCCATATAGTAATCTATATCACCAATCTGTATCAGTTCCCATGCTGTTTTGCCTCCTGCCAACGGAAAATGCTCTTGTTCCCTCAATATTTCAAACAAAAGTGGGTCGGACGAAAGAATCCCTTCTCCTGTCGCATTGACTAGATACACCAATCCATTTGGCGTAACGTTTGTATTTTCCATCACCTGTACAATCCATTTCTTATCGATGCTGATACTACATACGCCTAAAACCCGCGAATTTGTATCACTGCCCGACCTAATTTGATGGTACAAGGTCACTGTAGAAGACAATTGCGATGCTCCGATGTCAAGGCGTTCTTCACTCAGCGCAATATAATCACTTCCCATATTGAACGCTTCGAGCATTTGTTCATAGTCTTTTCGCTCTTTTAACCTACTTTCTGGGAAAATATAATAATTATTGTTGGAATATGTGATATTATCAGAAACATATAAACCAAAACGGTAAATAGAATTTGCAATCTCAAGAGAATTAAACGCTTTATTTAATGTGTAGAACTCTATATACTGTTCATCTTTTCCTCTTGTATTATAAAATTTATCAGAAGATAGCACTTTAAGAATCTGTCCTATGTATGCTTTTTCCGCGTTCTCAGCCACTTTTATTTCGTCAACGCCAAGGCTTTCCCACGAAATATGTTTTAACAGTCCATTTCTAATAACGGTCTCATCTTCAATAATCAATATTTTCAAAGCAGACTCTTCCTTCCCACTTAGGAACCCGGCACGATGCAATATCTGCATCATTGCAGACACATCTCTACGTCTCTTTTGATTATACATGGATTCAAGATAAATGCAATGCTTTCGCCAGAAAATAAGCGGTTTTATGTCACAGTTCAGTTTAGGACTTTGCAGTAAATGCAAAGTCCTGAAACGAACATAATAGTTGAGACACATCAAACCACTACAAAATGGTTTTGCGTGGCTTGATGTTTGTGACAGAAAGTAAAAAACTAAACCGTTACGGTTTTATTAATTCATTCCTTTCGTCTTATCTGCAAGGTATTCAAAAAAGTCAAAGTCCGCATAACGTTGATGTTTTATTCGATCAGCGCAAGTAATCCCCACCATAGTTCCTGTAAATTCACCGTATTTACAATATTCGTCGGAAAAACGAGTCGTGTCAAATACCTTTCCAATTTTCTCATACTGTACATTATCATAGCTCCATTCAAACCAAGAGCGTCTGCCCTCTATATAAAGACGCAAATAAATTGGTTTGTCTTCAACAGGAATACGCGTATTGAGAAATTCAGTCTTCTCTCCATTCTCAAGATGAATGATAGAGATTGCACTCTGACCGAGCGTCTCACTGTAATACTTACGCAGATTAATATAATTCATATTATCATAATATAGTATTAGCCCAGCACTGTGTTGATGAACCTGCGGTACAAACTCCATCTTTGTCGTCACTCTTGCATATACGCTTGTTAGTTTCCGCGCCAGAATACTCACTTTGTTTAGAGAAGTGCGTGATTCTTGCCCGCGTATCCGCACATAACCCGGCCGCACATTCACATCTGCAAAATGCTGCGGCATCATACGTGGAGCGTAATAATAATTGCCCAAAGTTTCACTGTCAAAATCATCAAAATCTGGAATTTGGGGCATTGGCACCTCACAGAGCATACTTTCAGGCACTTCCATCTTTGCCAGATTGCTGCCGTCCGCCATGCGTAGCCACCCATCTTCAGTCCACATCATTTTCTGGATAGCAGTCTCTCTGCCAAGCGTACAGCGCAGTTCTGGCACAAAAGGCCGCGCGCAGAGATGAACGAGATAAACTTCTCCTGTCGGAAGTTCCACATAACTTCCATGACCTGCTTTTTGTAAAATAGAATCTGGATTATAATACTTTGGTTTTAGATGATCAGGGTCCTGCCTTTCATAAGACTCACCTGGAACACTTGTCACAATCGGGTTTTTTGGGTCTTTTTCATAAGGTCCCCACACATTTTTAGAACGCCCCATTGTCACACAATGATTGTATCCAGTACCGCCCTCAGCGCACATAATATAATAATATTCTCCTCGCCTAGTCAAATGCGGTGCTTCAATGCAACCTCTGTCTGTACCACCGCGCCATATTCGCTGTGGATATCCCAAAATCTCTTTTTGCTCTCTGGAATATTCCACCATACAGATTGCACCCGGTTTTTCGTACCCCTCTCTTGTTTCCCATTCCAGAGAAACAATATATTTCTTTCCATTTTTATCATGGAATATAGACGCATCAAATCCAGAAGAATGCAAATATACCGGCTTACTCCAAGGTCCTGTAATATCTTCTGACGTAATCAGATAATTATCTACATCAAAATAGCGCGCATTCATAGAATTCATAATTCCATAAACGACATAGAAAAGTCCTTCCTCCTCGCAGTAGGTCAAACATGGTGCCCAGATGCCTTTTGCACTAGGCAACTTCTTCAAATCCACTTCTGTGTCATCTGTTAAAACATGTGTTAACAGTTCCCAATTTTTAAGGTCTTTTGAGTGGTATATGGGTATCCCCGGAAACCATTCAAAAGTCGAAACTGCCACATAGTAGTCCTCTCCTTTTTTGCAGATGCAAGGGTCTGGATTAAATCCTGGAAAAATTGGGTTTTGAATCATCTTATCGTCCTCCTTATTACCAATATAATCTCTCGAAGTCCATTCATACAAAGTATTATAGAATATCACTCGTTTGCTGAATAATCATTTCTATTTGCAGGAAACCAGCCAAAATCCACACATCTTCCGAAATCCCAACTATCCCATCCAATCCAGCCTTTATCATTCACTGTATCTGTCAGCAACTTATAGCTCCAATAAAAATAGCCACTGCCTTTTTCCCATGCTGCAAGTTGCGCCTTGGCAAGCGCGCGGTAGATTTTCTTTTTTTCTTCAGCTTCAAGTTGTTCTGTATCATTTCCTTCTATACCATTTAATACACTCTGACCGCCCTTTGTGTCGCATCCACATGCAAGCGAATTAAACAGACACCACTCGCCGCAAATAACCGGAAAATAATTCTGCATCTCCTCAATATCTTTTTCATAGTGCTCTTTGATATAAGACAAATAGGCATCCAACTTTTGTGCACAGCCATCTGCTTCTGCCATCATCAAATACTGATGCGTATCAAGCACAACATTGACGTATTTTTCCTCACGCATAAAATCTTTCCAAGCCATCAACTCAAAACCATCATGAATCACAATATATTTTTGCTCTGGGAGATATTTGCGCATTCTATCATATGCGCTGCAATAAAATTCTCGCAAAAACTCGAGCGTATTTGGCCCGGAACCTTCCGCCATCTGTTGGTCCACTGCCGGATATCGATTTGGTACATCCATTGAATGCCACGCGCGCTCCGTAATCGGCTCATTCAAAACTTCAATTCCCCAGAGTCCCTTTCTCTTGGCATAACGCTTTGACAGTCTCTCAAGTACAGTAAGAACAAACTCCACTTCCTCAGGAGACTTTGACCATTTACACACACCACATATCCCGCCATTGTCAAAGCCATTTTGTCCCATTGGCGCAGTATGTAAGTCGATTAAAATCTGCAATCCATATTTCTCCGCCCAACAAAAAGCTTTGTCCAGTTCTTGCACACACCCAATAAATGGTTCTCTGTCCCCAAAGATAAAATATGGCACTGGGATTCTAACGATATTCATTCCCATAGATTGAATTGTCACAAAATCTCGTTCCGAAATATATTCCGCACGGTGTATTTGGATTCGCGCCTCATACACTTCTCGCGAAAGCTGACGCGGAAGATAGTATTCATCTTCCGCTGTTGTTCCCGCAAATAATGCCGGACTCATCCATTTCTCCAAAACCAGCCAGTTACCAAGATTTACTCCTTTTACTTTCATATGCATTCTCCTCTTTTATAATTCTCAAGAACGTTCCTTCAAATCTTTCATAATACCTGCAAACTCCTCGTCAAGATGATAAAATTTCATAATAATCAATCCTGCAATATACACTACAATTGGTATCCAAACAAAACACACGCGAATTGATGTGAGTGCTGATGCAGTCTGTGTTGCTGCCTCACCAATATAACCGCCAATTTCAAGAATTAATCCCAACAGTGCAGAGCCAATTCCATTTCCAATCTTATAACCGAAACTGCACGCACTATTGACCAGTCCTTCTGTCCGCACACCTGTCTTCCACTCTCCATAGTCAATAGTATCCGAAACCATTGCCCACATAGTCGCACCGCCGCAGGCATTTCCAACTCCCCTAATGACACTAGACACAACAATCATGCCCATCATTCCATTAGAAAAGTTTAAAATCAACATACCAATAATATCCAGTATAAGACCGATTGAAAAAACATTGCGCTTTCCATACTTTTTCACCAACATCGCAATAAAAAACATTCCCGCAATCTGCACAATATTGAAAATACCATTGATGGTTCCGACAAGATTTCTGTCACCAAGAATATCTTTTGCGTAGTATACAGTCGCACCGCCATTTACAGAGTACATCAGGAAGAACAGTGCAAGCATTCCAGTCATCATAATCCAATATTTATTTTGAAATAATGCCTTGATTCCTGTCATAATTGGCACATCCGCCGTCTTCTGTCCTGCATTTTTGTTCTGCGCTGTACCAGAAGGTCTAACACGTTCCTTTGTTCCAAAAAAATTGATTAGAAATGCTACAACAGCCAACAGTCCAAGAATACAGAAAGTTTTTGTCCACGCAGATGCATTGTCGCCAAAATACTCTACAAGCGGAAGTGTACAGAGATTGATTGTCAGTGTCCCGGCTGTCGCCAAAAGGTTTCTAAAAATGCTTAGCACAGACCGTTCATATGGGTTGCAGATTGCAAACGATATCCGTCCAGAGGGATATCTTCTGCGGTTTAACAGCTTACTTTTTGAAATTCTGTTCCAACTTTATCACAATTTTAGTATAAAAATCTTTCAGGCAGACTTAACCCATAAAGCAAAAGATTTGAATCGCCTAAACCTTGTCCTAGACTATACAAATCAAAATTATAATCGTCCTATCTCCATTGATGAGATTTCTCAAATTGCTTATCTTGATTCAGGGTACTTCTGCCGCTTCTTTAAGAAGCATATGGGACTTACTTTTCTGGAATACTTAAATGAAGTGCGCTTATCTCACATTTATCAAGATTTAATCTCGACGCAAGACACATTACAGCACATTTTGGAGCGTCATGGTTTTACCAACTACAAGTTATTTCGTAGAGTATTCCTAGAACATTTTCAAGCAACTCCCTCTCAAATCAGAAAACATTTACACAATCGAGTAGGGAAAGTCACTTCCTCTACTCGCCGCGCCGCCGATACGCCATTTTAGTGGCGTATTTCCTCTACATCGGCGTGTACACAAAAAAAGTAGGGGATTACTTCCCTACTTTTTATAAAACTACAAATACTTATCCCTCAATTGGAATATATTTGCGCTCCTCGACAACAGGTTTTATTTCTTTCTTTGGGACAGAAACTTTCAAAATACCATCTTCAAATTTGGCCTTGATATCTTCCTGATTAACTTCCTCACCTACGTAGAATCTTCTACTACAAGTACCATAATATCTTTCACGGCGAATATACTTTCCGTCCTCATCTTTCTGGTCATTGTTTTGACTTGTCTCCGCGTTGATGGTAAGATATCCATTTTCAAGTTCTGCCTTCACATTCTCCTTTTTGTAGCCTGGTAAATCGATATCCAACTCATAGCTAGTATCACTTTCTTTAACATCTGTTCGCATAATCCCTGTGGTAGTATTGTAGCGGGAAGCCGTTCTCATAGGGCGGGCAAAATCCTCAAAGAAATCGTCAAATAAACTCTCTCCAAAAATACTATTCATAACATTTGCACTTGGTAATAACATAACACATACCTCCTAAAAATATAAATTATTGTGTGGCAGCTTTAAAAGCTGTTGTTTTATTTGTTATATATGTGTTATAACACACTTATTAGCACTCGTCAAGTAGGAGTGCTAATAATTTTTCTAAAGAAATTATAAACTTGTTTTATTCTTGTTATATCTGTTTCGACACAAGAAGCTCCTTTCTGTATTTACAGGCAAAATTATGTAATATTGCAATGGGTACTTTTACACAAGGCATTTTCTTCTTATAGTTCACTTTTTGTTGTTTATCAACTTCAATCAACTATCCTATACTCGTTACACCCTTCTCCCAATCCCAGCTAAAAACTCAAACACCCCTGCCACATCAAGCCTGCCATACCCCCACTCCCGATTTGGATACTCCAAATATTCATCTCGTTTTGCACCTCGTATGAGATAATTTTTAATATTAACAGAATTGACAAGAATATCATTGCTGTTTACAACTGCCCACTCCATAAGTTGCGCACATCCTCCCGCTGTAATTGCTGCCGCCATACTGGTCCCACTCCTACTTCCATAAGGTGTTGAAACATCAACTCCTGGTGCAGCGATTTCAGGAACAATAGCGTTATTTCGAGCAAAACCACGCCCTGATGTCGCTGCAATACTGTTGTTACTAGTCTGATAAGCAGCCACTGTCACCGCACTATCTATATAACCGGGCTCTGTAATCGTTGTGTATGGACTGGGTTCAAGAAAATAGGTATCCGACAAAAGAAACTCTGTAATTGGAAGCCAAATATCAAACTGTCCGCCAACTGTATTTCCTTCAGAAATAATCCGAATATTCCATACGCCCTGTGATGGGTCAGAAAAACGAAAACGAATCACCTCCGCACCAGATAGACTTTCCACAAGTTGATATTCAATTACCACTCGTGTCCGCTCATAAACAAATGCAAATTCCTGCGGGATATAACTTCTTGGATTATTCCATCGAGCAGTCTCACCGCCTGGTGTGCGTATAACTGCATTATAAAAATATGGCACGTTCCCCCACAAATCCATAATGAATCCCTTTTCGTTTTCTCCTACGCGAAGCTCCACATCCTGATAAGGCTGATTCTCACTAAGTTTTCCAAAGAAATGATGGGATGCATTACCCTCATTTCCCCCAGCAGTCACAATGACACGACTTTTCAACATACTAATATAATTAATGTAATTTCCCAACATACCACTGCCTGTATGATCTCCAAAACTTGTTCCGATTCCCAAACAAATAACAAGGGGCTTTGTCAAAATTAACACATATTTTTGCAAATATTGAATTGCTTGCAAAATATCAGCCTCACTATAGCAGGGTACACCTGGCGGGATCTTATAATAATCTCTTAAATATGTTTTTGCTTCCTTAAGCTTTACAACAACAATCTGGCTGTCTGGTGCAGCCCCAATAAAACTCCCATTCTCAATAGAACTTCCCGCCGCAATACTTGCCATAACGCTTCCATGTCCATTCGCATCTGTACTCGGAACAATGGACAGCGGATTATCACTTGCAAGGGCTTCATTAATCATCTCGTTTGTGTATTCTGTCCCATAATGAAACCCTTCTGGCGGTGCCCCTGTCTGAATTGTCTGATCCCAGATACCTGCTATTCGACTTCTACCTGCAAAATCGCGAAACACATTATCTTGGTAACGGATTCCTGTATCAATAAATCCGATTGTAACATTTTTTCCTGTCAAATTTAAAGGTTCGCCTTGAATCGATAAAATTCCAGATGCGGTCAAACTCAAGGTATTTAAATTTCTATCCTGCGCTGCTGTACATTCCATCAATCCATAACATTTGGGCAGCACAGAATACGCGAATTGTCCAGCTCTATTATATTGCGCATTATTCCTATCCACATATAAGATTCCCCACTCATTTGCTAAATGATGATAACAATAATCAATGGGCAAATCATAATTATATTCCTCAGGTAGTAAAATATATACCAACGTGTCCGCATAATCATTTGACAAAATACGTTCTTTACAGGTCACTATTCTATCCTCAACAGAAGGTTATTATTGTAATATATGTGATAACAAACACAATGTATCCTAAAAATTGTACATATTTACTTTTTATATCCATATTTGTGTTAGCAATCGAATAGGAAACTTCCCCTACGTCCCGCACGACCTATGCGCCGTTTTAGTGGCTTATTTGCGCTGCATGGGTCTGTGCAATCGAGTAGAGACCCCTACTCGCGCGCCGGGCACCCGTCAGCGAACCGATAAATCGGTTTGATGACAAATTTCACTTGGGTACCTGTGTGCATAAAAACAATAACTCCCTACAATTACTGTAGGGAGTCATTACATATTTGCTTTTTTAATTGTTTTCTTATTTTGCTTTACACACCAGAATATGCAGCAAATCCTGCGTCAATTGGAAGCACTACACCTGTAATCGCGCTTGCTGCCTTATCATCACAAAGGAAAAATACGCCGCCAAGCAATTCCTCACTCTCGACAAAACGCCCTGTCGGTGTGCCACTCAAAATCTTGTTAGAACGCGCTGTTGGAGTACCATCTTCGTTAAATAGAAGTCTACGATTCTGATTAGATACTAAAAATCCAGGCGCAATTGCATTGCAACGAATACCTGTTCCTGCAAAGTGTGTTGCAAGCCACTGTGTAAAATTAGAAATCGCGGCCTTTGCACCAGAATATGCCGGAATCTTTGTCAATGGTATATAAGCATTCATCGAAGAAATATTTAGAATACAACCTGATTTTTTCTCCACCATGTCCTTCGCAAATACCTGTGTCGGTAACAATGTTCCCTGAAAATTCAATTTAAACACAAAATCTACTCCACTTGGGTCCAAATCAAAGAAAGTCTTCTGTCCTTCTACTGCCTCATGTTGATATTCATTGTCCGTCGTCGCACGTGGATTGTTTCCACCTGCGCCATTTACAAGAATATCACATGGTCCTAAATCCGCACACACCTGCTCATGAACCTGCGCAAGTGCTTCTGGTTCTAACACATTTGCCTTGTATCCCTCACAGATTAATCCCTCTGCCTTGCACTCGTCAGCCAACGCCTTGACTGCATCCTCATTTAAATCAAGTGCTGCTACCTTTGCACCTGCTTGCGCAAATGCCTTTGCCATTGTACCGCACAGCACACCGCCTGCACCTGTCACAACAACCACTTTTCCGGTAAAGTCTATCTTTAATGGTAAATCCATCATATGAACAACCCTTCCTTCCTAATTTCATTTCCAATTAACATTTGGTTAAATACAATGCTCTTAAAGTTTTCCATCCAGCCGTTCTAACATATCCCAGCAGCCCCACATATACATGATACCCAGTGCGCGGTCATACAACCCATAACCTGGTCTGCATTGTTCTCCCCAGATATGTCTTCCATGGTCAGGGCGAATATATCCATCGAAACCACAGTCATGATAAGCACGCATAATCTCAAGAATGCCCACATCACCATCACAGTCACGATGTGACGCCTCTGTAAAATCCCCATTTGCAAAATGTTTTACATTGCGGATATGCGCAAATGCAATTCTATCACAGTAAGTGCGAATAATATCTGGAACATCATTTTTCGGATTCGCACCAAGTGAACCAGAACACAGACATAAGCAGTTGTACTCGTCATCTACCATGGACAGAAAACGTCCAATTGCTTCTTTATCAACTAATAAACGCGGAATCCCAAAGATATCCCATGGTGGGTCATCCTGATGAATCGCCATCTTGATGCCAGTCTCATGACATGTTGGCATAATTGCCTCAAGAAAATATTTTAGGTTATCCCATAGTTTTTCCTTTGTCACTGAGCGATATGCTTCAAAAAGCTCGTCAAGTTTCGCCATGCGCTCTGGCTCCCAACCAGGGAATGTCAACCCATGAAGATTTTCAAGGATATAATTTGCCATCTCCTTGTAGTCCTCTTGAATTTTAGCCTTCTCATAAAATAATGCTGTGGAACCATCCTCCATTGGGTGAAATAGGTCGGTTCGTGTCCAGTCAAAGATTGGCATAAAATTGTAAGTTACTACTTTAACACCAAACTTTGCAAGATTACGCAACGTCTGTTTATAATTCTCAATATATTGGTCGCGTGTCGGCAGCCCAATCTTAATATCGTCATGAACATTCACACTCTCCACTACATCCATGTTAAATCCATGGTCTTCTATCTGATGACGCATCTTCTCAATCTCGTCAATTTCCCACACTTCACCTGCTGCCTTGTCGTGCAATGCCCACACAAGACCCGTCACGCCAGGAATTTGCTTAATCTGCTCTTGCGTGATACTATCATTGCCCTCGCCATACCAGCGAAAAGTCATCTGCATAAAAACACCTCCTATTTTTTATATTCTTGTATCAAAAATGCCACAGAAGGAATCCACTGGGTCTTTGCCGGTAAATGCTTCTTCACCTGTCATCAACTTTGCAATTAATGCATCCAGCGTAGACTCATTGCTATCATAGGTATTAATATAAGTGCGCGCCTGCGGAATATCAGCGAGCACAAATGGATGTTGTACACCAACCACCACAACCGGAAGTTCAAACACATACCATGGAATCTCTCCACCACCTTTTGTCATGCCAAACGCAGGACGCGCAACTGGTTGAAATCCACCTGGAATATCCACCAAAGTAATAATTAAATCCTGATTCTCACGGAACTCCTTAATTGGTGTTTTCCCTGCAAAATACATGTTAATATCTGGTTTTTCACCTGCCTGAATCTGTTTTTGCATTTTTTCGATAGGACTCTCGTAAATAAACGCATCAAATCCCTTGTCCACCAACTTGTCTCGCAACACTTCTGCTGCGGATTTCTTTGCTCCAAATAACGCGCCAAGCCCCGGAGCAGACAGACCCTTTACATAGACAATCATAATCCGTTTATAGCGCTCTGGTGTAACTGGTAGAACATCTTTATCCTTATATTTTACAAGTGTGATAGACTTGTCAGAAATCTCTTTCTGCATCGCAACATGCGCTTTACAACCGACAATCTCATGCACCTGATCCCGCGGCGGCATCAACTCATTCTTTGCTTTTTTGTGCAGTCCCATGTGTGCTTTGAGCGCGAGGATACGATGCAACGCATCATTCAGACGCTCCTCAGTGATGCGTCCATCCAAATACCCCTGCTTCATGCTTGCAAAATCTTCGTCCATCTCATTGAAGAACAAAAACATATCCACTCCGGCAGCAATTGCAGCAGGAAGTACATCACTGCGTTTCATACGACAAGTCAATCCTACCATATGAGACGCATCTGTCAAAACCATACCGTTAAATCCAAGTTTTTTGCGCAACAGTCCATCAATCAGTTCTGACGAAAGTGTCGCAGGCATCATCTCGTCATCTGTGATATCTGGGTTGAAATGGCGCGCATATGCAGGCTGCATAATGTGTCCTGCCATAATTGCCTCAAGCCCATTGTCAATTAATGTCTTGTAAACCATTCCAAAGGTTTTATCCCACTCCTCACAGCTCATGTCGTTGACACTGTTTGCCACATGCTGATCGCGGAAATCTAATCCATCGCCAGGGAAATGTTTTGCCGCACAACAAAAACCTGGATTGGCATGTGCACCTTCCATATACGCCTTTGCCATCTCAGCCACTCGCTGTGGATCATTGCCGTAGGTGCGTAGTCCAATAACTGGATTCTCCCAGTTATACATAATATCACTAACCGGCGCAAAAGACAAATTACAGCCAATTGCAGCAGCTTCCTTGTTTGCCATATAACCTAGTTGATATGCATAGTCAACATTTCTAGTCGCACCAATTTTGGTTTGGCCTCCAATCATTGTACCATCTGTGCAGGCGCCATTTCCACCATTCTCTGTGTTACAGGCAATAATCAATGGAATCTTACTGTTCTCCTGTAAAATACGATTTTGCTCGTAAATCTCGTCTGCTGTACCTGGATTGTATCGGATTCCGCCAATATGGTAATCGTTCACAGTCATTTTCAAATAGTCCTCTGTGCGCGAAGACCCCATATTAAAAAACAATTGTCCTATTTTCTCGTCGACATCCATACTTGCGATAGTATCCTCTACCCACTTACAATCCTCATCTGACAAGTTAAAAGGCTTTGCTTTGATATCTACCATTCTGTCACCTCTTTTTTCCACTTATTCTTTACTTCCAAGATTTTTCAAAAATTGATCTTTTTTCTGCTGCTGATAGCCATCTCCATAAGTGCCATTTAGGAAATGTACAATCCCTTCTCTAACAAATTCGTCCCAACTATGCGCTTCATTTCGCACCAAAATTGGATAGTAAAATACGCCATTTTTTTCTGCCGCATCCAAATCTCCTGGCGCATCACCACACATTAACACATGGTCTGGAGCATATCCTCGTTTCATCAACTCGCTGATGCAAAATGCCTTGCTTCCAGAATCTTGTGCCAACACCACATCTGTATATTCTAGCAGTCCATAAAAATCCCACTCATCTAATACTGCACTCAGATTCGCACTGGACACAATGGCAATATCCGCGTCGCGATATGCCCTTTTTAACGCTTCTAGAACTCCCGGAAAAGGACGCTTGTCTTCTTCCGGCAGTCTATCTATCGATTGATTTACAGAGTTACTCCAAGCCAATGCCTTGCGCAGACAAATATTGTCATTTCTGGCAATTTCCTGCTCCAATGCAACATTAGATAACTCCGATGTCTCATTGACCCATCGTTCCAACGCATCAAGTTCTTCAATCTCGCAGTACTTTTCTCGTATTTCATCAAGTGCTTTCACAAGTCCCTTAAAACGATTGACACCACGCGTCATTGTATACAAATTAATCTCATTCCAACGTGCTAAGATTGCATCACGCCACTCCTCTAGCCCCCACTCTGCAACCATGCAAGGTCCAAAACAGCGAATATGCTTGATATCCATTGTATCCATAGCACAGCCATCACTGTCCACACAGACCAGAAAATCACTTCTTTTTGTATAAGTCAAAAATTGATTTGCCATCGCCTGCCCCCTTTGTTTTCTTTTCGTTCCTTTTAAAACAGTTGCAAAAATTTATCACTACTATCATTTATTGTGTTTGCGTGCAAGGATAGCAACATTCTCCTCCACACGCTTCTTATTCAATGGATAGATTGTAATTAAAAATACTGCTACAAGTGCAAAGCCAATGATTGGTGCAATACAAGAGAGCTTAAAAATTCGATCTGTCACTTCTGGATCAAATGCTGTTGCATTAGAATATCCAATCATGGTCAGCAGTGAACCTGTAAGTCCTGCGGAAAGTGCCTGCCCTAGCTTTCTAGCAAAAGAATATACAGAATAGATTGTACCATCTTCGCGCACACCATTCTTCACTTCTGCATCGTCAATAACATCTGTAATCATCGCCCAGATAACAGTATTAAAGAATCCAAGCCCTATATATGCAACGGTAAAAAATCCAACATATACAAATGCATTTTGTGGATGCACAATCAGACATACCAGATACACAACTGCAGCCACTGTACAGGAAACCACAGACAATTCCTTCTTGCCAAACTTAGCAGAAAGCTTGGACGCAAGCGGAGCACAGATTACAAGCATCGCAATTGTTCCAGTCATAGAAGACATTGACTGTGCAGATGCGCTCTTATAATAATTTGGGAACACATAACCTGCCATACCTTGCATTGTCAACATTGCAAGAAGCAAAGCAATCGCTGCTGCTATAATACCAAGTAACGAACGGTTTGTAACAAGACTTTTTAATAGATTTCCAATATTCAATTTCGTGTTGTTTGCAGGAACTTCCACGCGCTCTCTTACCAGACTAAAGCAGAGTAGATAGCAGATAATCGCCATCACACCAAATACGCCTGCGATAATTGTCATACGAGGACCAGACAGAACTGTGTTTCCATTTACTGTCTCATAAGCAAACACCGGAGTACCTACACCAATTACCAACCCTGCAAGTGTCGCGCCAATCGTTCTCCATGTGGAGAGTTCTGCGCGGTGTTTTGGGTCTGCAGAGACTGCTGAAGCCATAGAACCATATGGAATATTAATGGAAGTATAGAAAATAGAACCCCATAAAATATAGGTGATAACCATCCAAAATACCTTGAAGCCATATGCCATATTTGCAAATCCTGACTGATAGATTAAAAACGAAGCAATCGCCACGGGTCCGCACATACGTTTAATCCACGGTTTAAATTTACCATCTTTTGTTGGCTTAGAACGGTCGACAATCTGCCCCATCGTCACATCTGTAAATGCATCGATAAATCGTGCCGCCATCATTAAAAGCCCAACAACTGCCGCATCAATTCCCATAACATCTGTATAAAACTTCAGCATAAAGCTCGAAGATAAAATAAACGTAAAATCATTTCCAAAATCTCCAAACATATACCCCAATTTGTCCCTCATGCCAAATGGAGGCGCTGTAGTACTTGTACTTTTTGCCATAAAAATCCTCCTCTCGGATTTACTGCTATCTTTTTGTTATCAAACTTTATCAATCTTAATCAACTGTGCATTTAAGCTCTCCAAAAATCCTTTTGGCAACATATTGCCAGCCATGTTTACCATGCCTTCTGGCGCCATAGACTTCATCATATCCCACATACCAACACCTGGACGTACATCAAAATTTGTTGCAAGTTTAACAGCCTTTGCCACAATCTCCATTGCCTCTGGACATTTTGCAATTTCTTCCATTTTATATTTGACATTGTACTTGCCCTCTGGAAATTCCATCGGTGCCTTGAGATCCAAATCGCCCGCAAGTTTAAACCAGTTTGCCACACCCTCTGCTCTTTCGTTTACTTCAGGAAGAACATAGATGTCTGGCTCTTTCTCCACTTTCTCCAATGTCATACTATCCTTACAGCTACCTGCCTGTGCTAAGATACTGTTGAATCCCTCTTTCAACGCAACTGTAAATACAAACACTTTCTGTGCTGTCATAACCTGTGCAAGTTCCCCGTTGACAAACAGAGAAACAGTTGGCTGATTTGAGTACACACGAATTTCTGTTGTTTCCCCTGCGCGCTGTGCATAACGCTTTCCACACAGATGAATCATTGGCTCCTTATTCCAGTATGCCTTATAAATATAATAACTATCCTTCTTTGTGCAGCGATCCATTGTAACCAAACCTTTGTTGTTACGTCCTGCCACACCGCCCTCATTTCTGGCCGCACATCCAAAATCAAACATATTCCACACATGGCTTGACCATATCCACGGACGCTCGTCGAGTACTTTTGCCATATGTTCATGGTACAACGCCTGATATTCCTCACTGTAATCTTTACATGCCGGATTCGGTCCATGATAAGTAATAATACCCTCGCAACCATACTCCGAGAGACCAAGACAAATTTCTGGATGTGCCTCGTGGAAATTATCAAGCCACGGACCATTGTCCTCCATCTTTCCGCCATACCAACCAAAGTAGTGATTGTAACTTTCCACATCTGTAATATTGTGAACAGGGCTGTCAACCGGCGTCATAGAAACATGTGCAATCGTGGTCAGACGCGTTGGATCTAACTCCTTGCACAACGCATTTAATTCCTTGTGGTTTTCCACTAACTGCTCAGAAATACCACCGATTAAAATCTCATTGGAAACACCCCAGAAACAAATACTCGTATGGTTATAATTTTGTAAAATTAATTCCTTCATCTGCGTAATACAGTTCTGATGTGCTGCCGGATCGGGATTCATTACGCTGATAAATGGAATCTCAGCCCACACAATAAATCCAAGTTCGTCACACGCGTCATAAAAATCCTGTGAGTGCTGATAATGCGCAAGGCGAATTGTATTCGCACCAAGTTCCTTAATAATTTTCGCATCTTGAAAATGTTCTTCTCTGGTTAGTGCATTACCCTTATAGAGCTGGTCTTGATGACGGCTAACACCACGCAGAGGCGTTGGCACTCCATTCAGTATAAATCCTTTATCTGGATCACATGAAAAACTTCTCACACCTACACGTGCAGAGACTGTATCATATGCTTCGTTTCGTCTTTGAAGAACTGCTGTGACAGTGTACAAATATGGATTGTCGCAATCCCACAGTGTCACATCTGGCACAAAAATCTTTACTGCTGTGTTATCCGCTGGACGTACACTGTATCCTACCTCTTTACCATCCGCATCACAAATGCTATACAATACAGTAAAATTTTCATCTGCATTTACTACCCAAGATTCCAATGCAAATTCTGCACCGCCACATTGAGTCGGTGTTGCCGTAACTTTCAACCCATTACTGCCCCAATACATCAATTCAAAATGCGTCTCTGGAACACTAATAAGATTCAAACCGCGATAAAGACCACCATAGAATGTAAAATCTGCGGACTGCGGATACACACTACTCTTATTTTCATTACTACATGCAATCACCAAAAGATTCTCACCATTGTCAACACATGCATCTGTAATATCTGCACGAAATGTGGAATAACCACCTTCATGGTAGCAAATTTCCTTTCCATTTACGTACACCGTTGCTTGCTGTCCTGCCGCTGGAATATCCACAAAAACACGCCCACCTGCAAGTGGCTGTTTGGGTGTCTGGAATGTTTGTGCATACCAATAACATCCCCTGTCATAACTACCATTCCCGTCATGACCATCCACCGCATTCCATGTGTGTGGTAAGTCTACCTCTCCCCAGTCAGTTGGAAGCTTGTCTGGAAGTCCTACATTTTTCTTGATAAACCTCCAGCTTTTGTTCAGGTTGGTAATTGTTCTCATGTAAAGTCCTCCTTTCAATTTATCCGGCAATTCTTATATTCTGTATTTTCTCTATCCAATTGACCTTTTCTGTTCACAGATTGTAAATTTGTATTTTTAAAAAATATATTAGTTTTTTAATATAGATAAAGTTGCCAATACATTATATGATTGCCCGATTGTATATATGTTAACTTATACAATTTTCTTTGTGTTTTCACACACTTTTTGTTATTTTTGTATACTTATATCATATTTTTATTTATTTGCTTTGACGAGATACGATTTTTTGATTTTTTTGCATTATTATTATATTGTGTTGCTTTTATCTAAAAAATGTGCAAAAATAAATAAAAAATATCTAAATTTCTTGTATAAAATAAGACACTATTTTCCCTGCGTAAACTGAAGTTAAGAAAAGAGTAGATGCATATGCAAAACACTTTATCAAAAAAAGACTTATCAGAACTCCAACTGTCTCAAAAAACATTATTATCCTTTGCACAAAGCTTATTGGAAAACAATCGTATTCCAGTTCAATTTATCTCGCCCTCCTGTGAAAACCTTACACAGATGGATTATGGACTGCGCGCCACGATTCTGCATGACTACAAACCAGATGCAGTCCTTTCATTTTTAAATACGCTAAAAGATAAAACTATCTGTCATCTAAAAGACACTTTTCAGTGTTATTATAGCATTTTACGTCTACCTGACAGTGATAAATTGATGATGTGTGGTCCAGTTCTTTTTGAAGAAATGCGTTCCTCTCGCCTGAATGAAATTGTAACAAGATTGCAACTTCCACAGGATTTGTATCCCGTTTTACAAGGATATTATCTACGTCTGGCTTCTTTTTCTGCCCCAGCACTTTACTACAGTCTCTTTCTGACATTGGGGAATTTTTTATTTGGAGAAAATCAGTATGAAACAATTTATCGAGATTTAAATGATATGGATAAATGGTATGAATCCTACGCCCATCAATATCAAAGTGCAGGAAATTCTATGATGAATATTGAAATGATTGAGATGCGTTATGCCTTGGAAGCACAAATGTTAGAAGCTGTTTTCCTAGGCAATGAAGCGAAATCTATGGCACTTGTATCCAAATTATCCTCATTAGCATTGCCTCATCGCATGTCCGACGAATTGCGAGACTATAAAGACTATACAATTGCTTTTAACACACTCATCCGCAAGAAAGCAGAAGAAGCTGGTGTCCACCCGATTCATATCGACCTTTGTTCCAACCAGCATGTCCAACTTATTGAACAAGTTACAAGTAAAGAACAGTTTCACTCTATCTGGTCTCGCATTGTGCTCAATTACTGTCGGCTTATCCGCAAACATACACTTAAAGATTACTCGTTGCTAACACAGAAAATCATTACATATATCAATTCTGATCTGACGGCTGATTTGAGTCTGAAAGCAATGTCTGACTGGCTAAATATCAATGCCAGTTATCTGTCCACTTTATTCAAAAAAGAAGTTGGCATTCCACTGACAGATTTTGTGAACCATCAGCGCATCGAACAGGCCAAAAAACTTCTGATTGTAACAGAACTTCCTATGAAACTTATCGCACAACAGTGCGGTATTCCAGACATTTACTATTTTAGTCGCCTATTTAAGAAACGCACTGGTGTCACGCCCAAACTCTATCGGGAACATGCCACGCGAGAACATGACCCTTATCAGAGTAAGGGTGCAACTGTGAATTAAATCATCTATTTTTCACTTGATGAATTTTGAGTCTCATTCTGTGCGCTTTTCTGCGCAGACTCGTGCAGAGAAAATATGCCGCTAAAGCGACACATGGATCGCGTAGGGGAAGTAACTTTCCCTATGCGGTCTTGGTCAAAACGTACTTTATATTGAATATTTCTATGACTAACATGATAAAACATTAAGGAGATCCCCACAATTCCTACTGCGATACCAAGTGCTATCACCAAAGTCTCCATTGCATAAGTTTTCGCATCCGCTCCTTTTCCATCTACAATCGCACGCATGGTATAATAAAGTCTACCTCCTGGCACTAATGGTATAATAGACGGAATCAGAAAAACCGTTGCTGGCGCTTTCACAATCCTTGCAAGCACTTCCGCATACAATGTTACCACTGTAGCTGGAATTAGATTCTGCATCAGCAAAGACAAGTCTGCTTCCACACACACACAATACAGAAATGTTGACACAACCCCACCAATACAACCATACACAATCTTATTGCGTTTAATATTGACATTTAAACAATAACCAATTGTTCCAATTGCAGCCGTTAATATCATCACAAAATACGTTTCCCAAAAAGTCCCTATCATCTTAACAATCCTCCAAACAACATAATCGCAATACCAAAACCTACTGCAATTGCAATTGCCATCATCAATGCTTCCGCAAGACGCAAAATACCTGTAATAATGTCACCACACATCATATCTCGCAGTGCATTCATCAGATTGATACCAGGAATCATCAGCATAATGCTTCCAATCATAACTTTATCAATATTTTGTCCAATTCCAATTAACACTGACAAGCTGCAGAGTATCCCTGCTACCACAGAGATTACCAAACTGTATACCACGCGGTTTCTACCATGAGACGCAAAGCAGTAATCCCACAGATACATCAACACTGCCACAATTCCAGCCGCCAATCCATCTCGCAGATTTCCCCCAAAAAACAATGTAAAAGCAGATGCCAATAGTACATAACCTGTCATTTTTGACTTGTAAATACGACGCTCCTCCGGCGCCATAATTGCACGAATACGCTGCTGAATTTCACTGCAAGGTGGCTTCTTCTGGCAAATATACCTAGAAAGTGCATTTAGATCCTCCAACTTATTTAGATCCGTAGGATGTGGATTAATACGTCTTGTCAGTGTATGGTTTTCTCCCGCATCCGTTTTCCAGCTTAGTATAATCAGTGACAAAATGGTAAAGATATCTACAATTCCGCCACCGTACGCGGTACAGATACGTGTGATCGTATCCTCAACCCTTAAAATCTCCGCTCCACAGCGCAACATTGTCTCCCCCATGTCCAGTGCACATTCCATCACCTGTGTGGGTGTTTCGCAAACAGTTTCCTTTTCCATATTTCCTCCGTCATTTGTCCTACAGGACATGTGATTTCACCATTTTTTCTTACTGTTTCTCTATTATACGATTTCACAATAAATTTAGCAATACATGTAAAAGTTCATTTCTGTTTGAATCGCAAATAAAATATGCCCGTGGATAAAAAATTTAAGCGCATAGTATTTATTTAATATCGCCTGAAGAAACACTAACCCTCAACTATTACTAAAGTTGATAATCAGGAAACAATACAAGTAATGGTTCATTGGAGGTAAAAATAAATATTGGAAAACAAATCAAAATATTACGTCTTGCCAAAGAAGTTCCACAAGAAGAACTAGCAAAATATCTAGATGTATCTTTTCAGGCCATATTGTCTTCTTGTTTTTAAAAAGAAAACCTTTTATCCGACCTTGACCACTGTTTTTGAAAGTGTTATTATTTTAACATAAAAATAAATTAACGAGGTGTTTCAAATGAGTAAAGGTTTTAAAGATTTGCTGCAAAAAGTTTATGAGTGTGACCGCAAAACAGTTGCTGTCGCAGTGGCGGAGGACGAGCCAGTGTTAGAAGCTGTAAAAGCTGCAAAAGAAAAAGGCATCGCGGACGCTATCCTTGTCGGTGACGAGGAAAAAATTAAGGAGATTGCTGCAAGCATGAACATGGATTTGACAGGCTTCGAGATTATTAATGAGCCCGACCATGTACAGGCTGCACACACTGCTGTAAAGCTTGTTCATGACGGCAAAGCAGACATGTACATGAAAGGTTTAATTGACACAAAGAATTTCTTAAAGAGTGTTCTTGACAAGGAAGTTGGCTTGCGTACAGGCAAGGCACTCTCTCACGTATGTGTATTTGAAATCAAAGGCATTGATCGTCTTCTGTTTTTATCAGACGTTGCATTTATGACCTATCCTACATTGGAAGATAAAGTTGCGATTATTAACAACACCGTTGAAGTTTGCCATGCATGTGGTATTGCCGAGCCAAAAGTTGCCCCAGTTGCCGCTGTAGAAGTTGTCAATCCCAAGATGCCATGCACTGTCGACGCGGATGAACTTACTAAGATGAACGCAGAAGGCAAAATCACAGGCTGTGTAATTGACGGACCACTCTCTATGGATATGGCAATTGACAGTGCTGCTGCTGCACACAAAGGTGGTACAGACAGAAAGATTGCTGGTGACGCAGATGTAATTCTCTTTCCAGATATTCATTCTGGTAATCTTGTATACAAAGTCCTCACACACCTTTGCGATGTAAAGAATGGCAATATCTTGACTGGTACAGCCGCTCCCGTTATTTTAACATCACGCTCTGACAGCTTTGAGGCAAAGCTAAATTCTATCGCACTTGCAGCAGTTGTTGCTGAATCCATGAAAGAGAAATAAAATAAAATTGCTCGCTAAATTTCTGATTAATGTCATTCGTAAAGCGAATAATAACACGATTAACCCAAAATAAGGAGGAACTAAAAAAATGGCAATCAAAAGTTTGATTATCAATCCGGGCTCTACTTCCACAAAAATCGGTGTATTTGAAGATGAGACCTTATTGTTTGAAGAAACATTGAGACACTCTACTGAAGAAATTTCTCAGTATGCTACAATTGTTGACCAGAAAGATTTCCGCAAGAAAATTATCACAGACTTGCTGACAGAAAAAAATTTCGATATCAAGTCATTAAATGTTGTCGTAGGTCGTGGCGGTATGCTCAAACCAATTCCAGGTGGTACATATGCAGTGACAGATGCGCTACTCGCCGACTTAAAAGTAGGTGTACAAGGACAACATGCTTCCAACCTTGGCGGCATTCTTGCGCGGGAAATTGGTGACTCCATCGGTGTTCCTTCTTACATCGTTGACCCCGTTGTAGTGGACGAACTAATGCCAATCGCAAGATATTCTGGTGTTCCAGAACTTTCGCGCACCAGCGTATTTCATGCGTTGAATCAAAAAGCGGTCGCAAAGAAATACGCAAAGGAGATTGGAAAACCATATGATACCCTTCGTTTAATCGTTGTTCACATGGGTGGTGGTGTATCTGTAGGTGCTCATATTAATGGAAAAGTCGTTGACGTTTTCAATGCATTAGATGGAGATGGCGCATTTTCACCGGAGCGCGCTGGTGCAGTGCCAAGTGGTGCCTTGATTAAAATGTGTTTCTCTGGAAAATATACCGAAAAAGAAGTCTATAGCAAGATTGTAGGCAAGGGCGGGTTTAACGCTTACCTTGGCACAAATGATATGCGTGAAGTTACAAAACGTGCAAATGAGGGCGACGAGAAAGCTGCAGAAGCCAAAAAAGCATTTTTGTTGCAAGTATCTAAAAATATTGGTTCTATGGCCTGTGTACTGAATGGAAAAGTTGACCAAATTATTGTGACTGGCGGCATCGCATATGGCGAAGATGTTGTTGCTGCACTGAAAGAATATGCGGAATGGATTGCTCCTTTCACTGTATATCCCGGAGAAGATGAGTTATTAGCCTTAGCACAAGGCGCTCTGCGTGTACTAAACAACGAAGAAAAAGCAATGGAATACTAAATCTGATATGCCTATGGCATTCTTGAAAAAAGAGCTGTTAGAAAACGAAATTGCAATCCTGCAACTTTCTTCTCACAGCTCTTTTTTTCAACGCTTTACAGCCACTTGGCTTATTACTCACAGGAATAAATTTTACCAAAAGAGGTCACAGCTCCAGATTTGACATACGAACTGTAAGGTCTGTGTAGATTCCAGCAGGAATTTCCTCAATAAAACTATACTCTCTCATGTCATCTTGATAAAAATTATATACCATCACGCGACTCTTATCCGCATCCACAATCCAATATTCACGCACTCCGGCAGTACGATACTTAAAAAGTTTTGTGGTGTAGTCAATTCTGCGGCTTGCTGGAGAAACCACCTCAATAATCCAGTCTGGCGCACCATTGCAGCCTCTCTCATCTAATTTGTTATCATCACAAATTATACAGATATCTGGCTCGACATAGCTCTTATCATCCGCGTCAATAAACACGCCAAATGGTGTGATATCCACTTCACCTTTAAAATTATTTCTACGAATATGTTCTCGAATTGTCGCAAAAAGCTCTCCTACAATTCGCTGATGATTCCTTGTCGCAGGTGCCATATAATAAACCCTTCCATCAATCAGTTCAGCCCGCTGCCCATCTGGAAGATTGTACATATCATTTATTGTATAAGTATTCAATTCTGTTAATGCCATTCCCATTCTCCTTATCTTTTATTATTTATTTCTATTATGTAGTTCTTGAATGATTTCTTTCCTGTCAAATACAGTTGCATGATACTCCTATCCAAACGCTATCTACTTGATTATACTCCATCTTTCAACAAAAAAAAACCCCAAAGGATAAATTCTTTGAGGTTTTATGTAAAATTCATAATTTGTTACAATCCACACCCACACCAAATTTCATATTAATTTACGATTATCCGATGTGAATTGCAACAATGATGCACACAAAATGCTAAAAAACAAGCATTTTGGCGCTGGCTCCGACGCCATGCAGCAAGTGCATGGCACGGGTGTGAAAGTAACCATAATTCTGCAATTACTTGTTTACAACAGCCGCCTTAATCTGCTCTGTAAGCATTGGTACAATCTTATTCAAATCGCCTACAATGCCATAATCAGCAACGTCAAAGATTGGCGCTGTCTCATCTTTATTGATTGCAACAATAATATCAGATTCTTCCATTCCTGCTAAATGCTGGATTGCACCAGAGATACCAATTGCAAAATATACATTAGGACGAACAGTCTTACCTGTCTGACCAACTTGTAAGTCTTTATTCTTCCAACCAGCATCTACTACAGCACGAGAGCAGCTAACTGTACCGCCAATTGCCTCTGCAAGATCGTCAAGAATCTTGAAATTCTCGGGACTTCCTACGCCACGACCACCAGATACAAGAATCTTTGCATCCATAATATCAACGGTATCTGTAAGGTTCTTGACAACCTCTACGATTTCTACATACTTATTGTCTGGTGTAAATCCAGGATTGAATTCTTCAACAACAGCCTTAGCGTCCTCTTTCTTCTCAAGTTTCTGCATAACACCAGGACGAACCGTAGCCATCTGGGGACGGAAATCTGGACATGCAATTGTAGCAATTGTATTTCCACCAAATGCAGGACGCGTCATAAGCAACTGATTGTGTTTCTGCTCCTTGCCTGGAATTGGGTTGATTGGGAAATCACCAATCTCAAGAGAAGTACAATCTGCTGTCAAACCTGTATGTACTCTAGCAGATACCCTAGGACCTAAGTCACGACCAATCGCAGTCGCACCTACCAATAAAATCTCAGGTTTATACTGATTGATAACAGATGCCAATGCATGTGCATAAGGCTCTGTTCTATACTCCTTTAATTCAGGATCATCTACTACAATCACCTTATCTGCGCCGTAAGCAGCAAGCTCGTCTGCCAACCCTTTCACGTCGCTTCCAACCAATACTGCTGTCACTTCTGTCGCTAATTTCTCTGCAAGTCTCTTTCCTTCGCCAATCAGTTCAAGAGCAATGCTGCTTACCTTGTTATCTACCTGCTGTGCGAAGACAAACACGCCTTTATATTCTTCTAAATTCATGATAAACCTCCATTATACTCTAAGCATTTATTAGATCACATGCTTCTCTTTTAACTTGTTCATAATGTATTCTACAGATTCAGAAGGGTCTAATGTAACCTTCTCACCCTTTCCTTTTCTAACCTTGTCAGATGCTCTTGCAATCTGTGTTGGTGAACCCTTTAAACCAAGATTAGAATCCTCTACATCCTTCAAGTCAGCTCTGCCCCATGTGGTAATCTCAGCCTTATATGCATCAAAAATTCCACCCGGAGTCATATAACGAGGCTCATTTAATTCCGCAAGCGCTGTAATCAGACATGGCATTTTAGCCTTTAACACATGATATCTGTCATCATACTGACGCTCAACAATAACGCTGTCGCCCTCAATCTGAATCTTCTGTGCATAAGAGATTACAGGAATTCCAAGATGCTCAGAAATCTGAGGACCAACCTGTGCTGTATCACCATCAATTGCCTGACGACCTGTAATAATCAAATCATAATCAAGATTTCTAATTGCACCTGCAAGCGTCTGTGAAGTAGCCCATGTATCTGCTCCTCCAAGAACTCTATCTGTCACAAGGATTCCTTTATCTGCACCCATAGCAAGTGCCTCGCGAAGAACCTCCTCTGCCTTTGGAAGACCCATAGTCACAACAGTTACTTCTGCGCCATACTGGTCCTTTAATCTCAATGCTGCCTCAAGACCTGCCTTGTCATCAGGATTCATGATTGTCAGCATAGCTGCTCTATCAAGTGTACCATCAGGATTAAACTTTACACCACCCTTTGTGTCAGGTACCTGTTTTACACATACTACAACTTTCATGTTTATTCTCCTTTATTATTCTTTTAAGTTTCGTTTCTGAAATTTACACATTTCTACTTTAACAGATTTGCGGAGATAACCATTCTCTGAACTTCACTTGTTCCCTCATAAATCTCTGTAATCTTGGCATCTCTCATCATACGCTCTACTTCATACTCTCTTGTGTAACCATAACCACCGTGTAATTGCACTGCCTTTGTAGTCACTTCCATAGCCATCTCAGCAGCGTATAACTTCGCCATAGCTGCTTCCACATTATAAGAAGTCTTGTGATCTTTTGTATACTGATCCTTTGTGCATGCTGCCTTATATACCATAAATTGTGCAGCTTGTGCCTTTGTTGCCATATCAGCAAGCTGGAACTGTGTATTCTGGAAAGCACCAATTGCACGTCCAAACTGCTTTCTCTCCTTTACATACGCAATTGTTCTCTCCAGAGCACCCTCACCAATTCCAAGTGCCTGTGCAGCGATACCGATACGTCCACCATCAAGTGTATGCATAGCAATGCCAAAGCCCTTACCCTGCTGTCCTAACATATTTTCCTTTGGAATACGGCAATCAGTAAAGATTAACTCATAGGTTGAGGAACCGCGAATACCCATTTTCTTTTCCTTTGTACCAAATGAGAATCCAGGTGTACCCTTCTCCACGATAAATGCTGAAATCTCTTTTGTCATTCTTCCGCGCTTCTCAATCATTCCTGTAATCGCAAAAATTACATACACATCTGCCTCTTTACCATTTGTAATAAAAATCTTAGAGCCGTTAAGTACCCACTCATCACCTTCCAGAACAGCCTTTGTCTGCTGTCCCTGTGCATCTGTACCAGCACCTGGCTCTGTCAAACCAAAAGCTCCAATTTTCTTACCACTTGCAAGGTCTGGCAGATACTTCTGCTTCTGCTCCTCTGTACCATATGTAAGAATTGGGTCACAGCAAAGAGATGTATGTGCGGAAACAATAACTGCTGTTGTACCACAAACTTTTGCCAATTCCTCAACACACATTGCATAAGTCAAAACATCACAGCCCTGTCCGCCATACTCCTTCGGAATTGGAATACCCATAAAACCAGCTTTTGCCATTTTTTCAACAGTCTCTCTTGGGAACTCCTCTGTCTCGTCTACCTCGATTGCAAGAGGCTTTACCTCTTTTTCAGCAAATTCTCTGAAAAGGGTTCTCGCCATCTCATGCTCTTTACTTAATGTAAAATCCATGTTATTTTCCTCCATTTTATAAAAACATTTTAGCGCCACTCCAATGGCATTCTTCTGCTACGTCGGCGCGTGCACGAACAGCAAGCCACCATGCATCACGCACAGTGCCTTGCCGCAATTTTGTCAATTCAATTATTTCTTAGAGTAATCGTAGAATCCAACACCTGTCTTCTTTCCAAGTTTTCCAGCGCGCACCATCTTTCTAAGAAGTGGTGAAGGCGCATACTTAGAATCGCCAGTTTCAGTATAGATTACTTCCATGATTGCAAGTACAATGTCCAAACCTATGTAATCGCCAAGTGCCAGAGGTCCCATTGGGTGATTTGCACCGAGCTGCATTGCAACATCGATATCTGCAACACTTGCAACACCTGCTGCATATACATTAATCGCCTCGTTGATCATTGGAATAAGGATTCTGTTTACCACAAAGCCTGCTGCCTCGTTCACCTCAACAGGAGTCTTGCCAATCTCAGAAGCGATACCTTTAATCTTCTCTACCAAATCCGCAGGTGTATTTGCACCAGCAATCACCTCTACCAACTTCATTCTGTCAGCCGGATTGAAGAAATGCATACCAATCAATGGACGGTCAAGCCCAGCACCCATCTCTGTAATAGAAAGAGAAGAAGTATTGGTTGCAAAGATACATTCTGGCTTTACAATATCCTGTAATTCCTTAAATGTTGTCTTCTTAATTTCCATTTTTTCAGGAGCAACTTCAATCACCAAATCACAATCTGTACAGATGTCTTTTAATCCTGTAGCAATCTTTGCTGCAATCGTATCTGCTTTCTCCTGTGTCATCTTCTCTTTGCTTACAAGGAAATTCAAATTCTTTAAAATCTTAGCCTTTCCGCCATCTGCAAACTCCTGCTTAATATCACATAAGCATACTTCATAACCATCTGTCATCGCAAAAGCCTGCGCAATACCAGAACCCATTGTTCCAGCACCAATAATACCTACCTTCATTGTTTCTCCTCCTTAAATATTTCATTATTTTATTAGCAATTTTTAAACGGCTCTTTCACCTTTTCCTTATTCTTGTCAAGGAAAAATGCCATACCATATTTCTGATCCTCTGTCTCAAAGCAATCTCCAAACAACTTCTCCTCAATCACAATTGCCTTGTCCATATCCACATCAAGGCCTTCGTTGATTGCTTTCTTACAATTGCGCACAGCAATCGGCGCATTCTTTGCGATACCTGCTGCCATCTTTTCTGCCTGTGCCATTAGCTCATCAGCAGGATATACTGCATTTACCAAACCGATTCTAAGTGCTTCATCTGCTTTAATATTTCTAGCAGTATAAATCATCTGTTTTGCCATTCCAGCGCCCACAAGACGCGCAAGTCTCTGCGTACCACCAAATCCCGGCGTAATGCCAAGACCAACTTCTGGTTGACCAAACACTGCATTTTCAGAGCAGATTCTAATATCACAGCTCATTGAAATCTCGCATCCGCCGCCCAGTGCAAAACCATTGACTGCGGCAATTACTGGAATAGGGAATGTCTCAAGCTTCCTAAATACATCGTTCCCCTTCTTACCAAATGCCTCACCCTCCGCCTTTGTAAGTGTGCTCATCTCACCGATATCTGCACCTGCAACAAATGATTTTGTACCTGCACCCGTAAGAATCAGACATCTTATCTCGTCGAGATTTACTGTATCAAGCGTCTCATTCAACTCGTCCAACACCTGAGAATTAAGTGCGTTCAAAGCCTTCTCACGATTGATGGTAATCTTGCCAACTGCACCATTTACCTCATAAAGTATATATTCCATACTTACCTCCATATAAAGTGTTCTTTTCTCTCATACCAGAAATTCTTAGCTGGTAGATTTACCAGCTAAGAATTTCTATCGACTGATTCCTCTATCGATTATTCATATTTCTTTACTACTGTCGAGCAGCCCATACCGCCACCGATGCAAAGCGTAGCAAGACCTGTCTTAGCATCATCTTTTGCTTCCATCTCATGAAGCAGTGTAACTAGGATACGGCAGCCTGATGCGCCTACTGGATGTCCTAACGCAATCGCACCACCATTTGGATTGAGCTGCTTATCTACATCAATGCCCAAATCTCTGCCAACTGCGATAGACTGTGCAGCAAATGCCTCATTTGCCTCAATTATATCAAAGTCCTCAATCTTCATGCCAGTTTTTGCCAAAACTTTCTTTGTTGATGCAACAGGACCGATTCCCATCACTTCTGGTCTTACACCTGCAAGCGCACCAGCAACCCACTCAGCCATTGGTGTAACACCTAATTCCTTTGCTTTCTCCTCGCTCATAACCACAATTGCAGCCGCACCATCATTGATACCAGATGCATTTCCTGCAGTTACATATTTATCCTTGTTGATCGGACGAAGTTTTGCAAGTCCTTCTATTGTAGAACCTGCTCTTGGTCCCTCGTCAACCTTAAACTCAACCATTTCCTTTTTCTTCTTAACCATAACAGGTACAATTTCCTTGTCAAACGCACCAGATTTCTGAGCTGCCTCTGCCTTCTGCTGACTCTTTAATGCAAACTCATCTAATTCTTCGCGCGTAATCTTCCACTCGTCACAAATATTATCTGCTGTCTGAATCATATGATAGTCGTTAAATGCATCCCAAAGTGCATCCTTAATCATGGTATCTACAAGCACACCATTATTCATTCTATAGCCGAAACGTGCATTAGGAAGTGCAAAAGGAGCCATTGACATATTTTCCATACCGCCTGCTACCACAATGTCTGCATCCCCTGCCAAAATCATCTGTGCTGCCATATTAACGCAGTTAAGACCCGAACCACATACTACATTCACCGTGACTGCTGGTGTCTCGATTGGGAGACCTGCCTTGATAGATGACTGACGAGCAACATTCTGTCCAAGACCTGCCTGAATAACACATCCCATATACACGTGATCCACTTTATCCGCTGGAACACCTGCTCTGTTCAATGCTTCTTTAATCACAATTGCGCCAAGTTCCTGAGCCGGAGTTGTGCTGAGTGAACCGCCCATAGTACCGATTGCTGTACGACATGCACCTGCTAATACAATTTTCTTTGCCATTATCTTTTCCTCCATCTAAAAAAATTCCCTCAATAAGCTATCTGTGATTCACAGTAGCCCATTTGTTTCCGTGTGACTATGATCGCTATTTTATCACAACAAACAAAAAAACAGAAAAAAGCACAAAAAAATATTGCAGATTTGCCCGACACATTTTATATATGTACAAACGCTTTGTGCAGTATTTATCATTTGCTCGTTTATTGTAGTCATCACAGTCATTGTGCTTATTTTATCACATTGTTAAAAAAAAAGCAATCTATTTATCTTTTGTTATTTATTACAATATTAACGAATTTTACTTGTGAAAATTATTGATTTTTATCTTCTTCCACTGCAAAGACCACAAATTATTTTTTCCAATATTGTGCACTGTTCCCATTTTTTGTCTTTGTCTATTTTGTATCCTTAGGAACCATTGGGTCTTTCATAATATATTTTCTATCCCACTCTTTTGTTGTGTCATCTCTCTCTACTTCACATCGATTGGCGCTCAAAAAGTTGGCTAGCTGATAAAAATCAACCCAGATTTCGTTATTTCCATCTTTTTGGGATTCGTCAAAAATTAACTGCAAACCAACATGCAAATGCACCGCCTTAATATTGTTTACATTCTCCTTATCGCTGTAACCAGTATGCCCCATATACCCAATCACATCACCTGCAGTAACAAAATCGCCTTCTTTGAGTCCTTCTGCATACGGCCTATTCTGTCTTAGATGTGCATAGTAATAATAACGTTTTTTGTCAAAGCTGCGGATACCGATACGCCAGCCGCCGTATCGGTTCCAACCAAGCGCCTCCACATATCCTGACTCAACCGCGATAATTGGCGTGCCGATAAGCCCCATCATATCATGTCCAAGATGTTGCCTTTTGTAACCAAAATCTCGACCAACCCCAAAATCAGCTTCTGTCAAGCACAGACTAAAAAATTTACAGCTTATTCTTGTGCCAAAATTCCAGCAATCTTCTTGATCATTTCGTCTTCCTTCAATCGAAATTTAATTTCGACCCTCCTGGAAGCCGACATGTCCACCTCCTGAATAGAATTTCCTGAATTGTCTTTTCGATAAACAGGATTACTCCACGATTTCCCGTTGACGGTGAGAAGTTTTTGCAATTGGTCAATCTTTGTCTCGTTGAGTCCATTATTTTTGTTTAGACAGAAATCCGCCACGGCATTGGCACGCGCATAAGATAACTCCATATTGCTCTGATAACTTCCGTCTGTATCTGTATGCCCCTCAATAATAATTTCAGCAATATAATCTCGGAACTGATCCTGAAGCAGTACATCTAGATACATTGGAATAATATTTTTTAATGTATCCTTGCTTTCCGCTGTCAATGAGGAACTATTATAACGAAAAAGCACATCCGATGAAAAAGTAATGGAACCTGTCTGTGCATCCACTTTCATCGTAGAATTGCTGAAAGCGGACTGTAATGCCCCAATAATATCTGTGCGAATGCCGACGATATTCTGCAATTCCTGTTTTGTCGTTGTCAATTCCTGTTTCGCATTCTCTATCTCTAGATAAGCATTGTTCAATTCCTCTTGTGTCAAAGCTGCCTGTTGATAAGCCTGTTTTAATTCTGCTAAGGAGGAGGCAAGCTCCACATTTGACTTCTCTAACTCTGCCTTGGAAAATTCCAAATCCTCTATTGTCGCATCTAACTCACTCTGTGCTGCGCTAAGTTCCAGCCTTGTTCTATCAAGATCATTTGTTTTCTGTCTGTAGATAGCAAGGGTAATCGCTATCAATAAAATAAATATCAGCAAAAGTGCTGCCATCATATCTGAATAAGACTGCCAGTAACTATGCTCTGCAAAAGCCTCTCTGTTTCTTCGTCTATTTTTCATATAAATCCCCCATGCCGCCTTTGGCTGGCGGCACAAATAGTAATGAAAGTGGTTCACACCTTCAAGTTTTCGTGTTATAATAGATCCGATTTTATAAGGCATTCCCGGCATCAATGTCAGATGCCCCCACCCATTTGTTGTTGATGTGCAGGTGCGCCTCTTTTATCAAGGTGGGAATACTCTTATTCAGGTTCACAGTGTGAGCCTTGTTTTTGTGTCTATTTCACGTTTTTGGCTTAATTTACTTTCTTTCACACTAATTCCTCATTCTTATCAAAGTCTGCGAATTTGAGTACAAGCATAAATTTTCTCTGCGAAAACTTTATTTTTCACAGTAGTTTCTCATCTGTTCAAATGTGTATAGCTGACTACTGATCTCATCACTCATATTATAACACATATCTACCAGCATTTCCTTCTGATCATCAAGCTGTTTCGCAAACATCTCTTGTCTTTCCATCACACACGCAAGAGCCTCTTGTACATTGCGATTTGCTTCCACTAAAGTTGTAACTGCTTCCACCATTTCTGCAACATTCGCTGCACTGGCTGCTTGTGATTCTCCGGCACTTTTCAGTGTATTTCCAAGTTTCTTAAAGTCCGTATCCAAAGCAGATTGCATCTGTTCTGTAAATTTATCTACGATACGCCCTACACCGGCTGTCTGCTCCAATGCATTGCCTTTCATCATTTCAAGCATCTGCCTTAAAGAACTTGCTATTCCAGCCTGATAAACAAGCATCGCTGCTGCATTTTCATCGTCTTTCACAGAAAATGGCTGCATGGTCTGATGAAACACACTTAAAAATTCATCTAACGTCTTGTATGCATTTGACATAAGACTTCTGTAAATAAGATTAAACACCAATGAAAAAAAGATACCATATACTGACGTGTGAAAAGCCACTTTCATACCAGAAAGCAAAGAACCCACATTGTCAGAAATCGTAAAAATATCATCTCCACTAAATGCGCCAAGTCCCATAGAAAGACCAAGAAATGTTCCCAAAATCCCAATACCTGTGAGTGTTCCCGCAACTCCAGAGTTAAAAGAATTCATGCCTACTCGATCCAAAAAATCCTCATTAATATATTCTTCTAAATCACAAGAAGAACGAGTACCCCGTCTCGTCTTTGCACTATTTATCCGCAAACGGTACTTATTAAACATATCCTGCAAGTCTTTTTGTTCAAAAAACGCAGTATTATCTTTGTAAACCGACCAAAGATTTGTTTCTCCTGCCTTTTTATATTCCTTCTGTAAGGATAGACTAACATCTTCCAACTCGCGCGTAACTTTGTTTAATCTGCCAAAGCTAATAGAGGAAATGACAAAAAGAATCCCAATAATAATCAGAAACCCAACATTGATTATTAAATTTGTAGAAAATTTCCATTCCCCTGTAAATACGCCATTCAAATACAGAACAAAAGCTACAACAATGACATACAAAAAAAATAGTACATAATACAACTTTCTTTTCATCTTTCTTTCCGTCCTTTTCCTTTCGTATTTTATTCAGTATTATTACATTTACCTTAAAAATGATTCTTACAGTTTATACCTATCCGCAAAAATCTTGTTTCATGTGTAAGTTTATCATACTTTTTGATAAGTAACTATATGATGAAGTTAAATTTTTTATAAATATTTTGTACAAATGGGATTGATTTAAGCTTTTTCAATACAATTCATTTGTCTAATTTTTATAACAATAACCTTAAAAGTAAACCTTAACGCCCTTACTTATCCAATATTTTACTCTCAAGAAATAACTGTCTTAAGTCTTTTTGATAATTCCAGATAATATGAAGTTTATAATTAGGATAAATTATAATTCTGTTCAGAACTTCTGATACAATTTTATTCGTAATTTCCTCTATCTCTGAACGCTGTTTTAAACAGTCTGCAAACTGGTTTTCCAGCGTTCCATTCTCATTTAAATTTTGCAACTTTGATTCGAGCTTCTCAATTTGTAAAGAAACTGCGTCTCGCTTTCTGACAGCATCCCGTTTTGCTTTAACATATCCCTCCTTATCCAGTTCTCCAAACACAAATTTCTCATAAAATCCCTGTATGAAACTTTCAAGTTTCGCTTGAGACTCTTTTAAATTTCTTAACATCTTTATTGTGATATTAACATCATATTTCTTATTTTGTTGTTTTTCTTCCCAAATATGACTAATATCAATAGCATAGAGTGTTTGCATATGTAATTCCGTTAGAACCATTTTTGTCAGATCGCATTCTAATATATGTTCTCTCATACAAGAATAAGCATCTATAAAACGCGGTGTACTGCATATATAATATGGCTGCTTTGCATTTACTCGTTTCATAACATGACCGCAAATACCACAGCGTACTCTTTTATACAGCATTGTTCCTTTTCTGCTAGATATTGTTTTATTATATTCTAAGAGTTTTTGAAGCTGTTTTTGTGCAAGTTCAAACTCCTCCTTTGACACAATTCCCTGATGTGTGTTCTCTGCAATAATCCAGTCCGCTCGAGGTACTCTTATAACATGATTTCTTCCCACTTCATCACGTATGCGCTTTCCATAGATTGTTCTACCAATATAGCGTTCATCCCGCAAAATTTTTATCACTGTATTGTCTGTCCAAAAATTGCTTTTGGCGACACACGGCCATTCAGAACGGGAACAACCTGCTGCCCGTTTGTACAACATAGGGGTCAAAACCTGTTGCGCATTTAATGTCTGCGCAATCTGTGTTGGCCGAATCCCATCTACTGTCATTTTAAAAATTTGATGTACTACTTTTGCTGCTTCTGGATCTGGAACAAGCTTATTTCTATTATTCTCTGCCTTCACATATCCATATGGAGCAAACGGAGAAAGAAAATCACCTTGCTTCGCCTTAAACTGTTTAGCACTGCGTACTCTATATGACAAGTCACGACTGTAAAGGTCATACAAAAGTGTCTTGAATGACGTTTCGATACTGTCTATATGCATTATATGAACACTGTCCAATCCATCATTAATTGCAATAAAACGAACACTCAAAAATGGAAATACACGCGAAATATAATTGCCTACTGTCAAGTAATCACGACCAAAACGGGACAAATCCTTCACAATAATACAGTTAATTTTACCGTGTTTTACTTGTTCTAGCATATTTTGGACTGCAGGACGCGCAAAGTTTTTTCCGCTCCAACCATCATCACAAAATTCCAAAATATTCGCACCTACAAACTCTGGCATCTGACGAATAAAATCATCGATAAGATTTCGTTGGTTGCCTATACTGTCGGACTCAGCTTTATCTAACGTTTTTAAATCTGTATCTTTTGCAGAAATACGAAGATATTTTGCAATTGTAAAACAATTCACACAAACTCCCATCTGCCCGCTTGGGCGGGCCTACTAATCAGGATGGGTGAAATCTTTGATTTCACTCTAACTCCCCATCTGCCCGCTTGGGCGGGCCTACTAATCAGGATGGGTGAAATCTTTGATTTCACATTATCACTACACTACTATTTTTTTCTACAGTTTCCCATTTCCTGCACTTTCCTAAAAGTTGCTTCATCAATAAGTGGTTTATGGGTATCTCTAACAATTTTCCATTCCGTTTTTGGTAATAACTGCTGTTTCTTTCCCTCACAGAAAGATTGTCTTTTCTTTCCCTGCACCATATGACCAAGATATATTTCATTGGTAAGAATGGTTCGCACTACTTTTGAACTCCATGCAACATTGGCATATCGCTCAAACTTTGCGTCACCTTTCAGATAATGATAACGCGCTGGAGAGGCAATCCCTTCTCTATTTAGTGTTCTTGCAATCTGCGCATAACTCATTCCTAAAATACGCTGTTTAAAAATATCCTGCACCACAGGAGCTGTTTCTTCATTTGGTTCTATCTTATGGGGATTCTCTGCACATTTCTGATAACCATACGCCGCCCACGTACCGATAAATTCTCCTTTGCACTGCTTTATCGCATAACCAGATCCAACCTTCTTTGATATGTCTTTACTATAAGCTTCATTTATAATATTTTTTAGTGGAATAAGATAGCCATCCGAATTTTGTTTGGTATTGAGCGTATCAAACTGATCGGATATTGCCACAAACCGCACATCAAGAAATGGAAAAATCCTTTCTATGTAATTTCCTGTCTCTTTATAGTTGCGTCCAAATCGAGAGAGGTCTTTGACCACAATACAGTCTATGGTTTTGTTTCGTATATCCTGTATCATTCGTTCAAACTCTGGTCTCAAAAAGTTTGTCCCTGTGTGTCCATTATCACAATACAGCCCAATAAATTGCATGTCTGGTTGGGTCTCTATATACTTTCTGACCAACTCTTTTTGGTTCTTAATTGTATCTGATCCTTGTCTCTTACTGTCTTCCATAGATAATCGTATATAACCACCTGCATGATAAATCCGTTGTCGGGGGACTTCTTGTACAAGAACTGAAATTATAGGATTGACTTTACGTTTCGTTCTTCCCATGCTGTACCCCCATTTCAGACAACTGTGTCATATTCTGTATTTGTAAACACCTCTCCGTAATCCATTGATATTCATCTTGCCAGTTATAGACAATTTTTATCTGTTTATTCTTGTAAATAAAAATCTTTTCTATGAAATACACTACTGCTGCTCGATTTAGCGTTGTAAAATTCTGATATTTTTTTAACTGGTCTATGCAATTTTTTCCTTTCGTATCACTTTCCATTATTTGCATAAGTTCTGTCTTAATTTTTTCTGCCTGTTCTTGTACTTCAAAAAGAAGGGCTGTGTAATTCTTTTTTAATTTCTGGTACTCCGCTTGGTCAATCACACCATCTATTAAATTCTCATATAGCGAACATAATAATCTTTGGTAACGACCAAACTCCTCATTCTTTTTATCTAGTCGTTCCTGATATTTTTTCACGTCTGCCTGTTGCAATGCAGATGCTTTTATCAATTTCAGAACTTTTTCCTTGCCAAGTATATTCTGCACTTGTCTTTTTATCGATTCTGATATGATTTCTTCCAAAATACAATCCCGCAAGCTATGTGCAAAACATGTTTTTTCATTCTTGTGTGCTGCACAGATATAATAGATGTATTTCTTTTTTCCAGATGGAATTGTCTTGCGCACCATTGCAGCACCGCACTCTCCGCAATAAACCATACCAGAAAATAATTCCACTGCATCATTTCCAGGACTTGTGCGTGTATCCATCGCAAGCACCTTTTGAACAATCTCAAAATCATGCTCGTCTATAATCGCCTCATGTGCTCCTCTCACAATATTCCATTCTTCACGCGGCTTTACAACACGCTGTTTAATCTTATAACTTGGAGTGGTATTTTTTCCCTGTTCTAGTATTCCTATATAAACAAAATTTTTTAGAATACGAAGAATTGTAGTCGCATTCCACGCGCAATGAGGATTGATACCAAATGGTGTTGCAAAGCGCAGTCCTTGGGATTTCTTATAATCTAGCGGTGCCAGTATGCCATCTCCATTCAATCGGTCTGCAATATCACTTGCACTTATCCCTTGTATTTTCCAGCGAAAAATATCACGCACTACATCGGCAGCAAATTCATCAATTAATAAATGATTTTTGTTTTTTGGGTCTTTTAAATATCCATAAACAGCAAAAGAACCTGTAAAATCGCCACGCTTTCGCTTAATTTCTAACTGGCTGCGGATTTTTATAGATATATCACGACAATATGCTTCGTTAATCAGATTTTTAAATGGAATTATAAGTTCGTCTAATTCTGTATTTCTACACAAACTATCATAATTATCATTGATTGCAATAAAACGAACCCCCAGAAAAGGAAAGATTCTCTCAATATATTCTCCTGCATCCAGATAGTTCCTACCAAAACGGGAAAGATCCTTTACTACAATACAGTTAATCCTTCCCGCTTTCACATCAGTCATCATCTCTTGAAATGCGGGGCGATCAAAACTAGAACCAGAAAACCCATCATCAATTTTCATGTCACATATCATCATTTCTGGATGACGACTAAAATAATCACAAATTAGATTTTTTTGTCCTGTAATACTATTGCTTTCCTCCTTGTCACCATCTTCACGCGACAAGCGCAGATAACCACAAGCATTCCAAATTTCCGGTATTGTTGATTGAACAGAATTGTATTCAACTTGATTCATAAGATGTTTTGCACTACTAAAGAGTTTTGCACCTACACAATTAGCCTTTTGAACGAAGATAAGAAAGCATCCTGTCCTCCAATGTTGCATCTGTATCAGAAAAGCTAACTTTTACTGTATATTTACCATGACGATAGCAATATGGATTTCCAATCTGACGTATATAATCTAAAAAGCGCTCCTCTTTTGGCAGCGTAGTGTCAACTTTTACATCCCTTATATCCTTTAATGTATTGCAATCCACAAGATTCAATTCAACCGCCTGCATGGCATTGATATCAGCAATCGTTAATGCTTGTAACTCCATAGGACTTACAACTCCTCTTTTTTGTTATTATATATGATTTTACAGGTTGTCCTTATGTACGAAATTTTCTGTATTAAAACAGTACAGCAACTTTTTTCCTGCACTACTTGTTACATCTTTCTAATATCACACAAATAAAATCAAAGACAATAAACTGCAATTATCAATATTTGTTCCAATATCAACAAGTCAAGTCTTTCATCTGTTGCAAAACAGCAGCTAATTCTTTTGAAAAAATAGGATTTCGTAAATCTTTTTCACAATTGGCTTTCCAAAATGGCTCGTTTGTACCTGCTTTAATACATTCCGCAACAAGTGTTTTATTAATGTTAAGTGCCCAACTTATACCATTGTTTTTGAAATCTGTAGAAAAAAGTTCATTGTTTTCAAGGGGAATTTCACGATAATCTTTGCCACAGCAAAAACAAATTTTATTTCTATCAAGCGCGTTGATAGAACGCCCATACATTATTGGATAATCCGCATTTTCAGGCACTGGTGCATTTCCAACAATCTTGTATTCTCCATAAAAAAACCGATTGTCCATTATATATGTAGACGGGCAACTTTGGAATCTTTGCAAATCTTCAACACACATGTTTGGATCTTCTGTAATGATATGATAGACAGAAACACAAAGTGCTTTCCCCATAAGAATATTCCAAAAATTTCCTCCACTCTCCACAAACTTTTGTACATCCAATAAAATCCGTCCATAACCGTAATTTCTACGGTCATATTTGAAACGGAAAAAATCCCCTTCTTTATACTTACAATGGCAACGTTTTGTATGTGCAAACGTTTGAATCTCATCTAAATCCTCTTTGGTTGTATCGTCAATCCACTTGTCAAGAAACTTCTCAAGCGCTTTCTGTTCCATAAATGGAATCCCTGCAAAAGCCGAAGAATAATAAGTTTGTTGTGTTGTATAATTTGCTATTAAGATTCCTCCATTATACTCAAAGAGCGGTCTCGGAAACTCTTTAAGCCCGAATTTCCGCTCTTTTTTCATGT
>ERZ778515.166-NODE-166-length-58852-cov-5.543633_pt1 | contig 58852 bp, 55 predicted proteins | sample MGYA00510343_ERZ778515 | MGnify/ENA primary metagenome ERZ778515 (study PRJEB29527, sample SAMN07138965) | mouse gut metagenome | material: feces | host: mouse | place: China:Nanjing | collected 2016-01-25 ...
ATAACTACATTTTCTTATGATTATGTTTGGTTTTTTCCATAGGAAGCAGCCCGCATACGGTAATGACGGCGTATCACTCAAAAATTCGGAAGATCCTAAAATCTTTCATCGGATTTCGGCAAAAGGAAATATATCCGAACGAATAATAAAATCCCGGAAGCACGACTGTACTTCCGGGATTTTATTAAAACATATCATTTTACAAAGCTTCATCGTCAGGTTTATCCACACTCCTCTGAACCTTTACAATATGCTTTTTTCTTAAGATCCACCGTGCCTTACGCCTTTCATAGTCCTCCTGACGACGCTCCAAATAGTTGTCTGCCATTATCTCTTGTCGTTGAACTTGCTATATATGACACTTATCTGAACGGGATTGTCATCCCCGTCACCTTTGCCTTTTACAAATCTCGCACTTGTAATACTCATGTCATGGACAATCTTCACAATCTGATCGTTCGTACCATTCGTAGTAACAGTTACAGGTACGATAACCACCTTATTCCAGTTCGGATGTTCATTTACCCAATTAGGATTATTACCAGACTGCGCCCTTTTAAGTCCAGCCATATATGTTATCATACCTGAAATGTTATTAAAGGTATAAGTGTTCTTTTTTTTCGACTCTGATGTTACAAAAGATGTCCTGTTGTCCATTATCTTCTCCTTTCCAAAGAAAGTCTCAAGACTGTCCAATGGTATCATCAACAAAGTGGACGGTGTTGACAGTTCATATTTATTGTCATATCCGTTATTATTAAAACGGGTAAGCGTAACTTTGGCTATATTTATGGTGTCATTCTCATGACCTTTCATTATATCATCCACCGGCAACGTCATTTCCGTAAATATTCCGGCAGGAGTTTTAAGATAAGTACAACTCTCATCTGCGACAAGACGGTCTATCGCCTGATTGTCATTGGTTATATTTGTTGTCTGCAACACCTCTTCCGTACCTAAGAATGATGATGAATAAACAACATCCTTGACTTTCCTGACCTCTTCATTAGTTGTTTCATCTTTCTCAGTATACCACACCTTACTTCTAAAGAACAAGCTTAACCTGCTAATATTAACATAAGCCATGGAACCAAGTCCGTCGTCAAGTTTAAAATAGAAGCCCGGACAAACATTATGGATAAAATTATACGAATTTCTGAAATTGTCCGGATTTTCATAATACTTACGCATCAGATATGTACCGTAATTATTATAAGTTTTTCCATTCTTGTCCGTATACGGTTTATTGAGGCTTATCTTTATACTCGGCATATAGCTGTCATCATTGCGTGTATCGTTGTCTACAGTCTGATCTGACAATGTATAGACTTTAGCCACTTTAATCCCGTTTTCACTGCTGCTTCTTATATACCCTTCTTTTATTGGGTCAAAATCCGAATAATACTTCACACCTTCTTCCATGGGCTTTGCCATTTCATAGGCTGTAAGTTTCATCGTTGCAAGAGAATCTCCCCAAAAGTCATCGTAAAACAGCTCTATTACACACGAGTCGGCTATTACTTCCTTTACCTCGTTCCCATTTTCATCAGTGCTTATTACATAGCTGGAAATACTGTCATACGGCAACAGGGAATAGTTCTCAAGCGTGGCAAACTGAGCCATAAAATCACCTGTAACGTATGAACCTGTCTCATTGTCACGTATCTTACCCAGATATCCTACTGTATTTCTTGACAATACAGCACCTGACTTATGTGATGTAGTCTGTACGGGAAATATACCTGTAGAAATATTAAGACGGTCCATGCCGTCCGTAAGAGAATTACCGATAGTATCTGTCGTGTCGTCACATGCCGAGAACACAAGTGCAAGGAATGCAACAACAATAAAAAACTTTACCTTCATTGAATATCCTAATCTTTGTTTTAAACAATCTATAAAACTATTGATTTAATCTTCTGTATCAAATATCTGATTATAAAATTCATCATACCTGTCAGTGAAATCTTCTCCATCGAAATATTTCAACATGGGAAGTCCACTGTCTTCAACATGCTTGAGGATATCAGGATTTATGCCCTGTGCCGCTTCCACGACACCGTCAGAATAGTCTATGGCAAGCTTGTTCAATTCGACAAAGTCGAAGTTGTCATTATACTTTTCCAACAACTTGGCTGAAACATTCTTGTATTCAAGACATTGTTTGAAATTGTCACCCAGCCCGTTCTTAAGTTCATTGCCAAACAGCGACGTTACAATCTTTGCATTTGCAAACGATGGTTCATCATGATATGCAGTTTTTATATAAAGAGGAATTATTGAGCTCATCCAGCCCTGACAATGTATAATGTCCGGTGCCCAACGAAGTTTCTTCACTGTTTCCAGTACTCCCCTTGCAAAAAATACGGCACGTTCCCCGTTATCCGGATACTCTACTCCATTTTCATCTTCAGCCATTAACCTCTTTGTGAAATAATCATCATTGTCTATAAAATAGACCTGTATCCGGGTTGCCGGTATGGATGCGACCTTTATAATCAACGGATGATCCGTCTCATCAATGATAAGCATCATACGTGACAGACGTATCACCTCATGAAGCTGTCCGCGACGTTCATTGATATTTCCCCATTTAGGCATGAAAGTTCTTATTTCATATCCTTTTTCTTGTATACTTTGAGGAAGAAATCTTCCCATGTGCGACAATTCGCTTTCAGGAACATATGGAACTATCTCTTGATTGATAAATAAAACTTTCTTTGCCTTCATGATAGTGAATATTTAAACTCTGCAAAGATACAAAAAAACTTTGTAAAGGAGACAACTTTTTACTTTATTTACAGAAATGTACGGAATTGCGGATATCTTTTTAAAGATATTCTTTCTTATTTAAGAAAAATGTTGTTATTTTGCACCCTTAATTGAAAATAAGACGTCAAAATCAAGAATAATGAAAGTTTTTCGTACAATTGTTGATTTGCAAAACGAGCTGTTTGAAGCACGTAAAAAGAAACTATCCATTGGTCTCGTGCCCACCATGGGTGCCTTACATGAAGGACATGCCTCACTTGTAAGGCGCAGTGTGGAAGAAAACGACATAACCGTAGTTTCTGTTTTTGTCAATCCTACACAGTTTAACAACCAAAATGACTTGGCAACATATCCGCGTACACTGGAAAAAGACTGTGAGTTACTGGAAAAGAACGGTGCAGACTATGTCTTTGCACCGACAGCAGAAGAGATGTATCCTACACCGGATAAACGTCAGTTTGAGTTTCCACCGATATCTACCGTCATGGAGGGCAAGCACAGACCAGGACATTTCAACGGCGTATGTCAGGTTGTAAGCCGTTTGTTTTACATCACCCGCCCACAACGTGCATATTTCGGAGAAAAAGACTGGCAACAGATAGCCGTTGTAAAGGCTATGACAAATCACCTCAAACTTAATGTAGACATCATTGAATGTCCTATCATAAGAGAAAACGACGGACTTGCACTCTCATCGAGAAACACCCTGCTTGCTCCAGAAGAAAGGGATATTGCACCCAATATATTCAAACATCTCAATGAAAGCATTGAGTTTGCAAAAACTCATAGTCTTAAAGAGACCCACAATCATGTAGTATCTCTGATTAATGCAACAGACGGACTGGAAGTTGAATATTTCTCAATCGTAGACGGAAATACCCTGCAGGACATCGACAAGTGGGAAGATTCCAACTACATTGTAGGATGCATTACAGTATATTGCGGCAAGAAACCGGTGCGCCTTATTGACCACATTAAATATAAAGAAGCTTAGTACCAGCCTCTTAAAAAGGGTAAAACAATACAATTATGATGATTGAAGTTCTGAAAAGCAAACTGCATTGTGTTAAGATTACAGAAGCAAATCTCAACTACATGGGAAGCATCACTATCGATGAAGACTTAATGGATGCTGCCAACCTCATCGCAGGCGAAAAAGTTCAGATTGTAAATAACAACAACGGTGAACGGATTGAGACATATATAATAAAAGGTGAACGCGGAAGCGGTTGCATCTGCCTTAACGGTGCGGCTGCACGCAAGTGCGTTGTCGGCGACACTGTCATAATAATAGCTTATGCACTTATGGATTTTGAAGAAGCTAAAGGCTTCAAGCCGACAGTGGTATTTCCTGAAAACAATAGAATTGTAAAGTAAAAACGCGTTTGAACAACCCCACATGAAAATAAAGGTCTGCAGTTACATCCAACTTGCAGACCTTTATTATTTATCACTATCTATTCAATCACTACCAGAGGAGTGTCTTCCATCACACTTTCTCCCTCCTGTACCAATATAGAAGTAACCTTTCCGCCTTTTTCCGCTTCAAGATTATTTGCCATTTTCATTGCTTCAAGCACAACAACTGTATCTCCAACCTTTACATCGTCACCTACATTCACCTTTATTTCAGTGATAATACCTGGCAGCGGAGCCTTGAGGGCATTGTTCATGTTCGCTCTCGGATTGTTTGTATTCACAGGAGCCACAGGCTGTGCCACCGGTTTTACCACAACCTTTTTCTTTTCAGGTTCCGGTTCTTTCTCCATTTCTACCTTGAACACCTCACCGTTTACAGTAACATCAGCAATGTTATCAACGATATCGCCTATGGCAACTTCATATTTATTTCCGTTGATTGTATATTTATAATCTTTCATATCTTGGGCTTTTATTTAGGACTGTCCGTCATTTTAAGCATGTGTGACTCCCAGTCAGAACGCCTGTTCTTTATCGTAATGACTCCAGATTCCTTGTCGTGTACGTTGTTACCTTTAAACTCATGCATTGCCAAAGCAATGGCTGCATACACTTCATTGTTAATCTTTCCCATATTTACTATAGTTAAACAGCATTCTTGTTGTGCGCCATAAATAGACGCACAACACCGAACACCATATTTTACATAGGAATATTACCGTGCTTCTTTGCAGGCAGACCGTCACGTTTTGTTGCAAGCTGTGCCAATGCACGACAGATGCGGAAACGTGTGTTTCGCGGCTCGATGACATCATCTATATAGCCATACTTTGCTGCCTGATACGGATTGGCAAACATTTCGGTATACTCTTCCTCTTTCTTTGCAAGGAATGCCTTGGGATCTTCCTGCTCTTTTGCCTCCTTTGCACTAAGCACTGCCACGGCTCCGCTTGCACCCATTACGGCAATCTCTGCAGAAGGCCATGCATAGTTGACATCAGTACGCAGCTGTTTGCATCCCATCACGATATGACTTCCGCCGTAACTCTTACGCAGTGTCACAGTTACCTTTGGCACAGTTGCCTCACCGTAAGCATAAAGCAGTTTTGCACCATGCAGAATTACTGCGTTATACTCCTGACCTGTACCAGGCAAGAAACCGGGAACATCAACAAGACTTACAATAGGAATATTGAACGCATCGCAGAAACGAACGAAACGCGCTCCCTTGCGGCTTGCATTAACGTCAAGCACACCGGCATAGCAAGAAGGTTGGTTTGCAACAATACCAACGCTCTGACCGTTAAAGCGTGCAAAACCTACAATGATGTTCTTTGCAAACTTCGGCTGCACCTCAAAGAACTCGCCGTCGTCAGTGATAGCACCTATGACCTTGTACATATCGTATGCCATATTCGGGTCTTCCGGAATAATCTCATTCAAGATATCCTCCATACGGTTTATAGGGTCAGTACATTCCTTACGCGGTGTTTCCTCCATGTTGTTTGACGGAATATAGCTCATCAGAGTCTTTATCATCTCCATTGCCTCCTCTTCCGTTGAAGCAGTGAAATGTGTCACACCACTCTTGGTAGAGTGAACGCTCGCACCTCCAAGATGCTCCTGGTCTATATCTTCACCGGTAACGGTCTTTACGACCTTCGGTCCGGTGAGGAACATGTATGACGTATTCTCCATCATAAGGGTGAAGTCGGTCAGCGCAGGAGAATATACAGCACCACCCGCACACGGTCCGAAAATACCGCTTATCTGCGGAATAACCCCTGAAGCAAGTATGTTGCGTTCAAATATTTCCGCATATCCTGCAAGTGCGCAGATACCTTCCTGTATACGTGCACCGCCGGAGTCGTTTATACCAATCACCGGAGCACCCATCTTCATTGCCATATCCATGACCTTGCAGATTTTCTGTGCCATTGTTTCAGAAAGCGAACCGCCGTTGACAGTAAAGTCCTGTGCAAATATATATACAAGACGACCGTCTATCGTACCGCTGCCGGCAACGACACCGTCACCGAGGAACTGCTTCTTTTCCATACCGAAGTTTGTACAACGGTGCAGTTTAAACATATCCACTTCCTCAAAACTGCCTTCATCAAGAAGCATGTCTATACGCTCACGGGCTGTATATTTGCCACGTGCATGCTGCTTGTCGATGGCTTTCTCACCGCCACCGAGACGTGCCTGCTCACGCTTGGCGATAAGTTCTTTTATTTTCTCTAATTGCTTGCTCATAACTATAATAATTATGTATTGTCTTTTTCCTTGTTCTTTACCGTATTAATGCTCGCAAAGTTCTGTGAGAATACCACATGTAGATTTCGGATGCAAGAATGCAATGTTAAGGTTCTCTGCACCTTTGCGCGGTGCCTTGTCTATAAGGCGCACACCCTTGCCGTCACATTCAGCCAGTGCATTGCCCACTCCGTCTTCTACACAGAAAGCAACGTGATGAACACCGTGGTTGCCTTTGTCCAGCCACTTCTGTATAGTGCTGTCCGGAGACGTCGGCTCAAGCAGTTCAATCTTCACTTCTCCGCACTTAAGGAAAGCTGTCTTCACCTTCTGATCGGCAACTTCCTCCACTGCATAACAGTCCAGACCTAATACTTCCTTGAAATAAGGCAAAGCCTCTTCAATACTGGGAACAGCTATTCCCAAATGTTCGATGTGTGAAATTTTCATATAGTAAGTATATATTATTATAATTTATGCAAAGTTACATATTTTATTCCAATGCACAAATATTTTACTTGTTTTTAGCTACCAGCCCACAACCTTGCACGAAGTAACATACAATCACCACATACAAATGTCAGAACTCAACAAGAACCTTTGCATTAATCTGTCTTCCCGTAAGATAATTAGGCACGGCATACTGGTGGTTTGTAACGTCGGTTATCCAGTAGTAAGAGTTGACGTTGTTTATTCCGAGCAGGTTAAGACAGTCAAGACCAAGCCAGATGTTCTTGAATATGGACTTCCGCTCGCGCTTTTCATTGTTCAGCAAACGATAGCTCATACCCATGTCCGCACGCTTGTATGCAGGCGCACGGAAAGGCTGCACGGAAAGACTGCGGTGGGGAGGACCAAACGGCAGTCCGTCGGCAAATGCAAGCTTGAGAGACATCTTCCACTTGTCCGTTCCGGGGAAATAGTCCGTGAAGAAAAGGTTCAGCGAATAACGCTGGTCCGAGGGCATGGGGATGCTCTTTCCATGAAGGTTCATCTTCGTGTTCATCACCGACAGGCTCACCCACGAGTCCGTTCCCGGCACAAACTCGCCATACAGCTTCACGTCAAGCCCCATGATATGTCCGCTACACTGCTCGCTTGCATCGTAAACAACCTTCACGTTGTTCACGCTGTAGGGCACAAGATTAGCCAATGCCTTATAGTAAGCCTCCGCCGTGAACTTGAACGGTCGCGAGTTTACCTTGAAGCGGTAGTCCATTCCGGCGATGAAATGTATCGAGCGCTGGCTCTTTATCTTGGAGTTCAGCTGGGCATAAGTGGTGCCGTCAACGGTCATGGTGTCGCGAAGCTCCTTGAAGAACGGCGCCTGATAATAGAGACCCGCCGCCAGACGTATTGTCATGTTGTGGTTGAAGGCGGGGACTATGCCCAACGACATACGCGGACTTACAATGCTCTCCCGGTTGAAGTTCCAGTGACTGAAGCGTATACCGTAGTTCAGCGTGAAGAATGTGTGCTCTCCCTTGCTGCTGAACTTGTAAGTGTCCTGAATGTAAGTTTCAAGGCGGTTGGCATCGAGCGTGTTCCTTGCGCTGAGAGTGTATATAAGATTGAGGTTCTCACCCGTATGCGGAATGTTGTATCCGCTCGAGTCGCGCATCTCGTACTCCTTGCTCTTTTCTGATATATGCTCCATCTTATACGTCAGTCCTGCAAGGATATTGTGCTTTTTCGTCTTATGGCTCAGTGCCAGTTTCACGCTTTTCACATTAGCCTTAAGATAGTTGCGGGCATGTTCCATGTACGTACCCACTCCAAGGTTCTCGCTTGTCTCCGTCTGGGTGAGCCAGTATTGCCCCTGTATGTCATACTTCTCCTGCTCATCTGTACGGAATGCAGAGGCTATCAGAGAGAGTTTTGTCTTATCACTGAAGTTGCGCGTAATGCTCACCGTACCGAAGAACGTGCGGAAAAGGTCTTTCTCCTTTCCGTCAAAATATACGCGGAACGACTTGACGTTTTCCATCGTACCGAACTTTGTCTCCCTGTCTTCAGGCGTAAAGTTGTAGTGATTGTCCGAAATGTCGCCGATAAAGTCTATCGTCCAGCGCTTGTTGGGACGGTATCTCAAGAATGTCTGATAGTCGAGGAAGTTCGGGCTGTACTCTCCTTTCGTGTCAAGCGAGCCGAGAAGATAGCGGTTTGTCTTGTATCTCACGCCGTTGCTCCATGAAAGTTTCTTTGTGCTGAAGCCCACATACGCGCTTGCGCCGAGAAGGCTTGCCGCCGCATTTGCCTCAAACTTCTTAGGTGTCCTATAGGTTATGTCCAGTGCCGAAGACATTTTGTCGCCGTATTTTGCCTCAAAGCCTCCGGTCGAAAAGCCGATAGACTCTACCATGTCGGGGTTTATTATGGACAATCCCTCCTGCTGTCCGCTGCGTACAAGGAACGGACGGTATATTTCCACATTATTTATATATACGCTGTTTTCATCAAAGCTGCCTCCGCGCACGTTATACTGAGATGAAAGCTCGCTGTGTGTGGACACTCCTGCCTGCGACTGTATCATCTCTTCAACGGCATTTCCCGTTGCCGAGGGCGTGCTCTTGGCATTCTTTATGTCGAGCTGTTCGGTCGTTCCTGTCTGGCGGCGCTGCTCCACAACCATTACCTCGCCCAGCTGGTTATCGCTATAAAGCTGTATCTGAAGTGTCTGCCTGCCCCTTGGTCTGCGCAACACCCTTGTCTTTGTCTTGTATCCCACCATTGAGAACCTCACAACCACGCTGTCCGACGAATGCAGCTGTATGGAGAACTCGCCCTTTAGGTTTGTCATGGCTATCTTTCCCTGCTTAACCACGGCTACAGTGGCAAGCTCGAGAGGGTTCATCTCCTCGTCCATCACCTTTCCTTGAAGGGTAAACGACTGTGCATCAAGTCCTGTAATGCACGCAAATATCATTATTATCGTGAGAAATACTTTCTGTTCCATATCTTGTATATAACGCTTTCTGCCCTTATATATTGTATCCGTACATCTTACATATACTAATTCATCACCTCAACACCCCGGAGGTATGTAGATGAGTACCGTTTCACACACTGTCATAATGTCACCGTTTACGCAATATATCTTTCTTTATGACATTTCATAAGTCCTGAATAAGCAGGTCTCTTGAAAAATAAAGTCCTTTGTACATAAATCCGGCAAAGATTTACGTGCAGCAGCAAGTATCTGCATATCAAAACGTTATGCGGAATATTACAGATGTGTGCAACAAAACAAAGGTTATCATGGCTGAAAAACGCCGTTTTCAACCGTAAAGTATGCCATTTTTTACCGTTATTTCACGCACTTAGCACAAAAAAGTACGCCACTTTCCTATAGTAATTACGCCACTTTCCACACCAAACCGGCATACTTATCGCCATTCCCCTACCCTTTCCAATGTAAAAACGGTTTGATTAACAACCCTTAACATCTCTTTCAGCAAAAAAAGAATGATGCTTTTCACATTACATTTTGTCGTGTATTTCGCGCCCGTATGCTTCATTTTGTCACTTAAAGCATCACGCTTCACATACATTTATCCACACTATATAAAACAATATCGGGCAGACTTACATCATCCTGTAAATCCGCCCGACATGGTAAACGCTGCCTGGCAAAACGCCATATCATCACTTCAGGCTGTTCAGGCGCGCTATATATTTGCCTAAAATGTCAAACTCGATGTTTACGACCGTACCGCACTTTATGTCGCAGAAGTTTGTATGCTCCATCGTATATGGTATTATGGCAACCTTAAACGTGTTGTCCGTGGGGTTGCATACGGTCAGAGACACGCCGTTTACGGTGACGCTTCCCTTGTCTACCGTGAAATATCCGCGCTCAGCCATAGCCTTGTCATAGTCGTATTCAAACGTGAAATAACTGCTTCCGTCGGCATCTTCAATATTTACGCAGCGCGCCGTGCGGTCCACATGTCCCTGCACGATATGCCCGTCGAGCCTTCCGTTCATCATCATCGAGCGCTCCACATTGACGCGGCTGCCCGCTTCAAGCTGCCCGAGATTAGAACAGCGCAGCGTCTCCTTCATCGCCGTGACCGTATATCTGCCGTCCTTAATGTCTACAACAGTGAGACACACGCCGTTATGGCTCACGCTCTGATCTATTTTAAGCTCGCCGGCAAAACTGCATTCAAGCGTGATGTCTACATTCTCGCCGTCTCTTTTTATCGAGACGACAGTTGCCATTTCTTCTACAATACCCGAAAACATTGTGATTTATATTTATTGTGTTTATGATTACAGGGCAAATCCCTGACAAGTATCCTTAAAGCTCTATCAACACGACAGGGAATAAAAAGATGGAACGTACCGGTGATGCGATGAAACTCCGAGTCTTATATGATTTGAGAGCTCTCCGCCTTTGTAATCCACCGGCTTTACAGCTATACCTTACGATATTGTGGCCCGCCATCGGCAAAAGAAGTCTTCTCGGTTTTCTGTTTTAATTTGATGAGTATCCCAATCTAACCGATACGCTCCAATGTCTCTGTCTTTCAAGTGCCGCTGTATGTACTGCAAAATAAAACTTGCATAAGAATACAGGGACTGCTTTTTCTTTATGCAAAGATACTAAGATATTCTTTAACTACAAAAATATCGGCGTATCTTTTCCTGTATCTTATGCAAGTTAAACCTATTGAAATACGGCATGGACCGCAATGTCCGTTTATTTAATCAGTGATACTGAACGCTTTATGAACGTATCGAGAGCCGCACCCTTCAGCATTCCGTTCTGCAGCAGGGCGAGGTCTATCAGCTGGTGCACGATGTCATTGCCCTTGGCATAGTCTTTCAACACCGTCTCCCTCTTCTCATTCTGCTCGTTTATCGCCTTCTCCGTATTCTGCAAGTCGTCCTTTTCCTCCTGGGTTATCTCCTCCGGCTTCTTGTCTTTCTGTGACTGGTTGAGGGCATCCCTGCGCGCTTTCAGTCCTTTTATCTCGCTGTCTATGGGCTTAAGAGCCTCCGCACATGCGCTTTCCTCGTCTTTCAGCACGCTCTTTATAAGTTCATGACTGCTGTTAAGCACCAGACTGTAGCTGTCGGGCATCTGTGAATAGAACTCCATACCGCTCTGCAGACGGCTCATCTCCTTCATGCGGCGCATATATTCACTCTGAGTGATGACGATTGGCTGTGCCGTTTCGCCCAGTGCCTGCACCTCAACGTTGAAGTTTGCCTTGTCGATTGCAGGCATCTGAGAGCGGAATACGAGTGACAAATTGTCACACTCGTCCTTGCCAAGCTCCTGCTTCGGCGCATCTTCCTTCACGATGAGACGCTCCACGATGTCGGCATCGACGCGTGTAAAGCGGCTCTTCTCCAACTTCTGCTCAAGCATTGAAACAACGTGAACATCCAGCTGACCGTCGAGCAGAAGCACGCTGTAGCCCTTTGCCTTTGCAGCCTCTATATACGAATACTGCTCTTCACGGTCCGTTGCATAGAGATATACAAGCTGTCCGTCCTTGTCTGTCTGTCCGTCTTTTATGAGTTGTCTGTATTCATCAAACGTGAAATACTTCCCGTCTACGTCCTTCATCAGCGCAAAGTCCTTCGCACGGTCGTAGAAATCTTCCTGCGACAGCATTCCGTAGTTGATGAAAATCTTCAGATTGTCCCACTTCTCCTCATAGTCTTTGCGGTTTTCCTTGAATATTCCGTTAAGGCGGTCAGCCACTTTCTTCGTTATATATGTCGATATTTTCTTTACATCACGGTCGCTCTGAAGGTAACTTCTGCTTACATTCAGCGGAATGTCGGGCGAGTCTATCACACCATGCAGGAGTGTAAGGAAGTCAGGCACGATGCCTTCCACCTGATCAGTCACAAATACCTGATTGCAGTAAAGCTGTATCTTGTTGCGCTGGAGGTCAAGATTAGACTGCACACGCGGGAAATAGAGTATACCCGTGAGGTTAAAAGGATAGTCCACGTTAAGGTGTATCCAGAACAAAGGCTCGTCCTGCATGGGATAAAGCTCACGGTAGAAGCCCTTATAGTCCTCGTCCTTCAGCGTGCTCGGTGTCTTTGTCCACAGCGGCTCCACCTTATTTATTATATTATCCTCGGCTGTCTCCACCTGCTTGCCGTCCTTCCACTCTGTCTTCTTGCCAAACGCCACGGCAACGGGCATGAACTTGCAATACTTGTTCAACAGCATTTCTATACGCGGTTTCTCAAGAAACTCCTTGCAGTCATCGTCTATATATAATATAATGTCCGAACCGTGCTCTGCCCTCTCGGCACTGTCAATCTCAAATTCGGGACTTCCGTCGCAGCTCCATCTTACCGCCTGTGCGCCCTCTTTATAGCTCTTTGTCACGATTTCCACCTTGCGGCTTACCATGAACGAACTGTAAAAGCCCAGACCGAAGTGCCCGATTATGGAATTTGCGTTGTCCTTATATTTGTCAAGAAAATCGTTTACGCCCGAGAAGGCAATCTGATTGATGTACTTGTTAATCTCGTCTTCAGTCATTCCTATGCCGTGATCGCTTATCGTCAGCGTACCTTTATCAGCATCGAGCGATATGCGCACCGTCAGGTCGCCAAGCTCTCCCTTGAACTCTCCCTTGTCGGCAAGCGTCTTCATCTTCTGTGTTGCATCCACTGCGTTGCTCACAATCTCACGGAGAAATATCTCATGATCCGAATACAAGAACTTTTTTATCACGGGGAATATGTTCTCTGTCGTAACCCCGATATTACCTTTCTGCATAGTTTTATTATTTTATTTATGATGTCTATAATGCCATTATGCAAATAATGTGCCAAAAAACAAAGATGCCGAAAATGGCATAAAACGGCATTTTTGTACATGAATTGTTATCAAAAAAGTATGAAAATAGTGCACTACGGATAATTTATTGCACTTCCATAAACCGCCTATTAGGAAAATTCCGTATCTTTGCGATAGCTTAACAAACTGAAAAACATCCATACAAACATGGAAAACTTAAAACCTGATTTTACTGTCATTGCAGACTTTTACACCTCACATTATGAAGAGATTGTGGCTTTTATAAGCAGCCGCATCCTCAACAATGAAGAGGCGGAGGATATTGTGCAGAATGTCTTCATGAGACTTCTGAACACGGACAGGATGATAACCGCCATTACCCTGCCCAACCTTGTATATACAATAGCACGGAACATGATATACGACTATTGGCGCCACCGCAAGTCTGTGGACGAATACGAGCACTACATAGCATGCCGCATGCTGCAGGAACGCAACAACAGCATGTCGGTATATTCGATAAACGAGATAGCGGAACTGCTTGAACGTGGAATTGCCAGATTGGCAGACAAGCAACAGGTGATATACAGAATGAGCATCTACGGCGGACTTAAGATTTCCGAGATATCAGATACTCTGAACATAAACTACAAGAGCGCGGAAAACAGGCTCGGACTGGCACGCAAGGAAATCAGGCGCTATATGGCACGAATGCTGGCATAAATCATAAGGATAGATATATTTGGTAAATTACATTAAGGGTAATCATTCAATAGGTTTTTAAGGTATTGGCTCCTGTCTGCGTAGTGATACGCGAGGCAGGAGCATCTTTTTATCTCTTCTTCTTACCAAACCTGTTTCCCGCTTTCTTCAGTGCCTGACGGTGAAAACGGCTCTCTGCCTTCAGTATGTCATACACCTTTCCGGCAGGAAGTATCTTCAAGAACTTATTGTGATACTGGCGTTCAAGCTCCTTTATCTGCAAGTCCAGCTCATCGGTCTTCTGTATCACCTTCTTGCATTCGTCATCCGTCGCCGGCTTGGAATGCCTGTAATTTCTTATCTTTTCGAAAATCACACGCTTCTTCCTGCACAGTTCGGTGTAGACAGGAAAGAACCTCGCCGACTCTTTTGGCGTAAGCCTTGCCTCCTTGGCAATGAACTTCTGCAGGTCTGCCTCAAACTGCTGAGGACTGAACTTGCCGTGCTGGGCACTTGAACATACCGCGCACAGCATCAATAGCAATACAAATGTAATCTTTTTCATAACAACAGTCTTTATTCGCCCGACAAATAAGAATACAAATCCTGATTATCCAGCATGGCATAGTCGGCAACTTCCTCAATATACGTGTCGTCATTATTCAGACATTGAGCCTTGTTGTCAGAAGCATCTGCCACAACACCGGCATCACGTGACACGTAATATGCCGGTCCTATACACAGCACACCGCATATACACGCAGCACAGGCAAGCAGGCGCAGACGCCTTCTTCTACTTGCGCAGCCCGCCGTCAGGGGCACCTCGCATGCAGGAAGAGTCTCCGTAATACGCTTCGAAAGGCTGTCAAAATAACCTTCCGGCACCTTGAAAGGCTGCTTCTTCCCCGCAACCTGCCTCAACAGTTCTTCTTCTTTCATTATCGCTTGTTTTGTATCTATGACATTATATGCTATAAAAAGTTTAATCCCCCTATTCCGCAAAATCGCCTTTTTCCGTAAGATAGCCATGTATTTTCTTCACGGCTATGTGATATGATGCCTTCAGCGCACCTTCCGAGGTGGAAAGAAGACGGCTCATCTCACTGTATTTCATCTCGTCGAAATAGCGAAGGTTGAACACTGTCCGCTGCACATCCGGCAACTGTGACACGGCTTCATACAGCAATGCCTGCGCCTTGTCGCCGTCGAAATAGCTGTCGGCGGCAAGCCTTTCTGCAACGGACATGCTGTTCATGGCGTCTTCCTCACGCTTCTTTTTTCCCACATAGTTAAGAGATTCGTTTATTGCTATGCTGAAAAGCCATGTCGAAAGCTTGGACTTGCCGTGAAAACTGTCAAGATTTTTCCATGCTTTCATAAAAGTGTTCTGAAGCACATCGTCGGCATCTTCATGATACAGCACAAAGCGGCGTATCTTCCAATACAGGCTCTCGCCATACTCCTGAACAATCATTTCAAAAGCACGGCGGTAATTCCTTTTGTCCGAAAGCAACCTGACAATTACGCTGTCTTTGTTTTCTTCCATACCTACTGCCTGATATAGGGACGGAGCCTCTCTGCCGTCACATCGTCAAAACCATAAACATCTTCATAGGATACAAGTCCTCCGCCACTGCCATAATACATGGTATAATAGGTTATGAACAGAGGTATCTGCGGGTCTATGCGTACATTGCTGACCATTTTCTTCCTGTCCGGCTTGGGCTTTCCGCCAGAATCGCCGTCCATATCTACGCTCATTGTGTACTTTATCTTTTCCGCCACAGAACTGTTCTTGTCGGAAAGCATGAATACAGCAAGGTCGTAAGGACGCTCCACACGCACGCATCCATGGCTTACGGCACGCACCGCCGACTGGAAAAGCCACGGCGCCGACGTGTCGTGAAGGAATACGGAGAAGTTGTTTTCAAAGCGGAAGATTATGCGCCCGAGCGAGTTCTTTGCTCCTCCAGACTGCACAATATACTGCTCTCCCTGTGATATTTTTGTATAAGATGCCTCTTCCGGCGGCAGCTTGCCAAGCTTCTTGTCATATACGAACATGCCCTGAGAATGCATATACCCTGTCCGTCCGACATAGCCAACTGCTATGCTCTTGGGCACAATCCACTGCGGATTGACATCCATGCGCATCAAAGAGCTTGAGAGCAGCGGTGTCTTTGTCTTCTTAGCGCCGCAGCACACACGCATGGACAGCACACTGTCGCCGTCGACGGCACGCAGGTTATACGACGGGATATTCACCTGCACATGCTTGCGGCTGTCACCGGGCATGACGGCAAGCCTCCAGCGGCAACGCTCCATGTTACACAATGTCTTTATGCGTTCGGCTGATGTCAGACCGGCAGAGTTAAGATGCTTCACAAGCATCCCGTACAGTCTGCCCTTGGGAAGAAGCCCTGAGATGTAAGCCCCCATGGTGTCCGTATCTATACAGGCAAGCGACCGTGCGCAGAAGGCACTGTCCGGACGCTTCACACGCAAGTCGCAAAGACGCTTCCACTTCAGACCGGAAGAGTCGTTAGACAGCGTGTCAAGCCTGTTGTACAACGTGTTGGGATTAATAAAGCCGAAGTGCTGGCACGATATATAACGCAGATACGACCGCGTGAGGTTATATTCAAGCCGCGCAAGAATGCGGTTTATCGGGCGCGAACCGCCATTCATGTCAAGTGTGCGCACGGTTTCGAGATCGGCGGCAATCTGCTCCATACGGAAAAGACGCGGACTGATACCGCTTTCATCTGCTGTGGAAAGATACCTGAGAAGGGTGTCGGCACTCGCCGTAACGCCCCCGTAACTTATCCACATAAAAGGTTTGCCGCCGCCATAATACTTGTGCACATACCTGTCCGACGGCAACGACTGACCGTCGGCACGCATCATGCCGGCGATATATGCCCTGATACTGTCACCGTCAATAAACAGATTATTGTCCTTAAAGCCCGAAAAAGCCTCAAGGGTTATATCCTTGTTGGGATTGTCACTCCCGATTGTGCACGACGAAAAGCATGCCGACAAGAGAATAAGAAAGTATGCAATCCTTGACAAAATACAAAGAGAAAACTATTTTACAGATATCTTCCGCGCCGTATTTCCTACTTTAACGATATAACAACCTTTTGGGAAATTCAACTCATAACGGCGGTCTGCACCGTCTACCTTTATTGTCATCACCCTGACACCTGCCACATTATATATATGCAGGACCTGTCCGTTGGCTCCCACGACATGAAGCGTCGACCCCTTTACGGATATGACTATATTCTGATAATCGTTGTCGATTATCTCAACCGCCGTACCGGCATTGCCCGCAAGGGGACATCCCCCTATCAGCGCAACTGCAAATATTATAGCAAATAATCTCTGTGTCATCGCATATAGTTTTCCTTTGGCAAAGATAGCAAATTGTTGCGACACCACAAAATTTAATAAGTCTTTTTTACATGTCTGCCGTTCCACACGGCAATAAATGTCATTGTAATATTATAAAATATGAGAAATACGTATCTTCAAACGGTAAAGACTTTCATTTCGGATGCCAAGAAAGAATTTGGAAAAACATCGCGCGCTTCCTTCAAAAGCAACTCTTCATTATCGTAACGCGCGGAAAAGTGTCCCAATATCAGCTTACCTGCACAGGCATCTTTTGCCACCTGTGCCGCCTGACGCGCCGTACTGTGATAATACAGTGCCGCGCGCTGAACGTCTTCCTCACAGTAAGTGGCTTCATGATACAGCATGTCTACGCCTTTCAGATGTTCATGAAGCGTAGGGATGTACTTCGTATCTGAACAGTAGGCATACGCCCGCGGCTTGTCGGCGGGAGCCGTCAGGCGGCTGTTGGGTATGACCACACCGTCTGGCATTGTCCAGTCTGCACCGTTCTTTATATTGTTGAGATAGCATTGGGGTATGCCGTAAAAGTCGGTCATATCCCTGCGGATGTGCGGAAGCGACGGTTTCTCGCGAAAAATAAAGCCGCAACAGTTTGTCCTGTGGTTCAGAGGAACGGTCGTCACCGTAAGACTGCGGTCGTCGTATATGACATCCGGGACGGTTGTATCCACACCATGAAACACCACCTTATAGTCCATACGGTTGCAAAACATATCCAGCTGCATGTTGAAAATCTGCTCAAACTCAGCCGGAGCATAGACATGCAGCGGCGACGTGCGTCCGAGCAAGCCGAGGGTGGAAATCATTCCCGGCAGTCCGAAACAGTGGTCACCGTGCAGATGTGATATGAACACGGCGATAATCTTGTTGAAATGTACATGCGCACGGCGCAACTGAACCTGCGTACCCTCGCCGCAGTCTATCATGAAAGTCTTTCCGCGCAGTTCCACAATCTGCGACGAAGCACTGTGTTTCGCCGTGGGCAGCGCGCTGCCGCATCCCAAAATCTTGACAGTAAACGGTTGCATGGATTGTATAATTAAACGATATAGCCCTATACTCCCCTACTTCACCATACGCCTATAGGCATAAATGCCCTTGCCGTTTTCAAGGCAGAGCGAGTCGGGACCCAATGAATAGATGTCGAAAGTATCTGCCGAAAGAACCAGCCTGCCGTTGTGTATGCTCCATTCGGTATACGGATGCGGTTCCGTCACGTTGCTTACGACGGCTCCTCCCTCCTGAAGCTCAAAGCGCCGGTCTATGCTTGTCCATGTTCCGAGCAGCGTCGTGAGGTTGAGAACCCTTGACGCAACATCTTCTCCATCGGCATTTCTAAACGCCGTCACGGCAAGACGGTCACCCGCGAGCAGTCCTCCGCGCACCACATCCTCGCCGTCTTCGGTGTCGACAGCCAGCACCAGCGTGTCTCCCTTGTCGGTGACAAGTTCGAGGGTGTGCATTGCCGTGCCCTCGCCACACCTGCCGTAAATGGTCGTATCCTCCACTTCCTCTGCCCCGGTGATAAACTCCGGACCTCCGGCACGCTTGTCCTTTGTGCCGTTGCATGCGGCGACAAAAATCGCAGATACCGCAAATGCCAATATCATTCTTACACTTTTCATCGTTCTGCAGTTTTAGTATTCCATTGCCTTTGCCTCATTCCATAGGGCATCCATCTCCGCAAGCGTCATGTCTTTCAGCGGTCTGCCCATTTTTATGCTGTGCTCCTCGATATAGTTGAAGCGGTTTATGAACTTGCGGTTTGTCTTCTCAAGCGCCGTATCGGGGTTCAACTTATAAAGCCGTCCGGCATTTATCACACTGAAGATGAAGTCGCCAAGCTCTTCGAGCGAGCGTTCCTTGTCACCCCTTTCTATCTCTGCCTCCAGCTCGCCAAGCTCTTCGCGCACCTTCTTCCACACGTCACCGCGGTCTTCCCAGTCAAATCCCACGTTCCGCGCCTTGTCCTGTATGCGGTAAGCCTTTATCAGCGACGGCAGCGCATCGGGCACTCCGGACAGCACGCTCTTGTTTCCGTCCTTCTCCTTCAGCTTTATCTGTTCCCAGTTCTCTATCACCTGCTGCGCCGTACCCGCCTCGGGCGTATCCGTACCGGCACCGTCTGCACCATAAGGCAGAGGGCGCGGTGACGGCGCTCCCACCTGCGACGGGTGGTAGACATGCGGATGACGGAATATCAGCTTGTCTGTAAGCTTGTTGCAGACATCTGCCATATCAAACTGTCCCTGCTCGCTGCCAATCTTCGCATAGAAGCATACGTGCAGCAATACATCGCCCAGTTCCTTGCAAATATTTGCATTATCATTACGGGCAAGAGCATCACACAGCTCATAAGTCTCCTCTATCGTATTAGGTCTCAGGCTCTCGTTCGTCTGCTTCTTGTCCCACGGGCACTTCTCGCGCAACTCGTCGAGAACGTCGAGCAGACGCCCGAAGGCTTCCATTTTCTCCTGTCTTGTGTGCATACAATAAATATTTTTATTCTCCAAAGGTACTGCTATTTTATGAAACACAATATCAATACAAGCATATTTTGCATTATTTTCACGAATAACACGTTTCATCTATGAACGTACATTCACAATCAGGAAAAAACAATAAAAGAGCTGATGAACGGTAAGGCATGCACGGTCTTATCCCAATATGCCGTCTATTAGCTTCCAAAAGGGCACCTTTCAGACGCTGAAAGACGGCATATTAGAGCCTGAGAGGCGGCATATTGGGAAGCAAAAGGTATCACCTTGATTTTCAATATATTGCAACCGAAATACAAACATGTGCCAAAAAGAGCTGTCAACAGCCGTCGTGCCTGCCGAAGACTACCGCCTTACGGACAAAGCGCAACAATCCGTAGACAACGAAAACGAGCGCATATATCATCCACACCTGTGCCGGATGTATATTTATGCCCGATATGTCGCCTCCGGGAAGTAAGGAAAGACGCTCAACGGCGTTGTTCATCCACGAAACCGCAAGCGACAGCAAACCGGCAGAAACATGCTGCACGGCAGGGGCAAAGGGAATGGCAAACAGCAACATGGCACCGTAGATGACAATAGTGGCGACGGGAACGACTATAAAATTGGCAAGAAGGAAGTATATGGAAATGCGCCCGAAGCAAAGCATGACGAGCGGTGCCACGCCTGCCTGTGCTGCCAGAGATACTGCCGTCATCTGCCACACACGCCGCGTAAAGACATTACTGCGCCAGCCTGCAGGCACATTATTATATATACGTCCATAGAAGACAAGGATGAAAAAGACTGCCATGAAAGACATCTGAAAACCCAGGTCGAAAAGGTCTGACGGACGGAAGGCAAGCATAACAAGGGCGGCGGCAGAGAGCGCATTGAGCGGCATACGGTCACGGAAGCATACAACGGCAATGGCATATATGGTGACCATAACGGCAGAACGTATTGCCGACGGAGGCATGCCCGTAACAAATACATACGCCCAGACGGCTGACAGCACAAGGAGATGTCCCGAGACACGGAGGCGGCGCCACACAAACAGGAATGACAATATGGCATATATTATACCTATATGCAGACCTGAGAGGGCGAGAATATGGGATGCCCCTGCCGCAGAATAGCGCTCGCGCAACTCTTTGGGCATGTCTTCTTTTGCCCCGAGCGTCATCGCCGACACTACGGCAAGCACATCGCCGCTCAATCCGAGCTGCCTGTAACGCAGGAGCAGACGTTCCCTGTATTTCATCGCGACAAGCCGTGTACGGTCGATAAGCGAAAGCTTCCCGACATCGGCAGATGCCCTCTGCCAGCCGGTCTTATAGATGAAAGTCTGTCCCGAGTAACCGTGATATACCATATAGCGCGCATAGTCAAACGTTGCCCCGGCAAAGTTATGCGGCTTCTCAATGGCAGACACCGCCATTATCCCGTCGCCGGGACGCAGCATACGGGCATTGGCATCGCGCAGGATGCTTGCTTTCAGTTTTACAGGGCGTTGCATGCTTGTCACAAGTATGTCACATCTGACTACCTTGCCATGCACGACCGGGGTGCTCACAACCACTGCCCTGTAGGATGTCTTGCCTGAACTGAAGCAGCAGTCCTGTGCCGACAGGTGTACGGAAAGCATGCAGCCGCCTGTGAAAAAGCTCGAGATGAAGATGAAGAATGTCTGCAACAGGGCGTGACGAAACAACAAGGCTGATATACATAGCGCACACAGAGCCGCCGCCGTCCACATCCACGGCGCAGCAAGCAGCGGGCAACATCCGGCGGTCATAATGCCGAGTGCAAAGAACAATGTTATGCGGAATATAGGAAAAAGCTGGGACTTCCCGTTTGTTTTCATAGCCGGATGTATTAAGACAGGTTGTATGGATAATGACTGCCGGCAGCAAACAGCATGGTCTGGAATGACGGGGGACATCTTATCCTGATACAAAGATAAGTGAAATATTGACATTTGTCACTGAAACAGAGATATTTTTTTGATTATCCGAAAATTAGCATTACTTTTGCAACATGATATTTTATTTCTCAGGAACGGGCAATACACGCTGGGCGGCAAGATATCTCTGCGATGCCACCAGTGACAGAATGGTGGACATTGCGGACGCAATTAACGGGAAAAAGGCATACACGCTCGGCGAGGACGAGCGCATCGGCTTCTGCTTTCCGGTGCACGGCTGGCGTCCTCCGGTGCTTGTCCGCGAATTCATAAAAGGTCTTGACATCACCAACCACGCCGGTCACTACTGTTATGCCGTATGCACGGCTGGCGACAACATAGGTGAGACCATTGACATATTGCGCGGCGATCTGAAAGCAAAAGGAATAAATATTGACAGTGCCTTTTCGCTGATAATGCCTGAATCGTATGTCGGTCTGCCGTTTATGGATGTGGACTCTCCTGAGAAAGAGCGGCAGAAGAAGGAGCTGGCGGCAAAGGCATTGAAGGAGTTTACACCTTATATTATATATAGGAAGAGCGGAATTGAACGTCTCGACATAGGACGCTGGCCGCGCATCAACAGCAGGGTCATAGGAGGTTTCTTCACCCGTTTTCTCATTACAGACAAGCCTTTCCACGTAGACACACGGCAATGTGTGCAGTGCGGGAAATGTGCTGAGGTGTGTCCAGTGAACGACATAAAGGGCGGAAAGGGACTTATACCAGAGTGGCAGCACAACGGGATGTGCCTGACATGCCTTAGCTGCTATCACCACTGTCCCGTACACGCCATAGAGTTTGGCAACAGGACGAAGAAAAAAGGACAATACTACTTTGACAAGAACAAACAATAAATGAAATAAAACACGAAATGAAAAGATTTACTTTACTCTTTTTCTTGTCACTATGTGTTATCTGCGGACGTGCCGCAAAGGCTCACAGCCTGCCTGTAAAGGTGACACAGAGCGACGGAACACAGCTCACCGTTATTTGTCACGGTGATGAGGACTTCAACTATTATACTACAATTGACGGTGTGATACTGCATCAAACCGGAAAGGATTTCTACATCGCGGCAATAAACGAAAACGGTGAAAGGATTTCAACGGGACAGCTTGCGCACAGCAAAGAGATGCGCAGCGACGTGGAAACGGAACTGGCAGTAAGGCAGAACCGTGAGATGTTCTACAAAAAGGCAGAGGCTCTTAAGAAGAAAGCGAAGTTGATGAGGGAGCCTATACAGGGCGGGACAAGATTTTACCCGCACACGGGCAAGCCGCGTACACTGGTAATTCTCGCTGAATTCAGTGACACGCCTTTCAGAATAAATTCGCCCAAGGAGGCGTTTGAAGAGTATCTTAACGCCGAGGGAGAACTGAAGGACTACGGCAATTACAATTATAAGAACTATGGAAGTGTAAGGAAATACTTCAAGGACATGAGCTTCGGGCAGTTCGAACCGCAGTTCGACGTGTACGGACCGGTAAAGCTGGACAACACATTAGCTTACTACGGAGAGGACACAGGCAACAGGACCGACCGCATGGACAGGCTCATACCGGATGTCTGCAAGGCAGCAGACGGACTGGTGGACTTCAGCCAATATGATGCGGACAATGACGGATACGTAGACCTTGTCTATGTCATATATGCAGGATATGCCCAAAGCGTCAGCGGAAACAGCAGCGACTGTATATGGCCGAAATCGGGAACGACAAGCATGAACGAAACATTCGACAATAAGAAAATATACAGATACGGTGTCAGCAACGAGCTTAGCGACACCCCCGACAAAAACTATACGAGGATTAACGGCATCGGACTGTTCTGCCATGAGTTCTCCCATACAATGGGAATGCCCGACCTTTATGCTACAATAACAGCATATCAGGATGTTGACAATCAGCAGCTTGAATACTGGAGCATCATGGACAGCGGCACATATACGGCGAACGGGCGTGTGCCGACGGCATATACGGCATGGGAGAGAGAGGCTTTCGGATGGTTAGAGATAGGTACTCTTGAAAACAAGGGAAGCATAAGTCTCCCCACGATTGACAACGGCGGAAAGGCTTACCGCATAATGAACGGAAACGACAATACGGGCAATGAATATCTCATAGTGCAGAATATACAGCAAGAGGGGTGGAACAGCCAACAGCTGGGACACGGCATGCTGGTGTTCCATGTTGACTATGACGCAAACGCATTCAACATCTCACAGAACAGGGTAAACAACATTCTCGGACACCCGAGAATGACAATAATACCGGCAGACGGCAGACTTATGACGCAGGCAAGCGCTCTGAAAGAAAGCACTACAGGTGTTTCGGCCGCTACATTATATAAATCAAGTCTGGCTGGAGACCCTTTCCCCGGTATAAAAGGCGTGACTTCACTAACCGATGAGGCTCCTTACACACCTCTGGTATACACATCACAGCCCCTGAACAAACCGCTTCTGAACATCAAGGAGAACACGGAGACGGGCATTGTGACGTTCGATTTCATTGAGGCTGGCGACCCTACAGGCATCGACATGCCGGCAGCAGCTTCCCCTGAAAGCGCCGACAAGCGCATATTCTCAATTGACGGACGGTTTGCCGGCACGGACAAGGGCTGTCTGAAGAAAGGCATATATATCAGCAACGGCAAGAAAATCGTAGTGAGATAACATGCTGCAACACAGCAAGAGACAAAAACAAACGGTATGAAAGTCTGGCGCTTTCATACCGTTTGTCTATATATCGGCGATACAATAACTCTATATCGTATCTCCAAAGTCATCAATACTCCCGAGGACCGAATATCCCCGTGCCGACACGAACCATCGTACTGCGACACTTTATGGCAATCCCGTAATCATCGCTCATGCCCCACGAACGCTCGCAGAAACTGTCATCGTCTGCAAAGAAACGGGCTTTCACCTCATCGAAGAAGTCGGCAGCGAGCGTGAACTCACGCGCAATCTGCTCCTCATCGTCAACGTTTGACGCCATTGTCATAAGCCCGCATATCCTGACATTTTCCAGTTGGCGCCACTCCCCTGCCGAAAGCATCTCGCGGCAGGCATCCGGCGAAAAGCCATACTTTGTCTCCTCTTCTGCCACATGCAGCTCGAGAAGCACGTCTATAATCCTCCCATGCTTCGCAGCATGCTTGTTTATTTCCTTCAGGAGCTTATAAGAGTCAACGGCATCTATCATCGACACGTATGGCGCAATATACTTCACCTTGTTTGTCTGCAAGTGTCCTATGAAGTGCCAGCGTATGTCCTGCGGCAGAGAAGCATGCTTCTTCTCCAGCTCCTGCACGTGGCTTTCGCCGAAAACGCGCTGCCCGCAGGCATAGGCAGTCTCTATATGCTCTGCGGAATGATACTTGCTGACAGCCACAAGGGCTACTCCTTCGGGCAGACCGTCAACGACACGGCGCAGATTAGCGGCTATACCGGTGCACATCATGCCCCTGCCTCCTGCGCGGGCTCGCCTTGTTCATATTCGGGACGGTCGTCCGTATCCTTCTTCTTCAGGGCGTTCTTGTGCTCATAGACGTCCATAATCTGTGTCTCGGCAACGGCTGCAATGACATAGTCGATGAGCGTTTTGCCCATGACCTCATTGATATTCTTCACCGCATCCTCAAGCGTTGCGGCATGAACGAGGTAGTTTACGTTCGAGCGTTTCTCCTTTTCAGTCTTCTCATCGATAGTTATAAACTGGAGCTTTGCCTTGTACCAGCGGTCTGCCGACGGCGACTCACTGAAAAAGACCTCACCGTATGCGGCCTTCTTGATGTCCCTAACCTCAAACTCACCGCTTATATAAGAGGACATCTCCTCTATTATGCTTGCCTCTGCCTCGGTAAAACTGAGTGCGTCGACGGTGTAAAGCTCTGTCACTTTCTTCTGCATTCCGTCTTCCATCGTCTTCTCATAGCGTATCTTACACTCAAACCAAGTTGCTGTTCTACTTCTCATTGCTGTTTTATTTATATTAAACTATTAGAAAATACATATCAACCGCTACGCCGGCATCACGTTGTCCGGCACAAAATCCATGCTGCCTTAAGGCTTCACTTGCCGTAACCCGCACATATATCAAGAAACAGCGAGGGGTCGGCAGCTATGGCATCCCACATCCGTCTGCCGCCTTTCAGAATTTTCTTGTCCACATAGTCCACAAAGGCAGGGTCTTTCTTCTTATACAAAATGCGCATGGCATTAAGGCTGATGACATTCCCCGTCATGAAAGGAATTATCACATCATCGCCGGAAAGGCGCACTCCATAAATGGTGGAGATGCCTATCTGACCGAGCTGCATGCGCTGCGAGTCGTATCCGTTCCACCAGTATATGCTTCCGGCATCGGCATGTGCCTCTGCATAGACAAACTGCCGCCTCACCTTACCGGGCTTGAACGTAGATGGATTGGCAACAACATGTGATTCGAGACGTGGATAATAAGCGCCGTCCTCACCGCGTTTAAGGAACTCAACAGACTTTACATCGTCTGCCGTATACTCCTTTATGTCACTGCCGGAAGGCGTGGATGACATCTTGAACCTGCGGTTTGACTTGCTGAACATCTTGCCGTCAAACCAATACTGCCTGATATATCCCTCAACAGAAGTGCCGTCATTGAGCGTAACGACAACATGGTCGCGCTCTCCGGCAACATCATCCGCCCAAAGCGGAAGAGCCGTAGCAAGGACAAACAAGGCTAAAACAATATTTCTGAAAATCATGTATACTCCTTTATTCTTTATAATAACAGACCAATAGCAACAAGCAACCCGTAGACAAACATATTGCGGGCGGTGTCTCCGAGCACGGCGTTCAGTTCCCGTCCTTTGCCGATACGCACCATACGGCGGTATGTGAGAACATGCATGAGGAGGTATGCCAGCGGGAGAACAAACGCAAACGGATGTCCCGTAAAGAGGAAACAAGCGTTCAAGAGACATGCTGCCACACCGGCATAGAGATACATCCGGCGCCCGGCAACAGCCCCAAGCCTCACAACAAGCGTGCGCTTGCCGGCACGGCGGTCGTTGTCCATGTCACGATAGTTGTTTACCAGGAGCAACGTATCTATCACAAAGCCGCATGCAAGCGATGCCACGATGACGGAAGAAGAAACCGTTCCGGTCTGCAAATAATATGTCACGCAAACCGGCACGACACCAAAGAAAAGCACTACAAGCACGTCGCCCATGCCCATATAAGAGAGGTGGGTGGTATACAGGAAGCAGAACAGCACGCAAAGAATGCCGACAAGAATCATCTCGACACCTCCGTATATAATCAGCGGGAAGCCCGCCATACACGCAAGGACCGTTGTCACGGCTATGGCATACCGCATGTTTTCCACCTTTATCCACCCTTGTGCACAGGCACGCTTGGGTCCGAGGCGCGTCTCATCATCGTTTCCGTTAATAAAGTCGAAGCAGTCGTTGATGAAATTGGCATCTATCTGCATGAGAAAAGCAAACAAAAGGCACAGCAGTGCGGGCACGATATTGAAATCATAAAGCGCCCTGTCGGCATAAGCAAGGGCAACGCCCGTCATCACAGGGACGGCAGCTCCCGAAAGCGTCTTGGGACGCGCGGCAAGCCACCACGCCTCTGCCGAATTCGGCTTTATCGTCTTTTCTTCCATATTATGCTCCACTTTTTATCATTAAACATATTGCCGCAGCATGCGATAGGATTTGAAAACTCTTGCAAAAGTAAACATTATATCGTATATTTGCAAAAAATTACAAGCTTTATATGATAGATAATAACGTAAGTCTGGACCTTATGGAGTTCATAGAAACAGACATACTGCCACGCTACACATCGTTTGACAAAGCACACAACCTTACTCATGCCACACGCGTAATAAGCCGTTCGCTTGCCCTTGCGCGGCACATCGGCGCCAACGTAAACATGGCATACGCCACGGCTGCATACCACGACCTCGGTCTGGAAGGCCCGCGTGCCATACACCACATAACGAGCGGCAAGATATTGTCTGCCGACATGAGGCTGCACAAGTGGTTCTCGGCAGAGCAGATAAAGATAATGAAAGAGGCCGTGGAGGACCACCGGGCATCGGCATCACATGCCCCGCGCAGCATATACGGCAAGATTGTGGCAGAGGCAGACCGCGACCTCGAGCCTGAAATAGTATTCACAAGAACGATAGAGTTCGGCATCGACCACTATCCTGACAAGGACAAGGAAGGGCAATGGAAGCGTTTCAGGGAGCATCTTGAAAACAAATACTCCACAAACGGATACATAAAGCTATGGATACCCGGTTCTGTCAATGAACAAAATCTCAAGAAAATAAGGGAATATATCAGCAATCCGACAGTTCTGAGAAAGTTTTTCGACAGCATTTACGACAATGTAAGGGGCAATGGTTGACGCAGCCTTACAATGACAAAGAAGATATCACGACATAATAAACAAGAGTTATGAAAAGACTGATAACATCATTATTCATTGCCGCAATTCCCCTTCTGCTGTCCGCACAGGCTGTAAAGGAGACGAGGCAAAAGGTGATAATGGAAACAAGCAGGGGCACGATACGTATCGAACTGTACAACGAGACGCCATTGCACAGGGACAATTTCATCCGGTTGGTCAAGGAAGGCTTTTACAACGGACTGCTTTTCCACCGCGTAATAAGCAGTTTCATGATTCAAGGCGGCGACCCTGCCAGCCGCAATGCGGAGAAAGGGGCACGGCTCGGGGCTTCTGCCGACACGGCGACAATACCGGCAGAGATACGCTTCCCCATGCTTTTCCACAAGCGCGGGGCACTATGTGCGGCGCGCGAGGGCGACAGCGGCAATCCACAACGGGCTTCATCGCCGTCACAGTTCTATATAGTATACGGCACACGCTTCAACGATGAAATGCTCGACCAGGTGCAGGCACGCCTTGACCGTACCACACAAGGAGCCGTAAAGCTCACCGATGACGTGCGCGAGGCATACAAGACAAAGGGAGGAACGCCGCATCTTGACGGTCAATATACTGTCTTCGGCGAGGTGACGGAAGGCATCGACGTGGTCAAAGAGATACAATGGGCGGACACGGATAAGTACGACCGCCCGACAGAAGATATCGTAATAACAAAGGTCACGCTGGCCGACAATTGACAACATGGCGCATATCCGGTAGGGACATGCGCCATGTTTCGTTCACGGGCGGGATGCCACGCCCCTGTCCTATTGCCTTATATACATATAATATACAGCGGCAAGCACCGCAACAACGGCTGCAAGTATTATCGCCTTTATAAGACATCCTGCCACTTTCTTCACTATGAAGAAAGCAACGATGAAGGCTACGAGGCAAAAAATGTAATATCCGAAGTTTTCCATATATCCTATTTATATCCTTTTTACTTAAACAAGCGGCGGAACTGCGCCGGTATCATCGTCTCAAATTCCATGCGCTCACGCGTAACGGGGTGCCAGAAGCACAGCACATATGCGTGCAGGCACAGGCGGTGAACGGGGTCGTCGCCGTTGCCATACTTCACATCTCCGCACACCGGATGCCCCATGTCAGCCGAGTGTACGCGTATCTGGTTCTTGCGTCCCGTCTCCAAAGAATACTCCACAAGACTGTGTTCGGTCGTGCGTGCCAGCGTATGAAAATGCGTAACGGCATATTTTCCGCCGTTGTCCACGGGCGACGAGTACGTTATATAAGCCTTGTTGTCCTTCAGCCAGTTGGCTATTGTGCCCCCGTCTTCCTCCATTTCGCCGCTTACGACGGCAACATAACGGCGGTCGTACACTATGTCGTGCCAGTTGTGTTCAAGTATCTGCTCCGTCTCAATGTCCTTTGCATAAATCATCAGTCCGCTCGTGTCGCGGTCGAGACGGTGAACAACATGGGCCGTACAGCGCTGGCGCGTCTTGCGGAAGTAGTCGTCGAGCACCGCCTTCACATTGAGCGAGCGTCCTCCGGCAGCCATTGACAGTATGCCGATGTTCTTCTCTACAACCACAAGATAGCGGTCTTCGTATACAATCTTCACATAACGGCTCTTCAGAATGTCGTTGTTTCGCTTCGTCTTGCTCACAGACACCTTCATACCGGGCTGCAACGGATAGTCGAACTGCGTCACGACCTTGCCGTCCACCTTTATTCCCTTGCCCTGAAGCGTGGCCTTTATCTTGCTTCTGCTCTCTCCGCCGATATTTGAAAGCAGCCATTCGAGCAACGGCTTTTCCTCATTCACCATGTAATGGGCATACTGTTCCTGACTATTATAATTGTTCTTCATCAATAACCTGTTGATTTTTTACGGGTGCAAATATACGCCGATTTGGTGAAGTAACCAAATCAAGCGGTGTTTTCAAAGACCTTTTATTGTCATAGACGAACGAAAAGACCTTTTACATCAAGAAACCGGTTAAGCAGCCTGCCTATAGCATTCACTATGTCCGCCCTGTCCTTTTCCGTAATAAGACAGGTATAGTCGTATTCCTTATTATATAGCGGCTGCCCCATCATATCTTTGATATACATCACCTCTATCTTATATGCAAACTGACGGATGATAAGCTTTACGCATACCGTAAAGCCTGTCTTCACCTTGTCAAACTCCTTGTAAAAGTCGATTTCAGAGCGGAACTCCTGTTTCTCTATATCATATTCATACCCTGCAACAGACGGGGTCCACCTTACAGAAGTGAACAAAGAATAGAATTCTTTCAGCTCCCTGTCTACCTGAGCGAGCACAGCTTTATAGTCTTCCCGCTCTATCCTTGCAGCCACATCGTCCGTCACTTCCGGCTTGTCTATCTTGTCATGATACTTAAGTTTAAGGCTCTTACGCCAGTCGTCAGCATCTTCAATGCTTTCACCCTTTGCCGCCCTGACGCTTACCGTCAATGCCCTTTCCACGCATCCGCCTATATAGTCCACAAACGGAGCCACCTGTGACAGCTCCGCACGTGCCCCGTCAGAGGGCACCGGACCTACGGCAACATCGCAACGGTTAAGCGCAGTAAGATAGTTTGCCTTGTCACTGCTCTTCACCACAATCATAGGATAGCCATGCCGGGCAAGGATATAGTTGACTATCAGGCGCGAAATACGCCCGTTGCCGTCCTCAAACGGATGAATACGGATGTAACGGTAATGAAACAGCGCAGCCAGTTCCACGGGCGACAACCTGCCGGATGCCTCTTCCGCCACATACCAGTTGACCAGATCGGTCATAAGTGCCGGCGTCTCTTCGGGCGAGGCATACTCAAAGCGCTCGCCCGTAACGGTGATTACGGAGTTAGGGCGTGTCTTATATTGTCCGGCATGCACGGTATACGAAGTGCTTGTCCCGTCGGGCTGCCTGCGGTATACGGTATAGTCTTCGCGAAGCAGTGTATGATGCAGCGTCCTGATAAAGTATTCGGTAAGATGCCGTCCTTGGTCCGCTGCCATTTCTCTCACCATCTTCAGACCTACGTTAGAGGCTTTCATTTCTTCAAGGTCTTTCATGTCGGCGCCGTCAACCACCTTTCCAAACATAAGCAGCATTTCTGTCTGCCCATAGGTAAGCGTATTGCCCTCGATGTGGTTGGAGTTGTAATTAAACTCCAACATAAACTTCCGGTCAAGCCTTATCCGGTCTTCATCTTTAAGCGGCTGAAGAGCCTTCCACTCTTCAAACAATTCTGCAATCTTATTCATTATCATACAGCATGTACTGTCATTCTTTGTATCAACACATCCTGCCACCATGCCTTGCGCATGCCTCCGTATCATTTCACAATACCTTTTTCAAAGATATAAAGAACATGGCATCATTGCTGTCATATTCCTTTAGCAGACGGCAGGGATGTTTATATGTATGCAAATATACGCCGATTTATCGAACATTCCAAATTAAAGAAGCATATTCAATGCGTTTTAACAGGACAAATCACAATGTCATTATTTACGGCATACGGCTTTCTTATTGACTTTCCGCAACCCTCAAATAAGGCGGTCCGCCGAAAATAAAAGCTTTCCGGACGCAAAAACGGCCTTAAATCGTGAGCAACGGCAACGAGTTGTATAACAGCCGGTTACGCCGTTTTGGTCATATTTGTGCAATAAAAGCATGCGGCTCTTGACAGAAATATGCCTGATTTCACCTTAAAATATGCCACTTTATGGTGACAAATCAGGCACTTTACGATGCAATACATGGCATATAAGAGCACAAAATGCGGCATTTCACCCTGCAACATGCCGCATTTTACAAGATAATTGCAGGCATTTTAATGCCACAGCACGGCTGTTAAAGGTTCTTTAACATCTCGTTTGACAAAAACAGCATACACTTTCCGTCTGACACTTTGCAGCTGTTTGCGGTCATAAGCATGGCATTATGTCAACCGCAGGCATCTGTCACATACAGCGCCGGCAGCCTGTCCGCCCTGCCCGTCAGCGGGTGCACACGGTCATAACCTCACGCATAAACCGTTGTTATAAGTAAGTCATTAAAATTAAACGATATTATAATTATGAAGCAAGTTCTTAAATCTTGTATGTATACCTCTTGTTCTTTTTGGCTGTTTTCGGCTTCTCACTCAGTCACATAGCCCGCTATGCTCCTTTGTTCAAAGACCAAAAACATCTCTAAAATAACGGCGGGTTATACAATACATTAATTCTAATGGCTTACTTATACGGTTTTATTTGTGCACATCAAATAAAATTAGTACTTTTGCAGCCGTTTTTAATATATATAAGGTATAAGATACAATGATAACAGTTTCCAATCTTGCAATCCAATTCGGTAAGAGGGTTCTTTACAAGGACGTAAACATCAAGTTCACAAACGGTAACATCTATGGCGTGATAGGCGCAAACGGCGCCGGAAAGTCAACACTGCTCAAGGCGATAAGCGGCGAGCTGGAACCAAACAAGGGTAGCGTGGAGCTTGGACCGGGCGAGCGTCTGTCGGTATTGGACCAGGACCACTTTAAATACGACGCCTTCACCGTGCTCGACACAGTGCTTATGGGACACCAGCCGCTGTGGGAGAACATGAAGGAACGCGAAGCTCTTTACTCCAAAGACGAGATGACCGAGGAGGAAGGCAACCGCGCGGCAGACCTCGAACTGAAGTTTGCCGAGATGGACGGCTGGAACGCCGAGAGCGACGCGGCACAGATGCTGTCGAACCTCGGCATAAAGGAAGACATGCACTACAGGCAGATGAGCGAGCTGTCTAACAGCGAGAAGGTGCGCGTGATGCTTGCGAAGGCTCTCTTCGGCAATCCTGACAACCTTCTGCTCGACGAGCCTACCAACGACCTTGACCTTGATACCGTGCAATGGCTTGAGACATATCTCAGCAACGTGGAGCAGACGGTGCTCGTTGTAAGCCACGACCGCCACTTCCTCGATGCCGTGAGCACGCAGACCGTAGATATCGACTTCGGAAAGGTCACGGTGTTCTCCGGCAACTACTCGTTCTGGTACGAAAGCTCGCAGCTTGCCCTGCGTCAGGCGCAGAACCAGCGTCAGAAAGCCGAAGAGAAGCGCAAGGAACTTGAAGAGTTCATACGCCGCTTCTCTGCCAACGTGGCAAAGAGCAAGCAGACGACAAGCCGCAAGAAGATGCTTGAGAAGCTTAACGTAGAGGAGATACGCCCGTCGTCGAGGAAATATCCGGGCATCATCTTCCAAATGGAACGCGAGCCGGGCAACCAGATACTCGAGGTTGAGGGACTGAAAGCCGTTGACACGGACGGCACGGTGCTCTTCGACAATGTAAACTTCAACATTGAAAAAGGCGAGAAGGTAGTGTTCCTCAGCCACAATCCCAAGGCAATGACGGCACTCTTCGAAATTATAAACGGCAACAGGCAGGCCGACGCCGGCACATACAAGTGGGGCGTGACGATAACAACGGCATATCTGCCGCTCGACAACACCGAGTTCTTCAACAGCAACATGAACCTTGTTGAGTGGCTCAGCCAGTTCGGTGCAGGCAACGAAGTGCAGATGAAAGGCTATCTTGGCCGCATGCTGTTCAGTGGTGAAGAAGTATTGAAAAAAGTCAACGTGCTTAGCGGAGGCGAGAAGATGCGCTGCATGATTGCGCGCATGCAGCTGAAGAACGCCAACTGCATAGTCCTCGACACGCCTACAAACCACCTCGACCTTGAAAGCATACAGGCTTTCAACAACAATCTTGTGGGCTTTAAGGGCAACGTTCTTTTCAGCAGTCACGACCATGAGTTCATACAGACCGTGGCAAACCGCATAATAGAGCTTACGCCGAAGGGCACGATAGACAAGCTGATGCAGTATGACGACTACATTTATGACGAACAGCTGAAGGCACAGCGTGCCAAAATGTACGAATAATTGCCGTAAAGACAATATTGGCAAGGTTTTTGTTATATAGTTTGTAACAAACATATCAAATATTATGAGCAAGGACAAAGACTTTAAAATAGAAGAAAACAACGAGGCTGTGAACAACGGCAACGCAGAGGAAGAGAACACAAGCGCCGCCGGCAACGGCACTGAAGCCGCACAGGAGGACGCAGGAGAAACGGATAGCGAGGCGGCAAACGGCACGGAACAGGAGCCGGAAGAAGAGAAGACCCCGCTTGAAAAAGCCGAGGAAGAGATTGCCGTACTGAAAGACAAGTATCTCCGTTCGGTTGCCGAGTTTGACAATTACCGAAAGAGAACGCTGAAAGAGAAGACCGAACTGATACTCAACGGTTCGGAAAAGGCTGTCACATCCATACTGCCGATACTCGACGACATGGAGCGCGCGATAGAAAACTCGGCAAAGACAGACGACCCCGCCGTGCTGAAAGAAGGCATGGAACTGATACTGCAGAAGTTTATAAAGGCACTGGAGGGCATGGGCGTGAAGAAGATAGACACTGCCGACGCCGACTTCAACACCGATTTCCACGAGGCAATAGCCATGGTCCCGGGCATGGGAGACGACAAGAAAGGCAAGGTTCTCGACTGTGTACAGACCGGATACATGCTGAACGACAAGGTCATCAGACATGCCAAAGTGGCAGTCGGTCAGTAAAGTGAGAGTGAACAGTGAAAGATTAAGAGTGAAGATTTTATACAATAATGGCAGAGAAAAGAGATTACTATGAAGTGCTTGGCGTTGACAAGAACGCTTCGGAAGACGAGATAAAGAAAGCTTATCGCAAGATTGCCATAAAGTATCACCCCGACCGCAACCCCGGTGACAAGGACGCAGAGAACAAGTTCAAGGAGGCTGCCGAGGCATACGACGTGCTCCACGACCCCCAGAAGCGCCAGCAGTACGACCAGTTCGGCTTCAGCGGTCCTGGCGGAGCAGGCGGTTTCGGAGGCTTCAGCGGTGCGGGAGGCTTCAGCATGGACGACATATTCTCCATGTTCGGCGATGTTTTCGGCGGACGCGGGGGCTTCGGAGGATTTGGCGGAGGCTGTCAGCATCGCCCCACACAGCACCGCGGGTCTGACCTCAGGCTCAAAGTGCGCCTCTCCTTAAACGAAATTTCAACGGGAGTAACCAAGAAGTTCAAGGTAAAGAAAGACATACAGTGCAGCCATTGCCACGGCAGCGGTGCCGAGGCGGGCAGCGGAACGGAGACATGTCCTACATGTCATGGCAGCGGAGTCGTGACCCACACCACGCAGAGCCTGTTCGGAATGATGCAGACACAGAGCGTCTGCCCTACCTGCGGAGGCGAAGGAAAGGTCATAAAGAACAAGTGTCATGAGTGCGGCGGAAGCGGCGTTGTCAAAGGCGAAGAGGTCGTAGAGATAAACATTCCTGCCGGAGTTGAGGAAGGAATGGTTGTAAACGTTCCTGGAAAAGGGAATGCCGGAAGACACAACGGCATACCCGGCAACATACAGGTATATATAGAGGAGGAGCCTAACGACACCTTCGTACGCGACGGCAACAACCTAATATACAACCTGCTGCTGAGCTTCCCCACGGCGGCATTGGGCGGAAACGTTGAAATTCCGACCATAGACGGGCACAAAGTGCGCATAAAGATAGAACCGGGAACACAGCCGGGAAAGACACTGAGACTGCGCGGAAAGGGACTTCCCGCCGTACAGGGCTATGGAAGGGGCACCGGAGACCTTGTCGTGAACATCAGCGTATACGTGCCGAAGACGCTGAGCAAGGACGAGAAGCATGCCCTCGAAAAGATGCAGAAGAGCGACAACTTCGAGGGAGATGCCTCTACAAGGCAGACAATCTTCCAGAAATTCAAGAACTATTTCAACTGACAATGAGATCTTTAGGATATGACTTATAAAGAAACAGTTCAATATCTGTACGACAGCGTCCCCATGTTTCACAAGGCGGGCGCTGTCGCTTATAAGGAGGGACTGGACAACACGCATGCCCTTGACAGCCACTTCGGTCATCCGCACCGGAAGTTCCGTACCATACATGTTGCCGGGACAAACGGCAAAGGCTCGTGTTCGCACACCCTTGCGGCAATACTCCAAGCCGAAGGATACCGCGTAGGGCTGTACACGTCGCCGCATCTCGTAAGTTTCCGCGAGCGCATAAAAGTGAACGGCATGCCCGTAAGCAAGGAGTATGTGGTGGATTTCGTAGAGCATGAGCGCGCGTTCTTCGAACCATTGCACCCCAGTTTCTTCGAGCTTACCACTGCCCTCGCCTTCAAATACTTTGCTGACAGCAAGGTGGACATAGCCGTAATAGAGGTGGGACTGGGCGGAAGGCTGGACTGTACGAACATCATCAGCCCCGTATTGTCGGTCATAACCAACATCAGCCTTGACCATACACAGTTTCTCGGAGACACCCCTGCAAAGATTGCATCGGAGAAAGCAGGCATAATAAAGCCCCATATCCCAGTGGTAATCGGAGAGTATACCGATGAGACAAGACCGGTCTTCACGGCAAAGGCATATAAAGAGGAGGCACCGATATACTACGCAGAAGACGAAAACGAGATTATATCAGCAGAGCCGCAGACCGACGGAGGAATGTCGTATACGACAAGAGGATACGGCAAAATAAAAGGAGAGCTTGGCGGGATATACCAAGTGAAGAACACGGCAACCGTGCTCTGCGCCGCAAAGCGCCTGCTTGAGGCAGGCATACTGACAGACACGGCAAGCATAACAGCCGGAACGGCAAATGCCGCAAGCCTTACGGGACTAATGGGAAGGTGGCAGAAGATACAGGAAAAACCAACCGTTGTATGCGACACAGGACACAACACGGGCGGCTGGACTTATCTTGGCAGACAGCTTGGGATGCAGAAATGCCGGCAGATGCGCATTGTATTCGGCATGGTCGACGACAAGGACATTGACAGTGTGATGTCTCTTATGCCCCGCAATGCCGTGTATTACTTCACAAAGGCATCTACACACAGGGCTATAAACGAGAGGGATGTGTGCAGGCACGGCGAGGCGCACGGACTGGAAGGCACATGCCACGCCGATGTAAAGAGTGCCTATATGGCTGCAATGGCTGACGCCGACACCGGCGATTTCATATTCGTAGGCGGCAGCAGCTATGTTGTAGCCGACTTTCTGACATATTGCGTTTAGGTGTTTTTAACACTCAAACCAATATGTTTTTTATTTGTTTCATTCGTATTTCTCGTTTTTTTTGGCTTATTTTGCAGGTAAGTCTATAACTTTAAACTCTGAATATTATGAATACGAACGGGACTTCAAACCTCTGCGGTTTGAAAGCAGAAGACTTCCAGACCGTCATCGACGGCAAACAGACAGACCTATACATACTCAGAAACAGGCAGGGCAACGAGGTTGCGATAAGCAACTACGGCGGCGCAATAGTGGCAATAATGGTTCCGGACAAGAACGGCAGGCATGCCAACGTTATACAAAGCCACGACAACATACAGGCGCTGGTAAACAGTCCTGAGCCATACCTGTCCACGCTTATCGGACGATACGGCAACCGTATATGCAAAGGACGGTACCAATTGAACGGAAAAGTGTATCAACTGCCTGTCAACAACGGTCCCAACTCGCTTCACGGCGGCAACAAGGGATTTAACGCACGTGTCTGGGACGCATTGCTCATGAACGACGAGACACTGATACTAAACTATGTGTCATCATACGGCGAAGAAGGCTTCTCAGGCGAACTGAAAGTGACGGTTGCCTACACTTTCAACGACAACAACGAGCTTGTAATAGAATATATGGCAACTACAAACAAGAAGACAATAGTAAACCTTACCAGCCACGGCTTCTTCAGCCTGACCGGTACGGCAGACCCCACTCCTACCGTAGACAGCCTTATATGCGAGATAAACGCCGACTTCTATCTTCCGATAGACGAAACTTGCATTCCGACAGGCGAGATACGTACGGTAAAAGACACTCCGTTCGACTTCAGGACACCCAAAACCGTGGGCAGGGACATCGATGCCGACAACGAACAGATAAGGAACGGCAACGGATACGACCACTGTTATGTGCTCAACAAGAACGAGGAAGGCGAACTGAGCTTCGCCGCACGCATAACCGAACCGGAGAGCGGACGCACCATGGAGGTTTATACAACAGAACCGGGCATGCAGCTGTACACCGACAACTGGGCTGACGGATACAAGGGACAGCACGGGGCGACATTCCCTAAGCGCAGCGGTATATGTTTCGAGGCACAGCACTTCCCCGACTCGCCCAACCGTCCTTACTTCCCGACGGTGGTACTACGTCCTGGGGAACAATACAAGCAGACGACAATATACAGGTTCGGAGTGGCGGAATGACAGCAACAATGACAAACAATTCATAAGCATAGACCAATGGACATAGAATTTGTAAGAAGCCGTTTCATTAAACATTTCGACGGCAAGACAGGCAGCATATACCACTCTCCGGGACGCATCAACCTCATAGGAGAGCACACCGACTATAACGGAGGATTTGTATTCCCCGGCGCAGTGGACAAAGGCATAATGTGCGAGATACGCCCCAACGGCACACGGAAGGTGCTGGCATACGCCATAGACCTTAAAGACAAGGTTGAGTTCGGTGTAGACGACGAGACGGCTCCACGCACAAGCTGGGCACGGTACATATACGGAATAGTGCAGGAAATGAAAAAACGGGGCGTGGACGTGGAAGGTTTCAACACCGCCTTTGCGGGCGATGTACCGTTAGGAGCAGGCATGTCTTCATCTGCCGCGCTTGAAAGCTGCTACGCATACGCCATTAACGACCTCTTCGGCGGCAATAAGGTGAGCAAATGGGACATGGTCCTTGCCGGACAGGCAACGGAACACAACTACTGCGGAGTGAAGTGCGGCATAATGGACCAGTTTGCAAGCGTGTTCGGAATGGCAGGAAAACTGATGTGTCTCGACTGCCGCAGCCGGGAGTTCAAGTATTTCCCATTTGAGATGAAAGGCTATAAGCTTGTGCTTTTAGACTCCGGCGTGAAGCATGAGCTGGCGTCATCGGCATACAACGACCGCCGCAAAAGCTGCGAAAACGTACTGGAAACCCTGAAGCAAAGATATCCGGAAAAGAACATGGAGACGCTCCGCGATGCCGACTGGGACATGCTGGAGAGCGTGAAAGACATAGTAAGCAAGGAAGACATGCGGCGCGCCGTGTTCGTACTTGGCGAGAAAGACCGTGTGGAAGCCGTATGCAAGGCACTCACAGAAGGCGACTTCGAGACCGTGGGGAGAAAGATGTACGAGACACACAACGGACTTAGTCAGGACTATGAGGTGTCGTGTGAGGAGCTTGACTATCTGAATGACATCGCAAAAGACAACGGAGTGACAGGAAGCAGGATTATGGGGGGCGGCTTCGGAGGCTGTACAATTAATCTTGTAAAGGAAGGGCTGTACGACAAGTTCATTGCCGATGCAAAAGAAAAATACAGAAACAGATATGGCAAGGAGCCAAAAGTGTATGACGTTGTAATAAGCGACGGCTCACGAAAGATATGCTGACCGCCGGCTATATACTTATAAAGAGAGAACAAGAGGTGTCCTTCTACATTCGGAAGGATGCCTCTTACATTATCAGCCTGTTTTTCAGAAGTCAGGAAGTCAATGGGCTTCAGGAAGTTAAAGAGCGAAACTTCAGTTACAGACATCCGTATTCATAACGCACGGACAAAGGACTTCATAAGGCACGTTACGGTACATGACACAACACTTACTACAATAATAAAGGTATATATAATGTGTATGGCACACCATGCCTACGACAAAACGGCATGGCAAACTTGGCGTATAAAATACAATAAATCTGCTTTTCTTTTATTTTTATATAAAATTTTTAGTATCTTTGAAGGCACAAACTTATAAGTCGAAGTATGAAAAACATGCACTGTTAAAAGCATGTAAAAACAAGAAAACGGCATGAGCTATTCTGAAAAGACATATACAATACCGATAATACACCGAAACCGCAGCAAATGTAACAAAACGTTATACGTTTATACATAAGTTTGCGGAAAATGTATTAACTTTACATGCAATTTATGAAACAATAACTTATTAACCCCAACAAATATATGAAAAACCTCAAATCTGTGATTTTCGGAACAGGGATTGCAGCTGTAATGCTGACAATGAGCTGCTCTGACAAAGTACAAAACACTACGGCATCAGGATTAAATCCGACGGCTTTCGATACCGTAATCAACGAGAAACCCATAAAACTATACACACTGAAAAATGCAGGCAACATGGAAGTGTGCATAACAAATTTCGGCGGACGCGTGGTTTCCATCGTTGTTCCCGACAAGAACGGCACGCCTACGGACGTAGTACTGGGCTATGACAACATAGCGCAATATGCTGACAGCGTGAACAGTCCGAGCGATTTCGGCGCTGCAATAGGCAGATATGCAAACCGCATAAAGAACGGACAGATAACGATAGACGGAAAGACCATACAGCTGCCGACCAACAACTTCGGACATTGTCTGCACGGCGGTCCGTCGGGATGGCAGTATCAGGTGTATGATGCAAAGCAGCTCAACGACTCCACCCTTCAGCTTACAATGAACTCGAAAGACGGGGACAACAACTTTCCGGGCAACGTGACGGCAGTGGTTACATATACAGTAAAGGGCGACAACAGCCTTGATATAAGCTATACTGCGACAACTGACAAGAAGACTGTGATAAACATGACAAACCACTCTTACTTCAACCTCAACGGAGACCCGACGAAAGATATCAAGAACTGTCTGCTATACGTGAATGCCGACAGCTATACCCCGACCGACACCACATACATGACAACCGGTGAAATTGCAAAGGTGGAAAACACGCCGATGGACTTCCGCAAGCCTACTGCCATAGGCAAGGATGTGGACAACTTCGGATTTGCACAGATAAAGGGGGCAAACGGTTTTGACCACAACTGGTGCCTAAACACATATAAAGACGGCAAGGGCGATGACACACAGGTGGCTGCAAGCCTTTACTCTCCACTCACAGGCATAAAGCTTGAGGTCTATACCAACGAACCGGGAATACAGGTGTATACAGGCAACTTCCTTACAGGGACGGTAAAGGGAAAGAAAGGCATCGCATACGGCAAACAGGCTGCATGCTGTCTTGAAACACAGAAATATCCCGACACTCCCAACAAGCCGCAGTGGCCGTCGGCAACACTCGAGCCGGGACAGAAATACAACTCGCATTGTGTATTTAAATTCAGCGTTGAATAACATTATAACCTATAATACTAACTACTAATAAAAAAGCGACAAGACAATGAAAGTAATCGAAGCATTACAGAACAACGGATTTGAACCGGTGGACTACATAGTGTTCGCCGTATATATAGTAATCCTTGTAGGCATGGGTATATTTCTCTCACGCAACAAAAAGGGAGAAGAGAAGTCGTCTAATGACTATTTCCTTGCCGGAAACACGCTGACATGGTGGGCTGTGGGAGCATCGCTCATCGCGGCAAACATCTCTGCAGAACAGTTTATCGGCATGTCGGGTTCGGCATTTGCATCGGGTATAGCACAGGCTGCATACGAGCTGATGGCTGCTGCAACACTTATCGTAGTGGGCAAGTTCCTGCTTCCGTTAATGATAGAAAGGAAGATTTTCACTATACCGCAGTTCCTTCGCGAACGCTATAACTGGGGTGTAGGACTGGCATTCTCCATACTCTGGCTTTTCCTGTATGTATTCGTTAACCTTACATCGGTGGCATGGCTCGGTGCACTTGCCATTCAGCAAATTCTCGGATTGCCGACAGACATGATTATCAACTTCGGCGGCATGGAGATAGATCAGGTGAGAATGGTTATCATTGTAGTTCTTTTCGTCATAGCCGGTCTTTATTCAATCTACGGCGGTCTTGCATCTGTTGCATGGACAGACGTGATGCAGGTTACATTCCTCGTTGGCGGCGGTCTTATCACTGCATACGCAGCCCTTTCCGTAATCGGAGCAGAAGTATGGGGATGCGGTGCACTGGAGGCTCTCGGCAACATATACAGCTGGTGCATTGATCAGGCAGGCGACAAACATTTCAACCTTGTCGTCACGAGAAACGAGGAACTCTATCCTGTGATTAACGGTGTTGTGGAAAACGGTGCGACTATACAGAAAGAAGACCCGTTCTTTACAAATCCCGGCATCGTGCTGATATTCGGTGCTCTTTGGCTTACGAACCTCGGTTACTGGGGCTTCAACCAGTATATCATCCAGAAAGGTCTCGCAGCAAAATCACTTTCTGAAGCAAAGAAGGGTATGATATTCGCAGCATTCCTTAAAATACTCATTCCTTTCATCGTATGTATCCCCGGCGTATGTGCATTCTATATAATGAATGGAGACGACACGGCACTCGAAACTCTCCGCCACACGCTTGCCGGAGGCATTGAGCGTTCGGACGACGCCTATCCGTTCCTTATACGCAACTTCACACCGACATTTGTAAAGGGTCTGTCGTTTGCAGCACTTGCCGCAGCGGTAATATCTTCACTCGCTTCCATGTTCAACTCTACATCGACACTGTTCACCATGGATATCTATAAGCAGTTCATAAATAAGAACGCAAGTGAGACAAAACTGGTAAACGTTGGTCGTATTACATCCGTAAGCGCACTCATCATAGCCCTTATCGCCGTATATCCTCTTATGGGAGGTATAGACCAGGCATTCCAGTTCATACAGGAATACTCGGCATTCGTATATCCGGGCGTAGTGGTAATCTTCGGTCTGGGACTTCTTTGGAAACGTGCATCGGGAGCTGCGGCAGTGGCAGCAGCATTCGGAACGTTCCTGTTCTCGATACTGTTCAAGTTCACTCTGCCTGATGTTCCGTTCCTTATACGTTCGGGATACGTGTTCATAGCACTTGTGATAATGTTCGTTGGAATATCTCTTTACAGCAACAAAGCGGTTAAGGCAGATGAACTTGACGAAAAGACTATCAGGACACAGCTTCTATGGAGCAGAATATTCTACTGCACTGCTGCCGTGTCTATTGCAGTCTTTGTAATGTCGTTCTTCAGCAACACACTTACAATACACGGTGTACAGGGAGCCATGATATTCTTCGCGGCAATGACGGCAACAATAGGTTTCTATCTCCGCTCGAATGCCCTTGACAAGGTACAGGATCCGAAACTTGTCGCTATAGACCTCGAAATATTCAGGACAGACAAGGCATTCAACATCGGTGCAGCCGGAGTAGTGATAATCCTTACACTGCTGTACATCATCCTGTGGTAATTATATATAAGGTGTATCCGCCTCAAAACAGAAGGCGGATGCACCTTTAAGCTTCCATAAGAAGACTGAAAGACTTAACATATAAAAAAATGACTACTTACTATAGCGAACATACTAAAGCTTACGTTGCCGTAGACTGTATAATATTCGGCTTCGATGAAAACAGACTGAAACTGCTCATCGGAAAACGTAATATGGATCCGGGACGTGGAGAATGGTCTCTTTATGGCGGATTTGTCGAGAAAGATGAAAGTCTTGATGATGCGGCAAACAGAGTACTGCTTGAACTTACCGGACTGAAAGAAATATACATGAAACAGGTTGGAGCGTTCGGAGCAATAGAGCGCGATCCCGGTGAACGCGTCATATCCGTGGCATACTGTGCACTGATAAACGTGAACGACTACAACGAGGAGTTGCGCAGGCAACACGGCGTGGAATGGGTCAGCATAGACGAACTGCCTCAATTATACTCCGATCACAACGATATGGTGAAGAAAGCCATAACATTATTGCGCAGAAGAATATCAACTGAACCACTGAGTTTCAACCTCCTGCCCGACCTCTTCACGCTCACCCAGTTGCAGCATGTGTATGAGGCTGTGCTTGGAGAAGAGATAGACAAGCGTAATTTCCGTAAACGCATAAAGACAATAGAATTTATAGAAAAGACTGAATTCATAGATAAAATAACATCAAAGCGTGGTGCTGCCATGTATCGTTTCAACAGGAACGCATATCTGGAAGACCCGTGTTTTAAATTATAAGAATTATGTTAGAAGAACTCAAAGAAAAGGTATTTCGTGCCAATCTCGACCTGGTGAAGCACAATTTGGTAATCTTCACATGGGGAAACGTATCGGGTATAGACCGCGAGAAAGGTCTTGTGGTAATAAAGCCGTCCGGTGTAAGCTATGATGACATGAAGGCATCGGACATGGTGGTTGTCGATCTCAACACAGGCAAAGTGGTTGAGGGAGACCTAAATCCTTCATCCGATACGCCGACACACCTTGTCTTATATAAGGCATTTCCTGAAATCGGAGGAATAGTACATACTCATTCCACATACGCTACGGCATGGTCTCAGGCAGGAAAGGATATTCCGAACATCGGAACTACACACGCCGACTACTTCCACGACTGCATACCGTGCACCGGAGACATGACGGAAGAGCAGATGGCTGAATATGAGAAGGAGACAGGAACTGTAATCGTGGACAGGTTTAAGGACATGAACTATATACACACCCCCGGCGTATTGGTTAAGAACCATGGTCCGTTCTCATGGGGAAAGGATCCGGACAATGCCGTTTACAACGCCGTTGTAATGGAACAGGTGGCAAAAATGGCATTTGTTTCTTTCTGCGTAAATCCGGGAACGACCATGAACCAACTGCTCGTAGAGAAGCATTTCAGCCGCAAGCACGGTCCCAATGCCTATTACGGACAGAAAAAGCACTGATTAGGGAGGTACAGAAACAAAGATTTGATTGTAACATATAATAAAAATAAATACGACTATGATAAAAGCATTTGAGAACTTGGAGGTTTGGTTTGTAACAGGAGCACAGCTTCTTTACGGAGGCGATGCCGTGACACAGGTGGACGGACACTCAAAGAAAATGGTGGACGGACTGAACGAGTCGGGCAATCTGCCGATAAAAGTGGTATATAAGGGAACGGCAAACAGCAGCAAGGAAGTTGTAGAGATATTCTCTGCGGCAAACAACGACAAGAAGTGTGTGGGCGTGATAACATGGATGCACACATTCTCTCCAGCAAAGATGTGGATACACGGTCTGCAAATTCTGCACAAGCCGCTGCTTCACCTGCATACACAGTTCAATGCAGAAATACCATGGAATGACATTGACATGGACTTCATGAACCTGAACCAGAGTGCTCACGGCGACCGTGAGTTCGGACATATCGTGTCACGCATGCGTGTACGCCGCAAGCTTGTTGTAGGTCACTGGCAGGAAGAGAAGACACAGAAGCACATAGCTGTGTGGGAAAGGGTATGTGCAGGATGGGCTGACGCACAGGACATGCTGATACTGCGCTTCGGCGACCAGATGAACAACGTTGCCGTTACCGACGGAGACAAGGTTGCCGCAGAACAGGTATTGGGATATCATGTGGACTACTGCCCGTTCAATGAAGTAATGGAATACTTCAAGAAAATTGAAGACAAGGACGTGGATGCACTCGTCGAGACATACTTCAAAGAGTACGACCACGATGCAGAACTTGAAGACAAGTCATCCGAAGCATACCGCAAGGTATGGAATGCAGCAAAGGCAGAGCTGTCTATCCGCGCCATACTTGAAGCAAAGGGCGCAAAAGGCTTCACTACAAACTTTGACGACCTCGGCGATGCCGACATAGAGGCAACGGGAATGGGCTTCGACCAGATACCGGGTCTGGCATCACAGCGACTTATGGCAGAAGGATATGGATTTGGCGGGGAAGGCGACTGGAAGACAGCGGCACTCTACCGCACGATATGGGTAATGACACAAGGACTGCCCAACGGGTGTTCATTCCTTGAAGACTATACGCTCAACTTCAACGGCGAACAAAGCTCAATACTCCAGTCACACATGCTCGAAGTATGTCCGCTCATCGCCGCATCGAAGCCACGTCTTGAGCTCCACTATCTCGGCATAGGCTACCGCAAGAGCCAGACCGCACGCCTCGTATTCACATCAAAAGAAGGCAAGGGCGTTACCGCAACAGTCGTGGACATGGGCAACCGTTTCCGCCTCATCGTCAACGATGTGGAATGCATCAAGCCGAAACCCCTGCCCAAGCTGCCCGTTGCATCGGCATTATGGATACCGCAGCCTAACTTCGAGGTAGGCGCAGGATGCTGGATATACGCAGGCGGAACCCACCACAGTGCATTCTCATACGACCTGACCGATGAATACTGGCAGGATTATGCAGAAATCGCCGGCGTAGAATGCCTTATTATCAATAAGGACACAAAGGTTGACGAATTCCGCAAAGAACTTCGTTTCAATGAAGTGTACTATATGTTGAACAAGGCACTGTTATAATTCATATTATGAAAATGGATGCAAAGTCAACTATAGAAGCGGGCAAGGCCATTCTCGGCATAGAGTTTGGCTCTACCCGCATAAAGGCAGTGCTCATAGACCAGGAAAACAAACCAATTGCACAAGGCAGCTATGAGTGGGAGAACCAGCTTGTAGACGGGTTATGGACATACAGCATTGAAACGGTTTGGACAGGGCTTCACGCCTGTTATGCAGACCTGCGTACAGACGTAAACAAAAAATACGGCATTGAAATAACATCGCTCGCATCTATCGGCATCAGCGCAATGATGCACGGATACATGGCTTTCGGTGACGGAGAAGACATTCTTGTACCTTTCCGCACATGGCGCAACACAAACACAGGCGAGGCTGCCGCAGCCCTTTCATCGCTCTTTGTGTATAACATACCGCTCAGGTGGAGCATATCACACCTCTATCAGGCGATACTTAACGGTGAAGAACATGTAAAGGACATCAAGTATCTTACAACACTTGCAGGATACATACACTGGAAACTTACAGGGCGCAAGGTTCTCGGAATTGGAGATGCATCGGGAATGCTGCCCATAGATCCGGACACAAAGAACTATTCGGCAGACATGGTAAGCAAGTTCAACGGACTTATTGCTCCTAAAGGCTTCTCATGGAAACTTGATGACATACTGCCAGAAGTGCTTGTTGCCGGAGCCGATGCAGGAACACTTACAGCAAAAGGAGCCGAAATGCTTGATGTATCAGGTAACCTTCAGGCAGGAATTCCGCTATGCCCGCCCGAGGGTGATGCAGGAACCGGCATGGTTGCCACCAACGCTGTAAAGCAGCGCACTGGAAACGTTTCTGCCGGAACATCATCTTTCTCTATGATTGTTCTTGAAAAAGAACTTAGCAAGCCGTATGAAATGATAGACATGGTGACAACACCTGACGGAAGCCCCGTTGCCATGGTACACTGCAACAACTGCACGTCCGACCTCAACGCATGGGTTAACCTGTTCAAAGAATATCAGGAACTTCTTGGCATAAAGGCTGATATGAACGAGGTCTACGGGAAGCTGTACAACAATGCACTCAACGGCGATGCCGACTGCGGCGGACTGATATCCTACAACTATATATCGGGCGAACCCGTTGCAGGACTGTCCGAAGGCAGACCGCTGTTTGTCCGCTCGGCAAACGACAAGTTCAATCTTGCCAACTTCATGCGTGTCCACCTGTATGGTTCCGTATGCGTATTGAAGATAGGAAACGACATCCTCTTCAACGAAGAAGACATAAAGGTTGACAGAATAACAGGTCACGGCGGTCTGTTCAAGACCAAGGGCGTGGGACAGCGCGTGCTTGCCGCAGCATTGAACTCTCCCATCTCCGTTATGGAAACGGCAGGCGAAGGCGGTGCATGGGGAATTGCACTCCTTGCATCGTTCCTCGTAAACAACGAAAAGAAGCAGACACTTGCCGAATACCTTGACGAGAAAGTATTTGCCAACGCCGAGGCAACCGAGATTGCGCCGACGGACGAAGACGTTGCCGGCTTCAATGCCTACATAGAAAACTACAAGGCAGGTCTTGCCATAGAGCATGCCGCCGTTGCAAGCAAGGGGCAATAACCGTAAACGTACGGGAAAAGCCTTATATATAAATAATGTAACAAAACAAACAAGAAACAATATGAACGACAAGAAATTAATGAACAGGGCAGCGGACAACATCCGTATCCTTGCAGCTTCAATGGTAGAGAAAGCTAACTCCGGTCACCCCGGCGGTGCCATGGGCGGAGCAGATTTTATAAACGTGCTCTTCTCGGAGTTCCTGGTTTACGACCCCGAAAACCCGTCATGGGAAGGACGCGACCGTTTCTTCCTTGACCCCGGTCACATGTCACCGATGCTCTATTCGGCACTTGCACTGCAAGGAAAGTTCACGCTCGAAGAACTGGCACAGTTCCGCCAGTGGGAGTCTCCCACCCCAGGACATCCGGAAAGGGACCTCAACCGCGGAATAGAAAACACATCAGGTCCGCTCGGACAGGGACACACGTTTGCGGCAGGTGCCGCCGTTGCCGAAAAATTCCTTCAGGCAAAGCTGGGCAATGACATCATACAGCACAAGATATATGCCTACATCTCCGACGGAGGCATCCAGGAAGAGATATCGCAGGGTACAGGCCGCCTTGCAGGCACGCTCGGTCTTAACAACCTCATAATGTTCTACGACTCAAACGACATACAGCTTTCCACTGAGTGTGGTGTCGTAATGAACGAAGACACCGAGGCGAAATACAAGGCATGGGGCTGGAACGTCATGAAGATTAACGGCAACGACGCCGACGAGATACGCGAGGCACTGAAGGCAGCACAGAAAGAAGAGACACGACCCACGCTCATCATCGGCAAGACCGTCATGGGCAAGGGTGCGCTGAAGGAAGACGGCTCAAGCTATGAGCGCAGCATAAAGACCCACGGTGCTCCCCTTGGCGGAGAGGCATACGTGAAGACAATAACCAACCTTGGCGGAGACCCGACCAACCCGTTCCAGATATTCCCGGAGGTTGCTGAGCTTTATGCAAAGCGTGCCGAAGAGCTGAAAAAAATCGTTGCCGACAGGCACGCCGCAGAGGCTGAATGGGCAAAGGCAAACCCAGAAAAGGCTGCGCAGATGAAAGAATGGTTCAGCGGCAACGCACCAAAGGTTGACTGGAGCGCATGCGTACAGAAGGAAAACTCGGCAACACGTGCAGCATCCGCAGCATGTCTCGGTGTGCTCGCAGAGCAGGTTCCGAACATGATATGCTCTTCAGCCGACCTGTCCAACAGCGACAAGACGGACGGCTTCCTGAAGAAGACGACTTCGATGGTACGCGGCGACTTCAGCGGCGCATTCTTCCAGGCAGGCGTAAGCGAGCTTACGATGGCGTGCATGTGTATCGGCATGTACCTGCACGGCGGTGTTATACCGGCATGCGGAACGTTCTTCGTGTTCTCCGACTATATGAAGCCCGCCGTGCGCATGGCGGCGCTGATGGAGGTTCCGATAAAGTTCATCTGGACACACGACGCATTCCGCGTAGGCGAGGACGGTCCTACACATGAGCCGGTAGAGCAGGAAGCACAGATACGCCTCATGGAAAAACTGAAGAACCACCACGGAAAAGACAGCGTGCGCGTGTTCCGCCCCGCCGATGCCGATGAGACAACCGTATGCTGGGCAATGGCAATGGAGAACATGGAAACACCTACGGCACTTATCTTCTCACGCCAAAACATCACCAAGCTGCCTGCCGGGACAGACTACGAACAGGCACGCAAGGGCGCATACATCGTTGCCGGCTCTGACGAAGACTTCGATGTAATACTCGTTGCCGACGGCTCTGAAGTGGCAACTCTCGTTGCCGGTGCCGAACTCCTCCGCAAGGACGGCATGAAAATACGCATCGTAAGCGTTCCAAGCGAGGGGCTCTTCCGTTCGCAGAGCAAGGAATATCAGGAGAGCATCCTGCCGAAGGGCAGCAAGATATTCGGCATGACGGCAGGTCTGCCCGTAACCCTCGAAGGACTTGTCGGTGCCAACGGAAAAGTGTTCGGAATGCCGAGCTTCGGCTTCTCCGCACCATACAAGGTACTGGACGAGAAACTCGGCTACACCGCCGAGAACGTCTACAACCAGGTAAAAGCGTTCATGGCAGAATAATCAAATCCAACGGCAGGGACGTGACAGCGTTTACGTCCCTGCCCGTCAAAATCTATAAACCGCAGGAACAGGATACGCTGGTTCGTCCTGCAAAAACTTAATTACCTATGGAAATAAAGACAATCGGACTTGCTTGCGACCACGCGGGCTTTCCACTTAAGAAGTATGTAATACAGTATCTTGAAGAGCACGGTTATCCTTACAAGGATTACGGCACATACAGCGACATGAGCTGCGACTACCCCGACTTCGGGCATGCCCTTGCCGAAGGCATCGAGAGCGGCGAGGTTTATCCCGGAATAGGCATCTGCGGAAGCGGACAGGGCATAAGCATGGTTCTGAACAAGCACAACGGCGTGCGCGCCGGAGTTGCATGGGAGCCGGAGATTGCACGCCTCATCCGCCAGCACAACGATGCCAACGTGCTCGTCATGCCGGGACGCTTTGTAGACAACAAGACAGCTGCAAAGATTATGGACGAGTTCTTCAAGGTGCCGTTTGAAGGCGGACGCCATCAGCGCCGTGTGGAGAAAATACCAGTAGTAAAGGAATAACCCTTGTTACATTTTATATCCCATAGCACCTTATAGTATATATAAGGAAAGAAGGAAAAGACAGAAATGATAAAGTGGCATCTTGCGACAGCAAGGTGCCACTTTATATATAGATAATTATGTTTTAGTCGAAGTAATAATAGTAAGTACAGTGAAGTTGTGGCGATGTAGACACAGTATAGGTATAGCCACCCACGTAGTAGTTTCCTTGGTATGAGTCATAATTTTTTCTGGCTCTGCCTCCTATCACACCGTTAATGGAGGATGTTCTGCTCAGATAAACGTCTCCATCGTAGTTGTCCACTATCTTATAACACGTCTTTTTCTCATCATCGTAAGTGCTTTTCCCATTGCGATATTCCTTTACTACAAAGGCGGTGACCTGGGTAACTGTATTTTGCGACTGACTTCCATTGCCACCACTTGACGATGATCCGCCAGAACTTCCGCCATTACCGTTACTATTACCCGACTGCTCCGTTGCAGGATCATCATCATCCTTACTGCATGACACACACACTATGCTGCTCATCACAAAGAGAGCTACCAATAAATAATTCCATCTTTTCATTTTCATCGTTTCTTATGCTTATACACAACTATTTCAATAAATACGTTAATCAAAAATTTTCATAAATCCCCACTTCTTGTCCTCCTTATAGCACACCATGTCCTCATCCTGATTGATGCTCAGGTCCTGATACACGGGCGGCAGCAACATGCTTCCAGCAGAGTCAACCATCCCCCACCTGCCCTTTTTCCTGACAAAAAAGTAGGCGCGGGTCCTGCTGCCGACAATCTGCTCGTACTCGGCTGGTATGATGCTCCTTCCAACCTTGTCGAAGACACCCCACCTGCCCTTCTTCCGCATGACAGCCAGACCGTTTACGAACACCGGCAGGCGTAAGGCGGCTCCGTTGACATGGAAAAAGTCGGGCGACTTGTCGAGGAATGTCTCGTTGTCGTATTCAAAAGGTACTATTACATTGCCATTTCTGTCTATTGCGCCCGCCTTGCCCGAACACCGGAGGATGCAGGCGCCGTCGTTGAACACCGGCATGCCGAAGAGGTCCGACTTGTCGATGTACGGAATGACAATGTCGCCTGCGGCATTGATGAAGGCAATGTTGTCCTTGTGCTCACGGTCCGTGACGGCACACAAGCCTTCGTTGAACGTACCTACCATCGAGAATTTCAGCGGGACAGCCACCTCGCCGTCCGTACCTATGAAGCCATACGACCACTTGCCGCTTTTGATATCCAGTTTACCAACAGCCTTGCGGCCGTCGCTGAAACCGTCCTGCATCGAGTCGTATTCAAGCGGAACAACCACGTTGCCCCCACGGTCTATCAGTCCGTACTTCATCTTGCCGTGCTTCCTCTGCCCTACCTTGGCGAGACCGTTGCTGAAAGGGTATGCCTCGTCGTAGATAAACTGTTGTGCCACCTTGCCGTCAGGCAGTATGTAGCCGCCCTTGCCGTTGATATAGGCATTGATAAGCCCTTCGCTCATATCTCCCATTGCATCGTAGACGGTAGGCACAACTATCTTGCCGGACGTGTCAGCCATGCCCCACTTCATCTTCGGCAGCATCTTGCTCCCTTCAAGAACGAACACGTGGAGCATGCCCTTGTTGAAGCGCTGTGCCGTGTTGGACAGCACTCCCTCGGGAAGCACCGCAACCTTGTTGCCGTCCATGTCTATCAGCGTGCCGCGCCCTGCCGCGCTGTCATAATAGTATGCAACGCCGTCAGGACCGCTGTATGCAGGAACCACCACCGGAGATACGCAGGGAAGGATTTCCTTGCCGCCGGAAGTGACGATGCCGCCCATCCCCTTGCTGTTGAAAACTGCCATCCGTCCGAACATAAAGTTGGTGACGACATCATACGTCGGCTCTATCACCCTTACGAGCCTTTTGCCTGCATGCACGTGGCATGAAAGGCACAGCAGGCAAGCTGCAGCAGCCGCGCGGAACATGTCCGTGCCGGCTGCCCTCTGTATCTTTTGTCTCATATTATATGGTTTGTCTTTAATGGATAAAGCATCTGCACAGAAGGAGCTGCAACAGACAGGCGTTTATGTCAGACCATGGTTTTCCTGCCCGTCATGCCGCAGCTCCCCGTGAAGACCGTGCATGAAACTTCATGCGCGGGTTAAACAACACATTATGCAATAACGTCAGTTTATCCTTTCCATGGTTTCCGTCATCTCACACTCCACGTCCGTGTACTCCCTGCCCGCTATTACAGCCGTCTTTTCCACGACGGTATACCGTGCCACGAGCCTCGTCTTGCTGAGCGACAATATCCGGGCATCGTGGAAATAGCTGCCTTCAAAGACAAAATTGCCGTCACGCAGATAGAACGTTCCCTTTCCGTCCTCGTGCCACCGGCTGTCCCCGTCGTACTCGAGAAACTCAAAACGCCCGTCGGAATAGAACACAAACCTGTTGTGCTCGCCGGAGACGTCCATGGAGCCGGCATCTATGACGCTGCCGTCCTTCTTGTAGACATACTGTGAATGCACTATCTCCCACGTGCCCACAAGGTCGCTCTTCGTATATGCGCCGCTGCCCTCATCGCCGGGCTTCGGGGAGTTTTCGTCTATGCGCTCCATCGTGTCGGTATACTCGGTTTCTATAAAGACATTGCCCTTCTCCTCCGTAACCTTATACTTCACGACAAGCCTCGACGCGCTCAGCGACAGGATACTTGCATCCTCGAAGTCGTCTCCCTCAAAGACAACGTTGCCGTTGCGCATGTAGAACGTCCCCCTGCCGTCCTGATGCCAGATGCCGCCGCCGTCATATTCGAGGAACTCGAAACGCCCGTTGGAATAGAATACAAACCTGTTGTGCTCGCCTGATACGTCCGCAGAACCCGAGTCGACCACCCTGCCGTTCTCACGGCGCGTATATTTAGTGTGCACAATCTCCCACGTGCCCACGAGGTCGCCGATTTTATACTCCGTACCGCCGTTGCCTCCATCTCCTCCGCCGTCACCATCGTCGCCGCCATCGCTTCCGCATCCTGCGAAGAGACACGCACAAAGACAGATGAAAAACAACGGAGCCATACTCTTCAATACATTTCTCTGCATAATAATCCTTTCTTGTTTTAATTTATAATTGTCCATACTAACACGGCTTTGCCTGAAAATTACCTGCTGTACGCAACTTCGCACGACGTTGCCCCAACCCCTGCAAAGATATGTCATATCGGAGAGTGTGGCAAACACCTTCCGCCTACGAACATACATAAAAGGGAATATATCGTTACAACAAGCTGAAATACACGGACAAAAGGGATAAAAAAGCACGCGGTGCCCGTTCACGCTGCTGTTTTAATACATTATTCTTTTGACATATTATCACTTTTTACGTATTTTTGTATCAGAACAATATAAAAGTATAATCCATGAACACCCCCACCAAGACATTCCTGCTCGTACTGTCCGGTCTGCTCCTCGCATCCTGCCACTCCATGCAGAGGAAAAACAGGCTGACGCTGATGGAATATGAGCTGCAGGACGTGCAGGACTCCATGCGCCGTGGAAACTTCAGCGCGGCAGAAAGAATCATAAGCAACGGGCTCAGCGAGGCAACCGACAGCAACACATATTACATGTGGCTGTGCATGCGCTCCAAACGATACTTCACGGAGATGAAGGCAGACTCGTTCCTGCTTGCCAACAACCGTACAGGCGACTACCTCAGACGCACGCCGTCGTCGGACTTCCACACGCGCCACAGGCTCGAAGTGGAATGGCTCGTGGAACGCGGAGCATTCTTTGCCGGCATGGCGGGCGTGCCCGACTCGGCAATATTCTACAACAAGAAAGCCCTGAAACGCATGGACGGGCTTACCAACGATACGCCCTACCGCATTATGGCACTTACGAACATCGCCGACATATACCGGCAGAACGGACAGCTCGACCTGAGTGCCGACAGCTATATGCAGGCGCTTGCCGTGGCGGACTCGGCAAAACTCGGAAACGACACATACATTATTATATATATGGGCATAAGTTCTGTATATACGGCAATGGGCGATTTCAAGGAAAGCAAGGCATGGTGGGAGCGCACAGGGAAGCTCATGCCGCACATGACCCAGAACGACAAGTTCCTCTACTACAACAACCGCGGTAACGACTACTACCAGCAAGGCGACTACGGGAAGGCACGGGCATGCTTTGAAAAAGCCGAAGCAACGCTCAAGGGCAATGCCAGTGCCGAATGGGACATTGCCTTTGTACGGACAAACCTCGCCGACGTGTACATAAAGCTCGGCATGGGCAGCAAGGCAAGGACGCTCATAGACGAATCGGAGATGTTCTTCCGGAAGGTTGGGTTCGACATCCCGCTCTACTATCTTGACACACAGCGCATTGAGCTTGCACTGCTCGACGGCGACATTAAGGGAGCCTCAAGGCTTGCCGATGCAGCAGAAGAACGTCCCGGTATGCTTCCGGAGCAGAGGATAATGCGCATGAAGGCTGTTGAACGCGCGGCAATGACAAACGGACAATGGGAAAAGGCTTTCAGCACGGCTGTCGCCCTGAAGGCTCTCGACGACTCAATAAAGAACAACAACATGCGCATGCAGATGAGTACGCAGCTCATGCAGTACGAACACGACAAGCGGCTCATGCTGCAGCAACAGCAGATTGACCATCACCGCATGACAAACCGCTGGATAGCAGCCATGCTTGCCGCCGCCGTCATGGCAATCGCCCTGATACTGTCTTTCATGAAGATAAGGCAGCGCCGCCAAAGGCTCAAGGACCTTACGGTGAGGCAGCAGATTGTAAGCCTGCGCATGATGAACACGCGGAACCGCATAACTCCGCACTTCATCTTCAATGCCCTTAACCATGAGATGCTCTCACGCCTGAACGGCTCCCCGTCGGACCTCAACGCCCTGACACAGCTGCTGCGCATGGGCATAGAACAGGCAGACATACTTCAGACCACACTCGAAGAGGAGATAAACTTCATCGACTATTATGTAAGCATAGAGAAACAACAGCTGGGCGACGGCTTCAAATACACAAAGACCATCGATGCGGATGTTGACATCGCGACGGTGAGACTGCCGTCAATGACGATACAGATATTCGTGGAGAATGCCATAAAGCACGGACTGCGCCCGATGAAGCCGCAGCCGGGAGAGGCGCGCGAGCTGCACATCAGGGCATCGCGCCACGGCGACAGCGCGACGCTCATAGAAGTGACCGACAACGGATGCGGCATGGCAGGCGGCAAGACTCCCGCGCCACACACCGGAATACGCATAATAAAGCAGACAATACAGATGCTCAACGAAAAGAACCGGCAACAGATAACATTCGGGATAGAAAGCCCGGAGGGAGGACGCGGAAAGGGATGCCGCTCATGGATAATGCTGCCGGACGATTACGACTATACCACTGTTTGATATATAAAAGCAATGAACAAGATAACAAAAATATTCATAATAGACGACAACCGCGAGGCAATAGAAGTGCTGAGGCTGCTGCTCGAAAGCCACTACTCAGTGGACATCGTGGGCACATCCACCGACACGGCGGAGGCAATGGATAAAGTTATAGATGCCGAGCCTGACATACTGTTCATAGACATAGAACTGCCGTCAATGAGCGGTCTGCAGTTCTGCTCGATGATACGCAACGAGGTAACCCCCGACATGAAGGTGGTTTTCTATACCGCACACGACAAGTATCTCATCGACGCCATACGGAGGCAGGCTTTCGACTTCCTGCTTAAGCCTGCCACGGAACAGGAACTGAGCAAGATTATGACGCGCTACTACGAGAACAAGCTTGCCTCAATGAATGCCGTGACACAAAGAGATGCAGGCACACCGCCCATAATACTTGTAGTGAATGCCATAAACGAACACCAGCCGCTGACGCTCAACGACATCGGATACTTCCGCTACAATCAGGACAGGAAGCTGTGGGAGGTCGTCTGCTACGACGGACAGACGCAGATATTGAGACGGCGCACCACCGCCGACATAATCCTGAACTACTCGCCGTCACTCGTACAGATACACAAACGTTATATCGTGAATATCGAGCACATAAAGATGATACAGGAATCAACGTGCATCCTCGATGCCCCGCTTTCCGACGTAAGCGAGCTTAAAATAAGCAAGAACTACCGCCACAGCCTCATGCAGGCTTTCTATAATCTGTAAGCATGCCGCGGGTATGTCAAAACTCAATTTTTCCAACATGTAGGGACATATTCTTGTATTTGTCCGGTTGTAACACCCTAATATTCAACGGATGTTTGGCGGACAAATACAAGAATATGTCCCTACTATTTGCTGTATTAGTATTTTGACACACCCGCGGAGTTTTTCAACATTCCAGACTTATTCCTCATTAGGCATGTGGAAGCGGTAGGTCTGATGAAACACGTCCGACACCTTGTTTATCTCGAGGAACGTCGTTCCCCCACCCTCGCCGAAACTTCCGCTGAGGTGGGCAATCTTGTCCTCCATGCCGATGTATCCCTTCTGGCGCAACATGCGCAGGGCTGCAAGGAACTGCTCCTTCGGACCAATCTTGTCGTGCTGGTAAACGGGGATGACACCATAGCTGAGCGCAAGAAGACGCTGCACACGCTCCTTATAGCATATCGCAAGCACCGGATTAGGACCGCGGAATGCCGAGAGGTTGCGAGCCGTCCTGCCCGTCTTGCTGTCCGTTATTATGCCTTTTACGCCAAGACGCTCCGTTGCCTCGATAGCCGACTTTGAAAGAAACTCGCTTATGTCGCAGTCGTCGCACAGCGGAATGTCTATATCATTCTCGCGCATCTTGTCTTTCTCCGCCTGCTCGGCGATTGCCGCCATCGTCTGCACCGCCTCAAGAGGATACTTGCCCGATGCCGTCTCACCGCTGAGCATCAGCGCATCGGTACGGTAGTATATGGCATTGGCAATGTCGGTGACCTCGGCGCGCGTGGGACGCGGATAGTTAATCATGGAGTGCAGCATCTGCGTTGCCACAATCACAGGCGTCTTTGCAAGTATGCACTTGCGTATGATCTTGCGCTGGATGCCCGGTATGCACTCTATAGGCACCTCTATGCCAAGGTCGCCGCGCGCAATCATTATGCCGTATGAGGCTTCTATTATCTCGTCGATGTTGTCAACACCCTCCTGGTTCTCTATCTTCGATATTATCTTTATCTCACTGCCGTGCTCGTCGAGTATCTGCCGGACAGCCATCACATCGTCTTTGCTGCGTACAAAAGAGTGTGCAATAAAGTCGATGTCTTCCTCTATTGCAAGCAAGATGTTCTTACGGTCTTTCTCCGTAAGTGCCGGCAGGTCGATATGCTCGCCCGGCACGTTCACGCTCTTGCGTGCCCCCAGCTTGCCGTCGTTCTGCACCTCGGCAATAAGCCTGTCTTCTTCCTTTCCGACAATCTTCATGTCAAGCTCGCCGTCGTCAAAGAGCACGTCATCGCCCACCTGCACGTCCTTAACAATGTCTGCATACGTAACGTTCACCACTTCGTGCGTGGTGTCGGCATCGGGATTGCCGCATATTGCGACCCTCTCTCCCGCCTTGAACGATATAGGCTCCTCGGTATAGGTACTGCGCACCTCAGGTCCCTTCGTATCAATCAATATACCGATGTGCCGAGACACCTTACGCGTGTTGGCAATAATGGTCCTTATCCCGTCAGGCGTGGCGTGTGCGGTGTTTATCCTGACAACATTTACACCTGCCAGAAACAACTGGCGAATGAAATCGACACTGCACCTGCGGTCGCTTATAGAAGCTACAATCTTGGTTTGTTTCATATTGAAATTAGTCTTTAATGTCTTTTTACCTTATATATATGTGCAAAATTACAAAACATATTCCATAAAAGCAAATTATTATTAAGGATATAGGGAGGAAGGAGTTAAGGAGATAAGGAGTAAGATAAAACACCGAAAACTCTCTATGCCATCAACCCCGACCGGACTATCAA
>ERZ778515.174-NODE-174-length-57862-cov-7.498763_pt1 | contig 57862 bp, 47 predicted proteins | sample MGYA00510343_ERZ778515 | MGnify/ENA primary metagenome ERZ778515 (study PRJEB29527, sample SAMN07138965) | mouse gut metagenome | material: feces | host: mouse | place: China:Nanjing | collected 2016-01-25 ...
CTGAAAATCAACATTTTCCTGCTTATTCTCTATTGAGTTTCCGAGAGTGCTCTGAAACTGTTCTTTGGTCCACCTATCCATATATCGCTCAAAATCTTCTATATTTAGTTTTTCAACTTTCAATGCTCCACTTCTGACCATATCACAAATTGTCCGCGCCTCTTCCATTACTGCATCGTAATCTCCTGGCAGCATCGTCATCCAGCTATTTAAAGTCCACGACTGAATCTCTGAAGCATCCTTCACAAGCTTTACCCCCAAACCTTTACAAACTTTCCATCCACATTTCTTCATGCTTGCCAGATACATCTGGTTATAGCCAGTAATTAATGCTTTTTTGTAAAAATATTCTCCCATATTCTCACAGATATACTTGTCATTCAATGGTATCCAACACGACAAAATCTCATCTACTACTTTTGACGAATGCTTTTTTAGCCATTCTATAATCTCTTTTGCATGAGATAGCCGAATTGGTCTCGAAACACTTTTTTTCTCTGGAAAAGGAACTTCCAGATAAGTTCCAAAAAACACATAGCTGTTCTCTAAAGAGTCCCATTTAATATAGGCCATCGCTTCGACAACTGCCTTCATACGTTCCTTTGAAAACTTTGGTATCAAAAAAATTTTGTCTGTAACCTGCTCTTGCAGCCATTCTGTACAAGCTTCATCATTAGAAAGCTGTACTGTAATAGCCGCTGGCAAAAATTTTAAATTCGTCTTTTTAGAATTTGCATCTTGATATAACTCATATGCAAGCGCCTGCAAATCTGGGTCTGGATTTACAAGGAGAGAATGATGTAAGATTTTTCCCAACGCTGTCTCAATCTCCCGTATATTGGATTTATACCAATATCGATAAGACTGTAATACACCATATTGTAGTGTATCATTTTGATATGCATTTTGTGGTTTTCGCCATGTTTTTTTCAGAAGCATGTCTATTTTTTCTTTATTTGCAAGAAGTTTTCTATAACATTCACAAATTCGGGGACCGCCCTTGCCAAAAATAGCTCTCACCAAAAGCTGCAATCTATCCGATACTTCTTGTTTCTCCTTAGCTGAATCGTCATCTACCAATTTCAGCTCTTCCAAGATTTTTTCACAAACTTCCGCTACCAGATCCGAAGACCAGTCTGTCGTTGAATTTCTGAGATATATCAAGACAATATCCAATTTTTTCTTTGCTAATTCCTTGAAAAAGTTATTGACTTCCTCATCCTGTATCCCCGTAATCAGCTCAAATACTTTATCTCTATTTTTTCCTTTTTCTGTCTTTGACAATGAAAACAGCAATGACATATTTCCAGGATCATGACGAAGCGCATCAATTAACTCTGTGCGCACCTCCCGCTGTGCTTCCTTTAGCATCTTAACATAAAAATTGTTTGCCTTGGCACCGGCAAACGCACTGATTAATCTTACGCGGCGCACCATTTCCTTTTTCCCTTTTGGGTCAAAACCTTTATATAAAAGTGGTAAAATTGTTTTGTCATTGCTTTCTCTTAGCCACTCTTCCACTTTATCTGCAAGCTCTGCATAGGAAGCACCCAATGCCTGAACCAACGTATACTTTACACGATAGTCCCGAAAAAGTTCTGGGTGACTATCATGCATTTCACATACATATCCATAGTGACCGCCGCCTGATGTTGTCAGCGCATCGAGCAATTCTTTTAACGCAGAATAAGGCGCATTGACCACAATACTGTCTGTACTTGTTTCCAGTGCAGTAATTGTAAAAGACTCTATTTCCCCTTGTGTATCCACCGCTCCCAGCGTACAAATTACAGCATCAGTCAACGTGATAGCATCCAAAAGCGCACCTTGCAGATTTGGACAGTCCGGCGAAAATAGCTGCGCTGTCAACTGCCCTAATTTTGCAAAGACAGGCGAAGCTCCCTCCAATGGCTTAAACGCATCATAGACGCGTTTTAATCGAAAGTCTTCCGATAGTAGACTTGTTCCTGCAATACATACTGTGCGCAAACGTGCCCGCAGCTCATAAATTGGTGTTGTATCCATTATACTACCTCTTTATTTGATTTTAGGATCTCTCATACCAGTTATCCATATATTTTTCAAAGTCCTGTAGCTTAGAACTTTTCATTTTAATCTCACCACTTTTTATCTTATCACAGATTGCTTTTGCTTCTTCCATAACAGCCGCTTTATCCTCTGACAAATCCGATAACCAGTAGTATAAAGACCACGCTGTAACATTTGGATTGTTCTTTATATATTTTACTCCCAGCCCTTTACATACTGTCCAGCCACACTTCTTCATATAATAAATATCACTGTGATTGTCAGGAGAAACCAATGCCCTTTTATAAAAATATTCTCCCATCTCCTGACATTGTTCTTTATCGTTTAACGCAACCCATTCTCCTAAAATATCATCCGCCGCTTTTGTTCTGTATCGTTTTAACCAATCCATTATCTCTTTTGCATGCGTCAATGAAATTGGTACTTCTACAGTTTTGAGCGGATTGCAATGCTCATATTCATAGCTGTCTGCATAAGTGTCTATATAATCACCAACAAACTGATACCCTTCTTGTCTTTGATCCCATTTAATATAAGCAGCTGCTTCTAGCACCGCGTTCATATGCTCTTTAGATTGTTCTGGCACAGACATTACAAGCCACTGTGTACATTCTTCATTCCGAATTAATTTTGTTGTGACAGCCGCTGGCAAAAAGTTTACATTTCCTGTATACAATTCCAATGCAAGTTCCTGCAATGCGGTATCTGGATTGACAAATAGAGAATGATGCAAAATCTTTCCTAACGCAATTTCAATTTTTCTAGCACTTGCAGCAAATGAACTGCTAAGAGACTCCTCTGTAATGTCAAGCACTCCATATCGCAGTATGTCTGTATAATTATTTTTTTTGTCAACTTTCCATGTTTCTCGAAATAGAGGGTTAATTTTATCTTTTCGTGCAAGCAGACTGCGATAACATTCACAGATTATAGTCCCTCCCTTTCCAAACAATGCGCGAATTACCTTTTGCAGTCTCTCAGACACTTCAAATTTCTTTTCATCTGATGTTGTCTTGTCTAATGCATCAATTTGTACAAGCATCTCATTGCATTGTGCAGCAACTAATTCTGCCGACCACTCTGTCGTTGTATTTTTAAGATTTTGTAATGCATTTTCTGGTTTTTTCTTCATCATTTCTTGATAGAAATCACATGCTTTTGCCTCCTCCATCTCCGCGAGCAGCTCCAAGACTTTATCTTTGTTCTTCCCTTTTTCTTTCTTTGCCAAATCCAAAAGCAAGGTGACATTATCTGAATTATGACGCAGTGCATTAAGCAGCGCCAGACGAATATCTTTCTGCGCACTTTCAAGCATCTCAAGATAAAAATCATTTGCCTCTGCCCCTGCAATGGCATCAATCACCATCACACGGCGCACCATTTCCTTTTTGCCTTTAGGGTCAAAACCTCTGTACAAAAGCGGCAGTATTGTATTGTCTTGGTCTTCTATCATCCATTGTTTCACTTCATTGGCAAGCTCTGCATAAGGAGCGCCCAACGCTTGTACTAAAGCATATCTTACACGATAATCGCGAAACAATTCTGGACGGTTTTCACGCATGTCACACACATAAGCATGGTGACCACTGCCTGATGTTGTCAGTGCTTCCAAAAGTTCTTTTAACGTGGAGTATGGCGCATTGACAATAATGCTGCCTATATTCTTCTCTATGTCAACAATGTCAAGAGCTGCAACTTCCCCTTTTATATCCACTGTTCCTAGCGTGCAAATCACAGCGTCTACCAGCGTTATTGTATCCAATAACGCTCCCTGCAAATTGGGACAGTCTGGCGCTAACAATTGTGTTGTCAACTGTCCCAATTTAGCAAAGACCGGCGAAGCTGTCTCAAGTGGTTTAAATGCCTCGTAGGCACGTTTTAATCGGAAATCTTCCGACAACAAGCTTGTCCCTGCAATCCCTGCTGCGCGCAAGCGTGCCCGCAGCTCATAAATCGGTGTTGTATCCATTTTTCTCCCTCCTACTTTCTATTGTGTACTCTTTAGGCAACTGCCTATGTCAAAATCTTCTTGGCCTTTCATGTTTATCCTTAAAGGTTTCCATACTTTAATTTTTCTGCCTTTTAATATAACAATCGTACCACCGCATCTTGTGTGATAATACTAAGCGGCTGTACCATAAGTCTACGGTTTTCTTGATTATAATAAAACGCACCCAAAAGAACCTGATTTTCAAGCAAAGAGGCATTTGGCAACATTGAAAGTCGCACAACAGTCTCCTCCATATTTTGCATGTCTCCTAAAAGAATTGTGTCGTTATTTTTGTCTGCCAACACATAATCCTCGCCAATTTTTCCAATTTTATTAAATGAGATTAACTGAATCATCCATGGCTGTGTCATTGCATTTTTCAGAAAATTCTTGACAGCCTTGGCCTCCTGTTTGACAGAAGTCACTGCATGTTCAAATATTGCCTCATAATCTGTCTGTTCATATGGGCGAATCTGAGCATTATCCCATCGAACTCTAACATTTCCATCCCCTGGATAAAACACTGCGCTTGGCACTTTTGCCACCCCAAAAACGCTGTCCTCCTGCTTAACATACTTCAACGATTTTATAGGCCGATAATTATAGTTCATATAAATTTCGCCTGTGTCCAAATCCGCCCAGCAACCTGTATCAATATACTCTTTTCGCGCCTCGTCGTAAACCACCCAAAATGAAAGTTGCATCAGACTTGCATCCTTTTTATTCTTGCCCAGCTCCTCTAGCTCTGACAGTTTCCAAATGCCGCCAAGTTCCTCATACAAAACAGTGTCTTCCAGTGTCACATCATCATTCTCAATTTTCTCATTTAGGTACTGACGTGACTTTTTAATTAAGCTCCAAAGCTTTTCTAACACACTGATTGCTGCGTCGTAATGAGATTCATTCTGGTCTTTTTGAAATTCTGCAATTTCAATTAACAACTGGCTACATAATCTCTGTGGACCTGGAAGATAATAATCGCCCATTTGCTTTGCAAGCTCCTGATAGGTTTTAATAGAAGCTCCTCCAATCGTTCCTAGTCCCACAGACATTAATTCCATAACAACTTTTTCAACCAAATCCAGCCCTTCAAGCTGTGTCTTTATTTTTTTCACTCTTGCATTTTTCGCAGTTTTTGCAGCGGACGCTTTTTTCTTTTCTGCCTTCTTCTTTTCCTCCTCAGTCATCTCGCTCTCTGGTTTTGCCACTTCATTTGTCTTCGCCTGCTTTTTTTCACGCTTTTTCTGGATATCCTCTGGAATTTCACAAATGCCAAACTCCTTTTTTGCCAACATCTCATACATCAATGCCAAACTATGCTTGCAAGGAAACTGCCTGCTTGGGCAAGAACAGCGATATACTGGATTGTTCTCGTCTATGTAGTCTGCTGATGTAATGTAGTTACTTTTGCCACTGCCACTACACTCACCCATATAAAATGTGTCATCCTCTGACCGTTCAAGCTTAACAAATCCACCCTTTTGTGAAATCTTCTTACCGTTTGAGGCTGCTGCCGCATTTGGTGCCAGCGCTAAAATTTGTTGTTCATTTACCTCTCTCATGTAATTTCATTCCTTTCTATAATATTATTATTTTTTAATAAAAGTCTTACGAGAGTTCCTTTTTATTATAACATCTGTCGAAATCGTTGATCAATTTCAGGATAATCCCGTTTTAACGAAATAACTTGTCCTACTCTGTCCAGAAAACAATGGGTACTTGTCCCTTTCGTGCGTAGTTCCCCAGTGTTTTTGTCAGTTATCTCATATGCCAAGTCCAGCCGAACTCCATTATATTTTGTGACACTTACCTGAATCAATATTGTATCATCAAAATGCACCATGCTTTTATACTGACAAGATACCGAGACAACTGGACTAATAATACCGTTTTTTTCCATATTATTGTATGATATTCCAAATTGACTCATGGCATCCATTCTTGCATCTTCCATCCAACGAATATAGTTAGAATGGTGAATAATACCCATCTGATCTGTCTCATAATATTTTGCATGGTGTATGTATGGTTGAATCTTATTTTTTGTATTCATCTTTTGAATCTTTCCCCTTTTTGAAAAATCTTCATTTAGACAATTTTTAATAACTTCTAAACAATTCATTAATTCCAATCAGTATTATAGCACAAAACTGCCAAAAAATATATAAAATACACAAAATATTTAATCAAAAGCGAATAAACACTCGTGTACATAAATCGAGTAGGGAAGGTTCCTTACCCCTACTTACGCGCGACCTGTGCGCCGCCTTAGCGGCTTATTCCTCTGTATGGGTCTGCGCAATCGAGTAGGGGAAAGATAAACTTTTCCCTACTTACGCGCCGGACGCGGGCAGCTTCCGCTGCATTGTTCCTCTCCGCGTCCGTGTGCATAAAAAGAGCACTAGATATTTCTAGCGCTCTAAAATATTGTTTATATTATTTATTCTTCCCAATTGTGATATACTGCCTGCACATCATCATCTTCATCCAACATATCTAAAGTTCTGTTTAGATTCTTAATCGCATTTTCATCCGTGAGTGTAACATAATTCTGTGGTATCATTGTAACCTCAGCACTTGCCATCTCAATTTTATTCTCCTGCAATGCCTTATAAACTGCATCAAAATCTTCTGGTGCAGTCAAAATCTCAAAACTGTCATCCTCCTCCGAAAAATCCTCAGCACCGGCGTCAAGCGCAGTCATCATCAAATCATCTGCACTCATCTCACATTCTTCTTTGTCAATGATAATCTGTCCCTTCTCATCAAACATAAAAGAGACACACCCCTGCGTTCCAATGCTTCCATTTCCTTTAGTAAAAGCACTTCGTACATTTGCAGCCGTTCTATTCTTATTGTCTGTCAGCGCCTCAACGATAATCGCAATTCCATTTGGACCGTATCCCTCATATGTAACATGTTCATAATTTACTGCGTTTCCATCACCTGCTGCTTTCTTGATACCGCGGTCAATCGTATCATTTGGCATATTGTTTGCCTTTGCTTTTGCAATGACCTGCGCCAGCTTAAAATTATTGGAAGGGTCTGGACCGCCTTCCTTTACTGCAACTGCAATCTCTCGTCCAATAATTGTAAAAATTTTTCCCTTTGCCGCATCATTTTTTTCCTTTTTGTGTTTAATGTTCGCAAATTTTGAATGTCCTGACATGTTTTCAATTCTCCTTTATCTCCATCACTTTTCTATAGTTTTACAAGCCTCCATCTTTTATAATCTGGTGGTTGTTTTTGTACAAATGTTTCTAATATTTATGTATTATTGCTCTGTGTTCTCCGCGGCAATATTGTATTTCTTTACTTTTTGAGTTTTTGTGACTAACACGGATTGAATTACATTTTTTTCCACTTTGATTATTTTAAAGAGATATCCTTCAATCTCAACTTCAGAATTCTCATCTTCGTCGGGAATGCGGTCTAACTTAGAAATTAAATATCCATTGATTGTCTCAAACTCTGTCTCACCAAAGGAAATATCAAACCGTTTCTCCAAATCTTCAAGCCGCATCATTCCTTCAATCACGTATTCGTTCTCGCTCTTTTTCTGAATATGATTTTCCTCTGGATCGTACTCATCCATAATATTTCCCACAATTTCTTCCAAGATATCTTCCATTGTCACAAGTCCCGATGTCTGCCCATACTCATCCATAACAATCACCATCTGATTTTTTTGTGACTGCATACTACGAAAAAGAGCATCGATATTTTTCGTTTCTGGCACAAACACGGCCTCTCTCAAAAGCCCTTTCACTATTCCAATTGGCTGATTCAGACTCTCATTCAGAGTATGTATTCGCATTGCATCTTTTAAATATAGCACACCAATAACATGATCTAAGTTCTCCTCAAAAACAGGATATCTGCTGTTGCTTTCTTTCAGCATATAGCCTAATGCATCCTTGAATGGTGTAGTGCTGTCAAGTGCCATGATATTATTTCTATGTGTCATAATGTCATTTGCTTTTTTGTCTCCAAACTCAAAAATATTTGTGATCATCTCCACTTCGCCTGCTTCCAGAACTCCAAGCTCATGTCCTTCATTGACCATTGAAATAATTTCTTCCTCTGTGACATCCGCCTGTTCTTCTGTATTGCGCAAACCAAATATCCATAGCAAACCATTTGCAGAAACTGCAATAATCCAAGTTAGTGGGTAAAGCGCTGTTCTGAGAAACTGTATCTGACGAATAAATCGATATGCCCACGCATCTGGATATTTCTGCGCAATCTTTTTGGGCAGCAAAATTCCAAATGTAAGAAGCACATACATTAAAATTATCGCCGCGGTAATCAGCGCCATCCAGTCCAACAAAACTTCATTGAACTCCTGAAAAAATGATATTTTCCCTAAAACAGTTCTAAGGACAATTGCCCATCTTGACAGGAAGAAATATCCCATCACTAGCTCAATCAATGTTGTAATCATCTGAATTGAATTGACATAGATAGTAGCGCGCTCAACAATGCGACTGAGCAAAATCGATTTTTTGTCGTTCTCCTCCTGCGCTCTGCGCTCAATCTCCTTCTCATTCATAAGACCGATTGCCTTGTTAAATCCAGTCAGTATCGCTTCAATAAAAAGCAAAAACAGAAATAATATCATACTACAGGCCGAAGCCCCTCCATCGTCCATTTTTTCCTCTCCTTTATTCTTTGGAATCGTTCTCTATTCTTTCTGCACAAGTTTTTGTGCACAACAAAGGTGTAAACTGCATTTTTTGCAGGCTACACCTTTTTAATATATCATTACTATTGTAAAACGTCAATATCCAAAGCCCTTATGTATCAAGCTCAAGACTGATTTGTAAGGCTCTGTTAACTCTCTGCATAATTGGAGAATCCAGATGACACACCTTATCCTTCAGACGTTTTTTATCGATGGTTCTTAACTGCTCCAGTAATATTACTGAGTCTTTCACCATATCGTAATTTCCTGCGTTTAGTTCAATATGTGTGGGGAGATTTGCCTTGTTCATCTTAGAAGTGATTGCCGCACAAATCACAGTTGGACTGTGCTTGTTTCCCACATCATTCTGAATAATTAAAACTGGTCTTACTCCGCCTTGTTCTGAACCAACCACTGGTCTTAAGTCCGCATAATAAATATCTCCTCGTTTCATTTTCCTTCACCTCTGTCTGTTACAATAGTATCCTCAATTTGATAGGAAACGACTTTTGTCGTTCATTAATAATACTATTTTTTCCATTGGTGAAAATTTTATACAGTTTGCGCACAAGAAAAAATCTATTTTTATTCGCAAATTATAGTGTCCTTTTGTTTGTAAATCCGCGGGATTCTCTTGCCAATATCACATACAAGCTCATAGTTAAATCTACCAGAAAGCTTTCCCAATTCTTCCATTGTAATACATTCCCTGTCGTCTTTTCCAATCAAAGTCACTATATCGCCAACACACACTGGCAAATTCAAATCTGTGACATCAACCATAAACTGATCCATACACACGCGTCCAAGAATCGGCACTCGCTGTCCTTGCAAAAGTACAACCCCCACATTGGACAGGCTTCTAGGGTATCCATCTCCGTAGCCAATGCAAATTGTTGCAACCTTTGTCTCCCTCATTGTTGTATAAGTGCCCCCATAACTAATTTCCTGCCCTTTTGGAACAGTCTTAACATACACAACTCTTGATTTTAAAGTGAACATGGGTTTTAATTGAATCCGATTATTCGCTTGCACTATATCTGATGGCCACAATCCATACAAAATAATCCCAGCCCGCACTGCATCCATATTTGCCTCTGGTAGCTCTACAATACCTGCGCTATTAGAACAATGCTTCATTGGAATCTTTTGTTGTATTTCCTGTTCAACCTGTTCTGCAAACTCCTGAAAAAGTTGCATTTGATGATATGTCTTGGTCTTATCACTCTCGTCTGCTGTTGCAAAATGTGTGAAAATACCTTCTATCTCCAGACTAGGAAGCGCACAGATCTGTCTGATTAGCGCCAATCCTTCTGCATCTGGATTAATACCAATTCGAGTCATACCTGTGTCTATTTTTAGATGAATTTTGCAGTTTTTCTTATTTTTTACTGCAATGTCTGACAATTCCTTGGCAGTATCCAACGTAAATACAGTGGAACGTATATCTTCTTTGATAAAACGCTCATAACTATATGGAAATGTATACCCCAGTGCCAAAATTGGTTTTTGTATCTTACTATCTCGCAAAATAAATGCTTCCTCAGCAGTCGCAACCGCATATCCCCATACTTGCTGTTCTTCTTCAAGAACCTGCGCAATTTGCTTTGCACCATGGCCATAACCATCTGTCTTTATGACTGCAATCATTTTTGTATCTTTTGCTATCTTCTCTTGGATACTTTCAATATTAAAGAGCAACGCATCCAAATCAATCTCCGCCCATGCCCTATCATAATGCTTCATGGTTTCTCCTCTTTTCCACAATTATTTTATGTAACAGTTCAGCCATACAGAATTGATTGCGCAAATTATAGCAAGCGTTTTCTTGTTAAAGAAAATTCGTACACTTAATTCTATAGGGCAGAGGCCCATTCCATTGTGAAATAAATCACCAGAAAAAATCTAATATCATTGGCGAAAATATATATTCTGGCGACTTATAAATGGCATGGCTGAACTATAATTATTTTATATCAAAATATCCTTGAGCGACTTAATAATATCCTGTGCCATAATGTAATATGCTGAGGTTTTCTTTCTTGCCAAATCGCCTGCAAGTCCATGTGTGTAAGTCCCCATCACTGCTGCCTCAAATCCGCTGCATCCTTGTGCCAGAAATCCCGCTGTAATTCCTGTAAGCACATCCCCTGAACCGGCAGTTGCCATCCCATCATTCCCGCTTGCATTTAGGTAAGTTAGCTTTCCCCTTTTTGCCACAATCGTTCTTGCATCTTTACAGACAAGAGAAACATCATATTTTTTGATAAATGTTTTACAACAGTGCAGTAAATCCTTCTTTATTATTGCCACTGGACATTTCAAAAGTCTCGAAAATTCCCCAATATGTGGCGTCAAAATTATATCATTGTCATACTTCTTGTGTCCATATTCTAAATTACGCAACAGTTCTTCGTTCTGTGATAAAATATTGAGTGCATCGGCGTCTAACACCATTGGCTTCTCGCACACTGCTAAAACCACTGTCAAAATTGCTTTTGCCTTCTCAGATACCGAAATTCCTGGTCCTATTGCAACCACATCAGCCCATTCTATTCCAGACAAGAGCGTATTGGATTCTCCTTGTGAGATTGCTAGTCCTTCCGCACCACACTCCACATCTTGATAAGTGTCTATAATCGCTTCTGGAAGCTTCTTTAACAAACTTTCCCGATTGTCTGCTGCTGTAAAAATACGCACCATGCCAGCACCTGTCCGATAAGCACTCAACGCGGACAAAAAACAAGCACCGCCCATCGTTTTACTTCCTGCAATTAACAATACTTTTCCAAAAGTGCCCTTATTTCCGGCCGGATCTCGCTCTGGAAACTGCAAATCCTTTTTGACATCTGTGAAGGTAACAACCCCCGTTCGTTTATTGTTTGTCACTTCTTTTGGAATACCAATCGGCGCACAGATAATTTCTCCAGAACAAGAAGCCCCCGGATAAAGCATCAATCCAAGTTTTCTATATGCATAAGTAACTGTGACATCCGCCTTAACAGCACATCCCATAATACTGCCATCATCTGCATTGACACCGGAAGGAATATCCACCGCTACAATCTTTGCTTTCGACGCGTTTATGGCCTCAATTGCCCTCCTGTATGTTCCTTCAACTTCCCGCGTAAGGCCTATGCCAAATATTGCATCGACAATCACATCATATACAGTATGTTCCACACCATAATATATGGGAATGTTAAGCTTTTTTGCCGTTTCCAATTGGATCGCTGTCTCCTCTGACAATTTCGATAAATCTCCAATCATATTAATCTCTGCGCGAATCCCTTGCTCTTGAAGGATTCTTGCGATCGCAATTCCATCGCCACCATTGTTGCCGCTTCCTGTCATCACGCCCACATAAACTTCCGCGCCAAATCGTTCTATAATCACTTTGACAGTCTGTAGCGCAGCGCGCTCCATCAACACAAGCGAGGAAATACCATATGTCTCAATCGCAGCCTTGTCGCTGGCTTTCATTTCCGCAGACGTCAGCACATATTCCATAAGCAATCCCAGCCTTTCCTGTAAAAAGAACTCCGAAACAGTCAATCCTGCTTTGGAGTTTTTTCATCTATCAAATCCTTTTCTTTATTCAATACATTTTGAGGGTTATATTTCATATCAAACATATTGATAACATCTGGTCCAAAAATAGAATGCATATAATTGTACATCTCATCATTCCATATTTCTTTCTGCTGTTTTAGGATAATCTTTCTTTTTAACTGTATTTTAAATTCGGACACCCACTTGTTAATCGCGTCAATCTCCTCGACGTTTTTCTGAAGCCTGCTGTAACAAACGCGCATACTTGCAATCATTAGGGCAAAGTTCGCCTCGTCAATCTGTTTTGGAATCTCCATCAACTCATCACTATACGCATCCATTCGCTGATTTGCATCCTCAATCTTGCATTTGTTCTCTGCCATCTTTTTTTCTTTGGCAGAACTATCAGGAAGTTCCATAATTGATACAATCTCCTGCATCAATTTTTTCTTAAATGCTGAAAGGCTCTTTAATTCTGTGTTGAGTTTTCCCTGCCGCTTTAAAATCTCATTGAGATTGTCCTCAAGTCTTTGTATCTCCTCATTTTCTCCCGTCTGTGTAAAAAGCCTGTGCCACTGATTATCAAGCGTCAAAATTGGTATTTTTTTGCCAATTAATGCTTCACGAAAGACCTCATCCTCCTGTTCCATACTCATAACCTCTTTTCGTATTTGTTAACAGTTCCAAATCACTGGTTCGCTATTCCGTATGACAATTTCATAAGACTATCCGAAAGATGTACATTTTCAACAACAATACTGTCTGGTACATTTAGGTCCACATGTGCAAAATTCCAAATAGCTTTGATATTACATCTGACAAGTATTTCTGCAGTCTTTACCGCGCCATCTTTCGGTATGGTAAGCACTGCAATATCAATATCGTTTTCTCTGACAAAACGTTCAATGTTCTCCACTGGCTGAACTGCTATTCCTCTTAGTTCCTTCCCATACAACGCTGGATTTTTGTCAAATAAGCCTTTGAGAAGAAATCCTCTACGCTCAAAATTCATATAATTTGCAAGTGCCTGACCAAGATTACCTGCACCGACAATAATAAGATTATGTGTTTTGTTTAACCCCAATATCTTTGCAATTTCGTTGTACAAATATTCTACATTGTATCCATATCCCTGCTGCCCAAATCCTCCAAAATTATTAAAATCCTGCCGAATCTGTGACGCAGTAACCTTCATCAGTCTACTCAAATCCTGTGATGATATCCTTTCGATACCACTATCCCGCAGCTCTCCTAGATATCTGTAATATCTGGGAAGCCTCGCGACAACTGCCTGTGATATATTTTTATCATCCACAAACACCTACCTCCGTATACATATATGCTAAAAAAATAACAAAATATATAGCATAATTATACAATATTGTTAAATGCTTGTCAAATCTTTTGTTGCTCCTATCATTTTAATCCCCCATGCCGCCTTTTGGCGGCTCAAATAGAAATGAAAAACGCTGTCCTTTATGTTTTTCTCGTCAGATATGCGATTTTATTACTTTTCACATCTGCACCATGCACTTGCCGCATGGTGTCGGAGCCAGCGCCAAACTGCTGCTTTGTAGCATTTCGTGGACATTAATTGTAACATGATTTGTTACAATTCACACCCACGCCAGTTTTTATCATGTTATAAGTTATTGAGGTGTGAATTATAACAGATTTTGCACACAAAATGCTAAAAGGCAAGCATTTTGGCGCATGATTCCCACTACTTTGGCGCGGGCGTGAAAAGTAACCATGATTTTTCAAACACGCTCTAGTAAGATAGATTACAATTGCTTTTATTGTAAATCTCTTTTATAATGTAGAAGACGAATTTATATAAGGAGGATTCCCATGATTCTATCATGCAATAATATAGAAAAAACATTTATTGACAACCATGTTATCAAAAATGCTTCTTTTCATATCGAAGATTATGAAAAAGCCGCTATTGTTGGTATTAATGGCGCAGGCAAGTCAACCTTGCTCAAAATTATCACTGGGCATCTACCTGCGGACGCAGGTGTTGTGACCTTTGCAAAAGACAAGAGTTTTGGCTATCTGGCACAACACCAGGCAGTAGACAGCGAAAATACAATTTTTGCTGAACTGCTCACAGTCAAACAGGAAGTACTTGACCTTGAAGCTTCCATTCGACAGACAGAGAACGATATGAAATATGCTTCTGGTGAGAAGCTGGAACTTTTGCTCAAAAAATATGCCAATATGACACATCGCTTTGAAGATATCAATGGCTATGCATACAAAAGCGAAATTACTGGCATCTTAAAAGGATTAGGGTTTCAAGAGGACGAATTTGAAAAAAAGGTTGCCACACTCTCTGGCGGTCAAAAGACGCGCGTAGCCCTTGGCAAACTATTGTTACAAAATCCAGATTTAATTATGCTCGACGAACCGACAAACCACCTCGATCTCAATTCCATTACATGGCTTGAGACTTATCTGTTAAATTATAAAGGTGCTGTTATTATTGTCTCACATGACCGTTATTTTCTGGACAAGATTGCCACAAAAATAATTGAGATTGACAGTGGAATTGTATCTTCATTTCATGGTAACTACTCGGATTATGCCATTCAAAAGGAGCATCTGCGCACCGAACAGATGAAAGCCTATTTAAATCAGCAGCGAGAAATCAAGCATCAAGAAGAAGTCATTGACAAACTAAAACAATTTAACCGCGAGAAATCAATCCGACGTGCTGAGAGTCGTGAAAAGATGTTAGATAAAATTGAGCGTCTTGAAAAACCCACAGAAGTTCGAGCAGATATGAAATTGACACTCACCCCCTACCAAACCAGCGGCAATGATGTTATGCAGGTTGAAGGACTTTCCAAACGCTTTGACAGTCATCTGCTATTTGAAAATGTATCTTTTGAGATCAAACGCGGTGAACATGTGGCTATTATTGGAGACAATGGTACAGGTAAAACTACTCTGTTAAAAATCATTAATGAGCTTGTTCCTATGGACAGTGGTATTATCCAGCTTGGAACAAATGTAGAAATCGGATATTATGATCAGGAACACCATGTATTACATATGGACAAGACTCTATTTGATGAAATTAGCGATGACTACCCCTATCTAACCAACACAGAAATTAGAAATACACTTGCTGCCTTTTTGTTTACGGGTGAAGATGTTTTCAAAAAAATTAGCGCTTTAAGTGGCGGTGAGCGCGGACGCGTGTCCCTCGCAAAGCTTATGCTGTCCGAAGCAAATTTCCTCATTCTTGACGAACCGACAAACCACCTTGATATCACTTCCAAGGAAATCCTTGAGACAGCGCTTAACGCCTATGAGGGAACAGTGCTCTACGTGTCACATGACCGATATTTTATTAACAAGACAGCAACGCGCATCCTCGAATTAACACAACAACAATTTATTAACTACATTGGAAATTATGACTATTATCTGGAAAAGAAAGAAGTACTAACACCCATATCCGATACTGCTGCAACCACCAAAACACAAGCACCTTCTGCACAGAAGCTCGACTGGAAACAACAAAAAGAAGCACAAGCAATCTTGAGAAAAAGAGAAAATGATCTGAAAAAATGTGAAGACAAAATAGACATTCTTGAACAAAAAAACATTGCATTAGATGAGGAGATGGCAAAACCTGAAATTGCTGTAAACTCTGTAAGACTACAAGAAATTGCAAAAGAAAAAGAAATCATAGAAACCGAACTAGAAGTGCTCTATGCTAAATGGGAGGAGTTGTCAGAAGCACAATAGCGATTTCCTCTTGACATTCTGCACTTTAATTGAGTAGGAAAGCAACCTTCCCCTACTCGCCGCACCGCCGATGCGCCACTTTAGTGACATATTTCCTCTGCATCGGCGTGTGCATAAATAAAAATTACCATTAAGTATCAATTAATAGAAAGGCATGGTTTGCACAATGAAAAAATTTTTGATTATTGATGGCTCCTCAATGTTAAGCACCTCCTACTATGGCAATCTGCCAAAATCAGTCCTCTTTGCAAAGACAGACGAGGAGAAAGAAAAACATTACTCTGAAATCCTACGCACTTCCAAAGGAGAATACACAAACGCTCTTTTTACAATGCTTAGAACGCTTATCTCTCTCTACAAAAAAGTAAAACCAGACTATGTAGCAGTTGCTTTTGATGTATCGCGAGATACATTTCGGCGCACACAACTTGCCGAATCCTACAAGGCCAATCGAAAGGAAGCTCCCGCGCCGCTCAAAGAACAGTTTATTGCCATGGAAAATCTATTGCAAAAAATAGGTTGTCAGGTGCTTATGGACAAAGATTACGAGGCGGACGATTTTGCTGCCTCCCTTGTCAAAAAATTTGAATCCCCAGACCTTGATACCTATGTCCTCACAAAGGACCATGATTATTTCCAACTTGTGAGTGATTATACCAGACTTTGGCGTGTCACAGACAAGGAAAAAGTAAAAGACTTACAGCAGCGCTATGGCCTCTATGCAGGCAAAGAAGGCTATGACTCACTTCCAGCAGGAATCTTTGAATACACTACAGATCTTGTCTATGCAGAGGAAGGCGTATTCCCGAAACACATTGTCACACTCCTCTCCATCACAGGAGATCCGGGCGATGGCATTCCCGGTTGTAAAGGTGTTTCTTCAGCTGCTGCTCCACTCATCAATGAGTATGGCTCGCTCGATGCCATTTATGCTGCAATATCTGACTGTGAGGGAAATAAGAAAAAAGAAAAGGCACTTTCCGACTTTTGGAAAAGTAATCTTGGTATCAGCAGAAGTCCTCTCAATGCATTAAAAGAAAATAAGGAAACAGTCTATCTAAGCTATCAGCTTGCCAAAATGAAGGATGACATTCCAATTTTGCAATCTCTGGAAGATTTTGCGCTACACATTGATAAAACAGCCCTAAAAGAAGTCCTCACTTACTATGAAATGAATAGTTTAATTGCAGAAATAGAGTAAGAAAGCTATTATGAAACATTTTGTCCCAAAGCCCTTATCGCTAAATTTTTGTGGTCTTTGGGACAAATTTAGGATTATTCTTTTCTTAAAAGAGAAATAAATAAAAAAGCCATTATTATTTCTCATCGGACAAATTTTGGATATATCTACATTTTGGATAATTAGAACATCCTAAAAATTTTTTTCCTTGATGTTCTCCTTTCCTTGCAATACGCACAACAAGTTTTTCACCACAACGAGGACATATTATTCTTTCAATATTGGAAGTTACCTTCGTATTAGAAATAGGTTGTGAAAAACTGCGCTGCGTATTTTGTTGAATATTTGTAATATGTGCCATTTTTTCGGCTTCCTCTATCTGTGTAAACGGATATAATTTTTCAAATAAATTATCAATTTTTTCTGGTGATAATTGTATCCCTGTCTTTGCAATATTTTGTTGAACTGCAGAAAGAAGATTATATCGATTAATAACATAGTGTTTTGCGCTAGTTAAAGTAATATTTTTCAATGTACAACGGTCGCTAAATACAATATAAGAATAAAACGGTAACGTTTGGTCATCCAGAAATATTTGAATCCATTTTAAATGTCCTTTATTTTGTAAAATTGGATTATAAAATTGATTTTTTTGTGAACCTCCTCGTCCAACAGGTAATGTTTGCGTCCAATACTGCTGCGATTCTGTCCCAAAAATCCATCCACTATAATTTTTGGATTCAAAGACATAAATACCCGATTCATGCAAAAGAACAACATCCAATTCTGTGGTTTCTCCATTGTTTTTTGGAATATACAAGTTAAACAAATATCGTTTATACCCAGCAAGTGACTTTAAATATTTATATATATAAAATTCACCTAAACGCCCTTTGTTAAATTGAACACTTCGATAGGGATTTTTGGTTTGTTGATAATATTCTGTCTTTTCATATTGTTTTTTCTGTATAATATATAACAATGGCAAGAGCACAATCACCAAAAATATCCACATATAATTCTCTCCTTTGTTTTTTATTCGTATACATAAATCCAAAGAAAACGTACATTTAGCAATTTAATTCCCTACCTTTTTTGTAAAATTAAATTTCTATTTCAACATTAAAAAAGCGCCCAAATTTCCACGCTTTCCCTTGCTGGCTCTATGACTAAACAATAGTTCTGGATTGCAGCAAGTACACACATCTGTCACTTCAATTTGTTTATCTGGTACTCCAGCATCGCGAAATACTCTAAAATTTGCATACCACAAGTTTAACTGATACTTGTCATTCTCTTTATGATACATTAGACAATTATCAATCTCTCTCTGTGTTATATCTTGCTGATACCGCGCAAGATATTCCTTGGCCTTTATATCATCTTTTGCAAAAGCATCTGTAAAAGCAAGTGCAACATCCGCACTTACCTCATAACACGCTTGACAAATGGAAGGTGCAATCGCAACACGGACATCCTCCGGTTTTGTACCGTACTCCGCACTCATTTTATCTAGTATCACTTTTCCCATTTTTTCGACAGTTCCGCGCCAACCGGAGTGCGCCAGTCCAATTGCCCGATTCACAGGGTCCACTATAAACAAGGGAACACAATCCGCATAAAACGCAGCCAAAATGATTCCTGTCTCTTTTGTGATTAACCCATCTATATCCGTGTAATCTCGCTCATAGACAACACCTTTTCCTTTGTCAGCAGCAGTTACCTTGCGAATATTTGTCGTGTGTGTCTGTTGTGTACACACAATATCATTACAGGTCATATGCATATGTGTCGCAGCCCTTCTAAAATTTTCTATTACATTTTCTTTGACATCACCTTGTGTAAAACTAAAATTGAGAGAAGACAAATAGTCAGTGCTTACACCACCATATCTTGTTGAGAAAAAATGTTCTACAATGCCTGTCTGTTCCAATCCAGCAAAAGTAAAATATGCCATTTGTTGATTCTCTTTATCATAGTCAAGTCTGCACGTTGTACGACTTCCATATCGAATTATTTTATTCTGCACGATTCTGTACCATCCTAATTATTTATAATTTATGTGTAAATATGTGCAAACGCATTCTGATACCATGTAATTTCTGTTCCACAGATTGCGACTATATCATAGCGCACTGGCGAGAACTCTCCTATTTGATGTATCATTCGATAGTGATCTGCCACCTTGCAAATTTTGCGCTGTTTTCTATAATTCACTGCTTCTGCTGGCTGTCCGTTCGCACCATTTTTGCGATATTTTACCTCAAAAAATACAGTGTATTCTCCATCTTTTCCTATAATATCAATCTCACCTTGACGACTTCTATAATTGCATTCAGAGATTATAACACCATGATTTTGCAGATAGTTTGCAGCAATGTGTTCGTACTCTGTGCCCTTCTCTCTAGTATTCATTTTTTCTACAGTTCCTTATTGTTCTGATAAGAACTCACCTTCGCTTTGATTTTATCCATACTATCCACAAACATAAGAATTTCTGCCACTACCTCATAGAGTTCTGGAGGTATCATTTCACCAATTTGCAATTTTGACAAAGTATTCGCTAATTTATCATCTTTATGGATTGGCACATCTGCTTGTTTTGCCTGTTCTATAATTTTGTCCGCCAGTGCGCCACGTCCCATTGCAATCACTTTCGGAGCACTGTCTGCTGGGTCGTATTCCAACGCAACGGCTTGTTTTACCTTTTGTTTTCTATCCCTATCCGACGCCATCAATTTTCCCTTCTTTCCTTAATTAATCAACTCCGAAAGACTATTTTACGCCCTCGTGTCAAAGGTTTGATAACTGAGAACTGCACTGCCTCCTGCAACCTGATCTTCCATATGTTCTAAAACTGTCTTATCTTCTTCTTTCTCCAAAATCATATTTTTACACTGATAGCCTTTTTTCATTAATCTCTGTGACAACTCGTCAATATGTCCCTCCACCAACACAATAGACGCTTCGTCAAGATAGAACTTTGTGGTGACTTGATTGCGTTCCGTTTGTAAAGAAATACTGACATCAAGCGCCCCTAAATGGTCCATATCCAAATGTAAAAAAGCCGTGAGCATACCATCTTTGCGCGCCATATTTTTCTTGTTTGTATAGACATACAAATCTCCATGCGCCTGTGAATTACCAAATTTTAACGGCAACTGCACGTAAGTGAACATCTGATTCATCTGATTCATAAACTCAATATTCTCACTGAGATTTGCCATCGCACGCGCCTGAGTACCACTGCTCCCTTGACTAGCAGACTGCATTGCCTCATTCATCATGCGTGCCAACTGACTGCTCTCTCTAGCAAGTTTTTGATAAAATTCTTCCACCTTGCCCTCCTGCACCAAGTCCTGCGGTGAAAGTGTCCATTGTTTTTGCAGTCCATTTTTAAGCATTGACCGAAATGGTTCCGAGTGAAAGATTTCAGACTTTTGTTCTGTTGTCAACTGCCTGCCAATTTCACTATCAAGCAACAACTGTTTTACATCTTTTAATGTAAGGTTTCCTTCCTTCATGCCTTCTCGTATCAATGAAATTATTTTATTGGGAATTGTCTGTAAGGGCTCATTTTTTAATTGATTTAGCAATCCATTAGATACAATATCTGTTCTATTGTTCCCTGTACCTTCCTGTTTGAAAGCCTGCTCTGTATCCTGTGATATTGTCTTATCAACTTGTTCCTGTAAAGCTGCCTTGCTGTCAGTCTTACTATCAAGATTTTCTATCTGATTCTGCACACTGCCTTGCACTTTTTGTTCTGTGTTTGACTGTATATTTTCACTGGTCTGTGCACTCTGATTTTCCTGCAAAACTGTGGTGTTCGGATTGTTACTTTTGTTTGTAGTATTCTGTGTCCCCGTACTTTGATCTTCCTTACCTGTAAGTAATAAAAGCACTTGTTCAAGAAATTTACCACCATTTTCTAGTGCTGTCTGTCCTACAATAGCACCTTGCGCAACATTTGTCATACTGTTCCCAGATAAATTCTGATTCCCATGCACATCTGTCTTTTCTGTCAATGTATCGTATAATTTTAAGATCTCATCAGATGCTTCCCGAATTCCCTCTAACAGCTTGTGATCCATATTTTCATATTTCTGAAACTGAGAAAGATTATTGTCATTAATCGGTAACTGCAATTTGCTCAATTTAATCAAATCTGCCATGCTTGCATTTGGATTTTGCAATGTAAGTCGATTAAACAACATCAGCGTATTTTTATTAATCGACATGCCGTTTTCTAGCAAAGTTGACACAAGGGACATTGTTCTGTCATTGACCGCCATATGCGCCGCGCGAAGTGCTGCCTCCCCCACGCGCAACATTTGCATTTTCCCATCATAAACAGGCTTTAAAACCACTCGATTATCCTTGTTGGATTGCACTTGCAAATTCATAACCTGTCCCAGCGCTAACTGTACATCACGTTCTAACTTTGCCGCCATATATTGTCCATTCGCCAACTGTATTTGTACATCCTCACCGTTGACAGAGACAATTTCTCCCTGAAAGGTATCGCCGGGTTGTAGCTGTGTCACATCCACTCCCTGTGTATTTGCAGATGCAGCACTTCCTGTCGTTCCCACAGTTCCCGCATACCCCTGCCCAATCTGTGTCCCGCCATAGCTTTGTGAATATCCCGACAATACACTGTCCATAAACTTCCCTCCTACTAATTCTGCATCTCTTCCTCATCGACAAAATTTTTAATAAAACTTTTCCTATGTATTGGTGAGGCTCCATATTTTTTCAACGCCTCAATATGTACTGTTGCACCGTAACCCTTATTGTCTGCAAAATGATATTCTGGATATACCCTGTCATACTCCACCATCAACCGATCTCTTGTTACCTTTGCGACAATACTTGCAGCGGCAATTGACACACTTTGCGCATCTCCCTTGATAATTGGAACTTGCCTAATGCTTACCCTTGGTATTGTAACTGCGTCATTCAATAAAATATCTGGCTTGACGCTCAATTTACTGATTGCTTGACGCATTGCCTCATAAGTTGCCTGCAAAATATTAATCTCATCAATTCGGTCATGAGACACATACCCGATTCCTACTGCCACAGCTTCTCTCATAATAATCTCATATAGTTTTTCACGCTTCTTTTCGCTTAGCTGTTTCGAGTCATTGAGATATAATATTTGACAATCTTTTGGCAATATCACTGCACCTGCTACAACAGGTCCCGCAAGCGGCCCTCTGCCGACCTCATCAATCCCACAGATATATCCAAAAGAAGCATATTCCTTTTCATACTTTTTCATGCATTCTATACGCTGTTTTTCCTTCTCATATGCATCTGCCATTTTCCTTGCCTTCGCCACAAGTGTCTGTACACCGCTTCGTTGGTCTAGCTCGTATCTCTTCACAAAAACAGGCAGCGCACTCTCGCATGCTGCCTTTAATTCATTTTTGATTTCCTCTATTTTCTTTTTCACAAACGCATCGTATCCTTTCCATATTTTATATTTACATCTGTACTCTTACCAAAGACTTATCTCTATCAAAAATTGTACCTTTCCTAAGACTAAGTTGTATTTTACTTACCATTGATAATAGTAAGAAATCTTCTCCGCTAAGATAAAATCATTGGTGTTTTAAAATACCAAATTTTGAAGAAGGCCAAATTCTTATAAATGCCCTGCCAATAATGTCTTTGCGATGAATATTTCCGACGGAAGGGTCTCTGCTGTCCGAACTGTTGTTTCTATTATCTCCCATCACAAAATATTCATCTACACCAAGCAATATGGGGTCACTTGCCCTTCCAGGATTTTGAATAACCTCACGTCCATACGCTTCCTCTAACAACTCGCCATCAATATAAATATTTCCACTATCATCAATCTGTACTGTCTCGCCCGGCATTCCTATAATTCGTTTAATATAATAAGTGTCTGTGTCATATTGAAACGGAAATACAATGATATCAAACCGTTCTGGGTTCTCAAATCGATAGGATATCTTATCAACAATCAGATGATCTCCATCACTCAAAGTTGTTTCCATGCTGCTACCACTCACTTGTGTTCGCTGCCCCACATAAGTCACAATGAAATAGGCCGCGCAGAATACCAACAACAGATAAATGCTGATACTCAATATCTCTTTCAGTATGTGTTTCATTTTATTTTCCTCTGTTTCAATTATTTCCGTTTCCATCATTCCTCCGGCATCTCCAATGTAATTTTCCCAATTCTTCCGTTCCTGAAGTCCTCCACAATCATTGAGGAAGCTTTCATAATATCCAGTTCCTCTCCTTTCAAGTAACACTTTTTGCTGACACAAACTGCCTTAATCGTATCGTAGGCTTCCTGTTCTTCAGGAATCTCTATCTGATAACGCTTTTCCAGCAAACCTGCATACTCTTTTTTCAAAAATCGAATCAATTCATATGCAAGTTCATCCAAATGTAGGATTTCATCATTAATCGAACCAATCATAGCAAGACGAAGTCCTACTGTCTGGTCTTCAAACTTTGGCCACAATATACCTGGTGTATCCAGCAGTTCAAGGCTTTTATTCAAGCGTATCCACTGCTTTCCTTTTGTCACACCTGGTTTGTTCCCAGTCTTAGCACATGCCCTACCTGCGAACGAATTGATAAAAGTAGATTTTCCAACATTTGGAATCCCAACTACCATAGCACGCACAGGTCTATTGAGAATCCCTCTTTTTCTGTCACGCGCAATTTTTTCTTTGCATGCCTCCTGCACCATGCTTTGGATTGACTTCATGCCGGCTCCTGTCTTGGAATTCATCTCCAGCACATAAAATCCTTTCTCTGAAAAATAATCTATCCACAATTTATTCTTCCTTGTATCCGCAAGATCCGATTTGTTTAAAAGAATAAGTCTTGATTTATTTTTCCCCAATTCATCAATATCTGGGTTTCTGCTGCTGAGTGGCACTCTTGCATCCACCAACTCAATCACTAAATCAATTAGCTTAATATCCTCTTGCATCATCCGCTTTGCCTTGGTCATATGTCCTGGATACCATTGATAATTTGCCATATTCTTGTCATGCCTTTCCTTTTATTCTATCAGTCCTATATCACTGTCACCGGAAGCCAGTTTCATCCATGCTTTTCCTATAATATAACTTTTTTTGACCGTTCCAATATTTGCAGAGCGGCTATCTTCACTGTCATTACAATTATCGCCAATTACAAAATACTCGTCCTCACCCAATGTAACTTTACTTTCCAACAAACCTGGCTCAACAATTTTGTCATTGAAATATTGTTCCACTGTATTGTCATTCACATGTAAAATACCGTTTTTTATGTACAGCGTATCGCCTGGAACTCCCACCACACGCTTCACATAATAATGCGATTTTTCATTGCCATTTGGAAGAAAGACAATGACATCTCCCTCTCGCGGCGACGCTACTTTATATATGATTCTGTTCAAAAAAATTTTCTGTCCATTGTATAAACTTGGCTCCATAGAAGGACCAATCACACTTGTTTTCATTCCAACACAGAAAACAGTTACGACTGCCAACAACATAGAAGCAAAGATCCAAAAAATCCAACTTAAAATTTCTTTGACCACAACAATATTTAATTTTTTCTTTTTCTGATAAAATGTTAATCCTTTTCGTCTTGTCATTCATTCTGTCCTTTGCATTGTATGTATACTAAGATACACCAATCATTATACTCAATCTATACCACGATTGCAAGTATTGAATCAAAATGTCAGAGACATCCACCAAATTGCGGATGTCTCTGACATTTTAATTCAATATTATGATGTTGGGGTCAAAAGGTATTTTGCCCCCTATGATACCACGGATTGCTCCGCATTTCATGCTCCCGCAATCCTAAAACACCTCAAATTCGCTCATTTTTCTGTGAAAAATGGCTACTTTTCGGTGTTTTTGCGAGTCCCAAGTTCAAAAATCCTCTTGCAAGCAAGCTTGCATTGGATTTCTTGACCTTTTGACCCTGGTATCATATTATTTTTCTACAGCTCTTTGTTGAGTACTATCCGCCTCACACGTACACGCACCTGTGATCCAATCAACAAGCTAATTGCAATTTTTGCCAAATCTCCTACAATAAATGGAAGGACTCCTGCGACAAATGCTGTGGGAAGCATATCAACAAATGTCTGGTCAGACCCAAGACTCATCTGATATGCAAGCCATATCGTTCCAAATAGATAACACACAACTGTTCCAATAACCATTCCAATAAAGCTGGCAAGCATCTGCCCTTCCCAACGGTCAATGAAATATCCACAGATTAGCGCCATAAATAAAAAACCAATAAGATATCCGCCAGTCGGTCCAAAAAGTTTTGCTGGTCCACTTGTAAAAGCAGAAAAAACGGGTACACCTACCAATCCAAGCAGCAAATACACAAAATAACTGGCTGTTCCCCGTTTCATTCCAAGTATATAAACAGAAAAATAAACTGCCAGATTTGTCAATGAGATTGGAACTGGACTAAATGGTAACGGCAATGATAATGGTCCCGCAATACAGATCACCGCCGCCATCATACCAATCAATGTAAGTTCTTTTGTTTTTGTGTTCATAGTAATCATTCCTCCATTTTTAATTGTTAACCTATTTATAGTTTATAGTTTACAATTGACTAGAGCAAATGTCAATAGTATAATTGTATTCCTCTAGACAGATCTGCACATAAAAAACAACCATAAGCCAGACTATATGGTTGTTTTTATAAATCAATATTGATGGAAATAAATGGCGAATCCCTGACCACTCGAAATGGAGATAGCGAGACTCGAACTCGTGACCTATACGTTGCGAACGTATCGCTCTCCCAACTGAGCTATATCCCCATAAACAGAATTATAGCACAGTCTTCGCAAAATGCAAGCCAAAAATACAAAATGCCCAATAACAGTTTTGTCATGATTCCTTTTCACATCTGCACCATAAATTGTCAAAAATATATCCTAAATGCATTGTAAAAATGTACAAGCTGGCAACTTATAAATAGGTATAACAGAATTATTACAATGCCCACTGTCTTCAAAATAATTGTAATTGCACAAATAAGACAATTTTCAAATGCGAAATTGACTGACAAGCTGATTCAATGTCTTTGCTTGCTTGGACAATTCTTCGGATATCGTTGCACTTTCTTCTGCCGCATTAGAATTTTCCTGTGTTACCTTAAAAACTTCTTTGATTCTATTTTCTACTGAGACAATCATTTCTGACTGTTGGCAACTAGCTGATGCAATCTCATCCATAAGCACCTTAATAGACTGAATACATTCACTAATAACCTGCATTGCAGAAAGCGCAAGACTTGTAGACTCTGTGCCGGTTTTTATATCTTGAATGGAACGACCTATCAATGTACTTGTAGAATTTGCAGCATCCGCCGATTTCGCAGCAAGACTTCTCACTTCTTCTGATACAACGGAAAATCCTTTTCCAGCTTCGCCAGCTCGAGCAGCTTCAACAGAAGCGTTCAGTGCAAGAATTTTTGTCTGAAAAGCAATGTCTTCAATCGTTTTGATAATGCTGACAATCTGCGTAGACGAACGGTCAATATTTTCTGTAGCAATCAGCAATTGTTCCATCTTCGCATCCGCCTCAGAAGAATACTTTGTAGCCTTATCCACCAAATCACTCGCATTCCCACAGCGAATCGTGCTACTTTGAATCTGAGCAGTAATATCAGTCATATTATCTACAAGCTTATTAATAGAATCCTTCTGCTGAATGGTACCCTGAGACAATGACTGTGCACCTGCTGATACTTGATTGGCACCATTGTTTACCTGCTTTGCAATATGAATAATATTGCACATAACATCCGCAAGACGTATGCGAATACTTTTTAAGCTCTCAAATAAAACTTTAAAATCGCCAATATAATATTTTTCATTCTGCTCCACATCAACACCAATATTGCCATCTGCCATCTCACCTAATATCCGCCCAATATCATTGATTGTTTTTCTCATGCAGTCACAGACAAAGTGAATCGTCTGAGCAATCATGCCAATCTCATCTTTTCTTCCATAAAAAGATTCTAATTTCTGGTCCGCAGAAAGCTCTAAATTGCCAAGATGACGAATAGCCCTTTCCATAATCATCAGCTCTCTGCCTTCCCGATACAGAATAATTAGCGTGGTAAACACAATAAATATACCTACTAATGCGCATAAAAACCCTACTGTATTACGCACACCTTCTACTCCTCTGTAGACTTCAGATGCATTATCACGAACCATAAAGATCCAGTTGCGATCTTTTAAATATTTATATACAACCAACTGTTCTACACCATTTTCATCCTGATAAAAATATGTGCCAACCAAGGAATTATCCTCTGTTTTAATTCGTCTGAGAATTTCCTGATATCCCCTATCTGTCGTTTTTGTATTCAGTAAAGACTCATCTTGATTATACAAGTATGTACTATTTTCCACATTCAAAAATACATATTCGCTGTTTGGCAATCCTTCAATATTTAAATCTAACAATACATCCATTAATCGGCTAGCATAGACTCCAGCACCAACATAACCTAGACATTTTTCTCCTTTAAAAATAGGATAATACATAGAAAGAATCATGCTTCCAGTCCCTGGAGATTTCATAATTCCCAGATTTGTCAATTGCGGATTGGCCAAAATCGTATCATGGAATGCTTGCAATGATTCTCCTGTTCGAGTTGTCATGCCAATTGCATCTTTAGAAGTATGCGTCAAGATATAGGTAGAAGGTGTACCAATATACAATCCTTCAAAAATACCTTTGACTGCTGCAAAATCTTCTGTATATTGTTGTCCTTTTTCCAACAAATTAACATCTTCTGGATCTTCAAGAAGTTCTTGCACTTCACTGCCCAAAGCAAATGCTACCATATATTCTTCCGCAGAAGTCACATAGTCATTTATAATAGCTGCTCTAGATTCCACGGCATCTATCATTTGATTCGTAATGTTATTTTCGACCATAGTAGAAACGCGATTTGATACAATCAGCCACAACAACAACATTCCTCCAAAAGTAATTACCGTGGTAATAATGCTGATGCGTGTGGCAAGTTTTAAATTTCCTAGAAATTTCATAAGCCACCCCTTTTATCATCAATTTTGGGCTAGCATATTATTTTGTATATAGCTAGCCAACAGCACAGGATACTTACTGACAAGTCTTTTCCTATAGCTGCATTTTATACCTTTTACAAAGGATTATTTTAACATTTATTAAGTCTGTTTTCAAGTCCGAAACAAAGACTGTCCAATTCACACCTACGCCAGAGTTTGTATTTCTTTAAGATAATTTGGTGTGAAGATGCTGGCTCCAACACCATACAGCAAATGAGTGTAAAAGTAACGCTAAAACTTTCATAATGACTATTTTACAAGAAAATGTCTTTCTTTCCTGTGTGGCATATGCTATACTATATGACAAAGCACTTTATTTTATTGGAAGGAAAATAGTGATCTTTTTCGCCAATAGTATATATGGGCTTTTATTTATTATTTCAACACTGTAAATAAAATAACACGTCAATTTGAAATTGTACTTGTATTTCTCTACTAAACATAAAAATTACCAGATAAAATAGAGACATTATTAGGCAATTCAAACAAAGCATTATTTGTTTACAGTTCCCTAACACTTCATCCGCTGCTCATTACTTTAATTTCTATTTAGATGGAGTATTAGAAAATAAGATACAAAAAGGAGAGAAAAATCGTGATCGGAAACAACACAAGCTTCCAACAACGGAAATTCAGACGAAGTCTTAACGGAAGAATATTGAGAAGCACAATCCTTAATATTCTTATATTGGTGATTGTATGTTGCGGAATAATGGCATTATCTTTGCAATATCTGGCAACCAGCATCTTGTTAGATAGTTTACAACCTATGGCACGACAATCAGCAAAAACAGTTGAGGCAAATATTCACATGCTTGCGGACCGCATGATGACCCTTGCTGGAAATCCTCGTATGCAATCTGTCATGCTTGATAACAATACTGTGGATACCGCAGCAACTCATAAAAATCGTGCAGAGCTCTTAACAGAAACTGCTGAAATTTATGAGTTGCACACCATCGCCTTATATAATTTAGAGGGGCAATTGATTCAGGGCATCGAAGGCGCACCACAAGACTTAGAAAAAGACTTCTTTGCACTCCTTCATGAAACAGACAATTTTACCACCAGTTCATCTACTGTTTTTGAGGGAAAATTAGGTATCACAATGGGAATGCCTGTAAAAGAAAATGGGGAGACTACTCTGTATGTCGTAGGAGTTTATAAGTATGACACCCTCAATGATGTTATCAGTAGTATTAATCTAGGCAGACACAGCACAGCGTATATGGTTGATCACAATGGTATTATCACTGGTCATCCAGACCAATCTCTTGTTTTAGCCCAAAGCACATTATCACAATTAGGCGGTGAAACTGCAGAGACACTCAATCGCATTACTGCCGGTGAAACTGGTGCCGCAGAATTTCCTATTAACGGAGAACATATATTAGTTGCATTTTCTCCTATTCGCGGCACACAATGGTTTCTCGTTTTACATATTCCTGAAGCGGATTACAGCCATACAATTAACAGTGCAATGTTTGTTGCAATCGCATCCACATTCGTAGTGTTAATACTTTCTATCCTATTAGTTTTGCATTTGGCACACTCGATTTCACGCCCAATTAAGAATGTGACATCTCGTATGGTATCACTTTCCAATGGTGACTTGCACACCACAGTGACACCAGTTCGTTCTAGAGATGAGTTGGAAGTGTTGACACTGACATTAAGCACCACCGTAGAAAGCATTAACAACTACATATTGGATATTCAACAGGTATTGACACATGTAGCAGATGGTGATCTTTGTGTTAATCCCCAAGTAGACTATAAAGGTGATTTTGCCTTGATTCGCAATAGTCTACGTACAATTATACAATCTATGAACGAAACAATCACAGATTTTCGCAATGCTACTACGCGACTTGCCCATATGTCTGAGGAATTAAGTGACCAATCTAGTCAACTTCATCAGGCTTCCTTGGAACAAAATCAATCTACAGAAGCACTGATATGTGAAATATCACATGTAAAAGAACAACTATCCAATGTCACAGAAAGTACTAGCCAAACGCGAAACAAAACAACAGAGATCGCCCAGTGTATTCAAGATGCAAATAATCATATGGACTCTCTTTCTGATACAATGGACAACATAAATTCCAACGCGGAAGAAATTACAAAGATTGCCAAAATGATTGAAGATATTGCTTTTCAGACGAGTATTCTTGCACTTAACGCCTCAATAGAGGCAAGTCGTGCGGGAACTGCTGGGAGAGGTTTTGCAATCGTAGCAGACCAAGTCAAAGATCTTGCTGCCAAAAGCGCCGATGCCGCGCAGAATGCTACAGAGATGGTATCACACATTAGTTCTGTTATTCAGACAGGCGTGAATCTAACTGCTGACACTGCGCATTCACTCCATGTGATCTCTACTGTTTCTAGTCAGATTAACACAATTTCTGATCGCCTCGTTGTGGCTGTCGAAGGTCAAGAAAATGCTCTTTCTATCATAGATGAAAGGATTGAAGCAATCACCGGCATTGCCGATCAAAACCTTCAGAATGCCAGTGAGATAGAACAATCCAGTGGATTGCTGGCGAAGGATGCAGAGGTACTACAATCCCATGTAAAAAAATTTACACTGAAAGGAGAGCATAAAAAATGAAACGAAAATTGCGCTTATCGCTGTTCTTAGTGCTGCTTGTAACACTCCTGACAGCATGTAATAATAAAACACCAGAAGCAGAACTTCAAGATGGTTACTATACCGCTCAAGCTGCTGAGTTTAGCCACGGTTGGAAGGAATATATTACTATTATGGTTAAAGGCGGTAGTATTGTATCAGTAGAGTACAATGCTAAAAACGCCAGTGGCTTTATCAAAAGCTGGGACAGCAATTACATGCAAAATATGCTCAAAGCACAAGGCACTTATCCAAACGAATACACTCGTTACTATGCTGGTCAATTGCAGAGTGGGCAGGGTAAAGATTCCATTGATGCACTGACAGGCGCCACAAGCTCCTACAACTCATTCCAAAAATTATCTGCTGCTGTCGTTGAGCAAGCACGACGAGGAGATTCCAGTATTGTGATTGTTGATGCATCATAGAACTGTTATAGATGCTTAAAGTCTCTATCTTCAAAAGAGGTTGCGAATAACCTGAAAATAGGATATAATAAATTATTGCTTGGTTTTATAAAAGATATCAATAAGTTTTAATCAATCCAATTCAAGGCGATATGGAAAGTTTTGGTACACAAAAATTGTCCTTCATTCCTGAATTATCGTTTAGCAATACACAGTATATGCGCATTGCTAAACCATGAAAAATAACACTATCTTTACAATATAGGAGAAAAAGATGAGCAAATTGAAAAATGTTTCCCTCAAAAAACGTGTAATTACAGCGATTCTTTGTATCACAGTGGCAATTGCATCCTTGTATTTTGCAAAAGTATATTCTAATGTAAAGAGTACCAGATTAGTTCTAATAAATGAATATCAGACACTTTCTGAATGATACTGGAGGTATTTCATGCATTCTATGATAAAACTTTTAGAATTGTTGCTGACGAATGTTGTAGAAATATGCACGATTCTTTTAGAACTATTTGGTGTTGCCATTCTTGTCTTTACTGCCATTAAAAGCTTTTGGTATTGGATAAAGCAAGATGCCAGAATTCGATTAGATTTGGCGCAAGGCATCGCGCTGTCACTTGAATTTAAGATGGGTAGTGAAGTGTTGCGTACTGTTATTGTACGCGAATGGGGTGAACTTGGTATTCTTGGTGTAATTATTTTGTTGCGTAGTATTTTAACGTTCTTAATTCACTGGGAAATCAAGCATGAAGAAAAAGCGCTCGCGCTGGATAAAGAAGAAGAAGATTAAGTAATAAATTTCTGCCTTGGGATTTTCCAAAGCAGAAATTTATTTCTAGTACACTAAAAATTAAGGTTCTGATACATTAACTGTAAAATCATTGTTTCATATACAAGACATAAGAATAAACCATAGTAATAACTGGCGCATTGACGAACAATTAGACAAGTCAATGCGCCAGTTACTTAATATTTAGTGTACTCGTTGATTATTATTTGCGTACCAGCAAAGATTTACCTGTCATCTCTGCTGGCTGCTGCATTCCCATTGTCTGAATTAACGTTGGAACAATGTCTGCAAGGCATCCGCCCTCGCGCAGTGTGTACGCTGAATCATAATTTACAAGAATAAATGGAACGGGGTTCGTTGTATGCGCTGTGAACGGTGCACCTGTCTCATAGTCTACAAGCTGCTCTGCATTGCCGTGATCTGCGCAGATAAACATTGTACCATTTACCTCAAGAATCGCTTCCACTGCTTTTCCAACACACTCATCAACGGCTTCTACCGCCTTAATTGCAGCCTCCTCAACACCTGTATGTCCTACCATATCTGGATTTGCAAAATTGATAATAATCACATCATACTTTCCAGACTTAATTGCTTCTATGAGCTTATCGCACACAGTATAGGCGCTCATTTCCGGCTTCTGATCATAGGTTGCCACTTCCTTTGGAGACGGCACAAGCACTCTGTCCTCACCCTTGTTTGGTTCTTCCACCCCACCGTTAAAGAAGAATGTAACATGTGCGTATTTCTCTGTCTCAGCAATTCTTGCCTGTGTCATGTTATTTGCAGCAAGCCACTCGCCAAATGTATTCGTCACTGCAATCTTGTGGAATGCAACAGTTTTATTCGGAATAGTCGGGTCATAGTCTGAGAAGCACACATATTTGATGTCAAGCCGCTTCCTGTCAAAGCCCATAAAATCATCATCACAGAAAGCTCTGGTAATCTCTCTTGCACGGTCTGGACGGAAGTTGAAGAAAATAACAGAATCACCATCTTTAATGGTAGTAATTGCTTTTCCATTCTCTGCCACAACTGTTGGAAGTACAAACTCGTCTGTCTTGTCATTGTCATAAGACTGTTGTATTCCTGCTGGTCCTGACACAGCTTGTTCCCCTTTGCCCTCTGTCAGCGCCTCATAAGCTTTCTGTACACGGTCATAGTTGTTATCTCTATCCATCGCGTAATAGCGTCCCATTACAGACGCGATTTTTCCGACGCCAATCTCTGCCATCTTCGCCTCAAGCGCTTCTGCAAAACCCTTGCCTGATGCTGGTGGTGTATCACGCCCGTCGAGGAAACAGTGTACATAAACATCAGAAAGTCCATTTCTTTTTGCCAGTTCCAACAATCCATACAAATGCGTGTTATGACTATGCACACCACCATCTGATAAAAGCCCAAACAAATGAAGCGCTGTGTTTTTCGCCTTACAATTTTCAACAGCCTCCATCAATGCTGGATTCTCAAAAAAGGTTCCATCTTGAATCTCTTTTGTAATTCTGGTCAACTCTTGGTACACAATTCTACCAGCACCCATATTTAAATGACCTACTTCTGAATTGCCCATTTGTCCATCAGGAAGTCCTACTGCCATTCCACTCGCATTGCCCTTCACAAATGGATACTCCTTCATTAACCTGTCCATCACGGGCGTCTTGCCAAGTGCCACCGCATTATGCTCTGTTGTTTCGTTTAATCCGTAACCGTCAAGAATCATTAATACTGTTGTTTTCTTGCTCATATCTTGCTCTGCTACTAAAACATATACAAACATGTATATGCTAGATGATTTGTTACAATCTCACGATTTGTAATTACTGCTTCAACGTGTACATTTGATTAAAGTTCAACTATTCACAGGTTCTTGTACGCTCCACAGTCGTAAATTCCCGAATAAATCATCGGTACCGATTCACAATCACTTACTAATGTGCGTTTGTGAATTTTCATCTAATTCGCTTTTCCTTTCCTAGATTTTTTATTTTGCTCTTATTTTTGGTCTTACCCACTAACCAATTGCACCTACAAAATTGCTGTGTCTTTATTCTGTCAGACTGTTTTAACTAGTAATAATATCCTTTCCATGCCTTTGCCTGCTATAAAGTCAGCACAAACTATATCTTGTATTTTACATACTTTTGAGTCTATTTACTCACTTTTAATGCCAATTTTAATTCCTTAAATTTCCTCCTTTTCTATTATATAGACTCTCGGAGTCTTTTTGTGCCTGATATTATGAGAAGATTTTTTGTCAGATGTGCACAAATTTATGAGGGGTACGTGGCACGTACGTTGATTAAATTTGTGTGCATATGACGGTAAATCTGCCACAATAGCAGGTGCCAGGGAGATTCCGAGAGGCTATTTATTTATTTCTATCGTATTTGAAGTAATATGACTTGATACTCTTATAAAGTATACACTTTTTTCTAGTTCTACGCAATCATTTTTGTATGGGTTTTCTCTCAGTTTCATAAGAATACTCTTGTCCAAATTTTTGTCAAAGCAAGAATGTCATTCGCACTCTTTACTTCGACATACAGCAAAATTAACTTTACTGGCACAAAACCAATTTGTACCCATGCAGTAATAAACGGATTATATAACATCACACAAACTCACATGCACATCCTGTTTTTTCTAAAAAAGCATTTGCAATTGCTGCTTGTCTCTCATTATCTACTTCTTTTGCAATTTTCACCGCAATCACCTTTTTGTCTGGTAAATAAGATGGATTTTTCGCAAGGGTTATCTCATGTTCTGCGCAGAGTGTCCTTATCATTTGAAACAGTGCATTCTGATTGACCTTATCAGCAATCTGTATCCGCCAGCCAATCTGGTTTGCAATTTGCTGCAATTCTTGCCGATATCGTATACCAACTATCGGTGATATAAAACTAAACTCCAAATATTTTCCTCTCTCATCTTGCCGAATACTCTTTTTTTCAATCTGAACTGGAATCCCTGCAAAACTTTGTTCAATACAGGAAAACGCAAAGTTCTGTTCCACTGGCTGCACAGATGCATTTTCTGGTACAAACTCCATCTCAGATTTCTTTACCGAAATACTCGCATTCATTGTGGAACCTTTCGCTGCACTTATACCATGAAAACACTTTCCATTTATATACAAACTCCATCCAGTTTGTTGAAAGAAAGTCTTTGCAACTTCTCGGTCATTCTCCTCCATAGCTGACACTGTCACAGAATATTGCTTTTTGTCCACATAATAGGACACCTTCTGTAACCTACTGCCAAATGCAGCATAGAGCAAACTTCCTGCTGCGGTATGGTTCATAGAAGGATTTACGCTAATCGTCCAACCTATCCTTTGCTGAAAATCAGATGCTTTTTGTTGAAACAGCACGCTATCAATGTTGTCTGGATAGTCTAACTGCAAAACGGCTTCTTGCCTCTCTGGATAATAACCAATCTTTCGATAGGAAAATCCTGCAAAAATTTCTTGAATTTGAATCTCCACATCTTGTATAGTTTGCGCTTTCGGAGCCAGTGCTTTCTCAATTTCCTCCTGCGTATTTGCCTCAAACAAAAATAGCTGACGCATATTGAGTGAAAAGTAAGGACTTTGCATTAATACATTCTGCATATTCTGTAATACAATATCTTCCTGTTGCTGTCCATGCCAGATTATCGCAAGTTGTGACACGGAAAACCTTCTGCCATTGTAATTGTCTTTCCAAAAAGTCCATAAAAGTTTTTCGTCCTCTATTGTAAATGGAATATTTTTTTGCATGGTGTATGGCAAAACGTTACTCAACTGCTGACGCTTCTTATGGATTTCTACATTGTATGTATGACCACACTCTGGCAGATAAACCTGACGACGATAGTCCTCTATCGCCAGTTCCTTCCCATACTCGTAAATCGTCTCCTCATTTCCATGCACAAGAAAAACATGACGCGCAGACAAGCGTTCTAACAATGCTGTAATTTCCGATTTATCTCCATGTGCAGACAATCCCACCTGTTCAACGCGGCATTTTACAGGAAATGTTGTTCCATCCAATGTAATTTTGCACTCCTCCTTATTTTCTAACAAATTTAACAACTGTCTTCCTGGCGACTCCTCATCTTGGTATCCAGTGATAATAATACATGCATTTTCAGATTGTACCAGTTTTTTTGCATACTCCATGCTTGGCCCTCCTGTCAACATGCCAGAGCTGGACACTATAATAATCGGTCCTTTTGTCTTCAGAAGTTCCTCTCTGTTTTGCATAGGCGCTACCGGTAAGATTTCTTTTGTATAAAAAGGTTCACCGCCTCGCATTATGCGCTTTCCAAGGGCATTTTTTAAAAATATTGGATTGCGCGTATAGACAATATTGATATCGCGTACCATACCATCCACATAGATTGGAATTGCTGGAATTTCTTCATTTTGAATTGCGGCGCGCAAAATTAACAAAACTTCCTGTGAACGCCCTAGCGCAAAAGCTGGAATCAATACCTTCTGTCCGTTTTTAACGCACTCTCGCACGCACTCTACCAATCGTCGCTCCTCGACCTGTCTGTTTGCATGAAGCCTATTTCCATAGGTGGTTTCCACAATAGCGACATCTGGCCGCAACTTTGGGATATGTATTCCTTCTATTGTGCGCTGTGAGAATCCTGCAAAATCCCCTGAGTAAAATAACGTTCCCTCGTCGGTGACAAGATATGCACATGCTGCACCAGCAATATGCCCTGCGGGATAAAAAGTAAGTTTCATTTGTTTCAGTATTTCAAATTCCATCTGAAACCGCACTGGCGTGACGCGCCCCAACATTGCAAGCACATCCTGTTCTGTATAATGCGGTATTTCGTCCTCTCGATATGCCATAATCTTCAAACTATCATAAAGTAGCACTCGTGTTAGCTCCGCTGTCATAACGGTCATATAAATCCGCGCATTTGGATATGCCTTGCTAATAATTGGAAGTGTGCCAATATGATCCATATGTGCATGGCTGACTACTATCGCATCTAATCCCCCTTGCTCTTGTATTGTGCGAAAGTCTGGCAACGGGTCCTTTCCACTCGATTGACGGATTCCGCTGTCAAATAAAATGCGCTTCCCTGCCACTTTTACATAAATACAGCTTGCGCCAATCTCCATAGCGCCACCTAGAAAAAGAAATTCCATAACTTTATTCAATCCTTTCTATAAAATTAACAAAAATTATTTCCAAAAAACTTTTTAAATACCTTAAATCTAATAATTTTAAGCATACTCTATAGAAAAACATTTGTAAAGAAACAAAATTTAAGTTGACATCCAACAAAAATAAGAGTATGGTTAATGAAGTAACCAATAATTGCATTTGTTGGAAAGAATAACAAGTGCCAGATAAGAAAGGAGGTAATACAATGTCTAAACAGTTTAGAAATGCAACAGTAAATGAATCTATTATATGTTTCAATTGTAAAATTATCTCCGGTGTATTTTGTATTTGATAAAAAGCGCGATACAATAAAAACGCTATTATTAAAGACCTCATGGTAATTTTACCATGGGGTCTTTTTGTACCTTTTAGCTATATTATACACCGGAATATTCTTAGAATCTGTAAGAAAATAACTTGTGACTCTACACCGATTATTTTTCTACAATTCTTTATAATTTGAGGAGGGAACAATCTTTTATGCAAACAAGAAAGAAACTATCCACTTACATCTGGGAGTACAAGTGGCACTACTTTTTTGCTGTCTTATCGCTATTGGCCAGTGTCTCTCTTGATATGCTTGCGCCAATGCTCACAATGCATATTATTGATGATGTAATATTAGGCGGCAATTTGTCCATATTACCTTATTTACTTGGGGGAATCCTAATTGTTGGTGTTGGGCGCTGTATTTTTCAATACACGAAAGAATATCTTTTTGATACAGTAGGCTCATCGATTGGATCAGATATGCGAAAAAATTTATTTGATCATATTCAAAGCCTAAGCAGCAACTTTTTTGACAAGACAAATACTGGAGAGCTCATGGCGCGTGTAAAGGACGATATTGACAGAATATGGAACACTTTGTCCTATGTAAGTATGTTAATTATAGAAGTCATTTTTCATACTTGTGTAGTGCTTTTCTGTATGTATCGACTCCATGCGTCACTCGCAATCATACCGACAATTGCTATGATTTTGTCCGCATTTATCGCGGTCAGTATGGAACGCCATCTTGGCTCTATCTACGAGGATATCAGTGAAGAAAATGCAATCCTTAATACTGTGGCAGAAGAAAATCTTGCTGGCGTGCGTACTGTAAAGGCGTTTGCGCGAGAAAAATTTGAAATTCAAAAATTCTTGTCACACAATCAACGTTACTATGAACTAAACATGAAACAGTCAAAAGTGTTTGTTCGCTATTATCCATACTTACAGATTATTACAAAGCTATTGCCCATGATTATCCTTCTACTTGGCGGGCGCCTTGTAATTCAAGGAACGATTACGCTTGGTGTACTTGGCGCTTTTCTTGAATACTCCAACAACATTGTATGGCCTATGGAAATGCTTGGCTGGCTATCAAACGACTTTTCGGCGGGCATTGCTTCCAACAAGAAACTTGCTAAAATATATGAACAAATGCCTGTCATTAGAGAAATAGAAAATCCAGTAAACTTAGATAATGTTCAAGGTAAAATTGAATTTTCGCATGTTTCTTTTCACAAAGAAGATCAACATGAAATTTTGCACGATATTACATTTCAAGCAGAAGCAGGCTCTACAATTGGCATTATGGGCGCTACTGGTGCTGGCAAAACGTCTGTAATTCAACTGTTACAAAGACAATATGACGCCACTGATGGCTGTATTCGTCTTGATGGTATTGACATTAGAGAACTATCCTTAAAACAACTTCGGAGTAGCATTTCCGTTGTTATGCAAGACGTATTTCTATTCTCTGACACCATCAACGAGAATGTAAAACTTGGAAAAAAGGAATATATAGATGAAGCCATTGTTCGCAAAGCTTCCAGAGATGCACAGGCAAGCAGCTTTATTGAAAAGATGCCTGACGAATATGAAACCATTATTGGGGAACGTGGTATTGGACTTTCTGGAGGGCAGAAACAACGCATTAGTATTGCAAGAGCTTTTGCAAAACATACCCCTATTTTAATTATGGATGATTCCACATCTGCATTGGATATGGAAACAGAACACGAAATTCAAAAAACGTTAAATGCACTGCCAAACACCACAAAATTGATAATCGCACACCGCATTAGTGCTGTGCGCCACGCAGATGAAATCCTTGTACTTGAAAATGGCTCCATTGCAGAGCGCGGAACACATGACGAACTTCTAGCCCAAAAAGGCTTATACTATACCACTTATGTATCGCAGTATGGAGAACCTATGCATTCTGCATCATAGTGATTCCTTATTTTGTTGCGTGTCAATTGGCTGTATACCAGCAAAACTGACACGCACGCCACAGCAAAAATGCCGATTGGCATTCGCAAATTTAGAAAGGGGAGATTATTTATGGCAGTAAATTCCTATAAGGAAGACGAAAACCTAAACGAAGTGAGCAAACTTAAGACTTTGGGCAGACTGTTCTCCTATTTGCTCTCGCACAAAGCTTCCATTTTTGTAGTGCTACTAATTATGGCGTATTGTGTGTGTGTAAGTTTGATAAACCCACTCATCATAGAATCCGCGATTGACAACCATATTTCAACTGGTGATTATATTGGTTTGTATCGCCTTGTTGTAATAGCACTTATATTAAACGCAATTCTTATTATTTTGGTAAAAGCACGCATGTATATCATGGCAAAAGTATGTAATAAAGTGTTGGTTACAATCCGTCAGCAACTTTATACACACATACAGACTCTTGACTTTAAATTTTTTGATAGTAGACCAACTGGAAAAATACTTGCACGCATTATTGGTGATATCAATTCCCTAAAAGATGTACTTTCCAACAGTGTCACAACCCTAATACCAGATTTTATTACAATCTGCGCGGTTGTTGGAATTATGTTTGTCCGAAATGCAAAGCTTGCTGCCGCTGCACTAATCAGCATTCCTTTAATGATTATGGGCATGTTATTTATACAAATACGCTCACATAAACGCTGGCAAATTTTTCGGAAAAAGTCTTCCAACCTCAACGCCTTTGTGCATGAAGACTTATCCGGTATCCGAATTATACAAAGTTTTACTGCGGAAAACGAAACTAGAGAAACATTCCACACACTTATCAGTGAACATCAGCGTTCTTTTATGAATGCAGTGCTCTACGCAGATGCATTTGGCTCTGTCATTGATTTCTGTTGGGGACTTGGCAATGTATCTCTCTGGTTTACAGGAATTATGATTCTTGGATTAGATACTGTATCTGTTGGTACACTTGTCGCATTTGGAACTTATATTTCTATGTTCTGGCAACCCATTATGAACCTTAGTAACTTTTACAACCAACTTATTACAAATATTTCTGGGGCAGAACGAATCTTTGAAATACTGGATACAAACGCAGAAATTGTTGACGCAAAGAGTGTGACACAAATGCCTGCAATAATTGGAGCCGTTGACTTTGAGCATGTTTGTTTCTCCTATGAGGAGGGAACAAACGTTTTGAACAATGTTAGTTTTCATATCAATCCCGGTGAAACAATTGCTCTTGTCGGACCTACAGGTGCTGGAAAAACGACGATTGTAAACTTAATTAGCCGTTTTTACGATATCCAAAAAGGAACGATTAAAATTGATGGACACGATATTAAAAGTGTCAGCATTGAAAGTCTACGACACCAGATGGGAATTATGACACAAGATAATTTCCTGTTTACAGGTACAATTCGTGAAAATATTGCCTATGGAAAACTAGATGCCACGGACGAAGAAATCATTGCCGCTGCAAAAGCAGTCCATGCACATGATTTCATCACAAAACTGCCCGATGGTTATGACACAAAACTTGAAGAACGTGGCGGTGGCCTTTCCGTGGGACAAAAGCAACTTCTTGCATTTGCAAGGACTATGGTCAGTATGCCAAAAATCCTAATTTTGGACGAAGCGACATCAAGCATTGACACTAAGACAGAACTAATGGTTCAAGATGGCATTGAAGCCTTGTTAAAAGGACGTACTTCCTTTGTCATTGCACATCGTTTATCTACAATTCAGAAGGCAGACCGCATCTTTGTCATTGATAATGGTGGTATTGTAGAGGAAGGCAACGCAATAGAATTAATGGCAAAGCAAGGAGCTTATTACAGACTCTACACAGCACAGTTGCAAGATGTTGTATAAACCTTAACTTTCCATAAAACATCATAACTAAAATAATTGGGATGGGAACGTTTTTCTAAAGAGTCTTACAGGCTCTAAGAATCACTTTCGTTCCTACCCCAATATCCAAAATTCTACTCGATAAATAATAGCAAAACCTAATCTAACTGTGTCATTCCTCCTACCAAAATCAGCCTATTATCAGCATAAATTTCAGGAAACTGACTCATGCTGAGGGGGTTGGTGCCGCGTCCTGCCTCAATTGTGTAACCAGGGCGATTATACGTCTCAATAAACCAATCTTTATAACCTGCATACCCCGACGCATAGGGTGTCTCCTCTACTCGATAGCCGCTCACCTTGCCAAAATATTCAGCAATGCGTCTTGAGCGCTCTGGCTCATAATCAAGATATTTCCAATAGATAACTTCCCCCTGTGTATGATATGCCAATATTAATCGAAAATCATGAGCGGTTGTAAAGTGATACATATTGATGCTCTCTACTGCTGACAGAGGCGCTTCTCCAACAAAATCCCTTGGCGCTGGTGAAGTATAACCCTGCGCAAATTTAATTTCTTTTGCCTTCTCCCAGCCTGCCGGAAACTGTAAATTCAAATCCACGCCGTTAATATTTGCCTTCCAACCATCAGGATAAGGAATGGATGGATAGTCTGACGAGATTGCCATAGTCTGCTCAACATATTCCTCATTCCGAATCATTCCATTGACAAGGTCTGCTCCATCTGGATTAACCATCGGAATTAAAAACAAACTATATTTGTCAAATAATGCTTCTGTGTCCTCTCCATAAAGGTCTTCTCCCTCCGCATACGCTTTTGCATATGCCTCTGCAAATTTCAATATAATGGGCGTTGTTATCCACTCATTCGCATGGAAGCAAGCATTGTAACAGACTTGTGTTGGTCCTTTGCCAAACTGTAAGTAACACACTTCTTTTCCCATAACGCTCTTTCCAATACACCCTGAAATCAAAAAGGGATAACGTACTTTTAATCCTTCTAATATCAAATCCGTCAAACTTGATGTGTATGGCACACTTTCATCTACTAGCGCAAAAGAAAAAGGAACGTAAATCCGCGTTCCTATCTGTAACTTCATGGCGTCAAGTGATGGGTTTGCCATCAATATAACTGACACCAATGTATCGTATGTATCGGCTATTCCCCATAATGTCTCACCCGCTGTAATTATATGGGTGGTATAACCACTAAGGTACGGCGTCAGCTTTGCCCATGCTGTCCTGTCCACATAGCAGCCAACGCCTTCCCCCATAAATTCTTTTAGCGCATTACAAGTCTCTTTGTCAAATTGACCAGTAATTTCATTTAGATATCCTGCCCTTTTTAACGCCAATTGTAAATATTGTACTGCGACGCCAACATCACCAACATAAATGTTTCTCATAAATCTCTATTTCCATCAAATCTAATATTTCTATAATCTATGCTGAAAATATACGAATCATACATCTAAGAAACTGTTCAAACATAACTTTTAATATTACTTGTCTTTTTCTTTGATAACACCACTCAAAAATCAGTTGTGTATCTTGCTATGCGTCTAATTTTCGAGCAACATTCTCGCCGAAAAATCCTGTACTCTATTCAACAGCTATTTCTTGATAATTTCTAAAAATCATTTGAAAATAATGTTTTGATTTGTGTACCTCTCTAATTACACAAAAATTTTATCACAATGCAACTAAATAATTTTGCACAAACTCTCCTGAATCCCTTTTACAACCTCGGGCTTATTCATAGAATACACATGAATATGTTTGATTCCGTTGGCAATCAAGTCAATAATTTGGTCTGTAGCATAGATAATACCCGCTTGTTGCATCGCTTCTGGATTCTTGCCAAAACAATCCACAATACTCCGAAAACGCATTGGCACATTACAGCCAGATAATCTCACTGCGCTGTGTAGTTGTGTCGGTCTGGTTATTGGCATAATGCCTGGAATGATTGGAACTACAATCCCGGCTTCACGCACACGCGAAAGAAAATTATAAAAAATATTATTGTCAAAGAACATCTGTGTCGTTAAATATGCGCAGCCAGCATCCACTTTTTTCTTTAAATTCAGAATATCCTCCTGTGTGTTCTCAGACTCAACATGTCCTTCAGGATAACATGCGCCGCCAATACACATGCCGCCAAATTCTTGAATATCCTCTACTAGCTCCGATGCATAATGGTAATCTATAAAAGGCTCTCCAACAAAATCCTTTGGTCTATCACCGCGTAGTGCAAGTACATTTTCAATCCCTGCTTCTTTCATATCTGAGAGCGCCTGCCGAATTCCCTCCTTCGTTGCGCCGACACAGGTCAAATGCGCAATTGTTGTGACACCATATTCTTCTTGTATTCCTTTTGCTAACTTTAATGTGTTTCCGCCTGTACTTCCGCCTGCACCATAAGTCACACTCATATAACTTGGATTTAATTTTGCAACCCTATATGCTGCCTCTTTCACTGACTCATAATTTGCTGTAACTTTTGGCGGAAAAACCTCAAAGGACAAAGTTACATCATTTTTTAGTAATATTGTATCTAATCTCATCTCTTATGCTTCCTTTACTTTTTCTTTTTTAATATCTTCAAAAATGCGATTGGCATTCTTATTGCAGCGTGCGTGCCAGGTCTATTGACATAAAATCAATTCCGACGTCTGCAATCCTGCCAGAGGCTTATCTAGGTCGGAAATTATACCCTACTGCGTCAAACTTGTATTGTTCTCACCACTGATAGAAACAGGTCCTGTTTATTAAAGAACGAATTGGATACAAACAAATGTGTTTTCTCAATTGGAGTACAACAACAATACTTTTGCGCGCACTTTTTGAACCTTTATGGACATTTGCACATTAACGCAACAACTGCGCCAATGACAATCACTGCTGGTTTCTGAATCATTGATTCTTCCACTTTCGCTACAATATCCGTAAGCGTTCCGCACACACTTTCCACTGACGCATCAAAATTGCCATGAATCACTGCTATCGGGGTCGAAGACTCCTTTCCAGCACAAATTAAGCCTTCCACAATTTGTTGAAGCTGACTAATCCCCATCAAGAACACTAAAGTTCCCTCAAGTTGAGCAAGTACCGCAAAATCAAGTCCTAGATTTTCACTCAAATCCCGTCCTGCCAAATGTCCTGTAATTACATGAAAGCTTCTGCTAATCTCCCTATGTGTCACGGGAATTCCTGCAAGAGCCGGAATTGTGATACACGAGGTAACACCTGGAATATATTCTACACAAATATTTGCTCTACGAAGTGCAAGCATCTCTTCCATACCTCTGCCAAACACAAAAGGATCTCCTCCTTTTAAACGGACGACCAAACTGCCTTCCTTCGCTTTCTGTACTAATAATGTATTAATTTGTTCTTGTGACATACTATGCTTACCACTGCGCTTGCCCACATAAATTCGCTCACACCGCTCAGAGGCATGTTCCAAAAGTCTTTGGTCAATCAAATCGTCATACACAAGAACCTGCGCCTGTCGGATTGCACGCAACCCTCGCATTGTAATCAAGTCAAAACTGCTACAACCTGCGCCAACTAACAACACTTTTGTTGCACTTGTCTTTTCACAATATATGTAAGATTCCATCCTGCGCATTGTCTCTTGTTCATCAAACACTGCATTACAGTCCATACAGACTCTCGCCATCTCTTTTAGAAATAACGCTCTTTTGCTGTCCTCCTCAATATATGTTTTGGCTAAGGTTCTCAAACTTCCTAAATATACAAGAATTGCATCCATATCAGCCGGAACCATAGAGGCAATCCTACTTCTCATTTCCGCCGCTATCTCAGGACTTGTTCCCTCAGTCGAAATACCAATACTAAGATTCCCCATCTTTACAAGCGATGGAAATAAAAAACTACATAACTCCTTATTATCTACTACATTGACAAGAATATTTTGTTCTCTGCAAAGCTTTCCAATCTCTGCATTTACATCTGCATTATCTGACGCCGCAATGACAAAGTACATCTGCGTCAAATCTGATCGTTCAAATAATCGCTCTATCACACAAATATTATTTTCCAGCGCTGTCTGTTTCATATCTACAGATATTTCTGGCGCCACTATCTTTAAAACAGGTTCATACGGCAGTAATTTTTGCAGTTTATGCAGTGCAATTTTGCCACCTCCTACAATCAAACCATTTCGTCCGTCTATATCCACAAAAAAAGGAAAATATGCCATTGGACAACCCTCCAAAAAGAATTTGCGATTTTGCATTTATTCTTCTTACTTAAAAGCAAATAACTTTCTTGCACTATTTCTAAATAAATGTTGTGTTTTATGCAAATTTATCCTAATAAATTCCAAGTCGATGTATCAATTTCAATATTATATAAATCGCTGGCTGATGTACCATATAAATCTCAAACGAATGCTTTCCTATCCATTCTATAGGATACAATACACTTTTTTGTAAAAACAACATTCCTTTTTTATCAGAGACAAACTGATATGTAAAATATCCTGCCACAAACAAGAATATCCACGGAAATAGAGAAAAATAATCTGTAGAATAAAATTCTTTCTGGGTAAATCCAAGATATGTCATAAAAATATTATTATACAATATCTCAGGTAATGGTACAATATTCCAGTGTTCAAAGCCTAAAAATCCACTATTGATATTTCTTGTTAACAAAAATAGTCCAGCACTCCCCACTATTCCTATTACTGGCGGTAATTTTCGCATCCATCGATTTAATAATTGCATCAGCAACATGCATGAACCTATTAATGTCAATACACCAAAAATCACTCTGTTTTGTGGCATTGCAAACAATGTTACAATTGTGATTATGGCTCCTCCAAGAAAAACAATCATTCCTCGTTTGTACGCATGACCGCCTAACGACCAACAAAAACCAGATAAAAAGATAAAAGTCCAGCAAATTCCCTGCTGCCAAATATACGCCCCTTTTGATTTATACCAATGCCAATCAAACTGATACAGATACACCAAATCCCAGATTGTATGATATGCAATCATATGGAGCAATGCCATGCCACGGATACCATCTAGCTTTTCATATCGCATTTTTCTCATATATCGTGTCTGTTTCTTCTTAAACAGCTCGCTCCCTATTTTCCATCTTTATTTGTAACAGTTCAGCTATTGACTTCTTGTTGCGAACATCAAGCCATGCCAAACCACTTTATGAGGCTTTCTCAACCACTATGTATTGGCTTGTATAAACCATAATTTGCAGTGTAGTACAAAATCCTAAGTCAAATTATTGCCTTTATTTTTTCTTTGTCTTCTTTAGTTTACTAATATTATATTTCATCTCATATGCTTCAAAAAGCTCTCGATAAATTGCATTGTTCATCTCTCGAATACTCTTTTGGTACTCATGAATATCAAAATCCTCAGACTCCGACTCTAAAAGTGCAACCGCAACATTGGAGCAATGTGCACCTATTCGTTCAAAATCTGTCAAGATATTGTTAAATGCAAATCCCTGTTTTAGCTCACACTTACCATTGCGAAGTCTTGTAATATGTCTTGATTTCAGCTCATTGCAAAGTACATTAATCAATTCCCGCAATGGCTCTACATGCGTTGCTAACTCCACATCATCCCCCGAAAAGGAATTGACTGTAATCTCAAGAATCTCCCGCACTGCCCCTCCCAGAACCGCCAATTCAGAAGTTGCTTCGTCAGAAAAAGATATTTTCTTTTCATATAACTCATTTGCCGATTTTGACAAATTCACTGCATGGTCTCCCAAACGCTCAAAGTCACTAATAGTATGTAAAAATATCGATACTTGCTTGGACTGATTTTCTGTCATATCACGTCCTGTCAACTGCATCAAATATGTCCCCAGCTTATCCTCATACTTATCAATCTGATTTTCCTTTTCCTGTACTTTATTATAGCGGTCTTCTGAATAATTCTCAAACAGTCCCATTGCACGTCCAATATTCTTTCTCGCTTTCCGCGCCATACCATTAATAGCTGTATGACTTTGTCGAATAGCAAGTGCCGGATATTTTAAGAAACGTTCTTCTAGCAAATCAAAATCTGCCTGTTCCTCCTTGTCCTCCTCAGTATCCTTTACAAGTGTAAACACCAGCTTTTCAATCCACTTGATAAACGGAAATAGAATTATGACTGTCGCCAATCGAAATACAGTATTTAAAATTGCTATCGCAATCGGACTCATGGTTATTTCCATAAAATCAAACTGAACAATTGCATTGACAGAGTAAAATACTACTGCCCAGAAAACCATACCAAACAAGTCATTCATCAGATAGATTAATGCAGTTCTCTTACCATTCTTGTTCGTTCCAATAGAAGATAACAAAACCGGACATGCTGCACCGACACCAATACCAAGCGTTATTGGAAATGCAGATGCAAATGTAATTGCTCCTGTCACAGACAGCGCCTGCAAAATACCGATGGATGCGGAAGCGCTCTGCAACACTGCGGTGAACGCAATCCCAACCAAAATACCCATAAAAGGATTAGAAAACATTGTTAGCATATTGACAAAATGTGGATTCTCTTTTAGTGGAGATACCGCACCGCTCATACTCTGCATACCAAACATCAGTATGGAAAATCCAAGCATAATATCTCCAACATTTTTGTATGTGCTCTTTTTTGAAACCATCTTAAACAAGATACCAATAATTGAGACAACTGCTGATATCGTAGTAGTTGACAAAAGCTGCGCAATTCCGCCAGACCCTTCTATATAAGATAAGCATAAAATCCAGCCCGTAATACTCGTACCAATATTTGCTCCCATAATAATACCGATCGCCTGTGCGACTTTCATCATTCCAGAGTTTACAAAACCGACCACCATAACTGTTGTGGCAGAAGAAGACTGTATAATTGCTGTGACTGCGGTACCCAGCAAAACCCCTTTCATTGGAGTATTTGTAAGTTTATACAATATCAGTTCCAGTTTTTCTCCCGCTGCCTTTTTCAACCCGTCTCCCATAAGAGACATGCCAAACAGAAAAAGTGCCACGCCGCTAAGTAACGATAAAATCGATGTTATCCCCATGTCAATCTTAATCCTTCGTAATCGTTCTGTTTTTGAACAGTTACATTCCTTCTCTAATTTGATTTTGTTAATTTTTTAACTGATCTAAAAATTACAGTCTAATCATAGCAGATTCTACAAAGTGTGTAAAGCCTTGATTCAAAACTGTATATAAACGTTACTTTTCATGGGTCAGATATAAAGGACAATTTTTATGTAGCAAAACTTTGCATATCGCCCAAACTGTTAAAATCATATACCAAAATACATACCCTTTCGCATTTTGTATACAAATGTGTTGCTGTTTACACGCGCAATGAATGGAATTGTACCAAAATCAAATGGACGTTAACAGTAACCTATTCACTCGAACGAAAACCATCCAAATAATTAACAAACTGTTGTGCTGTACGTCCAGAAATTCCCCCGTGGCTCAATTCCCACTTATTCGCCTCGGCTTTTAGCTCCTCGTCGGACATTGCAATTCCTTGTTTATGCGCAAGCGCAAGCACAATATGAAAGTACTCCTTCTGGGAGGGTTTTGAAAAATTAATTGTCACGCCAAAACGATTTACCAGCGAAAGTTTTTCTTCCATTGTGTCAGAGCGATGCATTCCATTGTCAACCTCAATATCATTTCGGTCGCTCCAAGTCTCCTTAATTAAATGTCTGCGATTGGAAGTTGCATAGATTAAAATATTGTCTGGTTTCGTCTCCACGCCGCCTTCAATAACCGCCTTAAGGAACTTATATTCAACCTCAAACTCCTCAAAGGACAAATCGTCCATATAAATCACAAACTTATAATTTCGATTTTTGATCTGTGCTATCACATTTGACAAGTCCTTAAACTGATGTTTGTAAATCTCAATCATGCGAAGTCCCTGTGCGTAGAACGCATTTACAATCGCTTTGACACTGGTGGATTTGCCTGTACCGCTGTCACCAAACAGCAGTACATTATTGGCTTTTCTGCCCTCCACAAAAGCCTTAGTATTATCGACCAATTTCTTTTTTTGCAGTTCATAGCCAATAAGATCATCCAGCATCACCTTGTCCATATTATTAATGGGCAAAAATTCTATTGCTCCCTCTGCTTTTTCTCGAATGCGAAACGCCTTGTTTAACCCAAACATCCCCACGCCATAATCTTTGTAAAATGTTGTTACACAATCAAAAAATGCATTCTCGTCTGGCGCCTGCTCCAATTGTGCACTTAGAGCAATAATCCTTTCGCTGACATTTTTATTGTACATCAACTCCTTTTTACCAATTGCTCTGTAGTTTGATAATTGTGAAAAGCAATCAATATCAAGTGCTTTCTCTATAACAGAAAAGTCAAAATCAAACAGATTTTTAAACACTTTAAAATCATTCTTGGCAAAATGGTTGACACTGCCGTCATTTGCCCCTACTTTCTCACAAGTAATGCTAAACGGATTCTCATTGGTCACCATAAAAAAAGTAAGATAATTATGCCAAAGATTATGATTAAATCCGTAATCTGTCGCTACAATTAAGAGCCGCTTTAGTTGCGTGTAAATATCCTGAATTAATTCTGGCTTTTCACTTAATTTCGCATCAAACCGTCGAAAAATTTCCCCAAACTGATACAGAATACAATCTCTATCCATATCGCCATACAAAATCAATTTTGCAATCTCTTGGTACATGCTTTTTCTTCCTCCTTATGCACTTGTACACAGATAAACTTTCACGCCATGAGGTGCTACATCCGTTTCAATTGTCTGGTGATGGGTTTGTATCTTGAAATCTTCCCACAAATCCCATAACTCTAACTCGTCATCCTCTGTAATGTCTTCTATAAGCTCCTTATAATCTATAGAAAGTTTTGCTTCACAATCCTTCAGATTAAATAATGCCACACACAAAACACCGCCATTTTTGCTCTCATTCACCCAAATCGCAACTGTATCTGTTCTTACAAGCTGTCTGCCGTGGCGGTCTTCCTTTAGCAAAGATAATAAGGAACGATTTGTTATGAGTGATTTTGTCCATTCATCAAGTTTTGTCAACTCGCAACCAAGCATTAATGGCGAACGGAACATGCACCACAATGTTATCATTGTTCGCTGTTCCTCATGCGTAAGACTGCACGCCCACTCCTGTCCAAATCCTTTGCCCAAGTGTCCCAGCGGAAGCATATCACAGTCTGGATAGCAGCCCTTTTTCACATGGTCTTGCCAGTTCTCACAACGCCAAAACATTTCTTTTACTAATTCCCACTTATCCCAAAGATCATCCGTAATGCGCCACATGTTTGCATTTTGCGCATAATGCCATGCGCGGTCAATATGCGCTGGTCCTGGTGAGAGACTCAACACAATTGGTCTGCCACATTTTACAATCGCCCGATGCAGCATCTGCGTCTCATGCCATCCAGAAAACGCAAGTGGTTCCCTATATAATCTACTATCACAAATATCATCACACTTTATAAAATCCACACCCCAGTCTGCATACATCGAAATAATCGAATCATAGTATGCCTGCCCTGCCACATTGTCATAAACTCCATACATATCTGGATTCCAGATGCAGATAGATGCCGCATCTGCCGCATCATTCGCTGTAAAATCACTCTGAAAAATTGGCAAGTGATTCTGCGCTGCTGTTCTAGGAATCCCGCGCATAATATGAATGCCAAACTTCAATCCCAAACTATGTACATAATCTGCAAGTGGCGCAAAACCTTTCCCTCCTATAGATGACGGGAATCTATCTGGTGCTGGTTGCAATCTACCATACGCGTCCATTTCATCATCTCCGAATGGAATATATTGAAATTTATCTCTCTTAGTGCCAGCATCATTAGAATACCATTCAATATCAACCACTACATACTCCCAACCATATTGCTTTAGATTCGCTGCCATATAGTCCGCATTGGCCTTTACCTGCTGTTCAGTGACTGTTGTATCATAATAATCATAGCTATTCCACCCCATAGGCGGCGTTGGTGCAAACTCATTTTTATTCATTCTCAATCTTCCTTCCTGATTTCATTCATATCTAAAAAGTACAACCTCATCGAGTGAAGTACCATCCTGCCACTCCCCACAATACCGCAAATATTCCGCCTCTGTATGCAGAAAACTCTCGGCATTTGGCGGCAATATAATTGACTCTATTGTACTGTCAAGAAAATTGCAGACATATATTATTTTTCTACAATTCAAAAATACCCAGTCAAAATGCTGTGCACATTCTTTCTGTCGTTGCTCCATATATTCAAATAAATGTTTCGCATCAATTGTATTTTCGTCCATAGGGTGTAGAAAAAGATACAGCCCATTATAACGCTTTTGCCGATAATTCGTATTTAATTTTTCCAGTTTTTTATCAAATCTGTACTTTGCCTTATATAGATAATCCTGATGTGTAATGTCATCTGGAAGGACCGCCCAGAATCTATCATTATAAAAGTTTAGTCGTTCCCCGTATCGCTCAAACGCAGCGGGAGGAAGTTCTTCCCTTCTACAACCTAAATATTGTTCAATAAAATTTTTTGTCTGCCCGTCGTCCGGCAAAAGTGCCTGACTCACTTCCAACCCTAAATTCATTGTTTCATTTATCCAGTCTGGTGATTCACTTTTTATAAAAGTTGGCTGATATTCCTTCCAGAGAAACTTTAAAGAAACCACCGCATAAATTTCATTCAACAGCTTTTCATATACCATACTCGCTGTCTCTCCCTGTCTTTAGAATATCTTTTATCACTTCACCCGCCAGAATCAAACCTGCCACTGAGGGAACAAACGCAATACTTCCTGGTATTCTCTTTCCTTTGCCTACATTGCTGTGCATATCCTCTGACAATACTATATCAGGAGGCAACATTATTGGCGTTTCTTCTGAATAAACCACCTTTAATTTCTGAATCCCTCGCTTTTTCAATTCTCGGCGCATTACCTTTGCAAGTGGACAGACTTTTGTGTCATAAAGGTCTGCCACCTTAAATGCAGTTGGATCCATCTTGTTTCCAGCTCCCATAGAACTAATAATTGGTGTATGGTTTTGCTTTGCCTGCATAACAAGCTGAATTTTTCCTGTCACAGTGTCTATGGCATCCACCACATAATCATATTGTGAAAAATCAAAAATATCTGCTGTTTCAGGCATATAAACCGTCTTATATATATGAACATTCATCTTTGGATTAATATCTAATACTCGCTCTCTTGCCACTTCTACTTTGTACTTGTCAATGGTACTGTGCGTCGCAATAATCTGGCGGTTGAGATTTGTGAGACACACTTTGTCATCATCAATCAAATCTAAGGTCCCAACACCGCTTCTCGCAAGTGCTTCCACTGTGTAACCGCCAACACCGCCAACTCCAAATACTGCCACACGAGCATTTTGAAGCCGCTCCATTCCTTGTGCTCCTATCAAAAGTTCTGTTCTGGAAAACTGGTTCATTGTGTTAACACCTCATTCATACTTCCTGTGCGATACCCTTGCAAATCAAAAGTAATATAATCAAACCCATACTCCTTCAATTTGGAAATAATCCGTGCACGAACTTCTGTTTGTATTATACAATCAAAATCCACTGTTGGTATTTCAATTCGCGCCAAAGTACCATGTATCCGTACACGCATCTGCTCAAATCCACTTTCTATCAAAAACTGTTCTGCTTTTTCAACCATAGAAAGTCTTTCTGTTGTAATCTTCTCTCCATATGCAAAGCGCGACGCAAGACAGGCATAGGAGGGCTTATCCCATACAGGAAGCCCATACATTTTAGAAAGCATCCGAATTTCCTTCTTATATAGTTTCACCTCTCGTAATGGACTCTTGATGCCAAGTTCCGCAACTGCTTGCAATCCTGGACGATAATCCCCCAAGTCATCCATATTGGAGCCTTCAATCACATGCACAATTCCTTGTGCTCGCGCAACTTTCCAAATCCCCTGAAAAAGCTCCTTCTTACAGCGATAACAGCGATTAGGAGGATTATCAGCAAAACCGTCGACTGCAAGCACATCCGCCTCATAAATATATTGTGTAATTCTTTCGTTCTTACAAAATAAATCTGCTTCTAAAGCTTCTCTTTCTGGAAACACACAGGATTTCACTGTGACTGCAACTGCTCTGTCTCCAAGTGTCTCCTGTGCCACTTTTAATAAAAATGTTGAATCTACGCCACCCGAGAATGCCACTGCAACACTGCCAAGTTCTTGCAAATATGCTTTTAATTGTAGTAACTTTTTCTCGACAGTTGCGGCATGTTGAATACATGTTTGCTCTGATTGCTGTTCTAAAGTAACATTTTTGGCACTTTTGTTTGTTGCTGTCTGATAATCTTCCAGAAAATGGTGTCGCACCCCTTCCTGTTTATATGCGATTACTGTACTTAAATTTACATTCTCAACACTTTTAAAAATATTATTTTCTACAAACGGATTGATTTGTTTTAACTGTCGTATTAATTGTTTTATTTCACGACGTTTTGATGTGTTTTCCAAATCACCGCGAAAAGTACTGTTCTCTGTAAATTTACATGCACACTGCAAAAAACGCAGATGATTATAATCCCGCCATGCCTCAATATGATCTTCACGGATAAGATACATTGGCCGAATCAACTCCATTCCTTCAAAATTAGTACTGTGAAGTTTTGGCATCATAGTCTGTACCTGCGCTCCGTATAACATCCCCATCAAAATCGTTTCAATCACATCATCAAAATGATGTCCCAGTGCAATCTTATTGCAGCCTAATTCCTGCGCTTTACTGTACAAATAGCCACGCCGCATTCTGGCACACAAGTAACAAGGTGAATTTTCTATATTGTATACTGACGCAAAGATATCCGATGAAAAGATAATCACTGGAATATTTAAACGCTCTGCATTCTGTTCAATTAACTGTCTGTTTTCTATCTTATAGCCGGGATCCATCACTAAAAATAACACTTCAAAATTAAATTTATTGTGTCTTTTTAATTCCTGAAACAGCTTTGCCATCAACATAGAATCCTTGCCACCTGAAATACAAACAGCAATTTTGTCTCCTTCCTGCACAAGTTCATATTCCCGTATTGCCTTCGTAAATTTACACCAAAGATTTTTTCGATACCGCTTTCTTAAATCCTGCTCTATCTCCAGATAATCCTTGTTTGTATCCGATACCTGTGTCATATTTCATTTTCCACTCCTTTGCTACAGTGTACCATGTTAAACTTTTCTGATACGCCTCGATTTATTATACTTTAATATCCCATATATATCAACCCGAAAATAACCTGCATAGTTCCTTAAATCTTTAGTATTCTTCGTTCCTCCTTGTCATACAAATACAACGAATAAGAAAGAATCTCCTCTGCACTGACCTGTGTGTCATTAATTTCCCTAATCATACTTTTAATTTCTTGACTCTCCTCAAGATGCCTTGTTGGCAAAAGCAACAATTCATGTATGGAAGACGGAATAATATAGAAACTACTTTGAATCGCCTCTGCAAAATCTTGAATCAAGTTGGGATACAACATGCAAGCCGCCCCATCCACTCTGCTTTTGTTGCTTAACACATACATTGGCACACTCCCGGAAAAAGAAGACCTCTCATTATCTTCTGTAAAGTTTTCTGAATCCTCTGCACACATTATCTCTTGCAAAACCTCTGTCATACCTTTAATTTCATATCCCTGAAGTTGCTGTGTGTTCTCCTTTGCTGCTTGATATAAAATTTCCACAGACACATCCCACAACTTTAAATGCACATTATGTATTAAAATAGAAGCTCTGCCAAAATCCTCTTGTGTTACAAGACACTGAAAAACAATAGACAAATCAAGAAATTCTATGTGTGGAATATCCTCCAATAACTCTTTATTTTTCTCAGTATTGACAAGCTTGTAGATAATTTTCTGCCTCACACTCTCATAATTTAAAAAATAACGCATGTCCACACTTTGATTCACCTTATTTCTATGATAAGTATCCATCACATCATTGACAACATTGATAAGCGTTGCCCTTCCTTTGATATACTCCTCATAATAACTGTTGAGATATATGGTTGGCGAAATATTGCTGTCATCCTGTGTTACAGTGATTCCTCTCAACACAACACCATTGTTTTTGCGGACATCATCAAGCCGTACTTTATAGCATTCTCCAGTCCTTTTCTCCACTTCTTCTCTCACTAACATTGTAAAATTTAAAAATTCCATTGTTTTTATACTCCTTTTCCAAAAAACTTTTTATCCCTCCTGTCATTCTGTACTATCAGCGCACAAACTAATTATATAAATAACCATATGCCGCAAGCTGCTAAATTCTTTATACAGTCGTGTGCATCGATTATTGATATTTGCACGTATACAAAAAAGACAATAAGAAAAATATACTGCAAAACATTTCTCTCATTGTCTTATCTCATTCTCTGGTTTTTATTACGATAAACTATACTCTTGACAGATACTCCCCTGTTCTGGTGTCAATCTTAATCACATCATTTGTGTCAACAAATAATGGAACATACACTGTGGCACCTGTCTCAACAGTCGCCGGCTTTGTCGCACCTGTAGCAGTGTCACCCTTAAATCCTGGTTCTGTATCCGTAATTACCAATTCCACAAACAGAGGTGGTTCAATTGCAAATACGTTGCCATTGTGTGAGCATACTTTTACCATCTCATTTTCTTTGACAAATTTAAGCGCATCGCCAACCTTGTCCGCATTCAAACCAATCTGTTCATAATTCTCCGTATCCATAAAATAGAATAAATCGCCATCCGCATACAAATACTGCATCTCTTTTCTATCAATACGCGCCTGTGGGCACTTCTCCGTTGGCCGGAAGGTTTTCTCCACAACACCACCACTAATAATATTCTTAAGCTTTGTTCTGACAAAAGCTGCACCCTTACCTGGCTTTACATGCTGAAATTCGATAATTTGATAGATACTGTTTTCATATTCTATCGTAATACCATTTCTGAAATCGCCTGCTGATATCATAAAAACTATTCCTCCTAATATCCACTTTTCACGTTTATAAATCCGTTAACCATTTTATAACAAAATGAACGAGATTTCAACTATTATTTTTTACATTTCGTAAGGACAAAGTCAATCGCCATCAAATATCCGTTTAATCCCTGTCCATAAATCTGATGATCACACACCTCTTTTGTAACAGAGACCTGTCGAAATTCCTCTCGCTGTGTAATATCCGATATATGAATTTCCACTTTTGGGACCGTAATACTTGCAAGTGCATCTCGTATCGCATATGAATAGTGTGTGTAAGCTCCTGGATTGATAACAATGCCTTCTGTCCCATCAAAATACGACTCCTGTATTTTATCTATAATAGCACCCTCATGATTGGACTGAAAGCATTCAATTTCACAGTCAATCTCCTTTGCTTTATTTTGTATCATATCCAAAAGATATTGGTAATTCTGTGTTCCATAAATGCCTTTTTCTCGGATTCCAAGAAAATTTAGATTTGGTCCGTTTATTACTAATAATTTCATTTTTAAGGATTCCTTTCTTATATAATTTTTTCATAGCACTTGTACTTACTTAGATTTTGTTCCATTTTCTTATATTCATACAATACTATTTTTGTTTTTCTATTTGTCGTTTGATGTTTTATTCCCAAAATACCATTATGAATAATCGCAGAATATAAAATATATTAATGGTTATATTTAATCCAAAATCAATCGCGTAAAAAAGTTTATCTTCTCCTACTCACGCGCTGGATATCCATAGCTTCTACTGGCATTTTTCTATAATTTCCAACGTTACTTCCGACTGTCTTAACACATTGACATCCACCACAATCGTCGCGCCTTGCTCATACAAAGGTTCTCTTTCTGCAATCATTTCCTCAATTCGTTTCATAGGGTTTTCACACTGCAAAAGTGGTCTCGTTGTATCTCCTTTAATTCTCTTATAAATTGTTTTGGGACTTGCTTTTAAGTAAATAACTTTGCCAAGATGTGACAAAAGCTGTCTGTTCTCTGCGCGCAGAGGCATTCCACCACCTGTTGAGATAACCATATGTTCTTTTTTCTCTGCAATTAGTTGTCGCAAGAATGCAGTTTCCATATCTCGAAACGCCTGCTCGCCATCTGTAGCAAAAATTTCATTAATACTTCTACGCTGTTGTTCTACAATCATTTCATCGGTATCCACAAATTTATACTTTTTTTGTTTTGCAAGATTTTTCCCAATGGTTGTCTTACCGCTTCCCATGTAGCCTATCAAAATAATATTCTCCATAAAGCCCTCCATTCTTACCAAAGAGCGGTCTCGGAAACTCTTTAAGCCCGAATTTCCGCTCTTTTTTCATGTT
>ERZ778515.177-NODE-177-length-57049-cov-5.683353_pt1 | contig 57049 bp, 31 predicted proteins | sample MGYA00510343_ERZ778515 | MGnify/ENA primary metagenome ERZ778515 (study PRJEB29527, sample SAMN07138965) | mouse gut metagenome | material: feces | host: mouse | place: China:Nanjing | collected 2016-01-25 ...
CATCGCCCTATTTACATGGGGAATAGCACAAGCCGACTCTACCTTGCCTGCAGACACAGCCAAAACTATCAACCTGGAAGATGATATTGTAATAACCGCTCCTAAAGAACATACTTCATTGCAACATCTCCCCGGTTCCGTATCCGCTTTCACCCCGCAGCAACTGGAACAGACACAAACCGCTTCACTGAAAGAATTGTCGGCCTATGTGCCCAATTTTTTCATGCCCGACTACGGTTCTTCACTCACATCTGCCGTCTACATCCGAGGCATCGGTTCACGTATCAATACACCGACCGTAGGACTTTACGTAGATAACGTGGCGTACGCCGACAAAAGCGCTTATGATATTAATTTCCTTGACATAGAACGCATCGAAATCCTACACGGACCACAGGGTACGTTATACGGGCGCAACACCATGGGCGGGCTGATACGAGTGTTCACCCGTAATCCATTCCGCCGACCGGGAACGGAAATCCGAGCAGGACTTTCCTCACACGACTTAGGGCGGACGGTTTCGGTCTCGCATCACGGTAAAGTAACTCGGACCACAGCTTTCTCCCTAGGCGGTTTCTATCAAGGAAAGCGCGGACTGTACAAAAATATACTGTTTAACGAATATGCCGATGGAAAAGAGGCCGGAGGCGGACGCGGACGTCTAATGTGGATTCCGTCCGAACAATGGAAAATCGACTTCTCGACCGACTATTCTTATACCGACGAGGGGGGATACGCCTACCGTTATCTGGGAGCAACGGAACCCCAAAACGAAATTTATTCCGCATACATCGGAAGTATCTTCGCCAACCGACGCAGTTATTATCGGCGCAGTCTGTTCAATAGCAGCCTGCATATCGGCTACACAAGTCGCACTTTCAACCTCTCCTCATTGACCGCTTTCCAGCATTTGCGCGACAATATGACGCTCGACCAAGACTTTACCGGAAACGACCTTTTCGGGCTGACTCAAAAACAACGCAACCGGATATGGAGTGAGGAAATAACCGCTAAAAGTAAAGGCGATAACCGGCTGTGGGACTGGGTAAGCGGTATCTATGCCATGCATCAGAATCTGCACACGCAAAGTCCTGTTTCCCTAACAGAAACATTCATGCAGTCAACACTCAACGAAGCAAACACTTACATGAGGCAAATGAACATGAGTATCGGGATAAACCTGCGTCAATCCCCATTCGTAGCCGACGGCCGGTTTAAAACACCAGTTACTGACCTGGCTCTGTTTCACCAAAGTACATTCCATAATCTCTTTGGGCTGAAAGGACTGGAAGCCACCGTAGGATTGCGTATCGAGCACGAACGCATGAATCTAACATACGATTACGGCGGTACGCTACAATACGATCTGCATCTGCAAACCTTCTCGGAAACAGCATGGGACGGCCTGTCAGACAAAACATACTTTAAAGGAGAAATGGCCAACCATTCTACTCAGGTTCTGCCCAAAATAACACTACGTTACCCTATCGGCGAAACGAACAATTTGTATGCCTGCTGGAGCAAAGGATACCGAAGCGGAGGATATAATGTACAAATGTTCGGCGATCTGGTACAGGCGGATTTACGCTCCCGTATGTTGGACCGTGTGCGTCCGCAAATCGAAACTGTACTGAACAGCCCCGCACTGTCGCAAATGCCGGAACCGGTAAAGGCTTACGTCCTGACCAAACTGACTTATCCGAAAGGAAATGTTGCCGATACATATTATAAACCGGAGTACAGCTACAATTATGAAATCGGCGCACATCTGACACTATGGAACCAGAAACTGCAAATGAACCTGGCCGCATTTTACATGGATATATACGATCAGCAAGTATCGGGATTTGTAAGCAGCGATCTGGGCCGGGCCATGAAAAATGCGGGGCGCGGACGGAGTTTCGGCACCGAAATAGCACTAAACGGCACCTTATGCCGGCAACGGATCCATTGGAACGCTTCTTACGGCTACACACACGCCACTTTCAGAAATTATCCCGTCATACAGACCGGAAACGGAATATCGGGAACCGATTACAAAGGCAACCGTGTGCCATTCGTACCGTCGCATCAAATGGCTGCCGGAGTCGTCTACACTCTGCCATTGCCTGCACTTCATTGGGCACAGACACTTCAGTTCGGTATTTCCGGTACCGGTGCAGGTAGCATCTATTGGAACGAAGAAAACAACTTGAAACAATCGTTTTACGCGCTACTGAACGCACACGCCGGCCTGAATTTTGGCTTATTCCAAATTAATATCTGGGGGAAAAACCTGACAAACACGCGCTACGATACTTTTTGCTTTACCAGTAAAGCTTCCACTCGTGAATTGAAATTCGCTCAGCAAGGCCGCCCGTTTCAAATGGGAATAGATTTAAAAATACACTTTTAAACAACAGGGATAAAACAAATAACACAAAACGAGTATAAAATACCCCTATGACGCAGACCTTCGATCTCCGCATAGGGGTATTTATTAAGTAAAGTACAGGATATTACCAAACGGCTGTTCCAGTAGAAAGACTATACTTTCTCTTTTCCAACAGGCTCCTTATTTATATCACTATATAAAACAGAACCCGCTACATTTGATAACAAAGCCATACATCTCTTTGTAAGAGATAATACAACCTATTCACAAAGGAAAGAAAAAATCTTGTCATCTGCAAATTTGCTCGTTTCTTTTTGCAATTTATGAAGAAAAAAGCCTAAAAAAATCGTCACATGTTCTCCCTTTTTGTTCGATTATGTCAACAGTATATTTTGTAAACACTTATAAAATAATACTTTAACAACGTTGTATTATCTCTTACAAAGAGATAATACAACCTATTTCCCTATATAAACTTTTGTATCAACCTGCTTTACAGTCATTCATTGAGCGCGCCACAATGGGGACAACGGCCTTTCCGACGTATCTTTGCACCGCAACGACCGCATAAATAATCACAACGCGAATACATGTAATAACGCCACAAAGCTACCCCTGCATACAGCAACAAACATGGATAACCTACGTAATAAAGTGTAGCTATGGAAAAAAACAAATAGCACAACGTACACATCCCTAACAAAGCAAACAGATAGAGAAAAGCTTCCGACCACGAGAGTTGTTGCAACACATCTTCCGTAGCTGCTATAGCCAGAAGCAAGATCAACCAAACCAATGCTATAAAAGTCCCCAAGACAGGAGGCAAAGCGAACGGATTCAGCGTAGGATGAAAATAATATTCCACCCAGGTATCCGGTACAAAATGCTGTATACTGGCATAAAGCACCGCCGCACCCGACACACACAAGCAAAGCAACAACGGATAACAACTGCCAATATCATCCAGATGTACCATACGAAAACGTTTACGCATCATACGACGAATCACATAGGCAACAGAGACCACAGACAACAAACTGAGAAAATAAATCAAATGTTTGTTGCTGAACACATAAATAAAACGGGATATGGAATCATCGGGAACGACCGTCTTCAATAGATCCTGTTCATGCACCCATCCCATCGTATACTGGTCGCGCGCTACCTTTACCCAAACGGAATCCACCGAATCCTCGGGAATCACAGCAATATCGGCCACCACCAGACGATCACGTTTGTAGACCGTCTTTACAGATGCCTGTTCGGGCGACGGCAGATTATGTAAAGGACGCTGTTCCTGCAAAAGCAGCGAATCGCCAATCACATAGAAATTAAAATTATCGGTATAATGATGCGTAGCTGCAAAATCCAGGGAGTCGAGAGTGCTCTCGGTCAAATCCCATTGATCTTCATAACCGCCCCGCTGATAATAGCAGGAAGTGAACAACAGAAGGACAAGCCCACCGAAAAAACGTTTCATTACAGTTTTGCTACTCATCGGCCACCACTTTCATCTGACAGTTCCGGCAGTCGAACACCAGACGGAAACGCCGACCGTCGGCGGCCACCAAATAATAAGGTTCCCGAAAAGGAGATTGTTCACGGTTCTGACGGGGACACCAGCCCATCGTGTACCGCAGACAATGTTTGCAGAACATTAGAACAGCCCCCGAAGGCTCCCGACATTCCAACGCCGGCTCCACCGAGACGGCTCCCATACGCCGATACACCTCCTCTGCCTTCCGGTTCATCACATTGGCCAGATACGTCAGACGAGGATTCGTCCCTTCGGGAAGTTCCTTTATTTTTTTCTCTTGCAACCGGGTAAATTCCGTAGGCAAGTTCCGATAGGAATACGGGTAATTCACCCGTCTGGCTACCAGTAAGGATTCAATGAGCGTACGCCGCCATTCCGCCAGCAGCGAAGAAGGAATAAACCGTTCGCCCGACAAACGAAGTTCCACACCGGTGACAAGAAAAGGAGTGTTGCCCGTCTTCATCAACTGGCTCCTGATCCGATCCGCCTGGGAAGTGCGGGCTTCCTCATGCACGGATTCAAAAAAACGTGTTGCCCTTACTCCGTCTTCATCCGTCAAGGTCAGCACATAACCTGCCGGGACTTCCGCCAGACACCAGGATGCCTTCATTTTACGTTCGGCCGAAGGACGCGACAACATACGTTCAAAATCCTGATCGAAATTTCGGTACAACACCGTATGAGGTTTCACGGCAGGCATATCGGTAAGATAAAGCCTGTTGTTCTCTCCCCTATTTATCCGAAATCCCTGCAACCGCCGCTGTTCATCAAAAAAACATAAGCCGTCACCGTTGGCAAACCGGCTCACTCCCGAAACCACCAGACAATCCTTACGAACCTCTTTTACCGTGCCCACCCGCTCCCCTATCGACTTGGGAGTATCGGGCGACAACACATCACGCGTACGTCCGTGCAGGTAATAACGGGTAAATCCCCGGTTAAAACTCTTTTCCACACAAGGTTCAAACAACAGACGTGCCTCTCCCGACGAAGCGCGACGGAATTCCGGGCGACGTTTTAAAATCTCGTCCAAACGTCTGCGATAATATGCCGTTACGTTCTTCACATACGACACATCTTTAAGGCGTCCTTCTATCTTGAATGACGACACCCCGGCATCAAGCAATTCTTCCAGTTCGCCGGAACGGTTCATATCCTTAAGGGAAAGAAGATGGCGGCCTTGTTCAATGACCCGTCCGTCGCTATCCACCATATCGAATTTCAAACGACAGAACTGCGCACATTCTCCCCGGTTGGCGCTTCGCCCGAAACAGTGCTGCGACACGTAGCACTGTCCGCTGAAACTTACACACAACGCCCCGTGAACAAAGACCTCCAACGGCACCGGACAAACCTGATGAATACGGTTTATTTCCTCAACCGACAACTCCCGGGCCAGCACAACCTGCTGAAAGCCCAGTCCGCTCAGCCAACCGACCTTTTCAAGAGTACGGTTATCCATCTGTGTACTGGCATGAAGGGGTATCGGCGGCAAGTCCATATCCAGCAAAGCCACATCCTGTACAATCAAAGCGTCCACCCCCACCCGGTACAGTTGCCAGATAAGCCGTTCCGTATCGACCAGCTCGTCATCCTTGAGAATGGTATTGACCGTAACATACACCCGCACACGAAACACATGGGCATACTCCACCAGACGGGCAATGTCTTCTACCGTATTGCCGGCCGAGCTGCGCGCTCCGAACCGGGAGGCTCCTATATAAACGGCATCGGCACCGTGGTTCACCGCTTCGATGCCGCACTCCAGATTGCGGGCCGGAGCCAGCAATTCTATACTTCGCTGCTTCATGTTCAATGAATCTCGTCCAGGTTGAAAGGCGTTTCTTGGTAAACGTAATAATTCAACCAATTAGAAAACAAAAGATTACCATGAGCACGCCACGTCACCAACGGTCTCAGGCCGGGATCGTCGTTCAGATAGTAATTCTCAGGCATACCGATGGGAAGCCCTTTGCTCAGATCGCGTTTATACTCCGTGTCAAGCGTATAGGGTGAATACTCCGAATGGCCCGTGATAAAAATCTCCCTGCCGCCGCGCGCCATCACCATACCGACCCCCGACTCCGGTGATTCGGCAATCAGGCGCAATTCGGGAACATTCAGAATATCTTCCCGTCTGAGTTCCGTATGCCGGCTGTGAGGCATATAAAATACATCATCAAATCCACGGAAAATAGGTAGCTGGGGTTCCAGCGGATACTGCTTGAATATACCGAACATCTTTTTGTCCAGCGGATATTTGGGTATTCCGTAATGATAGTACAACCCGGCCTGCGCAGCCCAGCAAATGTACAAAGTGGAAGTGACATGTGTTCGCGCCCAACGGAAAATATCGGTAATCTCGTCCCAATACGTCACTTCCGAATAGTCCAAATGTTCTACCGGTGCACCGGTAATGATCATCCCGTCGAAACGTTCATCCCTCATCCGTTCAAAATCTTTGTAGAAAGCTTTCAGATGTTCTACGGGGGTGTTTTTCGAGGTATGTGCCTTCACTTTCATAAACGACACCTCCAGTTGCAACGGTGTGTTGGAAAGCAGACGGACCAAGTCCGTTTCCGTTGTGATTTTCAAGGGCATAAGATTCAGAATGACAATCTTCAAAGGACGGATATCCTGCGCCGTAGCCCGGGTTTTGTCCATCACGAAAATATGCTCTTCCTTTAGCAAGTCAATAGCCGGAAGTTTGTCTGGTAACGTTAAGGGCATTGTATCGTTGTTTTTATTCGTTTCATCACCGCATCTTGTTGCAAAGGTAGTAAAAAACAAAGAAAATCATACAAAAAGCCGTTGCTAATGTGATATTGGCAACGGCTTTTTGCAGAACACTTTCGTTAAGGAGGCAACAACGGATTTTCTTACCAGATAGTCACGCGTTCGTTCTTAGGAACAAAAAGTGAATCATTTTCCGTAATACCGAAAGCCTCGTACCAGGCATCTATATGAGGCAACGCTCCGTTCACACGCCAACGGCCCAAAGAATGGGGATCGCTTTTGGTACGCTTGCGGATCTCCTCATCGCGCACATTGCAGGCCCACACATTGGAATAGGCCAGGAAGAAACGTTGTTCCGGCGTAAAGCCGTCTATCACACCTAACGGGGCGTCTTTGGTAGCATTTTTAAAAGCCTGAAAGGCTACCATCAGTCCACCGTGATCGGCCAGATTTTCGCCCAGCGTCAACTCGCCGTTTCCTTTCAGATCGGGCAACACGTTGATTTGATTAAAGAACCGAACCATCACATCGGCGCGTTCCTTAAATCTGTCGGCATCACCGGGCGCCCACCAGTCGGTCAGGTTACCGTTCTTGTCAAACTGACGTCCTTTGTCGTCGAATCCGTGCGTCATCTCATGTCCGATAACCACACCGATAGCACCGTAGTTGAAAGCATCGTCGCTGTTCATATCGAAAAACGGCGGTTGCAGGATACCGGCAGGGAAACAGATTTCATTCGTAGTGGGATTGTAATAGGCATTCACCGTCTGCGGCGTCATGTACCATTCGTCTTTGTCCACCGGTTTGTTCAGCTTCTCACGGATCATGTCTTCCAGCATAAACGCACTGCAGTTCTCCATATTCTCCCAATAGTTCGGAGTAATCTTCAACGCGGTGTAATCTTTCCATTTGTCGGGATAGCCCACCTTTATGTAAAAGGCATCCAGTTTGTCCAGCGCCACCTTCTTCGTTTCCTCACTCATCCACTCCTGTGCCTGAATACGTTCGCCCAATGCCACTTGCAGGTTCTTGACCAAATTCGTCATACGTTCCTTGGCGGCTGCGGGAAAATACTTCTCCACATACAGACGGCCTACAGCCTCACCCAAAACGGTTTCAACCGCAGAAACGGCACGCTTCCAGCGCGGACGGTCTTGCTCCTTGCCCGACATCACCTTGCCGTAGAAAGCAAACCGACGGTCACGCATCGTATCGTCCAGACAAGAGGCCGCCTCATCCACCAGCTTCCAGGCTACGTAGGCCTTCAACGCATCGAGCGATTCTTCTTTCCATATCCGTTCCACCTCGTGTATAAATTCGGGTTGACCGACACTGACTTCCTTCAGTCCGTCCACCCCCGCCGCAGCAAAGAACGTAGTCCAGTCTACCCCCGGATAATCGGCTTTCAACGCCGCATAGTCCATCTTATGATAATTGGCTTCGGGGTCACGGCGCTCGATAGCACTGGGCGCCTTACGCGCCAGACGCGTTTCGATACGCATTATATCTTCCATCATCCCGGCAGCCCGGTTGTCGGTCTTAAAACCGCAATATGCCAGCATATCAGCCACGTATTGCTTGTATGCCTCACGGATACGCACCGTCGCCGAATCCTGATCCAGATAATAATCGCGCTCTCCCAATGTGAGGCCGCTCTGATAGATCTGCAACAGGTTCATGCTGCTGTTCTTTATGTCGGCATCGATATAAAAACCGAACATCCCCGGCACACCTACTTTATATAAAGCAGCCGCACAGGCAAAAAGTTCCGGTTTGTCGGCCGTGCTGAAAATACTGTCCAATCGCGCTTGAATAGGACGGTAGCCCTGCTCGTTCTGGCGGACGCTGTCCATCACACAATTATACATATCCCCGATTTTCTGTTCCAGGCTGCCCTCGGCATGCTGTTCAGCCGCCAATCCTCCGATAAGTTCTTTCAAACGATCGTTATTGTTCTCATACAATTCTTCGAAGGTTCCGTAGCGGGAATATTCCGCCGTTAAGGGATTGGCTTTCATCCATCCGCCGCAAGCGTATTCGTAGAAATCATTACCAGGCTTTACCGCCGTGTTCAGATTTTTCAGATCAATTCCCGAAGTCATCGTTTTCTCTTCGTTTTTGGTTGTACACGCCGATGCCAGACACAAGGCAACCAGCGGCCATACTTTTTTTACATTCATACGTATTATTCTATCTGTTTATGAAATCTCATTTTGCCGGGTCGCTTCCAGTTCTTCCGACCGGGCTTCCCACTCTTCCACCGCTTCGTCCAGTTGCTTTTTCAGCATGCCGTGCCGCTCGTACAAACCGGTATCGGAAGCCCCGTCCGGTGTGCTCAGTCGTTCTTCCAATATCCGCACGGCAGCCTCCAGCTCGTCTATCCGGCTCTCGCAGGCCTCCACCGCCTTTTCCAGTTTTTTCAAACGCCGGTTGCGTTCTTTCTGCTGTTCGTAAGTAAGCCGGTTTTGACTGACGGGACGTTCCGCCTCAGCCGCACGAGGCGCAGACGCCATTCCCGTTCTGCCGGTTTGCAGTTCATCCAACGATTCAATCTGCTTATGCCGCAAAAAGTCGTAGATACCTCCCAAATGTTCCTTTACCCGACCGCCACCGAACTCATATACTTTGGAGACCAGTCCGTCCAGGAACTCACGATCGTGGCTCACCACCACAACTGTGCCGTCGAACTCACGGATCGCTTCTTTGAGCACGTCCTTGGAACGCATATCCAGGTGATTGGTAGGCTCGTCCAGAATAAGGAAATTCACCGGTTCAAGCAAAAGTTTGATCATTGCCAGGCGGCTGCGTTCTCCGCCCGACAGCACTTTCACTTTCTTCTCCGAAGCCTCCCCCCCGAACATGAAAGCACCCAGAATGTCCCGTATCTTCAAACGGACATCCCCCCGGGCCACCCTGTCGATGGTGTCGAACACCGTCAGTTCACCGTCCAGCAACTGTGCCTGATTCTGTGCGAAATAACCGATCTGCACATTGTGCCCCACTTTCAAAGTTCCCTCATAAGGAATTTCATTCATGATGCACTTTACCAACGTAGATTTTCCTTCACCGTTCTTACCCACAAAGGCCACTTTTTCACCCCGTTTTATCGTAAGGTCCACTTGCCGGAACACCACATGATGGCCGTATGCCTTACCCACGTTCTCGCAGATCAGCGGATAATCGCCGCTCCGCAAGGCGGGTGGGAATTTCAGGTGTAACGATGAGTTATCCACCTCATCCACCTCAATAGGCACTATTTTCTCCAACTGCTTCAGCCGGCTCTGCACCTGAACGGCCTTGGTGGCCTTGTAACGAAAGCGCTCCACAAAGTCTTTTATATCGGCGATCTCCTTCTGCTGGTTTTCATACGCCCGAAGCTGTTGCTCGCGCCGCTCGGCCCGCAACTTCACGTATTCGTCGTACTTCACCTTATAGTCATATACCCGACCGCAGGAGATCTCCAGCGTGCGGTTCGTCACATTGTTTATGAAAGCACGGTCGTGGCTCACCAGAATCACGGCATTGGCCCGTGTGGCCAGAAAAGTCTCCAGCCATTGGATACTTTCTATATCCAGATGGTTGGTGGGTTCGTCCAGCAACAGCACATCGGGTTTGCGCAAAAGAAGCTTGGCCAGCTCGATACGCATGCGCCATCCGCCGCTGAACTCGCTGGTGGGACGATCGAAATCCGCACGCGTAAAGCCCAGTCCTGTCAGTGTACGCTCCATCTCGGCCCGATAATTCAGTCCTCCCAACAGTTGAAAACGCTCGTTTTCGTACGTAAACCTCTCCACAAGCGCCATATAGGCCTCACTTTCATAATCCGTGCGTTCGGCCAACTCGGCATTCAGCACATCCAGCCGCTGCTGCATCTCGCTGATGTGTTCAAAGGCCTGCTCTGCCTCTTCCATCACCGTACGCCCGTCACTCAACACCATCACCTGAGGCAAATAGCCGATAGTGGTGTCGCGGGGCACAGCCACCGTTCCGCCCGAGGGCTGCTGCAAACCGGCTATGATTTTCAGCATCGTGGACTTACCCGCTCCGTTCTTTCCAACCAGAGCGATGCGGTCTTTGTCGTTGACCACATACGAAACATCACTAAATAAAGGCCGGGCACCAAACTCAACCTGCAAATTCTCTACTGAAATCAATGTATTATGCTTTTGGATACAAAAGTAGAACAAAAAAACGAAACCAGACAACCCGCAACGCACAAATACATGCAAACTGTCCTCGTTACGTCAAAGAGCCTTTCACGCACAGGCGGAAAGGCTCTTCATTACTTATATATACCGGCTATCAGAACAGCTTGGCGGGATATACACCCTCGTCTATCAAAGACTGGATCTTGGCCACCACGGCATCACGGTCGGCGGCATACGTCACGCCGAACCACTTGCTGGTAGTGTCGAGCACCTTTACCGTAGCCGTACCGTCGTTGATCAGTTTGTCCACCATCAGCGGAATAAAGAATTCGGCTTTCAGATTCTCCATATTCTTCGGATCGCTCAAGAATGCCTTAAAGAATTCCTGGCTGTACTCGAAGTAATCGGGAGTAAAGCCCCACATATTCATGGAAACAGGCACCGTTTCGCCGCCTACGGGCACCCACGCACCTTGTTCGTCCTTGTAGCAGATCTCACCGTCCACACGCATAATCTCCGTACGTTCCACCACATCGGTCAGATTGCCGTCCGCATCTTTCCCACACACGCCGCGAGCCACCGATCCGTTTTCCGACAGCGTGTTACCGATGCGGAATCCTACCATGGCGTAATCGTTTTTCGAGCCTTCCGGCAGTTCACTCAAGAACTTGCCGATAGCCATGAATGCGTCGCGGTTATAAAAGTCGTCGCAGTTGATCACACAGAACGGTTCCTTGATAGCGTCCTTGCCCATCAGCACGGCGTGATTGGTTCCCCAGGGTTTCACACGGCCTTCGGGGCATTTGAAACCTTCGGGCAGGTCGTCCAATGCCTGAAACACCAGCTCACAAGGAATATGCCCTTCGTACTTGCTGATGATCTTGTCGCGGAAATCCTGCTCGAAATCCTTGCGGATGACAAACACCAGTTTTCCGAAACCGGCCTGAATGGCATCGTAGATGGAATAATCCATGATGGTTTCACCGTTCGGGCCCAGTCCGTCGAGCTGTTTCAAACCGCCGTAACGGCTACCCATACCTGCTGCTAAAAGAAATAATGTCGGTTTCATTGTTAATCTTTTTAAGTTTGAAGTTTATGTAAGTGTTGCAAAACTACAAAATAATCTTATAACTAAGAACAAAGAAGGCGCTTTTTTTTAACAAAACATGCAAGCCCGGACAGACAAATGCCTGCCGGCCTGCCGCTTTACTTTCCCTCGTCAAGCAAGGAACTCCAAACCGCGACTTGACGGGTAAAAAACAAGACATGATCTTATCCGATCAAATCGCGGTTTGCATACATCACGACATAATGTCAAGTTTACGCGCACGGCATGCTCGTTTTCAATCCGGGAACAACCGTATTTACCGGCCGAAGCCTATCCGTTAAAAAGGATAGCCCACTGCAAAATGATAACCCAGACTGTCGAAGAACTTAGGCATGTTGTAATATCCTTTCTTGCCGGTGTCGTAAGGAGCATGAAGCCCCACACCGACATCAAACCGGAGTACCAGGAACTGCAGGTCGTAACGCAGACCGAAACCGGTGCCCAGCGCCAGATCGCGCCCCAGCCGTCGCCATTGGAACGTACCGCCGGGACGGGACGGATCCGACTTCATCAACCAGACATTGCCGGCATCGAGGAACACGGCACCGTACAGACTGGAAATAACGGGAAAACGATACTCCACATTGGCTTCGAACTTAATATCGCCCATTTGGTCGATATATGAATAATTGGAGCGACCGGGATGATAGGCTCCCGGCCCTACCCCGCGTACCGAAAAGGCACGGATGCTGTTGGCGCCTCCCACACTGAACAGGTCATTATAGGGAGCCGTGGTCGAATTGCCGTAGCTGTAGATCACACCGGCCAGCACGCGGGTTGCCAGATAGCTGCGTGCCGAGAGTTTAAAGGCATCGCGAAACTCAGCCGTAAATTTCAGGAATTGCGCAAAAGGCACATTGAACAGTTTCTTGTCCTTCTGACCGAACGGCTTTCCGAACGCCGCAAACAAACCCGAAGTGACATTACCGCTCTCCTTTACCTCGAAGATGAACGAACGCGGGTTTCGGGCCGTAGGCAGACTGGAATAGGTAAAGGTATAGCTCATCGAAGGCACGAACTGGTCGCGCATACTCACATACAAGGCCTTATGGGTGTTCATGATGGAATCGAACGCTGCCGTGGTATGAAGCAGTTCGTCATAATCCAGACGGAAAGGAACAAACTCGTGTTTGATCGTTCGCCTGCGCTGATACGTATATCCTACCCGCGCTCCAAGCGAAACCATGCCGAAATAACCGGAACGGTTCAACCAACTGGCTTCCAGCGAAAAGGCGGTAGAAGCCTGCGCACGACGCGACAAGCGGCGTCCCAGCCACGGAAGGAGCAGACGAGGATATTCCAACGAAAGGGAGGTTCCGTATTCATAGGAATTGACCACGGAACTCTTGCCCTGCACGTTCGATCCGGTCTGCCATTCGTAGGAGCCGTGTACCTCGAATTTCAGTTTCTCCGCCCCTCGGAAAGCGTTGCGCTTGGTCATACCGAACGACATACCGGGACCAATCTGTCCGTTGCTCTTTGAAGTGACTTTGGTCTCAAATTCCCCATCGTACGGTTTGTCCAGTACTACGGTAATATCCACATCGAGCGTATCACAGGTCTCGGTGGTGTCGCGCGGCACATATTGCACGTTCACCTGACTGAAAATACCCATACTGCTCAGGTTTTCTCCTATCCGGCTGTGTTCGTCCTGGCAGTACATTTCCCCCTTGCGGTAGTTTATGTATTTGCGCATGGCTCCGAAACGCAAAGGCGGTTTGCGGTTGCGGCTTGCAAACAGGAACTTAAAGTCGCGGTATTGCATGGAATCGGCCACCTCAAAATTGTCGTAACGCAACAGCGACACGCGCGTACGCCCCAGATAGAAACGATGTTTGGCCCATTCCGGCATGTCCGGGTCGGGCAACACTTGCAGCTGTACAAACTGAGGACGCTGGATGGTGTCGGCACGAAACTGTATATAGGACGGTTTATGGAAATAGTAACCGTTGTTACGAAACAAAGCGTTCAACCGGGTGCGCTCGGCGTCCAGATCCACCACACTGAACGGCACTCCCCTCCATAACTTGCTCCGCCAGCGTGTGGCCCGCACCAGACTGTCGGCCCCGGCGGGGAAAGGCAGATAGGCTACCGAATCCAGGCGGAACAGGCCCCGGGGCGTCACATCGTAACTGACTTTGGCTTTCCGGGGATTTTTCTGGGGCAGGATCTCATAATCTACCGTTCCTCGGAAAAATCCGTAGTTCTTCAACGTATTCTCAGCCACCCGCACCCGCAATTCGGGATTTACGGTACTCATAAACACCGGTGTGGCGGCAAACGTATTGAACATCCATTTGCCAAATCTTTTTTTTGAGTTGACAAACCGATTGTAAATCCACAATCCCACCGGGAAAGGCGACCGCATGGAAGTGCTTCCGAACAAGGCATTGTTCGGTTTATAGGCCAGTGCCGCTTTCACCTCCGCCTTTACAGCCGCATAGGCTTCGTCCTCGATACGTTCCACCAAAGCGATGGAATCGCGCACCGCCTTCGACAAGGCTTTTTCCTGTTGCTTCCGGGCCGCCTCCTGCAAGCCGGCGCCGTCTTTTCCGACAAGCAGGTTGTCCACCGTCTTATAGGCCTCCGCCAGCGAAAGAATCACTCCTTCCTCTTCGCTCTTTTTCTTCTTCCTTTTTTTCGGATCTCCATCGAAATTTATTTTCTTGGTTCCGATATAAAGAACTTCTTCCTCCGGCAGATTTTTTGTTGTGGAACACGCGCCGCATACCAGGCCCAGTATCACACCCGCCGTTATCAACTTGCGTTTTTTCATCCTTCTTGTTTACTTGTTTGTTTCCTCTTTCTGCATACCCGGTCCATTCCCTCTCTTACGGAACAAAAACAGTTCACCCAGCCGGGCGGTTTTGCGCCGCAGCACCAGACCGGCTCCCATTTCCGTTATGTTGCCTTCCAGCAACGATTCATAATTTCGGTCGTAAAAGACTTTCACATAGCGTGTGGCGCTCTCATCCAGCCGATATTCCAACGAAACATTGTCGATAAGTGTCTGACCGATATTCTCCGCCTCATTGCCGGTAGAGACCTTACCGCCGATAATCACACTGATACGGTTGCCCCAGAATCGTTTGGCAAACCGAAACGAATAATCGGTATGGGTATCACCGTCGGCCGAGGTGGCGTTTTCCACTCCCAGGCTCACGTCGATGGTTTTCAAAGCATTCCCGGCGATATTCTTGATTTCGCTTTGCAACAACGCATTCAGTGCATTTTGCGTATTGAAACCGCCTCCCGACGAATTACCTTCCACCAGATACATGCCTGTGGCCAGCATGGTCACGGCCAACCGCCCGCGCTGTTCGGCGGACATGGCCGCCAGATCGTTCTGTATGGTCATATCCTCGGGAGCGTCAAGGGTAAACTGCAATCCCATGTTCTCCAGATTCTGCGTAATGGACAGCCCTACATCAAAAGCTACGGTGCGGGGCGAACTGTCTTCCGTCACTGTGGCCCGCACATGCTCCGTAGCGGAGATATTCAACGTAGGGTTGGCGACATCTCCCGTAAACTCCACATAGCTTCCACTCTTCAGGGTAAACGTTTTAAGTGGGATGACGAACCAGGAATATTTCATCTCGCCGCTCAGCACTGTGTAGCGCCCGTTCAGCTTCAGATCGCCTACAGGCGTGTACACCAAGGTCAGGTCTCCGCCTCCTTCAATGTCCACATAGTTGGAACGATCTTCACTCAACATGCAATGCACCTGAGCCGCCTGGTCAATGCTTACCTGCATCACCATGTCGAGGTTCATAGGCCGCGCCTTGTCCTTCTCTCCGTCCGTATTCGTCGAATCGGAGAAATCGACAAAGGTCACCAGCCCGGACAAACGGTCTTCTACCGTCAAAGGAGAATCCTTCAGCACATACGTCACGTCGGTATTTCCCAGCACTTTCAATTGTCCGCGTAAAAGCAAGTTATCCAAGGTTCCGCTAAGCCGCGTATTAAAATCGACATATACCTTACCGTAAGCCAAAGCCTTTTGGGTGCGCTGTGCATTGATCAGCTCAAAGTTCTTTGATGCAATCCGAGTGTTCAGCCGTATGTTATCGAAACGGCTGAAGTCTACGTTTCCGTTTATCACGAGCGGATTGTCATTCAGTGAATACACCTTCAAATCTTTCATCTGCAAATCGCTCTGACGTATCCTTACGGAGTCATCGGCAATGCGGAGCTTCAAGCTGTATGCCGGCGAGTTGATACGAACGGAATCCAGCGCCACCACGCCATCCACAATCGGGTTGGACGACGGACCGTTTATACGGACAGACCCGTTTGTGTAGCCGGCCAAGGCCACCAGTCCGTCGGGTACGAACCCGTTGGCAAGTGCCAGAGGCAAACGGATAATGTCCACCTGTGCATCGATTTGCCCTCCGTGTCCGTCATCCGCATAAGTGCCCGACAAGGCCAGCATATCTTCCCCTTCTCTCGTCACTCTTCCGTCGACAAAATGGGTTCCGTCGGCATTCGGCAGATACACGGCGTTCATGCCGATCTGCCCTAGCCTGGCTTCTTCATAAACCAGATCACGGGCATTCATATCGGCCACCACCGACAAGTGTTCGGTGGTTTGTACCAAATGGACATCCCCCTGCAAGAATCCCGTTATACGCGGTGCATACGGAATCACGGAAGTCAGTTCACCCAGATTCAACCGATTCACGGAAACGGATACATCCTGAAGTGCATCTTCGTTCGGTGTGGAATAGATTTTCACCCCGGTGCCATCATCGGCCAGCAAATCAATATCGGCCTCCACCCGGGTATTATTACCTAAAAAGAAATAATTGTCTTCATTCAAACGGAAATGACGATAGGCGATAATGGGATTCAACGGTGAGAAACGGATGCGCACACCGTCGGCTTCCAAGTCGGCCCTGGCGCCGATATCCACTCCCTTGCGCCACTGTTCGTCCCAGTACACAAGGTTACATCCCGCACCGGTATCATGAAGATAAGCAGTCAGGCGGGCATCGAAAACGAATTGTTTGTTTTTCGGTCCGTTACGCACCCGTCCGTCCATCTTTACGCCGGTGGTGTCCTGATACACATGCCATTGAATAGTATCCAGCAACATGGCACCGGTGTTCAGACGAAACACGTGTCCGCCGCCATTCAGACCAACCTCGGGATCGGCCTTCAGATCCAGATTCAACTGATTGTACTGGTAACCTAACGATGCCAGATAATTACATACGGGGTTATCCTGCCCGGAGCGCACCTTCACATTCACTTTGGGAAGAAAAGCTTTCAGACCGTTCTGGTCGATACGCTTGTTCTGAGCCTGCGCCGACAGTTCGGCGGCAAACTTATCCGCCTGCTTCAAGAGCTTCTCGTATCCTCCTTGCCCGCTTACATTCAACAGGAAATCGCCCGCCGTCAGATAAGCATAAACGGTATCGGGCCGTAAAAGGACGTTCACATCCAGATCGCGGGGCCGAAATACCGTATCCGCCGTCAGGAACGTGAGATCGGACACATTACCTTGCAACGAATGCGTATTTTTCAGGTTAGTGCTCCCGTCCATATGCAGACACATAGACGTTCGCAACGGACGAGGCGTAAGGCGCATGGCATAAAGATCGGCATAATGCAAGTCTACACCGAACGTCAGTCCCATACTCTTCCGGCGCAAAAGCGCATCCGCCTGTGCCGTCATCTGCAACAATCCGTTGGCACTGTCAAAATCAATATGCCCTTTCCCTCCGCGTAACGCGCCTTTCAGATTTACATTATTAAAATCCAGCGAGCCGTATTCCAATTGCGCAACATGCACTTGAGCGGCCAACCGCGTGGCCGTTGAAAAAACGTCTGTTCCCACTCCCCGGGCCGAAGCGGTTGCGGTAAACTTATAAAGCGAATCCTTCGGAAGAAAATGATGAAGCTGTAGATTTTTTATTTTCACTTCGGCGTCATATGCCGTTTGCCGGGTATCGTAACTGCCGTTAAACGAAACCTTTCCGCTCCGTTCCTTCAAATCCATCCGGGCGGTATAACGCGAACCGTCGGCTTGGAGGCGTCCATCAAGTTGCATCGGCGGCAGAGCTACATCTCTCATGGCAGCAGGACCGGCCAAAGCTTTCACCATATCCAGATTCTTCGTGCGGGCTGCCAACCTCACATCGGCCTGCCTGCGATCCGCATCGGCCAATGCAGTCAGCGTACCGTCGGCTTCCAACTCAAAAACATCCTCCAGGCGGACATCCAGCCGATTCAGCATCACCCGGTTCATATTGCCGTCGGCCGACAAACGCAGTCTGACGGGACGGTTGGGATAGGCTCTCACAAAAGCCTGCGGCAGTCCTCCTGCAAAAAGCAACAAATCCTGTTTCCCCAAATCGGCCGATAGGCGCACGGCAAGAGTACCGTCCGCCTGCGGAGTTAAAGCATGCCAGTCCATTTCTGCTTGTGCCCGCAACTGCGAATCCGGCGTCCGCAGTTCCAAATCGGGCAGGAAGAGGGAGGCGGAATCCAAACGTATATGCCCCGTTAAATCGGATAGTACCAACCCGCTTTTTTCTTTCATCGTCGCATGACGGAACACAGCCGCCAAGGCTGTATTCTCTCCGCGAAACTCCACAGAATCTATGCGTATATCAATGTTGCTTATTCCCAAATGATTTACATCCAACCCCGTCGTTACAGGCTGGTAGGGAAGGTCATAACGCAACGAATCGGACTTCAAATCAAAACGTTCCGCCCGATATAACTGCTCTCCCAGATCCAGGAACCCATGCGCCAACGCCACATCGGTCAAAGCCGCATTGATCACCATCGAATCACCCGGCATACGCAATCGCAACCTGGAATCGGCTATTTCGGCCCGTTTAACCTCCAATATCCAGTTGACCGGCGAAGAAGCGGTGTCTTTCTGCGCCGTATCGGCACCTAAAGCGATCTCCAGTTGGCAGGTCTCCAACCGAATACGATTCAGCATAGCCCGTTGATGAGCCAGATTTATATCGTCCGTATCCAATGTAAAGCGCTCCAGACCACCTTTGAACCCCAACCCGGAAATCAAGTCTTTTGTATCTACATAAGCACGGTTCAACTCCAACGTTTCCACTTTGACGCTGCCTCTGAACAACGTAGCCAGATACACATCCACCGTCAAATCCTCCACACGCAACAACGTATCGCCCTGCGCATCCGCCACACTCACTCCCTGCAAACTCAAATCCAGCGGAAACGACAAACGTAACCGGTCTACCCGAACATCCATCCCCGTTTCCCGGGAGGCGTAATCTGCCACCCGCTTCACCATGAAATCCTGAACAGGAGGAATATACAATATAACCGCAAGCAATAAAAAAAGGAATACAGGTACCAGTAGAACCGCACCGATCCACTTCAAAACTCTCTTCATCTTCGCTCTTTACATAAACATACAACGGCAAAGATAGTGGCTTTTTCACCAAATGAAGATGATCAAAGTATAAAAAAACTTTTATGTACAAAGGATTTTGCTAATTTTGCAAAAAGAAACCCAAACGAACTGAACAACCCTATGAAAACATGCCGTACATTCGCCGTTCTGTTCTGCCTTACAGCACTATGCGGATGTCAGAAAACCACAAAATCCATGAAAGAAAAAGAAACAGAAGTGCTCATCGAAACATCAATGGGCGACCTCAAGGTAAAACTGTATAACGACACTCCCAACCACCGGGATAACTTCATCAAACTGGCCCGTTCGGGAGCATACGACAATATGCTCTTCCACCGCATCGTACGCGAGTTTATGATTCAGACAGGGGACCCGTCGTTAAAACCCGAAGGTGCCCGCCCTACTGTAGACACCACCGCTTATCATTACACGCTACCGGCCGAGATTGTCTATCCTCGTCATTTTCATAAGAAAGGGGCATTGGCCGCCGCCCGACAACCCGACAGTATCAATCCGGGAAGAGCCTCCAGCGGCACACAGTTTTATATCGTCACCGGAAAGGTCTTCAGTCCCGGTGCCCTGATGGAATTGCAAATGGCGATTTACGAAAATAAAGTGAGCAACCTATACGAAGAGCTGAGCCATAAACACATGAAAGAAATGTACCTGATGCGCAAACGGGGCGAGAAGGAACAATTACAAGCCCTGAAAGATTCCATACTTCAGGAAGCCGAACAATACATGAGCCAAAACCCGCCCCAACCGTTCAATGAAGTGCAGAAGAAAACTTATGCCACAGAGGGAGGAGCGCCTCATCTCGACGGGGAATATACGGTATTCGGCGAAGTAACGGAAGGAATGGCCGTGGCCGAAGCCATCGAGAAAATAAAGACCAACGGCAAAGAACGCCCGCTGAAAGAAGTATTTGTAAAGAAAGTAACGGTATTGGACTAAGACGGCAAAACGGCCGGAAGATATACGCATCACGTGCCGATATACATAAAAAGAAAGAGAGGAACCGTATGTATCAGTTCCTCTCTTTCTTTATAAAAATATGTCGTCGGAAGAAACGGCTTACATCATGCCGCCCATACCGCCCATGCCCGGAGCACCGCCCATCGGCAGTTCGGGTTTATCTTCTTTCTTGTCGCAGATGACACACTCCGTCGTAAGGAACATACCGGCGATAGAAGCCGCGTTCTCAAGCGCTACACGTGTAACCTTAGCGGGATCGATAATACCGCTCTGCTTCATGTTCTCGTACTTGTCTTCGCGAGCGTTATAGCCGAAATCTCCTTCGCCCTGGCGCACCTTCTCAACAACTACCGAACCTTCCAGACCGGCATTCTCCACAATCTGACGCAACGGTTCCTCGATGGCACGTTTCACGATATTCACACCCGTTGTTTCATCGGCGTTGGCCCCTTTCAACCCCTCAAGCGCAGCGATAGCACGGATATATGCTACACCACCACCCGGGATAATGCCCTCCTCGATAGCTGCGCGGGTAGCACACAACGCATCGTCTACGCGGTCCTTTTTCTCTTTCATCTCCACTTCGCTCGGAGCACCGACATAGAGAACAGCCACACCGCCGCTCAACTTAGCCAGACGTTCCTGCAACTTCTCTTTATCGTAGTCACTGGTAGTAGCCTTGATTTCGTTCTTGATCTGGTTGATCCGATCCTGAATCAATTCTTTCTGGCCATGACCGTTTACAATCGTTGTGTTGTCCTTTGACACGGTCACTTTATCGCAAGTACCCAACATTTCGATGGTTGCCTGTTCCAGTTTCAAGCCTTTTTCCTCGCTGATAACTACTCCACCCGTCAACACGGCGATGTCTTCCAGCATGGCCTTACGCCGGTCGCCGAAACCAGGGGCCTTCACAGCACAAATCTTCAACTGACTGCGCAGGCGGTTTACAACGAGCGTGGTAAGTGCTTCGCTATCTACATCCTCGGCAACAACCAACAAGGGGCGTCCGCTCTGTACGGCAGGTTCCAGAATCGGGAGGAAGTCTTTCAAATTAGAGATCTTCTTGTCGTAAATCAAAATGTACGGGTTCTCCATCACACATTCCATCTTCTCCGTCTCCGTCACGAAATAGGCAGACAGATAACCACGGTCGAACTGCATTCCTTCCACCACGCCGATAGTCGTGTCACGGCCTTTCGCCTCTTCGATGGTAATAACACCGTCCTTGCTGACTTTCTTCATAGCCTCAGCCAGCAACTTACCGATTTCAGGATCATTGTTGGCGCTGACCGTAGCCACTTGTTCTATCTTATTGTAATCGTCGCCAACCTGTTCAGCCTGTTCCTTGATGCTGGCCACAACTTGTGCTACCGCCTTATCGATGCCTCGCTTCAAGTCCATCGGATTGGCACCTGCCGCTACATTCTTCAAGCCTACGCTTACAATACTTTGTGCCAATACGGTAGCCGTTGTAGTACCGTCACCGGCATCATCACCGGTCTTGCTGGCCACGCTTTTCACCAACTGTGCGCCCGCATTCTGAAACGGATCGGCCAACTCTATTTCCTTGGCTACGGTAACACCGTCTTTTGTAATATGAGGAGCACCGAATTTCTTTTCGATGATCACGTTGCGGCCTTTCGGACCCAAAGTTACCTTTACAGCGTTAGCCAACTGATCCACGCCCTGCTTCATCTGCTCACGGGCCTCTATATTGAATTTAATCTCTTTTGCCATTTTTATTTTCTTTTACAATGATTGATTAAGATGATCTGCTTCAAAGTTCCTCTTTATCCCAGAATTGCCACTACGTCGCTCTGACGCATAATCAAATATTTGTTACCCTCGTGTTCCAGTTCCGTACCGGCATATTTACCGTACAGCACCTTATCGCCTACACTGAGGACCATCTCTTCGTCTTTCGTACCCGTACCCACGGCAACAATGGTTCCCTGCAACGGTTTTTCCTTGGCGGTATCGGGAATGATGATGCCACCGATTGTCTTGGTCTCTGCCGGAGCGGGTTCAATCAGAACGCGGTCCGCTAATGGTTTAATGTTCATAATTCTTTCTTTATTTTATATTGTTTATTAGCTTTTCTCTTCACGAGGATATTTTCTATCTCTTTTCTTACGAATACCGTGCCAAAATCCGATTCTGACAGAAAGAAAAAGAGCGGAGTGACACATTGTCACCCCGCCGCTGTCGGTTCTTCTCCCCGACTGTCATTCGTTCAGTTTCCATTCCAACACGCCGCCGGACTTTCCGGGTTGCAATTGCACTTCCATTTTTAAAGCCGTGGTCGTGACGGTCCGGAACGTCACCCGATTGTAAACATCCGTCTGCGTACCGTACGGCGAAGCGTCCTCCACCTCCCGCCAGATTTCTCCGTCCTGATAATAGAGTTTCCAGGACACCGGCACACGAAAGTCACCGTCGTAATGATCCAGATCCAGCCAATACACCGACACGGAATGAAGACGCTCCGGCTGCTCGAACGTGTAGGCCAGTGTTTCCGTCGTACCTTGCTTCAGCCACCAGTAGTGGTAAGGCTTCGAGGTGTCGTGCGAACTTTTCGGTTCCCAACGGTCATTCACGCCACCGGCCCACTCTTCGGTAGAGGCCGATACGGGCGCATCTTTTTGAAGAGGTGCCCGCAACACAACGGAACGGGCCCGAGAGGCTAGTGACGGAGCCGGCACCGGACGGGCATAAGCTGCCGAAGTTGCCACCCACACCTGCATCTGACCGGGTCCCCGATTGTTCCATATATAATAAGGTATAGCAACACCTTCTACCGCCTGTTTCCCTTTATCGGCGGCGTCCTCGTCGGCCACACGCTGCAACAGCATTCGCAACCGGGTGATTCCTCCCAGTATGTCCGCGCGGTATTCGGTACGGAACGGGCTGTCCGGGCACAGGTATTTATTGAATACCTCGCCGTCGGTCTGATCGGTTCCTTCCAGACAATACACCAGCGGGCCGCGTTGCAACGCCACCTTTCCCCTATCGTCCTCCACTTCCCGACGAGCCGTGACACGACGCACTTCCAACGGGAAATCCAGACGAATCCGGTCGCCGTTTTTCCATTTTCCTTCCACCACGGCATAGCCGTTCTCCGTACGATAACGACGTTTGCGGCCATTCACATACACGGCAAACGCCGATGCGGGCGAATCGAAACGATACAAATCCGTCCCCGGAACCACCTCATCCGTGAGCCAGGAAGGTATGCGCAGATAAAAACGACAACGCTGCGGCCGGACCGTTTCCACCATCAGTTCCGCGCCTCCCGTCCAAGGCATCCCACTTTGCTGACGCAAGACGAATGACAGTCCGCCGCTCCGTATGTCGGCCTTGCCGGATACATACAGATTCACATAGACATCCTGTTCGGACGTGGCGTACACATACCCCGGCACAGAAGCCAGAAAGCGCGTAATATTGCCCGGGCAGCAGGCGCATCCGAACCAACGCTGCCGTTCGTGTTGTCCCATCGACTCCAACGGATTGTCGTAGAAAAACTTGTCTCCGCTCAACGACACACCGGCGATGACACCGTTGTACAACGCTCTTTCCAACACATCGGCAAAACGCACATCGCCCGTAGACAAAAACATGCGGTGGTTCCAGTACACATTGGCTATGGCGGCACACGTCTCGCAATAGGCCGTATGATTGTGCAGTTCATACGACGGACCGAACCCTTCTCCCTGCGCACGCGAGCCGATGCCGCCGGTGATATAAAGTTTGGTGTCCGCCATGTTCTGCCAGATGCGGCACAACGCCTTGAAATAAGCGCTGTCCCCCGTAAGCGAAGCCACGTCGGCCACACCGGAATACAGGTATCCGGCCCGCACGGCATGCCCCATAATCTCTTCTTGCTCCAGAATGGGTTTATGATCCTGACTGTATGCGCTTAAACGATGGCCGTCGGTCCCCCGACCGGTTTCTTCCACAAAATAACGGGCTGTGGCCAGATACTCCTTCTTACCTGTCACCTCGTATAGCTTGCACAACGCCATCTCTACAATAGGGTGCCCGCCGGGACGATGTATCTGTCCTTCGGCCGGACCGAATGTGCGGCACACCAGATCGGCATTCCGAAGAGCAACATTCAGTAGCGTACGCTTGCCCGTGGCACGGTAATGGGCTACAGCCGCTTCGTACAGATGACCGCAGTTATACAATTCGTGACTGTTGATTTTCTCCCAACGTGCGTGTCCCCACCATCCCGAAAGACGTTCGCAACGGTTGGTGACACACGTACACAGGTAACCGTCGGGCTCCTGAGCGGCAGCGATCAGGGTGATCACACTGTCCAGATAGGCGTCCAACCGGGCATCGGGCTGTACGGCCAGTGCATACGAAGCCCCCTCTATGATTTTATAGGGATCCGTATCATCGAACGAGAAGTCACCCCGGTGCTCGCCTTCTATCAGCCCGCCGGCCAGCGCGAAGTTATCGAAACGGCCGTTAATCTCGCATTCCCGGAATGCGGAGGGGATGGACACCGTACGGTTCACCGTCATACGGGGCAACCAGAAAGAATCGGTAAAATGCACATCCGTGAAAGGCACCGGTACCAGCCTTTCCGTACGCATGGAAAAGGATTGCGCATGGGCACTCCCCGCCCCCGTCCGCCCGAACGGGAAAAGCAGTACGGCACCGTACAGCCAGACTGCCGTCTTAAGTATGTTCAGTCGCATAGTTACTTAATCGTTACATGAAAAACAAAGGTCACCAGATAATAACGCCCGTTCGGGGCTTTGTAGCGCAGTCCCTGCCGCACGGTGTACCGATTCCCGGGCCGGCAACGACCGGGATATTGCCCGATATGGAAAGCCCAACCGTCCGGTTGGTATTCCGAATATATGCAGGCGGCCCCGTCGCTGTGTGTAGTGATGCTACCAGCGGCATTGAACCAATGACCGTAACCGTTGGCTGTCGAAGTCGTCGTGACCGATCCGCCCGGATACACACCGACAAATGCCAGTTCTCCGCCGAGTTTGCTCCGCAACTCCCCAGCGCTCAGTCCGAGAGCTTTGCACACAGGGGCTATATCGGGCAACGCCACTCGCACATAACCGTACGAAGAGGCATCGAAAGGCAGTTCCACCTCATAGGTCAGCGTGCGGTTTTCACGCCGGTAGTCCTCCGGAAAGGTGTATTCTCCATAGGGTTCCGTCCCTTCGAACCTCACCCGATACGGCCATTGTTCGTCGTTGGCGGTATCATCGTCCCAGGGATGGCGCCAATGGTTGCGGGGCGCACCGCTTACCACCAGCCACAGATGCGTACAGTCGTCGGGTATCGTCAACCGTGCCTCGCCTTCGGTTGCCCGTTGCCTCTCGCCATAGACACGCTCGCCGGAGGCTGTCAGCGCCACCAGGCCGTAGCGCCAGCCGGCATCGGCCACCCGCACCGCCCGATAGCCTGCGGCACCGGCCAGTCCCGTAAAACGAACAACGGCTTCCATACCGGGCTCGGGCACATTCAACCGCACGAGGTTATAGCCGTAGTTTTGCGGACAATGGGCGGAATCCACCTGCCATGCACCGTCGTCCGAGGCCGTAAGAGTTACCGCCTGTGCTCCGATATACGCTTTGCCGTAATCGCGCAGAGCGGGTATGTCCCAGGAGGCAAAACGGGCGGCACGGTCGTACATCTCGTCATTGAAACGTTCCTGATCGATACCCGTCAGTCGTTTATAGGCTTCGACAGGGTCTTCGGGTTTGACAGCTTCGCGCCACAACCGCCCGATAAAGTCCTCGCCGTGCAGAAAACACCAATAATCCTGATCGAAATAAAAATCGTAACGGGGCGTCTCGTGCAACGGGTTATAGTGCGTCATACGGCAATAGTTCGCGAAACGATAATCGGTGAACTGCTGCTCGGGATAGGCCTTGAAGCCCTGCCACTGCGCACACGATTCCCAATAAGCGCACCCGCCCGAGGCATCCGGTCCGAAACCGTAGCGGAAGCCGTGCTTCAATCCCTGGTCGCAACTGGTCTGGTATTGAAAACTGTGACCGATTTCATGCCCTATGGTATGCCCCACCGGCTGACAGGTGGAAGGATTCACCCACAGCGCACCGATCCTGTCGTCATAGCCCGAGCCGGTAGCCAGCCATTCGGTCTGATACTTCAGATAGATTTCCATTTTATACGTGTCGGTCTGCGACTTGCCGGATTCGACAAATCCCAGCCGATTGGCATAAAGGTCGAAAAACGTCTCCGCCTTTTTCAGCAAGTCGTCCACATCCACCCGATAAGCGGCAGGTGCCGTAGCAGGGTTATCCCCGAAACCGGCCTCCCAGAACACAATGAAATGCTCCGACTCCCGGCTGCGCTTCCAGCACCATTGGGAAGCAGGATTCTCAAAATCCATCTGCCGGAACTCCGCCGGTATATAGATCTCCCGCCCCGGATCCTCGAACGTTATCTCACGGATATTGGAATAACGCAACATCTGCCGCGTGCCATCACTCCGGCGCACCGTAAAAAGGGTTCTTGAAAATGTGCAGCTGTCTACCTCGCTCACTTTAAATTCCTCGCGGGAACGGTCGTTCTTTATCACCCAAAATTTATTCTGGCAGAGAGCTGTTGTTCCAACGAACAGGAGCCCCAGCCACAGGCCGGCTTTTTTCTTCATATCGGCATCCTTTTTATAATGTGTTTTCGCACACAAAATAACAAAAAAGTTACCAGCCGCCCAAGTATGCCCCTCTCAAAATACGAAATTTCCGCTTATGCCCGACAAAAAGAAAGACCGGGGAAAAGAACATCACTTTCAGAGACACGGCCGGCAGCGTTTCAAAAAATATCGCTATCTTTGTGCAAACTTCCATACGATGAAAAGCCGTTGTTCCTACTTATTGGTATTCGCAGTGATGCTGGTTGCCTTGGTTCTGCTGCCCAAAGAAGGCGGTTATATCTGGCAACCTGAGGTGATCAACCCGCTGGTCGCCCTGCTGTTCACACTGCTGGTCTATCTGACGGCCCGCATCGCCGGCACCAACCACACAGCCGTAGGCATTGTCGGCACCGCCGTCTTTATCCTGCTGTTCTGCCCAGGAGCGCCCGATTTCTTTTATCGCGACGAACAGGCCCTGATGGAACTCTGCTCCACCTGCATCGTTCCTTTTTTCATCTCGCAATACACCCGCATCTCCACCAAAAACTTCCGATACGGATATTTTATCATGCTTTTGATGGGCATTTTTTGCAGTTACACCCACGACGGTATCACCATTCCGCTGTGTGCCAGTTTCATGCTGATGTCTTACCTGCAACGCGACTGCTTCTTTCGCCTGGCATGCTGGCCGATGGTGACAGGCTTTGCCTTGGGCACCACACTGGCCCTGCTGCATTCGGGCTATTTCTCAACCGTGCAACTGAGCGACCTGGCCGCCCTTTCTTCGCAAACCGCCACTGCCTTTCTCATTCTGTGGGAGACGAAAGTCTTTCTCGTAGCCATGTTGCTTACGATTTATTTTTCCATCTCCCGACGCCGTCGGCGCGAACTGCTCCGCATCTTCCAGCACCATAAACTCATCTCCTATTGTGTGCTGTTCTCCTTCTGTACCTTGCCGTTCGCCCCGCTGGGACTGGACAATGCCATCTCGGGCGTATGTTTCTTCTGCATGTTCTGGGTGCTGTTTCTGTTTCAGAGCCTGATGGCCCGGCGTACCGGAGCTTCCGGCAGAACCGCCGAACCGCTCAACGCTTCAACGCACGGATAAGCGGACGGTAAACATCGGGCGTACGACGAGACTCCCGTATCTTTTGAAGTGTCTTGTTGAACGTGTCCTTATCCAACACAGACCGACGCAGGGCGGCCAATGTTTTCTCGGGATATTTCACAAAACAGACCGACAGCGCCCACGCCACTCCCATACGGGCATAATAAGCTTCCGGGCACATCCCGCAAAGCCGTTCCAGCACACGGTCGATATACTCGTCCGTCACAAAATGCGCCAACAGCATTACCACTCCGAAACGCAATTCATATTCCGCCCGTGCGTCCAGATAGGGCTGCAAAAAGGCCCAAGCTCGCTCGCGATCCTTACGTACGAACTTGAATCCGCAAGCCGGCGAATCGCAAAGCGACCAATTGGTTATTTTAGCCGCATAGACAGCCATACGCCGCAAAGCTTCTTCCAACGGCATACGGGCCATGCCTATTACAAATCCCTGTAGCATCACCTCTTCCATGCTGTCGTCCGAGGCTGTGTCCCACCAAGAGCGCCAGTCGCCATGCACGATTTCCTTGGCCAGACCGCGCAATACCGGAAGCCGCACACCCAACAGATTGCGGGCACCCGGCACCAGAGCCGCCGAGAATTCGGCATAACGGACATCACGATGTTCCGCCAAAAAGCGCTTGATTTCTTCGTTTGTCATCGGTTGCATCCGTAAACGGTTTATCCTACGCGAAAATACGACAAAAGAGTCTATTGCGCAAGCCGTCGGCCTTTTTCTGTCGCAACGGACAGAGAAAGGTGACAGTCGCCCGTTCATTTTGTGTAAAAATAGCGACAAAAAGCGCCCCGATTTTGAATACGATACGCAGCAGACAGCAGCTTCGTCGCCACCGACACACACCGTCGTGAAGGCTTTAAGACCTCCCTTTCGCACGGGGTGAGCATCCCGTTTTCCGCTGTCCGGCACAACGTTGCAAAGAGATGCTCGCCCCGTGCAGCTTTCCTGCGCACCACGAACGAGTGAAAACATACAAAAAATCCCGGTTTTCACGCAGGAGAACCGGGATAAAACGGCAGGAGTATGTATCGTAAAGCCTATAGCCTCGCTCCGCTCCGAGCCGCCCGGCACGGTGCAAAGTACGAAATATTTTTACTACAAGCGAATCTTCCTTTCATAAGAGACTTATCAGGAACGAAGCAAATATACAACTAAAATCCGAATCATGCAAATGCCCTTTACCTGTGCCGACGACCGGCACGCTCCTGCGGCCCGTCGTCCCATCCGTCTCCCGCACGGCGTCCCTCACGCGACCGTCCGCCACCGCGCGCACCGAAGATATTGAACCGGTAGGACAAGTGAAGCATACAATAACTGTGGATGCTGCTGTCGCTCGTATCCACCCGCTGTGTGGCGCTGATGCTACGATTCACATTGTCGCGCTGATTCAGGATGTCATACCAACGGAAAGCCACCGTCGCCTTTTTGCCCCGGAGAAAGCGCTGGGAGATTTGCAGGTTCCAGATGAACCGGTTCGTATTCATGGCGGCATCGGAATATCCCCGCCGACTGTTTTCCGACAGGTCGGTAGAGACATACAACCCCCATGTGGTGTTCATGTTGGCACTCGCTCCGTAACCGAAATGCCAGGTGTCCAGATCACCGGCCGACGAGGCGGTAGAACGGGAATGGTTGTAACGGAACGAACCGTACAACGAACATTCAAAGCGCTCCGAGCGGAACGTACCGCGCAACGACTCCGAAAAGTTCGTACTTCCCGTCCGGTTTTTCACTGTCTGCTGAGACGCCGGACGATAAACATACCCCACGGCGTTCGTATGGTTCAGTCCGGTGTTCGTATTGATACGGAAACGTTTGTCGGCAAAGGCCGTATTGAAATTAAAATGGCCCGAGGCATTCCAGTTTCCGTTGATATTTTCAGGCCGCGTCACCCGGCCGCCCGTTGTCTCATTGTATTCCGTACGGCTGCTCACGCTGTTTTGCGTCGTACGGAAATTCCCGTTCAGACTGACGCTTCGCTGCCGTTCGCGGTCGGAGCGGTTATAGCCGGCATTGATCTGATGCGTGAACGAAGGTTTCAGTTCGGCATTACCCAAACGGATATTCAACGGATTGGCATTGCTCAACGTATCGGGAATCAGATCGGTGATACCGGGCTGCCCCGTGCTTCCGTTATAGCGCACATCCATTTGCTCCTGCGCCGAAAAACGGTAACGGAAGTTAAAGGCCGGAGCCAGATTCACCACCGAGCGGTCGATGTCGTAATGGCGCCGCCCCTTCTCATATTGTGTGCGGGAATACTGCGGACGTACATTAGCCCCCACCGTCATGCGGTATTTCGTACGGTTGATCCGCAGTTGTACCCGCACATCCTGATTCATATAATGATTCTCCACGTAGTTACACTGCTCTTTGTCGGGTTCGGCAAACGAAAACCAGTCGGCATAATTATGCACGCCGGCCCCCAGCATCCCCACCAACGGATCAAAAAGCGAACGTACCGTACGGTCGCGGTCCTGAAAACGATACTGGATATTATAACTCAATTGCAGATATACCTTATAGCCCAACGGCTCGGAATACGACAACCGCGCCCCCAGGTTGTGACTGGTCTGAGGCGCATCGTTATACTGTATTTTGTGATACACGGAATCGCCGCCCGAGGCAGCCAGAATCTGGTAATAGTCAATCTGTGAATAAGACTCGCTCTGGTTTTCGTTCCGGTTGTAGTCCCCGTTCAGATTCAGTGTGACATTCCGTCCCGGCTTGCCCAGACGCCGGTTCAACTGAAGCGAAGCCCCCGCCGAAAAAGATTCCGAGCGGTTACGGTTGGCGTTATGGTTATGGTTGACACCGATCTCGTCCTTCAACTGATCCAACTGTGCCAGCGGATCGACAATGCCGGGGCGGGCGTAAGGATCGTCATTGAACGAGGCCGACTGGCTTTCCGAACGCCCCCTCCCGTTGCGCCAGGAAAAAGAAGGGCGAAACAGGATATTGGTCAGGGTGTCCGGGCGCCACTCCACCCGGTAATCCCCGTTCACGCTGCCGGAGCGGTTGCGGTTCCACGAAGCACGGTTGGAATAGGCTGCACGGGTGTTCTCAAAAGACTGCGAATTGGAGGAGGTCTCGTTCCGGCTTTGCGAGAAATTAACATGCACGCTACCGCCCGTCTCCAGTTTTTTATTCTCAAGGGAGAAATTAAAACCTCCCGACTGATGGTTCGTCTTGCCGTTGCCACCGGTATTGCCGGTATTGCCCAACAGCGAATATTTATCCTGTCCCACAAAGCGGTTCACCATGGCCCGCCCGCTGTAGCGCTCATGCGTGCCGGCGCCGGCATCCACATTACCGAACCATCCTTTCTTCTTCTCTTTTTTTATCGTCAGGTCGAGCACGGTTTTCTCTTCACCGTCATCAATACCCGTGATACGGGCCAGATCGCTTTTCTTGTCGTAGGCCTTGATTTTATCCACCACATCGGCAGGCAGGTTCTTCAGCACCACATCTTTGTTGTTCCCGAAAAACTCCTTGCCGTCCACCAGGATCTGCGACACAGGTTTGCCGTTGACAGTGTAATTTCCACTCTCGTCCACGACCACACCGGGCAGTTTCTTGATAAGTTCCTCCACCAGCGAGCCTTCAGGGACCGTAAAAGCCGAAGCATTATACATGACAGTATCCTCCACCACTGTCATCTCGGCGGCCTGCGCCGTCACCACCGCCTCACCCAATACGGTAACCGCTTCTTTCAACAGCACATCGCCGACTTTATAATTACCTCCCTTTGCCGGCAATTTCAATGTGAACTGCTGTGGCTGGAAACCGATAAAGGAAATTTTCAAGGAGTAGACTCCCGTTACCACTTCGGGCAGTAAATATTGTCCGTTCTTCTGCGTCAGGGCACCGGTTACCATGCGTCCGACCGTGTCGAGCAGATGAACAGTAGCTCCTTGCAACGGATCCAGCGATTCCCGTTCATACACTATTCCACGTATGTTGATGCGGGCCGCCTCCTGCGCTCCGCCGGACAAAGTCATTATATAGAGAATTAGAAAAAGCAAGGCTTTCTTCATAGCACAAAATTAAGGTCTTCTTCCGATAAGACGTTTCTTGTGCCGGAAAGTTTAATCCTGCCTCTCCTTTTTTAGGGGGTATCTTCGGAAAGTTCCCCTTCGTAGCTCACACTTTGCCCGTTGCTGGGCGTCAAGCGCACCCAGCAACGTCCGTCAGGCTCCACCGTCACGCGAAAACGGTAAATCACATTCAAACGCGAGGTGGTGAAATCCACCCTGACGGCTTTTCTCTTCAGTTCCGTCTGTTTAAAGTCGCGCAAAGGAGCCTTGAACATCAGTCCGTCGTTGTCGAACACCGGTTGGTAAATACGACCGACATAGGGCAGATAGCAAAAAACCGTATCGTTCCGAACCGCCAACTCATAACCGTAGGAAAGTTCACGGGGTGAGTATTGCTGCGGCAACATGCGATGCACGGCGATACGGAACGAAGTGGGATCGAATGCGCCGGCCCATGCCGCAGGCAGGCTCAAGACCGCTAAAAGGAAATATAAAAGTACTTTCTTCTTCATATACACTCGGGCTTATAACAATCACACCGCTAAGATACAAACAGAAAAAGGCGCCGCAACCCTGCAGCGCCTTTTTCTTACGTATTTTAAGTATTCCTAACGAACATTCTTCGATATTATCCCCGTAGGACGGCAACAAGACCGGCCGTATCCACCAGCATCTGCTCGCCCGTAGTCATATTTTTCAATGTCACCTTGCCCTCGTTCATCTCATTCTCACCCACAATGGCCACGAAAGGAATCTGCTTGGCATTGGCATACGCCATCTGTTTCTTCATCTTCGCCGCATCGGGGAAAAGCTCACAACGGATGCCGGCGGCGCGCACCTGCGCCAACACGGGCAGGCAGAACGCGGCCTCGCGATCACCGAAATTCACAAAAAGCAACTGCGTGCCGGTAGTGATCTCCTGCGGATACAGTTCCAGTTGATTGAGCACGTCGAAGATGCGGTCGGCACCGAAAGAGATGCCCACTCCGCTCAGACCGGGCATACCGAATATGCCCGTCAGATTGTCGTAACGACCGCCACCCGTAATGCTTCCTATCGCCACATCCAATGCTTTGACCTCAAAGATGCAACCGGTATAGTAGTTCAATCCGCGCGCCAACGTCAGATCGAACTCCACTTCGTTCTTCAGTCCGAGCGAGCCCAGTGCCGTCAGCACAAACTCGCATTCCTCGATACCTTTGAGCCCTGTCTCACTCCCCGCCAGCATCTGTTTCATCGTGACCAGTTTATCGGCATTGGTCCCCGTCATTCCGATAACAGGCTGGAGTTTCTCGATGGCCTCGGCCGAAAGTCCGCAAGCGGCCAGTTCATCGTTCACCTTATCCGGCCCGATCTTGTCGAGTTTATCTATCGCCACCGTAATATCTACGATTTTATCAGCCGCTCCTATCATCTCGGCCATACCGGACAAAACCTTGCGATTGTTCAATTTGATGCACACACGGATACCGAATTTCGAAAACACCGTGTCAACGATCTGCATAAGCTCCACTTCGTTCAGCAGGGAGGTGCTTCCCACCACATCGGCATCGCACTGATAGAATTCGCGGTAACGTCCTTTCTGCGGCCTATCGGCCCGCCACACGGGCTGTATCTGATAACGGCGGAAGGGCAAGGTCAATTCATCACGGTGCTGCACCACATAGCGGGCAAAGGGTACGGTAAGATCGTAGCGCAAGCCCTTCTCGCACAGACGGGCCGCCAGCCGGTTGGTCTGCCCTTCGGCCAGATCCTCCGCGCCAACGCCGGCCATAAAATTACCGGAGTTAAGCACTTTGAAAAGCAGTTTGTCCCCTTCTTCACCGTACTTGCCCATCAAAGTAGACAGGTTTTCCATCGCCGGCGTCTCTATCTGCTGAAAACCATACAAAGCATACACGCTGCGTATCGTATCGAATATATAATTACGTTTCGCCATCTCCATCGGCGAAAAGTCACGCGTTCCTTTCGGAATACCCGGTTTTGTTGCCATCTTTTTTCAAATGTTTAAGATCATTCCGGGTGCAAAGGTACAACTTTTTTCCGAACCGCCCCCGTTTGCGTTCCGCAACATTGACCGAAGATTTACATTATTTATTGACCAAATACCCGAACAAAGCACACCGGATGTAGACCGGGTACAGATTTTTATGCGTACCTTTGCAAAGAACAAAAAAAGCAGTCGACATGAGTCTCTTTTGGAAATCATCATCCCATAAACAAGATAAAGCGGAAGAAAACGATACGCAGACAGCACCCTCTCTGCCCTTATCCGAAGCGGAAAAACTAACGGCCGAAGAAATAGCCCGCCGATGGTTTGAACAAAAAACCGGAGGCCCCATGCCCGAAGAGATAAAGGCATGGTTCAAAAGCATGGCCCGACTGGAAGCCCAGAAAGCCATGGCCCTCGAAACCCTGATGGACCAGCAGCAACTGCTGAAGATGGGCGAGGCGGAACGCTTGTGCGAGACCAAGCTTGCCAATGCGGAGGATTCGTTGAGAAATATCGACAAACAGCTGGACTGGCTGCGACGGTTCACCCGACTCACCGGCAGCCTGGAGCAGAGCAAGAAACACTTGTACGAAGTGAACAAGCAATATGCGGCGCTCATGAACCAGGCCCGCGAACTGGAACGCTTTGAAACATTCGAGGCGGTACAAGGACGCTTCCAGCGCATCCGAACACTGGAATCAGCGATTCAGGACAACAAACGGATGCAGACCGAAATGAACGGTATACTGGAAGCCACCGCACAGCAGATGAGCGAGGCCGAAAAAAAATGGGAACAGCAACAGGCCCAAAGAGCCGAAGCGGAAAAACGCATGTATCTGATGCAGGACGCCTTTGCCGAAGGGCATCGTATAAAAGGCGCACAAAACATGCTGGGGCTGGAGATGAAAGCACAGGAAAACCGGCTTCAACAACTGAAATCGGAATATATAGCCCTGGAGAAGGAAACCCAGGAACTGGAACAGGAAGTACGGCGACTGACAGAATCGTTCGACCAGAAACGCATCCGGCGCCAAGCGCTCGAGATACACCAGCGCATGCTGGAAAAAGGAGAAGTCATCCAGCTCCGACTGGACGCTTTGCAGGAATCCAAAAACAAACGGGAACAGATACAACGGTTGCTGGCACGCACCATCCGGCGCCAGAACGAAGAGAACGAAACACTGAACCGGCTCTTCACGCAGCACCAGGATCTGGACGCCCAAATCAGGACGCTGCAAAACGAATTGCACGTGCACCGCCAAAGCAACTTCGGTCAAGACAGCTATTCATTGCAAAAGAGAGCACTGGAGCTGAAAATACGCAAGCAACAATTTATGAGTGCCCTGTCGCTATGGATAAAGATTTCCGAGGGCTACGCCTACATAGAGGAGAAAAGCCAACAGATCAACCGCATGCGACTGCACACCGAGCACCAGGCGAACAACATCGAACAGCTGGAAAGCAACATCAAGAAGTTAAGAGCCGTGTGTGAAGAAAAGAAGTATGCTTACACACTCAGCAAAAGCCAGGACGTGATCCGGTTACGGAGCGACTTGCGGGAAGGCACGGCTTGCAGCGTATGCGGCGCCACCCATCATCCTTACCATTCCGACACCATGCTGGAACAGAGCAAGCTTATCTCCGACATAAAGACAGACTACGAACTGCTGGCGGCGGAACTGAAAAGTAAAGAAGCCCTGCTTGCCCAAATGAAGCTGGAGCACGCCGAGGAATCCGGTTGCCTGCACACCGAACGGGAAGCCTTGAATAAGACGCGTGGCACACACGAACAAAACGTCAAGGAATGGGAGCAATACAGCACGCTGGACCGCTCGTTTAAAGACTGCTCCCCCTCCACCAACATGGAAGCCCGCGCAGTCATGTTGAAACAATTTATAGAAAAAATCAGCCAAGACGCCGAAACGGCGCAAAAAGAGCTTGATACATTCAATTTTCACCAGAGCAGCATCAATCATATCAATGAACAGATATCCCAGAAAGAGATGTCCAAGAACGAGATTGTGGTGCGCCTTAACGAGGTCAACACAGGATGCCAGGTCATGGCCGGACAGGTCGAGCAACAACAGCAACGCATCAGCAAGGCCAACGAAACCCACAGCCGTCTGTATGAAGAACTGGACAAGCTCATCACCTTCACCGACTGGTACGGTGACTGGGAATCCAATCCCGAAAACCTGAAAATACGCATCCAGCAGCAAATGGAACTATGGAACCAACTGAACGAAGACATGCGCAAGGAGCAAATGACGATACTTGAAAAAAGCATGTCACTGCAAGCCGGCAAAGAATCCATCCGCACGCTGGAACAACGAATCGCCACACTGGAAAAAGACGCTGCCGACATGAGCCATCTGTACAAGGAGAAATCCAATACGTATCAGAAAATCATCGGCACAAGAGAAGTGCAGGACCTCGTTTACGAAATGTACCAGACCCTGTTGAAAAGCCGCGAACAGGAGCAGGAACAAGAGAAGCACTACCGACACCTGCAAAAGGAAATACAGGAACGAAAAGGCGCCCTGCAGGCAGCACACCGGACAGGCATGCAGATGGAAGAGCATCTGGCGGAGGAACGCTCCGAACTGGACCTCTGGATACGCAGGTTCAACGCCAGCCATCCTCCCGTTCAATACGCCGAACTGGAACGCGTGTTTTCAGCCGAAAACGAATGGGGCAGTTTACGGGAAGAAATACGCCGCCTCAAAATCGAGTTGTCGCTGGCCCAAACCCAGGTCAATGAGCTGCAATCGGCCCTCATAGCCCATCAGGCGGAAAACATACGCCCGTCAGCCGGAGACGCCACAGATCTTTACGCCAATCTGATCGCCCAAAAAGAAGAACTGGAGAAATTACGCAAAAACATACTCAAACAGATTGCCGTCTACGATGCCCGCCGACAAGCACATGAACGGGCAACGGAGCAAATGCACCTGTACCGGCAAGCCTTAAACAACAAACTGCACGCATGACAGCAACCTACCGTCTACTGCCCGCCTTCATCCTGCTCAGCTGTATGCTGTCTGTGGTTCCCGCGCCGGCCCGCAAACGGCAAAGCGTCCAACCGTTCACACTGGTGATCGACGCCGGACACGGCGGCAGAGACCTGGGGGCCTCGGGACGAAAATCGCATGAAAAAGACCTTACGCTGAAAATTGCCAAACGCACCAGCCGTCTCATCCGGCGAAACTGCAAAAACGTCACCGTCATCATGACCCGCACCGAAGATGAGTTTGTCAGTCTGGAAGACCGTGCAGGAATGGCCAATTTCTTCAACGCCGACCTATTCCTTTCCATCCATGCCAATTCGGCTCCCACCCGCGTGCGGGGGACCGAGACTTTCATTCACCGCCGCTCACAAGACGGACGAAGCGAATACCTGGCACGGCTCATCCAGCAGGCCTACGAACAGCAAGGGCAACGGAACAACCGGGGAGTGAAACGAGCGAATTTTGCCGTTCTCCGCAACACCAAAATGCCGGGAGTACTCACCGAAGTGGGCTTCATCAGTGACGCCAAAGAAGAAAAATTCATGAAATCGCGACGGGGACGCAACAAATTGGCACGTTGCCTGTTCGAAGCTTTCCAACAATACCGGACGACACAGCCTTGAACCGCCCCTCTCCGAAAGGCACTCCCGTCTCTTTTCGCCTTACATTACAAAAAAACGGTCGCATCTGTGTGATGCAACCGTTTTTTCTTTCTCATGAGCGATAAACGAGACTCGAACTCGCGACCCTCGGCTTGGGAAGCCGATGCTCTACCAACTGAGCTATTATCGCATTCACGGGTGCAAATATACGATTTCTTTTTTAAAGAACCTATTTTTCCGGGTAAAATTATTTCCTTAACAGCAGAAAAGCACTCCTCCCACCGGTGTCAGTCTTCGACACCGGGCAACACTTTAACCTTGGCGGCCAAGGCTTTACACTTGGTACGCAAAGCATTCAGATCGGCATCCGACCGATCCCAGCACACCACCACGCCCATGCGCCTCCCCACATGCGCCACCGGCTTACCGAAGATACGAAGATACGTATTCGTGGCGGCGCAGACATCCGCCTCCCCACTGTAAGCGGGACGTCCTTCGGTATCTATATCCGAAAGAACAACGGCACTGGCCCCTATACGTTCCTGGGTAATCTCCGGTATGGGCAATCCCAGCACGGCTCTGCAATGCAACTCAAATTCGGAAAGATTCTGCGTGCCCGCCAACGTCACCATACCGGTATCGTGCGGACGCGGACTCAGTTCGGAAAAGATCACTCCCTCCGTCCGGCTCAAAAAGAATTCCACCCCCCATATTCCGGCGCCGCTCAAAGCCCGGGTGATCTTTTCGGCCATCTCCTGCGCGTCTTTCAACATGTCGGGCGATACGGCTGCCGGCTGAAAACTTTCTCTGTAGTCGCCACCCTTCTGCACATGCCCGATCGGCTGGCAAAACAGGGTAGGTCCGTTCTGCTGGGTTACGGTGAGCAAAGTGATCTCACTGTCGAAAGGAATGAACTGTTCCACAATCACTTCTTTCACATCCCCACGGGCTCCGCCGCAAGCATACGCCCAGGCCTTCTCCAGTTCGTCCGGCCCGTCCACCTTGCTCTGCCCGTGACCGGAAGAGCTCATCAAGGGTTTTATGATGCAGGGGAAGCCTATCTCGTGGGCCGCCTGCTCCAGTTCGTCAAACGTATTCGCATATTTATAGTTCGCCGTTTTCAGTCCCAGCTCCGTATGTGCCAGCTCACGGATCGCCTTACGGTTCATCGTGAAATTCACGGCCCGGGCACTGGGAACCACCTGTATGCCCATCGCCTCGCATTCATACAGACGCTCCGTACGGATGGCTTCTATTTCAGGAACAATGATGTCCGGGCGGTGCTTGCGGACCACGGCCATCAGCGCATCGCCGTCCAGCATATTGAACACTTCACATTCGTCGGCCACCTGCATAGCCGGCGCACCGGCGTACGCATCGCAAGCCACCACATGCTGCCCCTTGCGCTGGCAGGCTATCACAAACTCCTTGCCCAGTTCACCGGAACCTAACAATAATATCTTTTTCGTCATATCCAGGATGTTAAAAGAACACAGCCACAAAGATACGAAAGATTTTGCAAAAAAGACAGCATCGGAATGAATAAGACTGCGTATTTAAGCGACCGGAACAAAATGGCGGTGTCAACCTCCCTTTTTGCATGCTCCTGCAACGCAGATAGACATCGCACCGCAGTCTGCACAAACCAAGCCTTCATTTCCACACACGACGGTTTGATGTATACAAAACACGTCATCATCTGAACTTTCCTTTGGCAGTGCCTCGTTTTTTCCCGTCGGGCTACTTCGTTATCTACGGCGGAATGCAGTCCTTTGCCTGCCGGCGACACGAAAAAGGCTTCCGCAGAAAATCCCCTGCGGAAGCCTTGTACGTTTATCGGATGCGCATATTACTGATGCTGCTCGCGGAGCAAATCGTTCACCGTCTTCACGGGATTGAACGTTTCCAACGGCACCTCTACAAAAACGGTGTTCCAATCGCTCATGGCCCCGTTCCACAAGCCCGGCAACTCCAAGGCTTTCAAGTCTTTCCCGTTCTTGCTCTTGTAGGAAATAAAGCCCGTGTTCCTGTCTACAAACTTCGGCAGATCGAATTTCCGCCCTTTGTAATCCTTCACCGCACAGACGAGGTCCACCGGATTGAAGTGCGTACCCTCCGTGAACATTTTCATATAGTCGGGGTTGTTCTTGTCTATCTGACTGCTTTCAAGAATCTGCAACGAAATCGTACCGTCGGCATTATAAGCCAGGAACGGTCCGCCGCCCGGCTCACCCACATTCTTCACCACACCGCATACGCGCATCGGACGGTTCAACTTGCGACGCAGGTAAATCACCAGATCGGCGTCCTCCATCGTCTTGATCTCGTCGTTGCGGCACCACAACTGTTGTTGCACGAAACGGATAATTTCTTCTATATCGGCATGCCCGTAAACACCGCTGTCCAGCAATTCCAAGTAACGGAAAGCCTGCTCCTGCAGTGTGACCAGAATGCCGGCCAGCACCTGTTTCGACGCCACCGTCGGCTCTTTCAGACGATCGGGCACTACATTGTCTATGTTTTTGATAAAAACAATATCGGCATCCAGGTCGTTCAGATTTTCAATCAACGCACCGTGTCCGCCGGGACGGAACAGAAGTTTTCCGCCGGTACGGAACGCCTCGTTGTCCATGGTTGCCGCCACCGTGTCGGTGCTGGGCTTTTGTTCGGAGAACGTCACATGGTAGGAAGTGGCGTACTTTTCCGCATACGCCGGCAAAACCTTGTCTACCAAAGCACCGAAGAGCGCCTTGTGCTCCGAACTTACCGTAAAGTGGACCTCTGCCTTCCCCTGGCTGGCCGCATAGCGGGCGGCCTCTACCAAGTGTTCTTCCACCGGTGTGCGTGCCCCTTCGGGATAGCGGTGAAACGCAAGCAGCCCCTTCGGCAACTGTCCGTAATTAAGTCCTTTTTCCTGAAGCATGTTCGCCACCACCGCCTTGTATTGTCCTTCGGCCAGCAAAGTTTCAACGGTACGTCCTTCATTTTTCAGGCAGGCTTCGTTGAGTGCCTCAAAAAAAGCGAAATGCTTAATTTGATCAAAGAACAAATTCTCGAACTCCGTCTGCGGTGTGTCGTAAGGAGCGTCCGAAAACTCGAACATGTCCTTAAACATACGACTGGCTGCGCCGGAAGCCGGCACAAACTTGGTCACCGTTTTTCCGGTTTCCTTATACCGTTCCCAAGCCTGCACAAAAACCTCGCTATCTTCCTCCGAGGGCAGCAAAATTCCGTTTTGCAGCGAAGCCGCCGCTTTCAACTTCAGAAACGGGAATCCCGTTCTGAAATTCTGAAGTTGCACTTCGATCTGCTCTTCCGAAATGCCCTTTTCTTTCAATAGTTCTCTATCTTCCGCGCTAAACATAATGAATACTTTTTTTATTAAAGTTAAGCTATCAATGTCCAAATATAGTAAAAAAAAGAGCATGTGGTCCCGATTATCCAGAAAAAAGAGTAACTTTGAGCTAAATTTATTTTCAGACAATGAATGAATTTGTATTCTTTACGGCCGAAGAAAAATGCCAGTTGCAAACCTTGTATCGCGAGCTGCTCAAACTGTCGGGCAGCGCATTGAAAAACGATGATTGCTCCAAACTGAAACACTACCTTAAGAAAGCGGCCGAACGGCAATTGCTGCAACGCAATATATTCGCCATGAATCCGGTGCTGCAAGACATGCAGACCGCACTGATCGTCGCATCGGAAATCGGTCTGACGCGCGGTTCCATCCTCGGTGTCATGCTGCACACCTGCGTCATGAGCGGCTACTGCTCGGCTCAGCAGATACAGGATGATTTCGGAGAAGACGTAGCCGGCATCATACGGGGACTGAACCGCATTCACGAACTTTATGACAAGACACCCGTCATAGCCAGCGAAAACTTCCGCAGCCTGCTGCTGTCGTTTGCCGAAGATATGCGCGTCATCCTGATCATGATTGCCAACCGGGTAAACATTCTGAGGCAGATCAAAAACACAGACAATGAGGAAGCCCGTCAGAAAGTGTCGGCAGAAGCCGCCTATCTGTATGCACCTCTGGCTCATAAACTGGGGCTGTACAAATTGAAAAGCGAACTGGAAGATCTGTCGCTCAAATACATGGAGCACGACGCTTACTATCTGATTAAAGAAAAGCTAAATGCCACCAAACAATCACGCGACGCGTACATCGCCCGCTTTATTGCCCCCATTCAGAAAAAACTGGAAACGGCAGGACTGAAATTCCACATGAAAGGCCGCACAAAAAGCATTCACTCCATCTGGCAAAAGATGAAGAAGCAGCATTGCGGAGTAGACGGTATATACGATTTGTTTGCCATCCGCATCATCCTGGATTCGCCGCTGGAACGCGAGAAAATGGAATGCTGGCAGGCATACTCCATCATCACGGATATGTATCAACCCAATCCGAACCGGTTGCGCGACTGGTTGTCCATTCCCAAAAGCAACGGATATGAAAGCCTGCATATCACGGTGCTGGGACCGGAAAACAAATGGGTAGAAGTACAGATACGGACCGAGCGCATGGACGAGATCGCCGAACGGGGACTGGCCGCCCATTGGCGCTACAAAGGAATAAAAGGCGGACAAACCGGTGTGGACGAATGGCTGAGCAGCATACGAAACGCATTGGAGAACAACGATGACATGCAGCTGATGGACCAGTTCAAAATGGACCTCTACGAAGACGAAGTGTTCGTATTCACTCCCAAAGGCGATCTGTTCAAACTTCCCAAAGGGGCCACGATACTGGATTTCGCCTATGCCATTCACACGAATGTGGGTAACCGCTGCATCGGGGCCCGTATCAACAACAGAAACGTACCGGTACGCCAGCAACTGACCAGCGGCGACCAGGTGGAGATACTCACCGCCAATAACCAGACTCCCAAACAAGACTGGCTCAAATTCGTCACCACCGGACGTGCCAAAAGCAAAATACGGCAGGCTCTGAAAGAAGCACAGGCCAAACAGGGGGCCTTTGCCAAGGAACTGTTGGAACGTAAGTTCAAGAACCGTAAGATCGAGTACGACGAGCCCACACTGATGCACGTAATCAAGAAATTGGGATTCAAGTATGTAACGGACTTTTACAAAAGCCTGGCCGACGAAAGCATCGATATAAACGAGGTAATAGAAACCTATCAGAATCTGCAAAAGTACGAGGCCGGACAGAACGAACATGCTCCCGCTATCAGCGCAGAGGCTTACAAACAGCAGTCGGAAGCCGAACGAAAGACAACACCTCACGACGATGTGCTGGTCATCGACAGGAACCTGAAAGGACTGGACTTCTCATTGGCCAAATGTTGCCAGCCCATCTACGGCGACGAGGTGTTCGGTTTCGTAACCATTAACGGCGGAATCAAAATTCACCGGTGCGACTGCCCCAATGCGCAAGAAATGCGGAAACGCTTCGGCTACCGCATCGTAAAAGCACGCTGGGCCGGGAAACGGGGTAGCCAATATCCTATTACACTGCGTGTAGTGGGTAACGATGATCTGGGCATCGTGAACAATATCACCTCCATCATCAGCAAAGAAGAGAAAATCTCCTTACGAAGCATCGGCATCGACTCGCACGACGGCCTGTTCTCCGGTAATCTCACCGTCTTACTGGACGACACAGCCAAACTGGAAACCCTCATAAAGAAACTGAAAACCGTAAAAGGAGTGAAACATGTAAGCCGTAACTGATAAGCGGCTTCTCCATGCGACAGTTTCTCAAACGGAGAAAGTGCCTGTCTCCAGTCTCTCCTTATATATAATAGCAAGCGGCCCGTTTCATAGTTATGAAACGGGCCGCCTGGCGTATGTTTTTCAACCTTCCACTTCACTGAGTTCCAGCCAACGCATGGTTTTCTCGTCCAACTCCTCACCCAACACCGGCAGACGTTTGGACTGTCTTGTCAGCTCCTCCACAGAAAGCGTACCGCTGCACAATGCCTCCTCTATTTGTTTCTTTTCCTCTTCCAAGGCCGCGATTTCCGTTTCCAGTTGCTCCATCTCCTTACGTTCCTTGAAGGTAAGCCGACGGCGTTCACACGTATTGCGATGCACAGACGCAGCAACCTGTCCCTGTGCCTTCTTCGCCTTCGTTTTGGCCTGTCCTTCCTGTTCACGCTCCCTTTTCAGCCTCTCATCTTCCCATTCCCTGTATTGTGTATAGTTCCCGGGGAAGTCCTGTATATTTCCTTGTCCGCGAAACACCAGCATATGATCCACTACCTTATCCATAAAGTAGCGGTCGTGACTGACGACTATCACACACCCCTTGAAGTTTTTAAGGTATTCTTCCAGAATCTGCAACGTTACAATATCCAAATCGTTCGTCGGCTCATCCAGAATCAGGAAGTTGGGATTCTGCATCAACACCGTACAAAGATAAAGCCGGCGGCGCTCACCACCGCTTAATTTATACACATAATTCTGCTGTGCCTTGGGCGAAAACATGAAATGCTGCAAGAACTGCATGGCCGACAAATGCCGGCCACCGCCCAAATCGATATAATCGGCAATATTGCGCACCACGTCAATGACCTTCATCTGCTCGTCAAACTGAAGTCCTTCTTGCGAATAGTAGCCGAAACGCACCGTCTCCCCTATCACTACCTTTCCGCTATCCGGCTTCACCAGCCCCAACAGGATCTTGATAAAAGTGGACTTACCCGTTCCGTTATGGCCTACAATGCCCATTTTCTCATACCGGGAAAAGGTATAGAAGAAATCACGCAGAATCACCTTGTCGGGCCCGTAACTTTTACTGATATAATCCGCCTCGAAAATCTTATTCCCGATATAAGCGGATTTCACTTCCAGCGTCACTTGCTGTTCCTGTATACGTCGCTTGGCTATTTTCTCCAGTTCATAAAACGATTCTTCCCGATAACGGGCTTTATGTCCTCTGGCACAAGGCATCCGTCGCATCCAGTCCAATTCGGTCCGATAAAGGTTATTGGCCCGCGCCACCTCGGCATTCGCCACTTGAATGCGCTCCTGCCTCTTTTCCAGATAGTAGCCGTAATTGCCACGATAGGTATAAATCGTCTCATCATCCAACTCCAGAATAACGGAACAGACACGATCCAGAAAATAACGGTCGTGAGTCACCATCAGCAAACTCAGGTTACCCCGGCGCAAATAGTCCTCCAACCACTCAATCATATCCAGGTCCAAATGGTTGGTAGGCTCGTCCAATATCAACAAATCCGGTTCGGTAATCAGTACATTGGCCAGTGCCACGCGCTTCAGCTGCCCTCCTGAAAGGCTTCCGATGCGTTGCTGAAAATCATCAATCTTCAGTTTCGAAAGGATCTGCTTGGCTCGTCCTTCGTAATCCCAGGCTTTCTCATGCTCCATCCGGTCCAACAGGTCCTGTAGACCGGGATTTCCGGGAGTTTGCATACAATGTTCATACTCACGTATCAAGTTTGTAGTCGAGTTACCATGCCAGAAACAGGCCTCCATAACGGTCAGATCCGGCGGATAAACCGGTGTCTGCTCCAAATACCCTACCCGAAGTCCGTTCCGAAACACGATATTTCCTTCATCATACTGTTCCTTCCCGGAAAGGATATGCAACAAAGTGGACTTTCCCGTACCGTTTTTTGCTATCAAACCCACCCGCTGCCCTTCCGCGATACCGAAAGAAACGGACTGAAACAAAACCCGGTCTCCTACGCGCTTCGTCAGATTCTCTACTTGTAAATAAGGATTTACTGCTGCCATTCCACGATTATATTTACACGCGAAAGTAGCATTTTTTTCATGACATGCCAAAAATAGCGCAAACAAGTAAAAAAACACGAGAACAAGCCACAAAAAAAGTCTTCCAAACCGCATTTTCTTAAAAAGAATTCGTACCTTTGCAGCCGTTAATACTGCAACCTCTCATCAAGGCGGTTTGCCAATAATCACAAGACAATATTTAATAAAAACAAGCCCCCGGCCTTTTTGTGGGGCATTTTCCCCTGCGGAAAGGCCACTTTAAATACAAAACTTATTCTATGCACACAAAAAGCGACTTAGAGAATATGTCGGGAGAAGAACTCAACGACATCGCGAAAAATCTAGGCATAAACGCATCAGCGTCGGACGACAGGCTGGATCTGATTTACCGAATTATTGACGAGGAATCAGCCCAGTCGGCGGCACAACGCGTATCGGAATCCAAACCCGCCGCCCGAAAAAGAACCCGTATCAGTAAAAAAGAAACAGACCGTGTATACTCTGCCAGCCAAGGTGCCGGTGAAAACTTTGACATAAAAAAGAAAACACCGCAAGAAGCCAAACTCATAGACGACATTGCTGCCGAACTCTTCCAGCATGCCGAAACGGCAGCAGCAGAAAAGGCCTCCAAAGAGACGGAAACGGTTCCTCCCGCTCCCAAAAAACGCGGACGGAAATCAAAAGCTGAAAAAGCGGCGGAAGAGCAAGCCGCTTTGTCGGAACAACAGGAAAAGCCTACATCAGCCGCCCAGGCTATACCGGAAACTCCAACCCATGAAGCTGTTGCCATAAGCAGCAATGAAACAGCACCGCAAATCGAACCGGTGCAGGAAATATCCACCACGGACGAAACAAAGGAGAATAAACAAACAACCGTTGAAACTGTGTCCGACACCGAAAATGCGAATACGGCCTCAACAGACAAAAAAGAAACGGCCGAAGCCTTTTTTACAGCCGACGAAGAAGACTTCATTCTTATCGAAGACATCCCTGTGGAGGCTTTTATCACTTCCAATAACGATACTTATTCCCCGGATTCCAGCCTGTCGACAATCGCTTCCTCCGAAAACGAAACGGCACAGACTTCCCATGCAGAAGGAGACAACAACTGGGACATGCCTCCTTTCTTAAAGGATGAACTGAATAAAAAAGAAACGACAGAACAACCTTACGACTTTGGCGACATTCTAGTAGGCCAAGGCGTGCTTGAAATCATGAGCGACGGCTACGGTTTTTTACGTTCAAGCGATTATAATTACCTCTCCTCTCCCGACGACATTTACGTCAGTGCCTCCCAAATCAAATTATTCGGACTGAAGACCGGCGACGTTGTGGAAGGACCGGTTCGCCCTCCCAAGGAAGGAGAAAAATATTTTCCGCTGATCCGGGTTACACAAATCAACGGACGGGAACCCGGTGAAGTACGTGACCGCGTACCGTTCGAGCATCTTACTCCTTTATTCCCCAACGAAAAGTTTCGCCTTTGTAAAGGATATAATGACAGTTTATCCGCTCGGGTTGTAGACCTGTTCGCCCCTATCGGCAAAGGGCAACGCGCCTTGTTGGTTGCCCAACCCAAAACAGGTAAGACATTACTGATGAAAGATATTGCCAATGCCATAGCCGCCAATCATCCCGAAGCCTACTTGATTATGTTGCTTATCGACGAACGTCCCGAAGAAGTAACCGACATGGCCCGCACAGTTAACGCCGAAGTCATAGCCTCCACTTTTGACGAGCCGGCAGAACGCCACGTGAAAATCGCAGGAATTGTTTTGGAAAAAGCCAAAAGGATGGTAGAATGCGGACACGACGTCGTTATCTTTCTCGATTCCATCACCCGATTGGCACGTGCTTACAATACGGTGTCTCCGGCAAGCGGCAAAGTACTCTCCGGTGGTGTGGACGCCAACGCCCTGCACAAACCCAAGCGCTTTTTCGGCGCCGCCAGAAACATAGAAGACGGAGGATCGCTCACCATCATTGCAACCGCCCTGATAGATACCGGCAGCAAGATGGACGAGGTTATTTTCGAAGAATTCAAAGGCACTGGCAACATGGAGTTGCAATTGGACCGTACACTGAGCAACAAACGAGTGTTCCCGGCTGTAAATATCATCGCTTCAAGTACCCGCCGCGACGACTTGCTGCATGACAAACAGACATTAGACCGAATGTGGATTCTACGTAAATTCCTGGCCGATATGAATTCAATGGAGGCCATGACCTTCGTCAAAGACCGCCTGGAACAAACCAAAGACAACGAAGAATTTTTAATGAGCATGAACTCATAAACATTTGTATACCTATAAAGTCGCAAGAAGTCTATTCGGACAACATTATACGATGTGAATCTTGCACAAGAATGGCCAAGATACCGTATTCGTGCGGTCTTGGCCATTCTTATATAAATTTCAACAATCATTCTCTCTTTATCCCGCCAGGTAGACAGGTACATCGGTACGTATCTATCGGTTTTCCATAGACACCAATCTCAAAAGAGGGAATGCGTATTCTCCATTTACGTCAGTGTAAAAGCAGGAAATACCCAATTTACTCAAAAAAGCCTGTTGTTCCTCCCCTTTTTAAAACTTCTACTCTTATTTTATAAAAGCACGCCGTCTACATACATTCTTCAAAAGCCCAACTTCTGTTGCGGTAACAAACCGGGATTTTGCCGATAATGTAAAGGCGACAAGCCGAACATTCTTTTGAAGAAACGACCGAAATAAGACTGATCCGGGAAACCAAGCTGATTACTGATTTCCTGCACCGTCAGCGTCGTTTTACTCAATAAACGAAGAGATTCCAAAGCCACCCTGCGGTCGATCATCTCCTTGGGTGTCCGGTTTATAATGCGCTTGGTGATTTGGGTAAGGTATTTAGCCGATATGCAGAGATGGTCCGCATAGTAGGAGACCCGATGATCGTACATGAAGTTTTGATGCAGATGTTGGGCAAAACGCTCGAAGATATGTTGGGCACTCATGGTATGCTTCGAAACCTGAGGATGATATATTTTCTGCACCTTGAAATGGAATGTGTAAATAAACGCCGACAACAAACCGGCTATCACTTCTTTCTGACGCGGATTCCTGCGGTCGGAAACGGCATATTCAACTGCATAGAAGAAATGACGGGCAGCCTGACTAAGTTCCTTGTCCATATACCATTGAAAATGTTGGAATACGAAAATAAAGAAATTCGGATCAATCCGCAGTTCGGTAATGGAAAGCAAATCCATCCTCATCCCGACTCCCATAACCCGGAAATCAGTAGAAGCCCTCTGAAGGCGCACTTCAAGATGCGGATGCAGGAATAACATGCTGCGTGTTCCCACACGACACTCCGCATCTCCGATCTTCACACAGCCAACTCCGCTTTCTACAAAAAACAGTGTAAAACAGTTCGTCACAAACGGTTCTTTCTGGGTATAACGCCAATCCGTACGAACGAAATCGTACAATGCTTCCGGCTTTTCATGCTTTTCCTCCATCGCTTTTTCCGCCTTTTGATCTTCTAACAACAAAAATAAACAGTCCGTTGTTAAAAACAAAACCTTCATCCCAAAATCAACAATATTAATTCCTTTTTTGTCAAACGCAAGACAAAAAAAAGCGGTAATTTTGCCGCGTTTTACCGACAGAATACACATTATATTATAAATACGAAGATGAAAAAAGAAATGAAAGCAGTATTCCTTACAGCATTTACATGCTTGTTCGTTTTTGCTTCCTGCCAAAAAGAACAGCCTATGGGCCAGGCAGGAACGTACAAAACCATGAAAGTAAAAACAGAAAACCGAGAACTTCCTTCCAGTTATTCCGCAACAATCCGAGGAAGACAAGATATTGAGATTTACCCACAAGTAGGAGGAACCCTGCAGAAGTTGTGCGTAACCGAAGGACAGCGTGTACGCAAAGGACAAACCTTGTTCATTATCGACCAGGTTCCTTATCAGGCTGCGCTGAAAACGGCCATTGCCAATGTGAATGCGGCCGAAGCCGCTGTGGCAACCGCCCGACTGACTTATCAGAGCAAGCAGAACCTGTTTGATCAGAAAATCATCTCGGACTTTGATCTGCAGCAAGCCAAAAACTCACTGCTGAGCGCACAAGCCACATTGGCACAGGCCGAAGCCCAGCGGACCAATGCACAGAACAGCCTGTCGTACACTACCGTCACCAGTCCTGCCGACGGCGTCGTAGGCACATTGCCTTACCGTCAAGGAGCTTTGGTAGGCAGTAACATTCCCCAGCCGCTCACTGTCGTATCCGACAATTCACAGATGTATGTATACTTTTCCATGACAGAGAACCGGTTGCTGGAACTCACACGCGAATACGGTTCACCCGAAAAAGCCATCGAGAACATGCCGGATGTGAAACTGCTCTTAAGCGACGGTACGGAATACGGCACGACAGGTCGTGTAGAGACCATCAGCGGTGTTGTAGACCGCTCCACGGGTGCAGTCAGTCTGCGCGCGGTATTCGACAATCCGAATCATCTGCTGCACAGCGGTTCATCCGGCAATATCATTATCCCCGTCAGCTACAAGAATTGTGTTGTGATCCCGCAAGATGCCACATTCTCTTTGCAGGATAAGATCATGGTCTATAAAGTCATCGACGGCAAAGCCACCAGTGCCAATATTACCGTCGCTCCCACCAACAACGGAAAAGAATACATCGTACTCGACGGTTTGAAAGCCGGTGAGGAAATCATTGCCGAAGGTGCCGGTCTGGTTCGTGAAGGAACGCCCGTAAACGCCGGTACACAAAAGTAACTGTTCATCCCCTATAAAAGTGTAAAAAGATGAAAGGAAATATATTTATTAAAAGGCCGGTAATGGCCGTCTCCATCTCCATTCTCATCATGGTGGTGGGTCTCATCTCCCTCTTCACGCTGCCCGTGGAGCAATATCCCGACATTGCTCCGCCTACCGTTATGGTATCGGCCACCTATACCGGTGCCAATGCCGAAGCTGTGCAGAAGAGCGTTATCATGCCGTTGGAGGAAAGTATCAACGGTGTGGAGAACATGATTTACATGACCTCTACAGCCACCAATTCCGGTACGGCCACCATACAGATCTATTTTAAACAGGGTACCAATCCCGATATGGCGGCGGTAAACGTACAGAACCGTGTTTCCAAAGCACAGGGACTACTGCCTTCCGAGGTAACACGCATCGGTGTAAGTACCTCAAAACGCCAGACGAGTTTCCTGCAAATCGGTTCGCTGACAAGCCCCAGCGGTAAATATGACGAGCGTTTCCTGTCGAACTATCTTGATATAAATGTAGTGCCTCGTATCAAGCGTATCGAAGGCGTGGGCGACGTAATGGCATTGGGCGACACCTATTCCATGCGTATCTGGCTAAAGCCCGATATAATGGCACAATACGGTTTAATACCCTCCGACATCACTGCCGTATTGGGAGAGCAGAACATTGAAGCCCCCACCGGTTCTTTAGGTGAAAACTCAGGCAATACGTTCCAATACACCCTGAAATACAGAGGACGACTGAAGAGTGTGGAAGAATTCAAGAACATCGTGATCCGCTCGGATGAAAACGGAAAGATTCTCCGCGTCCGCGATGTAGCCGATGTAGAACTGGGTTCTTTGTCTTATAGCTTCCACAGTAGTCTGGACGGCCATCCCTCCTGTACTTTCCTTGTATTCCAGGTAGCCGGAGCCAATGCCACCAAAGTGAACCAGAACATCTCGGCTTTGCTGGAAGACATGGGTAAAGACTTGCCTGCCGGAGTAGAGTTTGTCACCATGATGAGTTCGAACGACTTTCTTTTCGAGTCTATTCACGAAGTAGTAGAGACACTGGTCATTGCCATCCTGTTGGTAATTCTCGTTGTTTACTTTTTCCTGCAAGACTTCAAGAGTACACTGATTCCTTCCATCTCCATCATCGTATCTCTCGTCGGCACATTCGCCTGCCTCACAGCAGCCGGATTCAGTATCAATATCCTGACATTGTTTGCCCTGGTACTGGCTATCGGTACGGTGGTTGACGACGCCATCGTAGTAGTAGAAGCCGTCCAAGCCAAGTTCGACGTAGGATACACCTCGCCTTACAAGGCCACTAAAGACGCACTTTCCGATGTAACGATGGCTGTTATTTCCTGTACATTCGTATTTATGGCCGTGTTCATTCCCGTAACGTTCATGGGAGGAACCTCCGGTATCTTCTACACCCAGTTCGGTGTGACGATGGCAACTTCCGTAGGTCTTTCCTGTATCAGCGCCCTCACCTTGTGTCCGGCCCTGTGCGCCATGCTTATGCGCCCGTCCGACGGTCAGAAGAGTGCCAAAAGCATCAACGGTCGCGTTCGTGCCGCATACAATGCCTCCTACAACGCCATGCTGGAGAAATACAAAAAAGGCGTCATGTTCTTCATCCATCATCGCGCGCTGACTTGGCTCCTATTGATTGTTGCCGTTGCCTTGCTAGGGTACTTCATGTCAACGACCAAAACGGGTCTCGTCCCGCAAGAGGACCAAGGTACACTTATGGTTAACGTCAGTGTAGCGCCCGGTAGCGCTTTGGAAGAAACGAACGGAGTAATCAAACAAGTGGAGGAGATATTAAAAAACACACCGGAAGTGCACCATTACCAGACAGTAGCCGGCTATGGTTTCATCTCGGGACAGGGTGTATCCTACGGTATGGCCATCGTGCGACTGAAAGAATGGAGCGAGCGACAAGATCCCTCACAATCGGCAAAGGCCGTGCTGGCACGCCTGAATGCACAATTCAGCCAAATCAAGAAAGCACAGATCTTCTCGTTCCAGCCCGGTATGATCCCGGGATACGGTATGGGTAACTCCATAGAGATGCACCTCCAGGACAAAGCCGGCGGTGACATCAATACATTCTACGGCAATGCCATGAAGTTCCTTATGGCGCTGAACCAACGGCCTGAAATAGCCATGGCCTACACCTCCTTTGCCTTGAATTTCCCTCAATATACCGTAGATGTGGACGCTGCGAAATGCAAGCGGGCGGGCATCTCTCCGGCTTCTGTGCTAGAGGTGCTGGGCAATTATTGCGGTGGTGCTTACGTATCCAACTACAATGAATTCGGAAAAGTATACCGCGTTATGATGCAAGCAGCCCCGCAATACCGTCTGAACGAAGAGTCCTTGCACAATCTTTATGTCCGCAACGGCAGTAAAATGGCTCCGGTAAGCGAATTCGTGACACTGAAACGCGTACTCGGTTCGGAAACGGCTACCCGCTTCAACTTGTTCAGTTCCATCGCCACCAACATAAACGTTGCCGAAGGATACTCCAGCGGCGAGGCCATGAAAGCTATTGCAGAAGTGGCAGCCCAGACACTGCCCAACAGCTATGGCTATGAATACAGCGGCATGTCGCGTGAAGAATCTCAGACCGGCGGCGGTTCCACCCTCTTTATTTATGGAATCTGCATCCTGCTGATTTATCTGATCCTATCCTGTCTGTACGAGAGTTTCCTGGTACCGTTTGCCGTTATCCTCTCCGTTCCGTTCGGATTGATGGGCAGTTTCCTGTTCGCCAAACTATTCGGTCTGGAAAACAACATCTACCTGCAAACAGGTATTATCATGTTGATCGGTCTGTTGGCAAAGACAGCTATTCTTATCACGGAGTTTGCCATTGAACGCCGCCGCAAAGGCATGGGCATCATCGAAGCCGCTTATGCAGCCGCACAGGCTCGTCTGCGCCCGATCCTCATGACGGTGCTGACGATGGTGTTCGGTATGTTGCCTCTGATGTTCGCAACGGGAGCCGGCGCCAACGGAAACAGTTCGCTGGGTACAGGTGTCGTAGGCGGTATGGTGGTCGGCACCCTGGCATTGCTATTCGTAGTCCCGGTGTTCTTCATTGTTTTCGAGTTCCTGCAGGAGAAAATCCGACCGGCCCTGATCGAAGAAGCCGACCAACAAGTGCAAGCCGAACGTGAAAGAAGTTTGGAAGAGAGAATGGAATCCAATCAATTAAAAGATACTGAAGAATGAAAACAACACATTTGTCGATAATGATAGTTGCAGCTGCATTGTTGTGCAGTTGCAACCTCTACAAGAATTACGAGCGGCCCGCCGACATATCCACCGACAACCTGTACGGAAGCCAGACAGGTGCCGGCGAGGAGACTGCAACCGGCTTGGGCGATCAGCCCTGGCGCACCGTGTTCACCGATCCCGCCCTGCAAGCTCTGATTGAAAAAGGGCTGGCACAGAACACTGACATGAAAACGGCCGCTTTGCAGATCGAAGAAGCCGAAGCTGCTTTGAAAGCCGCCAGGCTGGCTTTTCTGCCCAACCTGATTCTCGGACCGCAAGGATCCCTCAACGGATTCGACTGGGGTGCGCCCACCAAGGCCTACACCCTGCCCGCCGTAGCCTCCTGGCAAGTGGATATCTTCGGAAGCATCCGAAATGCCAAGAAGCGCACGCAAATGCAGCTGTTCCAGACACAGACCTACAAACAGGCCGTACAGGTACAACTCATCGCCGCCATCGCCAACTACTATTACACGCTGACCATGCTTGACGAGCAGCTGAACATCAGCGAACAGACGGCAGCCAACTGGAAAAGGAATGTAGAAATCACCAAAGCCTTGATGGCGGCCGGACAGAGCAACGATGCCGCCGTATCGCAGTCGGAAGCCAACTATTATGCAGTATGCACCCAGGTAGTGGACTTGAAGCATCAGATTCGTGAGATAGAGAACGGATTCTCAACCTTGCTGGCCGAGACTCCACACTCCATCCGCCGGGGAACGCTGTCCGGCTGGCAAGTTCCGGCCAGTCTCCAGACCGGTGTACCGGTTTCTCTGCTTGCACGCCGTCCCGATGTGAAAGCCGCCGAATATGCCTTGGCTTCGGCTTTCTACGCCACCAACGAGGCGCGGGCCGCTTTCTATCCGGGGCTGACCCTGAGCGGAACCATCGGCTGGACAAACAGTGAAGGAATGGTCAATCCCGGGAAATGGATCTGGCAGGCCTTGGGCTCTCTTTCACAGCCTCTTTTTATGAACGGTAAATTACAGGCACAACTGAAAATATCCAAAGCCAAACAGGAAGAAGCCAAATTAGCCTTTCAACAGAGCCTGATCGCGGCCGGGGCAGAAGTGAACACGGCTTTAGCCAAAATCCAAGCCAACCAGGCGAAAGAGCAATTGTATGCTTCGCAGGTAGCTTCGCTGGAGAGGGCTGTCAAAAGCACACAGGCGTTAATGCTCAACTCTCCGACCAATTACTTGCAGGTGCTGACTGCCCAACAAGGATTACTCAGCGCACAAATAGCGCAAACGAGCAACCGCTTCAGCAGCATACAGGGCGTCATCGAACTGTATCAGGCTTTAGGAGGCGGAGCCGCCGAATAAAACACGGGCACAGCCTTTAACCCCAAAGGAGGAGAATCGTCAAAAATTCTCCTCCTTTGGTATTTAACGTGAAATCTAAAACTTCACGTTATTTACGGTTCATGATTTCTTCTACAGTTTTAATCATCGTGTCTCCGCGCAAATTACGCTTCAAGATGGTACCATCGGGCGAAAACAAAATAATGTGAGGGATACCATCCACCCCATACACATGAGCGGACTTGTTTTCACTGTCAACAATCTGCGGCCAAGTCACTCCTTCCGAATCCATTGCTTTCTTCAAGTTCTCCTCCTTGTCCCAGACAAATATACCTATCACTGTCAATCCTTTATCCTTATACTGATTCTGTAGTTTGGCCAGGTTGGGGATTTCTCTTTTGCAGGGACCACACCAACTTGCCCACATGTCCATCAATACGTAATTTCCCTTCCCCATGAAGTTAGAGAGAGCGACGGGTTTCCCTTCAGCATCAGTACCCGTAATATCTGTGTACGGCATACCTTCAGCCGTCTTTTCCTGAGCCTCGATTCTTTTGCTTATTTTTTGTACGGTTCGGGTGGATTTCAACCAATTACCGAACTTCGCAAGCAGAGCTTTCTGTTGTACGGGCGGAATAAAGTCGAAGAATTCGGAATACAGGAGGGCATATCCAAAAGCATCATCCCAATGACCTTCGTAGAAATCGGCACACTTATTTGCAATGGATTCCCGCTGCTGTCTTATGAATTCTTTCATTTGGCAGTCAAAAGCCTGTTCGTCGTTTCCACATTGTTCCTTGATCTCTTGACTTCGTCGAGCAATCAGTTCACTGACGCTATCTTCTGCCAGTGCCAATTGAGCCACTTTATCATTCAACAGAGTACCTGACGGTTGATTATGTTTTTGCAAGTCTACCCGAATATCACCATTTTCCAGAATAAAATTAGCATATGCATCTCTGTCAACATCAATACGGCAATAGGACGCAGTATCTACCTGTCCTTTGAAAGTAAACTGATTCTTTTCAATGACAGTACTGTCTATATACCGATTATCATCGTAACGCATAATATAGATCTTCTTACCATTAGACGATGAATCACTTACCACACCTGTTACAGAATATCCGGTAGAATGAGAAGAAGGGATACATGCATACAAAATAGCCGTGAAGCCGACATAGATAATATTTTTCATAAAAAACGATAATTGGATATTATAATTGATATATTTATAGGCTAAAATTACAGAGATTTATTGTATAACCGATGATTTTTACAAGGAATTTGCGTTACAACAGGAAAAATATATAATTGAAGATAGTCTGCCAAGCGGTCCGCATTGGTGCTCACCCCGTTATATCGGGGCCTAGAAGACGTTGCAACGTCCTGCTCATCCTCTTCTTTCCTGTTGGGCATGCCCTCAGAAACGGCACTACCACCATTTTTCAAACGGCGTCGCATTCCCAGACAACCGACCCGGAGCGGCATGTACATCCTCCTCCCGGAGTTTACTAGAAACAGCCTTCACCGTTTCACATTAAACATAATCAGCTATTCACCAATTGCTTATCGGTGAATGCAGGCACCTTATCCCTTTCACAACCCCTTCACCGCTCTTTCACAATGCTTTCACCGCTCTTTCACAAAAAGTCATACGACAGTACGCCGCATGGCCCTCTATTCTCGTCCCTGCCTCTCCGTCAAACCGGAGCAACTTTTTAAAATACGACAGTCGCGACCCCGTTCCGGTCCGTTATGAAACCTGAATCACCGAAAGCCTCAACAAGGAAGGACATTTCAGCCCCAAGCGCCCTAGAGGAATGCCTACAAAAAGGGGAGCGCCCCGAACGATCGGAACGCTCCCCTTTTGTATGCGCCTCTCTTTAAAAAGGAAGGTCATCGGTTGAATCTCCCGAAGAGAAATCAACAGGAGCGGTCGGGGCGGCAGCGGATGCCGGCGGAAAAGGTGCCGCCATATCGGGAGCAGGAGCGGCAGCCGTCCCCAGAGAACGATCCACTTTCCAGGCCCGGATACTGTTGTACCAGCGTCCTTGGTATTCCCGGGCGTCAATATCGAAAGAAACCGTCAACGTCTCTCCGACATTAATGTTAAACTGAGCGATTTTATCCGCTCCGAACACATCAAAACACATTTTACGGGGATAAGTTTCCTGAGTCTCCAATACATAAGACTGTGATTTCCACTCTGCCCCCGTACGTTGGGAAATACCTCCACGCTCCGGCAATACAGCAATAATTT
>ERZ778515.184-NODE-184-length-55924-cov-9.010167_pt1 | contig 55924 bp, 41 predicted proteins | sample MGYA00510343_ERZ778515 | MGnify/ENA primary metagenome ERZ778515 (study PRJEB29527, sample SAMN07138965) | mouse gut metagenome | material: feces | host: mouse | place: China:Nanjing | collected 2016-01-25 ...
TTACTCCATTGGCCCCCCCCCCGTAGAAGCGCTTCTCGAATGGAAGAATCCCGGAATTACCATAAGGCACTCCAATCCCTAATCCTACTCTTGCGGCAATTGATTGACGGGTATCGAAGCGATGTGTGAACGAAAAATCTGAATCTACTTTGAAATACTGAGAGTAGTGAATTCCAAAGATTTTATAAGGCTCTGAATGGAAGTTTGATCGATGTGCAAATATACTGCTTACGGCAAATAGAAGATTGCCGGCTATTTCTGCATTAACTCTTACATTATAAATGTTTCTCTGTATAGATCTCTGCCATGGCAAATCTGTACGCTTATTGGTATGATAAAAGCTATAGCCCAATCGCATTATAAAGTGATCTTCATAACTATAGCGCAACAACGGATTGTCCGGAGCAATCTGGTTTATGAAATCCACGGTTGACTCCGGAAGATATACATAGTTGATATCCAATGGTGTGAAGGTGTGCCGATTTCGCGTACTTGCCTCACTCCATTTATAACTCCATCCTGCTGTAGAGATAATCCTGGTATATTCCGGACGCTCCTGATAATTCATCGACAGATGAAGCTGTGTCGATGCGTTAACGCGACGCTTGAAACTTTCTTTCAGAAATGGTGCCTTGAATTTTGGGAATTGTAATCCAAGGTCAGCTGAATACTCCATATACCTGTCATGTATCAGACCATCAAGATTACCGCTGATTGATTCATAGGCACCGCGGAGCTTGACCGTAAATGTTTCGGAGCCACGTCCGATATTACGGTGCGCATAGCCGAGTGCCACAGCTATTCCGAGATCGCCTTCAGAGTTTGTACCTTCAAGTTCGGCTCCCATGGACTGGCTTTTGGCAGGGGTTAGCAATATATAGGCATCAAGCAAACCGATACCTCCGACTTCTCCGACAAGTTCATATCTGACATTGATAAATTTTAATATTTCAAGGCGGGAAAATGCCTTATACGTCATATCGACATCATGCTCGGAATAATCATGCCCCGGACGTATGAAATTGTTCTCATATATTACTGAAGGACGCAAGTATCTTGACTGGCCATAAAGTATGGTCATATCTCGATAGGTCACAGTATCGCCAGCTGCCATAGCATAGAAGTCAGTTCCTGCACCTGCCTGATAATCCGCAATGCAGACGACCTTCCGCACCACATACTTTTTAGCTGCAAGTGTTTGTCTGCGTGCGTTTTCACCATCTTGAGATGTGTCGATTCGCATTAGCAGATCGACATTATGCGAACCTTGGGTAGTATCAGCCTCAAACGTGACATTTTCTTTTGTAAAATAATAGTAGCCATGATTATGCAGACGTGTGGCTATCATCTGTCGCTGCACGTCAAGAGTATTTCTGTCAAGAAGGTCGCCACGCTGCATGCCCCATCTTGCCGTGTCATGTAATACGATCCGAGCAATGGCTGAATCGCTAACCTCATAACGTATATGCTTTACGACATGCGGTAACCCAGAACTGACATCATACTCCACAACAGCTTTCTTTGATGACGAATCAGATAAGACTCTTGTCCCGACATCTGCTCCGAGATATCCCTTATTGACCAAAGCAAGTTCAATCTGACGCGCCCCTGCTTCAGTGAGGATTGAATCATAGATTACCGGCGGCTCACCCATTTTACGCAGCCATCGGTTATACCATTTTGTGGTATCCTTTCCTGAAAGATTATATATAGATAATCTTAAAGGCATACTCCACAACATTTTATGATTCGGTTGTTGACGGAGATATGTAAGCAGTTCCTCCTCATCGAGAGTTCTGGATGATGAATCAAGATGAATCTTGACCTTAGAAAGAAGCATCTCACCAGAAGGCACATGCCGTGTAGTGCTACAAGCTCCTGCCAGCAACATTACGGCAGCCGACAAAGGAATGAATTGATGTCGTTTCATTATGATGCGGTTGGAATATACTTATCATACTGCCCTCACGGACAGTCATGTCGCCAAAGCTTTATAAGACGGTGCAAATCAACATCTCATAACGATGCTATCGGTTTGTCGCGCGCTTCAAGATCTATACGTGCGTACACAATCGGATGATGGTCAGAAATATCGCGTAGCATAAGCAATGTTGACTCATTGCCATCTTTATCGGGAGAACTGATTTGAGCACGTAATATCTCGACACTCATACCGTAGGCTCCTTCATCTATAAACGACAACTCAATACGTCGGACTCTGAACTTATCATGTACCGACAAGGCAAACTGATTCATCAAGAGCGAGACATATCTCACAGTATTTACGTGACGATATGCATCAAGGTTAGAATAGCCGAACGTATATACTGCCGGATTCGGATCCGCTGCTATTACATGCCGATCGCCCTGAAGGATTTCATCCGGCATTTTTAGCAACATGTGCTTGCCTTGTCGGCAGATCGGACAAGGCTTATCGGAAAGATATTCTTCACGGAACGGCAATGTATCCAGTCCGGCATTGGAGTGAGTTTCAGTGTCAAGCACCATCCAGATACTGCGCGCATATCCGCAGGCGGAACCCGAAGAATCCATTATACAGAAGTCTCGCTCAGAATAATGACGATTCCATGTTTCCACCCAAGTGTCAATTTTAAACGTACTATCTACAAGAGGATAATCCGTCATTTCAATCGCAAGGCGGGAAAGTACCCATCCGCAATGATTATTTGGCATAAACGGATTTCCGATTCCAATCTCATTGGCATGAGATGTGGCTATTTCAATCAGTTTGGCTGTAAGAAGCGGCAACGACATCTCACGCTCGGCATTCGCATCACCAGCCGAAAGAAACCAACTCTGCGAATATACTTTTTTGCTCTCAATATCAGCATCAGCAAGCAACTGAGACTCCTCATCGGAATACTTGTCGTATGGATCTGTAAGTCCGATAAATTCACCTCGTTCAGGTGCATAGGCACTAAAATCTATCGCATCAAGTCGCCTTTGCTCCTGCATTAGTTCGCTGTCGGCAAGGGTGAAGTGCATCGGGAAGAAACGTTTCACATCAATACATCTTGTGAAAATACGCGCGCCCTCATTAAATCCGGTGCCGATACGCGAATCTACCGGGAACATCACCACATCGAATTCCGGGAAAGCATCGGCTATCGGTCTGAGTTCTGAGACATAGGCTTGCTCCGCAGCACGAATCTCTTCATCTGTCGATTCATCTCGCCAGCTCCAACAGTTCAAGTCTCCGGCATGGAATACCTTAAGGCCTGACTCTCTTAAAGTCAGGGCATAGGAATTTCCTACATCTGTACTTCCGAAAGCCTGTATGGTGAGTAAATCATCTGAGTATATGTCAAGTTTCGACAGTATGGTCACTCGACTGGAATCAATCTTCATTCCTGAATATGTTGAATCCGGATTCAGCATATACCTCACCTTGCGTGCCACATCTCGCGACAAAACAAACCTTATGTCGGGATGGCTGTCTGCCCAACGAAAGATATTCTTGTTGAAGTGATCCTTATGGAAATGACTGACAAGCACATATAATGGCAAATCTGTCGGAAAATCCTTTACAAACGGCGGAATGATATCATCAGGTGCTGTGGGATCAAACCAATAATCGAATACGATTCCCAAACCGGAAGTGCGGAGCAGGAAACAGTCATGGTGGATATATGTGAGTTCAAACATTTTTGATTCCTCGTGGTTACGTTTATTTGAAATCCGGGAATCCTCACAAAGACTCATGTAAGATTACCGGAAGATATCCGATGGGCTTAGCGCTCGTTGCGTCTCCCTTCGTAATAATTGATAAACGCTTTATTTACGATTCGGTTGCCTCCGGGCGTAGGATAATTACCGGTAAAATACCAGTCGCCGGGATGGTCAGGAATTGCCTCATGCATTGCATCGACCGTCTGATATACAATTTCAATAGGAGTAGTCACTTCTTCCGGACGGAGCATCTCCGCTATTTTTGCGGAAATCTCTTCATCTGTAAAAGGTGCATAAATATCCTTTACATAATTGACCACTTGCTCTTTCGGAAGATTCTCCTGCTGTTTACATTTGTTGTAGACTGTGTCGATTATGTAACCCATGCCACGCTCATTAAGCAATGCCATTGCAGCCTTAAAAGCGATAAATTCATCCATGCGGCTCATGTCTATGCCATAACAGTCAGGATATCTCACCTGGGGAGATGATGAGACTATCACAAGTTTGCCAGGATGCAGTCGGTCAAGAATACGCAGGATTGACTCCTTTAATGTCGTTCCACGCACAATACTGTCGTCTATTGCAACCAGATAGTCCCCCTCATTGATGGACCCGTACGTGATGTCATAGACATGAGCGGCAAGATCCTTTCGGGTTGTACCTTCGGCAATGAATGTGCGAAGTTTGATATCCTTGATAGCGACTTTTTCCTTTCTTACACGATGACAGAGTATATCCCGGATGCTCCTGTCGCTAAGCGCTCCTGTCGCAGCGAGACGATTGATTTCTTCAATCTTTGACCCGATAAGGTGCTCCTCGATACCTTCAACCAGCCCATAGAATGCCACTTCGGCCGTATTGGGAATAAAAGATATTACCGTACGGTCTATATCATGATTGACGGATGCAAGCACTTGATTGACAAGGTTTTTGCCCAATTGTTTTCTTTCAGTGTAGATATCCTTGTCAGAGCCACGTGAGAAATAAATACGCTCGAACGAGCATCTCTTGTTACTCTGCTCCTGTAGGATCCGCTCAATCTTCGAGCCACCGTCACGGTCAACGATTATGGCTTCGCCTGGTTGAAGTTCATGCACATCGTCAACCTGAAGGTCGAATGCGGTCTGGATTACCGGACGCTCACTTGCCACAACCACAATTTCATCATTGCGATAATAGAATGCCGGGCGTATGCCATTAGGGTCACGCATAGCCCACATATCGCCATTACCTACAATTCCGCATATTACGTATCCACCATCCCATGAAGGCGAACAACGATGCAACATATTGGCAACATTCAGGTCACGTGCTATTGCAGACGAGAGATCAAGTCCGCAGAGACCCTCTCCATGATGAATATCAAACAGGCGTTCGTTCTCTCGGTCAAGAGCGTGGCCAAGTTGCTCAAGAAGCAGGAACGTATCGGCATACAAGCGCGGATGCTGCCCTGTAGAGATAATCGAGTTGAATATCTCATCGACATTTGTCATGTTGAAATTTCCACAGAGCAACAGATTGCGGGAACTCCAGTTGTTGCGCCGCATAAAAGGATGGACATAGCTGATACCTGAGCGCCCGGTCGTGCTGTACCGGAGATGCCCCATATAGACTTCTCCCTCAAACGGAAGCGCATGTGCGTCTGCCTGTCGGTCATTTTCTGAAATAGCCGTCTGCACCTTTTGTCCAATCGAAGCGAACAAATCGCGAATGGCGTCCGGACCTTGTGCTCGCTCGCGGAATATATATTCTTCACCTGGAGTGGCATCAATGCGCACACAGCCGACTCCGGCACCTTCCTGACCTCTGTTATGCTCTTTCTCCATTAGAAGATAGAGTTTATTCAGACCATAAAAGGTGCTTCCGTATTTCTTTTTATAATATGAAAGAGGACGTAGCAGGCGAATCATCGCTATGCCGCATTCATGTTTTATAAGTTCCATCTATCGTGTTGTATAAATCTTTTTACTTTTCTCCTTCCTGCCTAAACGTATTTCCGACTGCTGGGTTCAGTATTCACTCGTGGTATGGAATCTGATTTTCGGGAAATCAGACTGAGCCATCTGCAGTACATAATTTGAGTCAGCCAGAAAAACATCGCGGCCATCCTTATCAGTAGCCATAAACTGATGCTTACGCTTCTTAAATGCCGCCAGCGCCTCTTCATCATCACTTTCAATCCAACATGCTTTGTAGAGACTTATCGGTTCCCATCGACATTGCGCACCATATTCATGAAGAAGCCTATACTGTATCACCTCAAACTGCAACTGCCCGACTGTGCCAATAATCTTTCTGCCGTTGAATTGATTTGTAAACATCTGAGCGACACCCTCGTCCATAAGCTGACGTATTCCTTTGTCAAGCTGCTTCGCCTTCATCGGATCAGCATTCTCAATATACTTGAACATCTCAGGCGAGAATGACGGTAATCCTTTGAAATGCAAATTCTCTCCACCGGTCAGCGTGTCGCCGATTTTGAAATTGCCTGTATCAGGTATACCTACTATATCTCCAGGATATGCTTCGTCTACAATATTTTTTTTCTGAGCCATAAATGCAGTAGGAGCAGCGAACCGCATCTGTTTGCCTTGACGCACATGCAGATAGTTGACATTACGTTCGAATTTCCCTGAGCAAATCTTTACGAAAGCAATACATGATCGGTGATTGGGGTCCATGTTGGCATGGATTTTAAAAACGAATCCACTGAAGGGCTCTTCTTCCGGTCTGACCTGTCGCTCTACAGCTTCAATAGGGCGGGGGCTGGGTGCAATCTTGACAAAGCAATCAAGAAGTTCTTTGACTCCGAATGTGTTGAGTGCCGAACCAAAAAATACGGGGGCCACTTCTCCACGCAGATATGCATTCGTGTCAAACTCAGGATACACACCTTCAATAAGTTCGAGATCTTCGCGAAGTTTCTGCGCATCTGATTCTCCGACAAGCCGATCTACCTCAGGAGATGTCACATCAGAAATCTCTACTCTCTCACTAATAGTCTGCTTTGAGGGAGTAAACAGATCGAGGCCTTGCTCATATATATTATATACACCTTTGAATTTTGCTCCTATGTTGATGGGCCACGAAAGAGGACGCACTTGAATCTGAAGTTCTGATTCAAGCTCGTCAAGTATGTCGAATGGATCTCGTCCCTCGCGGTCAAGTTTATTGACAAATACAATTACCGGGGTGTTTCGCATGCGGCACACCTCCATCAGCCGTCGTGTCTGGGTCTCCACACCCTTAGCCACATCGACCACAATAATCACTGAATCCACAGCTGTCAATGTGCGGAATGTGTCTTCAGCGAAGTCCTGGTGACCGGGGGTGTCGAGAATGTTGATTTTATAATCGCCGTAGTTGAAGCCCATTACAGAAGTGGCTACGGATATACCACGCTGCTTTTCAATCTCCATCCAGTCGGATGTCGCTGTCTTTTTGATTTTATTACTTTTTACGGCACCTGCCACATGAATGGCGCCCCCGAAAAGGAGTAGCTTCTCTGTTAGCGTAGTCTTACCGGCATCCGGATGAGAGATGATGGCGAATGTGCGTCGCCGGGATATTTCCTTATTCAGTTCGTCTGACATAGGGTTATTATGTCTGGTATTGCTGTTGGTTTATATAGTCGGCTTTCCGACAGATTATCAAGAAGCGAAATGCAAAAAGTATATCGTATTCGCTTTGTCGATATGAGTTATGGCAGACATTATGCCGTCGACATATCGTAAGAGTCTTATCTACTCTTCTGTATCTGTAAAAAGCTGATTGTTGTAATCCTTCTTATAATAATGTGAGAGCATCGCCATGAAACGTGAGATTTGTCCAAGGGCTTCAGTTGTATCTTTTGAAATTTCCCGACCCTTCATTCGAAGCATTAGAATCATATACAATGCATTCAGACATGTCTCGATTTCTCCGGCTTTCTCCTCCCCGGCCTTGGCACGCAATTCCACTATATAAGGAAGCGTTTTGTAAAATTCCGCAGTATAGGTGCTGAATCTGTCATCGGCCAATAAGCAACGGTGAAGATCATCAAGAGATATTATAACATTCTTATTGATTTGCAGGTGCCCTTTCTTTACCACATCCTCTCTGCGCATCATGTCAGCGAGCGATTCATACCATTCGTAAAGTTCTCGCCGTTGCGCATCATTAAGGCTTGTGTATCTGGATATTATCTCTGCATCGATTTTATCCATATCCAGGTCATAGGCTCTTATCAAATCCTCTATCTGCCACATATACAGAATATATTCGGCGATATTGTCTCTCTTTTTTTCAGATGCTGTATACATATCTTGTCCGGGTTTTCATTTTGCAAAATTAATAAAATTTCTTCACTTATCCATTATCAAACATTATAGCGGTCAGTCATGCTCTGAAAGATTGAGCCATATTCTCCATGTGACAGCAAATGTAACAAGTGTAGTAAGCATCACCACTATAAAGAACAATCCATAGGCACCTCTTGATGAATTATATGCCGATAGCATATCTCCTAATTCCGGCAGCTGTATGGCGAGTTCAGACATTCGCTCGAAAATCCACCCTGCCGCCATGCCGGGGAGCATCATACCCAATGCCATGAATGCAGTGCAGAATGCATAATGAGAGGTAGAGTTTTCACCCCTGCAGAAGTGCATCATAAAAAGCATATAGGCTGTGAATCCGTAACCATAGCCAAATTGTTCGATGCCAATCAGAGAGGCAATTACGATATAATTATCGGGCTGCCACATGGCCAGATAGCAATAGACCCCGCATGGGAGGGCAATGGCCGCGGCCATAGGCCACATACATTTCCGTAATCCACGCTTCGCTATGATCACGCCGCCGGCGATGCCTCCAGCCAGAAGACAAAGCACTCCGATTGTACCGTTGATTACACCTACCTGTGTCGTCGTCAGGGCAAGACCTCCGGATCCGGTGGAATCCAACAGGAAGGGTGGTACGAGTTTTATACACAAAGCCTCGGGCAGGCGATAAAACAGCATAAAGGCAAGCGCACTTACAATCCACGGTTTCCTAAAGAATGTAAAGAAAGTAGATATGAAGTTCCGGCCTATAGTAGATGCTTTGACTCCCGGCATCGGGCGGTCGGATAATGGGCGTGGCAATATGCAGATATGGTAGCAGAATACTGCTATAAAGAATGCAGACAAGATGGCGAATGTGATACCCCATGCAGTGGCTATGTCGCCAAAGGTATTTTCAAGATTTCCTGCAAGTATTACTAATCCTCCCTGTCCGAGCACGCTTGCAAGCCGATAGAACGTCGACCTGATTCCTACATATCCGGCCTGTTCTTTTTCTGAAAGTGCGATAATATAGAAGCCATCGGCAGCTATATCATGTGTAGCCGAGGCAAAAGCCATAAGCCAGAATGCAGCTAATGTTGCTCCAAGCCACATGGATGTGTCGAGCGACAAGGCGACTGAAGCCATCGACAATGCTATCAACAACTGCATGCCTATAATCCACAGACGCTTTGTGCGAAACAGGTCGAGGAATGGACTCCAGAACGGCTTTATCACCCAGGGAAGATAGAGCCATCCGGTATAATAGGCCATATCGGCTTTTGACAGTCCCATATTAGAAAACATCAGGACCGTGAGCACATTTACAGCAAAATAGGGTAGTCCCTCAGCCACATATAGTGTAGGAATCCAGCTCCAAGGAGTTCGTGACTTAGTCATTATGTTTGATATCAGATGAATCATCAATTGCCGGAAGAGCTACTTCTGAATAGATGTCCCGGATATTCGTATCTGTCATTGCCTCAAAGTCATTTCGCCTCGGCAATATGATGATGCCCGCCATATCGATGGCCCCCGGACTTACCATGAAGCCAGAAGTTTCATCGACGGCAGTGTAGCATGATGGCCGATGAGCTGCACGTGGGACGACTGCCACCCGGAGCCGGCTGTCAGCTCCGAGCCACATATATGCATTCACGAGCAATGGGTCATCGTTCCCCGTACGACCGTCTTTGCCGCCAATGTGGGTAAGCATATGTAGGCGTATCATACCTGATACATCAGGAGTGATGATATCATAATGTACCTTAAAAGGCAAACGAGATATCTCGCCGCCACCTTCAAGATAGCTCATAAGAGGGAGTTCGGATGTCATGACAGCCTGACAGTGAAGATGGTCAGGGGCAGAGGCACCGGCATGAGCGCCATTAAAAAAAACTGTCATGCCTGGCAAACGCTCTGCCATTGAAGCCATCTCTATCGGTATATCCATCTGTGGAATATGCCGGTCAGAGGCAATGGTAAAATGCAATGGAAATATCGGATATGGATTTACAAGGAAATCCCATCCTGACACTATCACTTCAGCAGTCTGTTCCGGTGGCCGATTGCTTCCGCACAAGAAACATGGACGTCGGCTGATTACATCTGCATCAATTATTGCACCTGTCGACACCCTTCTTGCGGGATTAAATTGAAGTGCCCCTTTGAGCGCCCCGATTTTAAACAGACGACGCTCCGTCATACCCAATAACTCATAGTTGGCGCGCGCCATAGGCCATGATTCAAGCTGACAGTCGCGCAATTCAGCCAAGTCGGCCGTCATATTAGCTGCATCCATTACAATAAATATTATTCAGATGGAGACTCATTTCCGGCGCCATCGCTATCAGAGAGTGTGCCGGAGGAGTTACGTTCGTTATGATGGATTCGAGCTATGAGTTCATTGGTACGCACAAAGTCTTTGTAAGCATTATTTTCGTTGACATTCTCCACCGACAGAGCCGCATCTGAATTGCCTGCCCAGCGGCGACAGTAATATATGCCGTCGAAAATGCGCCCGATCTTGTAATTGCGACTTAGTCGCAGACACATGGCATAATCTTCTCCATAACTCACATTGGGAAACAGAATCTCACGCGCGATGTCTCTCACATAACCTCTTGGCGCCCCGAATCCATTGATGCGCAACGCATTATTCGGGCCATTATCATCCGTCCACTCTCGATGGTCGATAAGTCCTGGCGGAATCGGGCGCAGATTAAAGTCGGTCATGAAGTAGCTGCCAATGACGGCGGCATATCCGCCTTCATAAAACTTATCTACCATTGTCTGCAAAGTATGTTCCGAAGCATAGATATCGTCAGAATCCAGCTGAATGGCAAAGAAACCGCATTTTTCGCTAAGCAAAGCCTCGTTCCAGCATCCTCCGATACCAAGATGCTCCGAACCGTCAAGACATATAAGATGCAGACGCGGATTTACTATTTTTTCCAGAAGTTCACGAGTCCCATCAGTAGATGCATTATCAACTACAATGACATTGAATTCAAAATCCGTCTGCTGACTGAGAGCTGACTGTACTGCATCGCAGATTGTATCCACACGATTGCGCACCGGGATTACTACTGAAGCAAGCATCTCATCACAATGATTACTGTTGCTGAATATGAGTTGCGTCTTCTCTGCAGGGGCCAAAGCATCGATTTCGAATAGATGTTGATATAGCACATCCTCCATCTCTGCTTGATAATGTATATTGCGGGGATCGACATAATCATGCTGCTTCTCGCCACTCTTCCGGTAATCTACCCGCTCCACTGTATATAGATATTCGGGAATCATCTGAAAGAAGCGCCCCTGACTCAGGCGCAGCCGTAAAGCATACCATCCGCCATCCATATATTGGGAGTCGTCATCCGTAAAATCCTCTGTAGCCGTAAGCACGTCAGCGGCATTGAGCAATACAAAGGCCCCAAAATCGAAATCGTCACGCACAGAACCCGGGGCATATTGAATCAATGGATGATTCAACAAAGTGCCATCTGTATTTAATTCTCGATACCACGCATATACCATAGACACATCAGTATCCTCCGCAACCTGGCGCAGACGCCGTATGGCATGGCGCTCAAGATGAATCTCAAGGTCGGTGAACGAAACGAGAATATACTGTTCAAGAGGCGTGCGGCATATTTCTTCCCGCAAAGTCTCCACGTTTTTAAATCTGTGTATTTTCATATTGTCTGGTCAGTAATTCGTATTATGCAAGTAAGTGTTCAAATTTTGATTTATACAATATGCCGGGTTGTTTTTAAATCTATTTCTGGCTGAATTGAAGAGAATGTCTGAGCAACGAGCCGGGAGTGGCACCAATAAGCTGCAGATTGTATAAAAGATTTCCGTTCTCTTACTGTCGGATAAATTTGAACACTTACTTATCAGGATGCTTGATTATGAGATTCTTGACATATTACTTTTTTGAAAGCTGAAGCAATCCATGCATCAGCCTACTGCGTTGGTCAGCATCCTTTATCGATTCAATAGGCACTGAGAGCACTGTCACATTCCCTTTGCCGCATATCGAATGCACGCCGGCCGTTTCTCCATTATCAGAGAATGTTATCACTACCTCTCCATCGGGATTCACAGGCAGTAGCACATCTGGATTTTCTACAATATACTGGTCTTCATTAATTGTATTTGAGTAGTGGATTACAGAATTTCCCAATGCAATCCCGTAGGTCGATATTTTGCCGCTTCGCGGACGTGACGCGCCAATTGAAGGCCGCACATTGAGCACTTGCTCGGCAAAACTGCGGTCTGCACTGTCGCCGCGCGAATCATACAGATCACTGACTACATAGGCTCCACTTGCAATCAGAGAGCCTCCCTGCGACACGTATGCCCGTAATGATTCCTGAAGAGCCTTGGGGAAAGTGGTATAGCTTACTCCGCTTGTACCGGATCCCACAGTAGTGCGTTTCTGTTTTCCAAGAATGAGGTCGACAATCTTGTAATCATCAAGGTTTACTTTCCCAGACTCAACAGCTGCCGCCGAACAACTTACAAATCCATAACCCGCATCAGCCACAGCCTCACCATGCACTGAAGGGAAATCGAATGTATTGCCGGCCACTACAGTACCCACATATGATGATGAACTGCGTCCGAAGCTTTCACCTGCATTACGACGGAACTCAGTCTGATACCCAGTAAACGAAGCATCATTGATATACGGCACTCCAAAGTCTTCTTCAGCCTTAAAGCCGGCATTGCCATCCTGAGAGTAATGGGCCGGTGCTGAAACACGGTCGAATCCGTTGACTATAAGCACCGGCTCACCATCTTTGCAGGCACGAAGAGAAAGGATTTCCGAGGGGAAGGCCAGACCTCCGTCATTGGCAGCAATCACTTTATATGAATGAATGAGGTCATCGGTTACTTTTACATCAAAATGGGTTGATGAAGTGTCGCCAATTTTATGAAATCCGAGGGTGCCCTCAGTTCGCTCGAATATTACGTATCTGTTTGGCATGGCCGTCGATTCCAGCGGGTCAGGCATCGGTTCCCAACTCAATCGGAAGTGTCCTGTTTTGATAGGAGTTATTGCAAATTCCTTTACCGGAAGCGGCTGGATCACCACATCTCTACCCTTACGTTCTGATATGAAACGAGCCATAGCCTTGTAGATGGCACGCGACACAAGGAAACGGAAATCAGGGTCAAGGCCATATTGCATATCCTTGAAATTCTGATGGCTAAGAATCTCGATCAGAGAGGTCGGCACTTCAGCCACACGCGCTTCGAGATACGTCTTATCCCACATTGAACGACGAGTCCAGCTGGGCTCATATGTGTGGCGGATATCTCCCGTAATCTGACGCATGAGCATGTCGGTGAGCATTCGGGAGTTAGTGCGCGGCGTGCCATCGGCATAGATGTCGCCATTATTGGTAAAATAGATACCAAGTGTGCCAACTGTAGAATCATCCGCACGCTTGCCTGCATCCGAATGAAGGGCGAACGAGATGTCGACCGGTATGCCGAGACCTTCACGTCCGGGCAGCACCCTTGAGCCCCCGGCGAGATAATTGACCCAATGACCACGTGATGTATAGTCATCCTTATAATCATCTGTACCATGAAAAGGAGAGTAGACCTTTTCAGGGAATCCCGCCCAGTGCATCCAATAGCGTGCTCCTTCAAGGTATCTCGGCAGGCCCGAAGTGCTGAATGACGGAGTTCGCCCGGATGACGACACCGGCTGAGATACAGCCGGCTCCGACTCCAGCGAGTCTGCATCATCCTCTTCAGTAAAATCCGAATCATAATCATTATCATCATAATCCATCCTGTCATCTACATCATCCTGAAGCGGAGGCACCTCCTGAGCCAGTGGCGTGGAAGGATCATAGTAAATGTCAGAACGCGAAGTGGAACGTGCAATATTGCCCATACCACCTCCGATTTTTACGGCATCTGCAGTTACAATGCTGTTATTCCCTTTATCAGATACATTTGTCAGTGTCACAACCGGCACAGTCGCGCTATACCCCTCTTCCAATGGGAATGTACCCAAATAGATCCATGTTCCGCCACCCATGTTCTGGTTGACTTTGAACTCCCGGCTACCACCTGAGTAATTTACGGTATATCGGGCATCTTCTGTCGAATTGGGCAAAGTCTTATAACTAACATAAACTGCATATTCTCCATCTTCGGGTATATCGGCATACCATCCGGCCACAGAAGGTTTGCCAGTACGGATTGTCTTTACCTGCCGATATGTGCCGTTTTCAAACGGATTCTCTGTATCCCTGAAATCCGGTAAATCATAGATGAATCCTTCCTTATCTCCGGTCTCCCACTTATTGACGCCGTTTTGCTCCATATACGTAGTCTGAGAAAAGAGCATACCTCCGTCATTGGTGTCGTTATCGACAATTACTTCATGGCGATTATAATCACGCTCGCGAGGCAACATCACGTAAGCTCCCGCATTTTCAAGCATCGGCACAAGAAACGGCAGTACGTAACCCATTGTATATGTATCCTCAAGTGACTGGAACAGAAAAGACCTCTGCCACCGCCATCCTCCGTTCTTGAAATAACGGCCATGACTATGCCATAAGGCAATGATATCACCTTCCATGCCTTTCTTGGGATTGACATAAGGATTGAGAGCAGTCACAAAAGGCACATTAGTGCGATACTGTGCTGGAAGCTTGTCAATCTTATTTATATAATATGCCAGATTACGCGGACCGACATTCAGCGTAATATTATAATCTGATATCGAATCCGGCAAATTGCGGCGTATCACCTTCGAAAGGTCACTGATCAGATCCCTGCTGACCGGCATGTATGTGAAATTTTCATTCAATGACACACCAATAGTCCCCTGAGATTTATTGGGTGAAACCCGGTTCACTCTAAGTCCGCCCGGATTCTGCTCCCTGGGTATCCACTCGAGAATCGCATTGTTGATTTTCAACGTCAGCGGATCATCAGATGGTTTTTCTACAGGCGGGGGAGTTGTCTTGCGTTTGGCTGATGCCGCTTTACGCACACGAGTCGACGACTTCCGCGAAGATTTCTTCTTTTTTGACGTCGCACGCTTCTTCCAAGAAGAAGATGACTTTTTTCGGGTTGTCTGTGATGTCTTTGCCTTATTCTTTTTAGTAGCAGCCACACCCTCGACGCCTACCATCGACACCGAAGCCACAATCGCCATCACAAGGCAACCTACATATCTTGAGAATCGTAATTTCTTCATATAAAACAGCCGATTGAGGTACGGCAATTTACAAATTTAGTAAAAAATCGAATTATGACTTCTATCAAATGGTTCAGAAATGCAATCTGTGAGTTAAATTTCTTAAAATACAAATCCGAATACTGTTGCATCAAGGGCACAGACAATTCTGATAAGCATGTATTCAAATTTAACCGATAGTAATTGAAATGGAATCTTTTATACAATCTGCGGCTTCTTTTTTGCCGCTTCCGGCTTGTCGCTCAGTCGAATATGTTTATATTCTCCTTCACTCCGCACCGGAATCGACTAAAAAACAGTCCCGCATATTGTATAAATTAAATTTGAACACTTACTTAACCAATCTGTAAAAAGCCTACTTCTGCGAGAAAAATACAGGAAGTGCGACAAGACCCTTTCCCTCAAAAAAATGGCGAAGCATGGGTTGCGTAATAATTCACGAACGGAGTTCGGCAATGAATCGACAATCACAATTTTTACGTTTCATCACAATAAAGCATCTGGAATATTCCGACATTTCAAAGATTTTTATTAACTTCGCAATAGAATCTAAACCAGAAATAAAATGGCAACAAAACCTTTCCATTATCAAGATCCCTTCCCCTTAGGAGAAGATACTACGGAATATCAGCTTATCACTAAGGATTATGTGAAAGTTGAAAACTGGAATGGTCACGAAATGCTCGTGGTCGATCCCGAAGCCCTCACCCTCCTTGCCAATGTAGCCTCACACAACTGCTCCTTCATGCTCCGCAGAGAGCACAACGAGATGGTGGCCAAAATACTCCACGATCCGGAGGCTTCCGACAACGACAAGTTTGTAGCGCTCACCATGTTGCGCAATGCAGAGGTGGCAAGTAAAGGCGTGCTCCCATTCTGCCAGGATACAGGCACATCCATCTGCGCCGGCTATAAAGGGCAGCACGTATGGACAGGATGCAACGATGAAGAAAAAATATCACTTGGCGTATACAAGACATACACAGAGAACAATCTCCGCTATTCCCAGAATGCCCCTCTCACAATGTATGACGAGGTCAACACCGGATGCAATCTGCCGGCTCAGATCGAAATACATGCCACAGAGGATGATGAATATAAATTCCTGTTCGTAGCCAAAGGTGGTGGCTCTGCCAACAAGACGTACCTTTATCAAGAGACTAAGGCAATCCTCAATAAGAAGACACTTGTACCTTTCCTGATAGAGAAAATGAAGACACTTGGCACCGCCGCATGTCCTCCATATCACATCGCATTCGTAATCGGCGGCACATCGGCCGAGATGAATCTTGCCACTGTTAAGAAAGCATCCATAAAATATTACGATGCACTCCCCACCACAGGCAATGAATACGGTCGAGCATTCCGCGACATAGAGCTTGAAAAAGAGCTGCTTGAAGCCACACAGAATCTCGGACTCGGGGCTCAGTTCGGCGGCAAATATTTCGCCCACGACATCCGGGTGATTCGTCTGCCGCGACACGGAGCATCATGCCCGGTAGGCATGGGCGTCAGCTGCTCTGCCGACCGCAACATAAAGGCAAAAATCAACCGGGAAGGTATTTGGGTAGAAAAGCTTGATGAGTTCCCCGGAGAATTGATTCCACAGGAATACCGCAATGCCGGAGAAGGAGAAGTCGTGGAAATCGACCTCAACCGTCCGATGAATGAAATTCTTGCAGAACTCGACAAATATCCAGTGTCAACGCGCCTTTCGCTCAAAGGCACGATAATAGTAGGACGAGACATCGCTCACGCCAAAATCAAAGAGCGTCTGGATGCAGGCGAGCCTATGCCTGAGTATCTCAAGAATCATCCGATTTATTATGCAGGTCCTGCAAAAAAACCAGAAGGGATGCCGTCCGGATCGTTCGGGCCTACCACTGCCGGGCGTATGGACAGCTACGTCGATCAATTCCAGAGCGCAGGAGGCTCGATGATTATGATTGCAAAAGGCAACCGTTCGCAACAAGTGACCGATGCTTGCAAAAAACACGGAGGGTTCTATCTCGGTTCAATCGGCGGCCCGGCGGCCATACTGGCACAAAACAGTATCAAAAACGTAGAACTCCTTGAATATCCGGAACTCGGAATGGAGGCAATTTGGAAAATCGAGGTCGAGAATTTCCCGGCATTTATACTGGTAGACAACAAGGGCAATGATTTTTTCAAACAGATTAAGCCTCGTTGTCCTATGGACTGCAAATAATCAAGGCAGACCGACACTGTCACAATAATTTGGACACTTACTTAGCGAATACATATTACATCCGACAGCATTCACATCGCTGCCACTTGCAATACGCTATTCGCTGACATAACAATCACATGTGGCCATCCCCCTCTGCCACATAAGCGAGAGGGGGATGGCCATCGCATTTTTTTGGCTGTTAAATACGTGACTATTTGGATTGTTAGGATAATTTTATTAATTTTGCAGTCATGATTGCCGGCTCAATAAGAGGAACTGCAAGGCATACGTGCCATACTCTTTTAGTTTGGCCAATGCGTGAAAGAACACGCAAACTATGAAGACTTAAGTATCTATCTGGCTTCAATTTTCGACAAAGCGTATATACGCTTTTACAGATAATAAGATTTATCACGATGCATAAAACATCTGACTTCAAGCAGCCCGACCTGCTGTTTGAGACCTCTTGGGAGGTCTGCAACAAGATTGGGGGCATATATACCGTACATTCCACCAAAGCACGCGAACTGAAGAGAATCATGGGCGACAACTTGATTTTCATCGGGCCGGATGTGTGGTCAGAACAGAATCCTTCTCCGACATTTCTGGAACGCAAGACTTTGCTAAAAAATGCGGTAACCTCATTGCGTCTGCCTGACGGACTTTCCATCCGCGTGGGACGATGGGATATCCCGGGATCTCCAATTGTAGTGCTTGTTAAGTTTCAGGCATTAATGGGAAACCTGAACGCAACATATGGCGAAATGTGGGAGAAATTCAAGGTGGACTCTCTTCATGCCTACGGAGATTATGAGGAGGGGTGTGCGTTTGCCATAGCAGCCGCAAAAGTGATGATGGCCCTTACATCGCATCTTAACGGGACCAAGGTAGCAGCCCACTTTAATGAATGGACTACTGGCATGGGGTTGCTCTATCTCAAAGCACATGCACCGCATATCGCCACAATATTCACAACACATGCTACCAGCATAGGCCGATCTATCTGCGGTAACGGCAAACCTCTCTACGAATATTTCGACCACTATGATGGCGACCAGATGGCACGAGAACTCAATATGGAGTCTAAACACTCGCTTGAGAAGGCTGCCGCCCATAACGCAGATTGCTTTACAACCGTAAGTGAAGTCACAGCCCGTGAATGCACCCAGCTGTTGGGGATTACACCTCAGGTCGTGACCCCCAACGGATTCGAACCGGACTTTCTGCCAGGCAAACGTATCTACTCTCAGCAGCGGAAATCCGGACGTGAACGGCTGTTGCGCATAGCATCTTTCCTTACTGGAGAAACGTATACTGAAGATACATTCATCGTCGCCACATCCGGGCGTAATGAATACCGCAACAAGGGACTTGACCTTTACATAGACTCTGTGTGTGCCGCCGGTTCAAACAACGAGAAGAATAGGAATGGAAAGATATTAGCACTTATTCTTGTGCCGGCATGGATCAAGGAGCCCTCCGGAGAACTTTTAGTTGACCTCAACCATGGCGGAGCCGACCGTCCGGAAGTCAGCTATCTTACCCACAGACTCAATAATGAATCCGACGACTTGATATGCCGGCGTCTATCAGAATTGCACATCAATACTGATGACAATAACACACGTATTATTTTCGTGCCGTGCTATCTTGACGGTCATGATGGAATAGTCGACATTTCCTACTATGATTTGCTTCCGGCTCTGGATCTGACTGTTTTCGCATCTTACTATGAGCCATGGGGATATACTCCTCTCGAAAGCATAGCATTCGGAGTGCCTACTGTCACTACCGACAAGGCGGGATTCGGGCAGTGGATTCTATCAAACTTTAAGAATTCCCTGCATGACACAGGCGCATTTGTGACACCTCGCAATGACAGTAATTACATCGAAAGCTCAAATGTGATTGCGTCGCAGATTGTAGAATATATGAATCAAACACCAAGTCAGATCAAGGTCGCCAGACAGGCTGCTGCCAACACGGCACGTGAAGCTGACTGGCAGTTCTTCATCAAATACTACGAAAAAACGTTTGATATCGCTTTGTGTAATGCCTCATTGCGACAGTAATGTCATATTGTGGGTATACGTGTCACTCCAAGCCTTACAAAAATCCGGATTTTCATAATTCGGGGCAATACCATAATTCGATTAAGAAACATTATCAAAAAATAAAATATGAAACTTCAAGTAAGTAATTCCAATCAGCCCACATGGCACAATCTCACTGTGTCGACTGAGCTTCCCAAACAACTCAAACCCCTGGAGGAAATGAGTAAGAACCTCTGGTGGGTGTGGAATAGCGAAGGCAAGAGCCTCTTCCGCGACATCGACAAAGACCTCTGGCGCAAAGTAGGGGAGAATCCCGTAATGCTGCTTCAGCAGATCAGCTACGAGCGCCTGAAAGAGATTCTTGATGACAAGGTATTCATGGACCGTATCAATCTGGTCTATGCCTCGTTCAAAGACTACATGAAGCAGCCCATGCACAACGATATCCCCTCTGTGGCATATTTCTCGATGGAATATGGTCTGTGCAACTGTCTTAAGATATACTCCGGCGGTCTGGGAGTATTGGCAGGCGACTACATCAAGCAGGCTTCTGACAGCCGTGTCAATATGACAGCAGTCGGCTTCCTCTACCGCTTCGGCTACTTTTCCCAGAGCCTATCAATCAATGGCCAGCAGGTGGCCAACTATGAGGCGCAGAATTTCGACCAGCTCCCTATAGATCAAGTGATTGATGAGAATGGTCAGCCCATGATTCTCGAAGTTCCATATCCCGGACGCATCGTGTATGCTCATATATGGCGTGTAAATGTGGGCCGTATGAAACTATATCTGCTCGACACAGATTTTGACCGCAACTCTGAATTCGACCGTCAGATTACGCATAAGCTCTACGGCGGCGACTGGGAGAACCGCATCAAACAGGAATATCTGCTCGGCATCGGCGGCGTGCTCATGCTCAATAAACTGGGCATCAAGACAGATCTCTACCACTGCAACGAGGGGCACGCAGCTCTGCTCAACCTGCAGCGTCTTGTAGATTATGTGCAGAATGACAATCTCCCCTTCAATGTGGCTCTCGAAATGGTGCGCGCCACTTCTCTTTATACTGTTCATACACCCGTGCCTGCAGGCCACGATTACTTCGAAGAGAGCCTCTTTGGCAAATACCTTGGCGAGTATCCCGCAAAACTCGGCATCTCCTGGAACGACCTAATCAACATGGGCCGTGAGAATCCGGACACCAACGAACGCTTCTCCATGAGCGTGTTCGCCCTGAATACATGTCAGGAAGCGAATGGAGTCAGCTGGCTGCACGGTGAAGTATCCAAGAAGATGTTTGCCGGCATCTGGAAAGGCTACAGCCCTGAAGAGTCTCATGTGGGATATGTCACCAACGGTGTCCATATGCCTACCTGGGCTGCCAGCGAATGGAAGGCATTTTATGCAGAAAAACTTGGTCAGAACGTATTCGAGGACCAGTCTAATCCTGAAGCCTGGAAGGGCATCTTCGAGGTAGGGGATGATGAAATCTGGAACATGCGAATGACGATGAAGAATAAATTCATCAACTTCGTCAAGAAAGATTTCAAGGAAAAATGGCTCAAAAACCAAGGCGATCCCTCTGCCGTGGTAAAAATCCTTGATAAGATTAATCCCAATGCCCTTATCATCGGCTTTGCACGTCGTTTCGCAACATACAAACGTGCACACTTGCTCTTTACCGACCTTGACCGCCTGGCCAAAATCGTCAACAACGACCAATATCCGGTGCAGTTTATATTCTCAGGTAAAGCACACCCTGCAGATGGAGCCGGCCAGGGCCTGATACAGCGCATCGTGGAGATTTCAAAGATGCCTCAGTTCCAGGGCAAGATTATCTTCCTTGAAGATTACAACATGATTGTGGCCAAGCGTCTTGTGACAGGTGTAGACATCTGGCTCAATACTCCCACACGTCCGCTTGAGGCATCAGGTACTTCCGGTGAAAAGGCCGAAATGAATGGTGTGCTCAATTTCTCAGTGCTTGATGGTTGGTGGTACGAGGGCTACAAGCTGGATGAAGAGGCCGGCTGGGCTCTGACAGAAAAAATCACGTACACTGACAACGCTCAGCAGGACCAGCTCGATGCCGCTACAATCTACTCGATGCTGGAGAACCAGATTATCCCGCTCTACTTTAACAAGAACTACAAGGGCTACAGCCCTGAGTGGATTCAGTATATCAAGCGCTCTATCGGACATATCGCGCCGATATTCACTATGAAGCGTCAGCTCGACGACTATATCAGCCGTTTTTACCAGCCCGAGGCAAAACGCGCGCACAAGCTTGCGCTTCACGATTTTGCGAAAGCCCGTGAAATTGTGGCATGGAAAGAGGAAGTGGCTTCAAAATGGCATGACATTCACGTAATTGAAGCTGACTACAACGACAGCCTCAGCAATGCACTTTATACTGGTTCTGACCTTGAAGTGAAATGCAAAATAGACACTAAGGGGCTTGGGGATTCAATCGGCGTTGAACTCGTATACTACCGCGAGCATGATGGCGAAAGCACATTCGCCGGCACTGAAGATCTCAAGATCGTCAACAAGGAAGGCACGATATATACCTATGCCCTCAAGGTGAAAATCAAAGAGGCCGGAATATTCCGATATGCTCTGCGTATGTACCCCAACAACAAGGATCTTCCCCACCGTATGGACTTCGCATACGTGCGTTGGATTTAATCCACTTACAGAACTATTCAGCGTGTAGCCTTATGACTACACGCTGAATAAACAGTTACCATTTTGACGTATCAGTACAATCGTCTGTGATAGCATATTGAAGTCTGCCTGTAAAGTTTCTCACTTCCCATATAACTTGGATTATGGATAAAGTGGAACTTTACAAGCAGGTTTTTATGACCTATAATGTCATTGCGGTGTCAGGCAGACACTCGGACAGGGTAGTGCAATACATCTTATATCGAAGAGATTGTACCTTGGGCGTTATCTGGCGGAAGTACTCCGGATTTCTTCGGAAATATCTTTGCAAGATACTTTTCATTAAACCGTTGAAGCAACTCCCAGAATATAGGAACAAACAGAGTGCCCATAAGACCATTCAGAGCCATTCCAAACACCACGGCACATTCGAGGGCCCTACGGCTGTTGGTGCCTGCGCCCGAGGCAAACAACATCGGCATCACTCCAAAAACAAAGGTGCATGCCGTCATCATTATCGGACGGAAACGTATGACTCCGGCATGATGGGCAGCTTTCAATATCGGGACTCCGGCCTTCCGGAAATCCATTGCATATTCCACTATCAGAATTGCGTTCTTGGCTGACATACCCAATAGTAGAATCAGTCCTATCTGGGTGTATCTGCTAATCTCCTGGCCCATTTTCCAATTTACGCTGGTTAATGCGCAAATCCGCATAATCCTGCACCACCTCAGCCGCTACACTGAGCATCAAGCCTTCATACTCAAGGCGTGTCACATTCAACCTAGCCTTACTGCCTTTGGCCTTTTCAGTCACCCTGCCGAAGATATCTATTTCCCAACTGGCTGCGACTCCCACGCTGAATGCAGATGAAGTCACTCCAGAAGAATCATATGGTCTGGATGCACGTCCTGCAATCATACTCATGTCGTACCCAGCTGAATCCGACAACGTAGGATAATAGGCTGCATACACACTTCTAAGCATCTGCCGAGAAGCATCAATACGCTTCAGGGCCGCCCGAAGATCATAATTATTGGCCATTGCAGTCTGAACCAAAGTTACAAGAGTCGGATCACCAAACGTATTCCACCAGGCATCTGAATCAGGCAATGGGACTGACTGAAAGTCATTATCTATATAAGCCATATGCAATGAATCAGCTGAGAGCATGCCTCCTTCAGGGTGAAGATTCTCTGCCACACATATTTCTGGCGAAAGAAATGACATACCGGAAGCCAACACTGCCATCCAATACAAATGCTTAGGGATTTTACAATATCGATTCATAGTATTAATATAAAATGCCATATCCTGCTACACCTCGAATCAGAATGCAACCAACATGGAGTGCGATACAGCCAATTACACACAGTGACATTCCCCAGAATGGAAATGATTTATATATCTACAACCTTATTAACATAAAGAATGTTTGCTCTATGGCCATGTATCAGCACACCTTATTTATTTATATTGCTGTCCGGTAAAACTTTGACATGATAGGAAATGGACTATTTTTATCTCATACAGCATGAAACAGACTCGTATAGATGTCTTTTAAGGGCTTTTTGATGCTTAATGCTACCAATTTCACATCGCCTCAAATGACAAGCCCTTTTTCGTAAAACAGGTGTAACTTATTATATTTGTAGAGAATATATGATTTTGTCTTTTTTTACCGGACAGCAATAATTTATTTACGAAACACTTACTTATTGCCGCATGACATCGGGCATCGACCGAAGATGGCTGGTATGAAAGAGAAATATATAAAAGAATGCTTTAAATTTATGTTACATAACATCAATACATCCGATTCATAATTCAAAAAAAATGCTTAAATTGCAACCAAATTCCAAATACGACGAAAAAGCACTCCGAGAGGGAGGTATATACGGCGGCGTGACTGGAATTAACAGAACGGAAAAAACTTTAACCCTGAAATCTATACGAATATGAGGATTTATAATTCAAATGAGATCAAGAATATTGCTCTCCTCGGATCAAAAGGCTCTGGAAAAACCACACTCGCAGAGGCCATGATCTACGAGTGTGGTGTGATCAGCCGTCGTGGCACTGTAGACGCCGGCAACACAGTCTCCGACTATTTTCCTGTGGAAAAAGAGTATGGCTATTCAGTGTTCTCTACAGTATTCAACGCAGAATTCAACAACAAAAAGCTTAATATAATTGACTGTCCCGGAGCAGATGACTTCATCGGCAACGCCTATACAGCTCTTGGTGTCACTGACCTCGGACTTATCCTCATAGACTCAGAATACGGGGTAGAGGTGGGCACAGAAAACATATTCCGCACCACAGCAGCCTTGAAAAAACCCGTGGTATTCGCCCTCAACCAGATGGACGGCGAAAAAGCTGACTACGACAATGTGATGGAACAGATGTACGACCACTTCGGGAAGAAAGTGGTACCTATACAGTATCCACTCGAATCCGGTCCGGACTTCCACAGTATCATTGATGTGCTGATCATGAAAAAATTGGAATGGAAGCCTGAGGGAGGAGCCCCGGTAATCTCGGAGATTCCCGTCGACCAGATGGAGCGTGCTCAGGAAATGAACAAAAACCTGATTGAGGCTGCCGCCGAAAATGATGAGACCCTCATGGAGAAATTCTTCGATCAGGGGATACTGACTGAAGACGAAATGCGCGAAGGCATACGAAAGGGTTTGGTAGACCGTAGCATCTACCCTGTAGTAGTGCTAAGCGCAGCAAAAGACATGGGAGTGCGCCGACTCATGGAGTTCCTCGGCAATGTATGTCCGTTTGTAGATGAAATGCCGGCTCCTCTAACTATATCCGGAGAAGAAGTGACACCGGATGCTGATGGCCCGCTCTCTGTATTCTTTTTTAAGACCAGCGTGGAGCCGCATATAGGTGAAGTCAGCTATTTCAAAGTAATGAGTGGCACATTACATGCCGGAGAAGACCTGGAGAATGTATCGCGAGGAGGTAAAGAGCGTCTCGCCCAAATCTACACCGTATGTGGACAGATTAGAAATACAATCGACACACTCAAAGCCGGCGATATAGGAGCGGCCGTAAAACTAAAAGATGTGAGAACTGGTAATACTCTCGACCACAAAGGGTGCGACTACCAATTTGATTTCATCAAATATCCGCAACCAAAATACCAGCGCGCCATAAAGCCAAAGAACGAAGCTGACGCCGAGAAACTTGCTGGCATTCTCACAAGGATGCATGAAGAAGACCCCACATGGGTAATTGAACAGAGCAAGGAACTCAAGCAGACCATAGTAAAAGGTCAGGGAGAATTCCATCTGCGCACCCTCAAATGGAGAATTGAGAATAACGAAAAGCTTCCGATGGAATATCTGGAATGCCGTATTCCATACAGAGAGACCATTACCAAAGCCGCACGTGCCGACTATCGACACAAGAAACAGAGTGGCGGATCCGGGCAGTTTGGTGAGGTACACCTGATTGTAGAGCCTTATGTAGAAGGTATGCCCGAGCCTGACACCTACAGATTCGGCAATCAGGAATTCAAGCTCAACGTTCGCGACAAGCAGGAAATTCCATTGGAATGGGGAGGCAAGCTCATCGTCTACAACTGCATCGTGGGAGGAGCAATTGATGCACGCTTCATTCCGGCTATCGTAAAAGGCCTTATGGACCGAATGGAACAGGGTCCGCTAACCGGTTCTTACGCCCGCGATGTAAGGGTGATGATTTATGATGGGAAGATGCACCCTGTAGACTCTAACGAGATATCATTCCGTCTGGCAGGACGCAATGCTTTCTCAGAAGCATTCCGCAGCGCGAACCCCAAGATTCTGGAACCTGTATACGATGTCGAAGTGCTGACACCGGCCGACTCCATGGGTGATGTGATGAGCGACCTGACAGGCCGACGGGGTATCATAATGGGCACGCACTCTGAAAACGGAATTGAGAAACTTAATGCCCGAGTGCCGCTGAAGGAACTAAGCAGCTATAGCACATCCCTGAGTTCAATCACAGGCGGGCGCAGTAGCTTCTCAATGGAATTCAACAGTTATGAGCTTGTGCCGTCCGACGTACAGGAAAAACTCCTAAAAGAATATGCCGCGAACCATACTGATGAATAGTTCCGGCTCAAAGACAATCATAATATCGTTCAACTGACTTAACACTATGGAAGGGCATGAGATCTGGCAGACAGGTTTCATGCCCTATTTTCATAAATAAAGATACAGTACTTATCGAACAATGGCTAAAAACTTGTCGAAAATGAAAAGATTGTCTATATTTGCAATTAAAATGAGCACCACCAGAACCAAATATGATGTCATCTCAAACCATATTTGATTCACGATGCCCGAATGTCATTATAAATCATTTCTTAAACTGTAATGAATAGCCAACAGTCATCATATACCATCGATGATGTAAACGAGCCCTCCAAAAAATCAGCCAGCATACCGGAAGCGACAGGAGAGATACTTGTGAGATACCGTGGAGCTGATATAGAAAGGGCCGAGCGCCAAGTGCTCAAAGATGTTGATTTCACCTTGCATAAAGGAGAATTCTGCTACCTTGTAGGAAGAGTGGGAAGCGGCAAATCATCGCTGATGAAGACCATGTATGCCGATGTGCCAATAAAAAAGGCTGCCGAAGCCACAGTCCTCGGATTTGATCTTCTTAGCATCAAAAAATCAAAAATTCCGTTTTTACGCCGCAAAATAGGGATTGTATTCCAGGATTTTCAGCTGCTTCAAGACCGATCCGTCGCAGCCAATCTGCGCTTCGTACTTGAGGCCACGGGATGGAAAAAGAAATCTGATATTGAAGAACGAATTGAAGAGGTGTTAAAAGATGTGGGCATGGCAAATAAAAGTTATAAGATGCCACACGAACTCAGCGGTGGCGAGCAGCAGCGCATCGTCATAGCACGTGCTTTGCTCAACAATCCTGAACTCATAATTGCAGATGAACCCACTGGCAATCTTGACCCTCAGACAGGTTATCAGATAGTCAAGCTTCTACATAGTCTTGCGTCAGCAGGCCATGCAGTGCTCATGGCCACTCACAATCTGCAACTGACAGAAGACTTTCCTGCACGTACCGTACGATGCACCGACAAGCATCTGGAATAAACGTAGGGGGAAGCACAGTCAGCCATAGCCGGACTTTAAACAATATGGTAAAAGCATGTTTGTCAACATATTTATAAATTTTTAAATGTAAAAAATTTTGTATTTGACCAAAATCTAATAACTTTGTAGTGAGAAAAATCTTAGGCCTTGCCGTCGATTTCTATTACTCGGCGCGCCAGACAATGACAATGAATTCTCCATCAATCTAATACTATAACAACATCATTCTATATCAGCTATTTAATTATGGCAAACAACAAAGAGAATCTGTTTGACATGTTTCCGCCCATCTCCACAGAGGAATGGAAAGCGAAAATAAATGTCGACCTGAAGGGCGCCGATTTCGACAAGAAATTAGTGTGGCGCACCAACGAAGGCTTCAATGTGATGCCGTTCTATCGCAAAGAAGACCTGGAGGGGCTTCCCACCCTTGGCACTTTGCCCGGTGAATTCCCCTACGTGCGCGGCACTCGCGACAACAACGACTGGCTGATTCGCCAGCATATCCAGGGTAATACAGCTGCTGAAGTGCTTTCGAATGCCCTCCATGCCATCGACCGCGGAGTGGAATCCATCGGCATCTGTCTTTGTGGCGACATTGCTCCGGAGCAGCTTCCTGAAATTCTTAATGGTCTTGATTTGAAGAAAGTCGAGGTAAATGTGGCATGTTGCCCCAGTAAAGCCATAGAAGTGGCAAAACTGATGGTGGCTGCAATCATTGCGCAGGAGGCCGCTGATGATTTCCGCGGTTCAATCGACTTCAACCCCTTCAAGCGTCTGCTCAAACGAGGACTTGAATTCCCAGAAGATATCCAGAAAATCTCCGTCGATCTCTACAATATAGTAAAAGATGTAAAGAATCTTCGCTGCTTTGCTGTTGATTCCTACATGCTCAATAATGCCGGAGCCTACATAACCCAGGAACTCGGTTATGCCCTTGCATGGGGCGCCGAATGGCTGTCTATCCTTACAGAAGCAGGAATCTCTGTCTGCGAAGCCGCAGGCCGAATCAAATTCAATATGGGCATCTCCAGCAACTACTTCATGGAGCTGGCTAAATTCCGTGCAGGACGTATGCTCTGGGCTGAAATAGTCAAAGCATACGGAGCCGGAGAGGAGTGCTGCAAGATGTGGGTTCATGCTGTAACATCGCAGTTTAACATGACAATCTACGATGCTCACGTCAACCTGCTCCGCTCAATGACAGAAACGATGAGCGCCGCATTGGCCGGGGTAGACTCGATAGAGACTCTTCCATTCGACCTCCAATTCAAGAATCCCGATGAATTCTCAGAAAGAATTGCCCGCAATCAGCAGCTTCTGTTGCGTGAAGAATCTCATCTTGACAAAGTAGTAGACCCCGCAGGCGGCAGTTACTACATCGAAGTGCTGACCACATCAATCGCACGTGAAGCCTGGAAAGCATTCAATGAAGTCGAAGAGAATGGAGGATTCCTGGAGCAGCTTAAGAAAGGTGACATTCAGGCGAAAGTAAATGAATCCGGCGTAAAACGCCATATGGATGTGGCTCGCCGCAAGGAGATTCTTTTGGGCACCAACCAGTATCCTAACTTCAACGAATTGGCACTCGACAAAATCCAGAAAGAAAACTGTGGCTGTGGCTGCGGATGCGCAGTCCCCGCTGACGGTGTGGTGGAATCACTCAACTTTGATCGTGCCGCAAGTCAGTTCGAGTCACTCCGTCTTGCTACGGAACGCAGCGGTAAACGTCCGAAGGTATTCATGCTCACCATCGGCAATCTTGCCATGCGTCTGGCGCGCGCCCAGTTCTCAGCCAACTTCTTCGGTTGCGCCGGATATGAGATTATCGACAATATCGGCTTCAACTCTGTCAAAGAAGGTATTGATGCCGCTATGGAGAAAGAAGCCGATGTGGTAGTGCTCTGCTCGAGCGATGATGAATATGCCGCATTCGCTCCCGAAGCATTCAAGGAACTCAACGGTCGCGCAGAATTTGTTGTGGCCGGTGCTCCCGCCTGCATGGAAGAGCTCAAAGCCCAGGGCATTAAGAACTTCATCCACGTGCGTGTAAATGTGCTCGACACACTTATCGGCTTTAACGCTAACCTCCTCAAATAATCGCGAACCAATGAGACCGAATTTCAAAGAAATCGATATAAACAAGATAGCAGCTCCCGCCGCACATTCCTCAGTAAAAGGGGAGGAGTGGCTTACAGCCGAGCTGATTCCCGTAAAATCAATCTACACCAAAGAAGACCTCGAAGGGCTTCAGCACCTTGACTATGCAGCAGGTCTGCCACCTTTCCTGCGCGGGCCATACAGCGGTATGTATCCGATGCGTCCATGGACTATCCGCCAGTACGCAGGGTTCTCTACTGCAGCTGAGTCCAACGCCTTCTATCGCCGTAATCTTGCATCCGGTCAGAAGGGTCTTTCAGTAGCATTCGACCTTCCGACCCACCGCGGCTACGATGCTGATCATGAGCGAGTAGTTGGCGATGTGGGTAAAGCCGGTGTCTCGATTTGCTCACTCGAAGACATGAAAGTGCTCTTCGACGGCATCCCATTGAATAAGATGTCGGTGTCCATGACAATGAATGGCGCTGTGCTTCCTGTACTTGCATTCTACATCAACGCAGGTCTGGAGCAGGGAGCCAAACTTGATGAGATGGCAGGTACAATCCAGAACGATATCCTCAAGGAGTTCATGGTGCGCAACACCTACATCTACCCGCCGGCATTCTCTATGAAGATAATCGCCGATATCTTTGAATACACATCGAAGAACATGCCCAAATTCAACTCGATTTCAATCTCCGGCTATCACATGCAGGAAGCAGGCGCTACCGCCGATATCGAGTTGGCCTACACATTGGCCGATGGTCTGGAATATCTACGTGCCGGTGTGAATGCAGGTATGGATATCGATACATTCGCTCCGCGTCTGTCATTCTTCTGGGGTATTTCGATGAATTACTTCATGGAGATAGCAAAAATGCGTGCAGCACGTATGCTTTGGGCACGGATTGTGAAGCAGTTTAATCCCAAGAATCCGAAATCGCTCGCTCTACGTACCCACTCGCAGACCTCAGGGTGGAGCCTCACTGAGCAGGACCCCTTCAACAATGTAGGACGTACATGTGTAGAGGCTATGGGAGCTGTACTCGGACACACACAGTCGCTTCACACAAACGCCCTTGATGAGGCTATCGCTCTTCCGACTGACTTCTCTGCACGTATCGCCCGAAATACGCAGATTTATATTCAGGAAGAGACCTACGTCACCAAACAGGTCGATCCCTGGGCAGGCTCATATTATGTAGAGGCTCTGACAGATGAAATAGCACGCAAGGCATGGGCTCATATTGAGGAGATTGAAAAACTCGGAGGAATGGCAAAAGCCATCGAGACAGGTCTCCCGAAACTCAAGATTGAGGAAGCTGCCGCACGCACTCAGGCTCGCATAGACTCCGGCAAACAGACAATCGTCGGCATCAACAAATATCGTCTTGAGCACGAGGACCCGATTGATATTCTGGAAGTCGACAACACTGAGGTACGTAAAGAGCAGTGCGCTCGTTTGGAAGAGCTACGCAAAGAGCGTGATGAAGAAGCAGTTAAGAAGGCTCTGGAAGCAATCACTGAAGCTGTAAAGGACCCCTCGAAGGGCAACCTTCTCGATTTGGCAGTAAAGGCAGCCGGCGTCCGCGCATCGCTTGGTGAGATTTCAGATGCTTGTGAAGCTGTGGTAGGACGATATAAAGCAGTAATCAAAACCATTTCAGGAGTGTATTCAAGCGAAGAGAAGGGGGATCCTGAATTTGAGGAAGCCCGCAAGGCTGTGGCTGATTTCGCAAAACGCGAAGGACGCCAGCCGCGTATCATGATTGCAAAAATGGGTCAGGACGGCCACGACCGTGGAGCCAAAGTTGTGGCTACCGGTTATGCTGACTGTGGCTACGATGTCGACATGGGACCCCTCTTCCAGACTCCGGCAGAAGCCGCTCGTCAGGCAGTGGAGAATGATGTGCATATTCTCGGCGTCAGCTCGCTGGCAGCAGGCCACAAGACGCTCATACCGCAAGTCATTGAAGAGCTCCGGAAGCTTAATCGCGAAGATATCCTCGTGACAGCAGGCGGTGTAATACCTGCACAGGACTACGACTTCCTCTATAAAGTCGGCGTAGCCGCTATCTTTGGCCCCGGGACACGTATCCCTCGCTCGGCTATAGAAATGATTCGTCTTCTCAACGAGCAGCGTGCAGCCGAATAACAAAAGGCTGACACCCAAGCTTTTAATATTATAAATCCGGGACTGCGGCGACATCATGGCGTCACAGCCCCGGATTCACGCACAATAAGGATTTATCGTTTAAGTAAGTGTTTAAATTATACAATTCAAGAGCTTATTTTGAGGTGGACTCCAGTGAAGCGGAATATTAATCTGTATTCACCTGAGCGACTAACCATAAGCAGCAAATGAAGTCGCTTAAAGTTTTTTCAATAGTAAGATGCATTACGATTTAGCAGATATAAATACCGAAAAAGGGGCGTAGCGGGCTATGCGACCGATGAATGGATTTATATATACCAAAATATTAATGGAGATTGACATTGAAGAAAACAGATCCAGATACTTTTTAAGCTTTCATTAAAAGTTTAAACTGCTTCAATAATAAGATGACGATTGTATCTCAGATTTTCTTTCACTTACTATCGGCTAAATTTGAACACATATTTATGACCGACTACAACAACTCTTCACCCGATAACTATAATCTGGATACTGAAGATTCATATATTCCAAGGATTGATCCTGAATTTACTAAATCCTCCAATCAGGATTCCTATTCGATAGAAGATGAAGGTAAAGGTGAAGAAGAACATGAAAGTGAATACATATCGGATGATGATTCTGATACCCCCCCGGAAGCTGAAGCTGAATCCGCATCCGGTCAAATACCGGCATGGCGTCAGATGCTTGGCATAATGATTAATCCTGTCGAAGGCTGGAAAAGCATCCGACGTTCGCGCCGACCGGTAGAAAATGTGGCCAAAGACTGTTTCTATCCACTGATTGCCATGGCAGCGGCATCGTGTTATCTGGAATGCTTCTGGAATAAAAAGGTATCAATCAATCAGGCAACAATCGAGGCGATAACAGTATTCACCGCATTCTTCTTCGGCAATTTCATGGTGCTGATGCTCATCAAATTCTTTTTCCCATCTGCACTCAGGGAAATTGCCGACTCGGATTACTGCAAAACATATGTGATGTACAACCTATCGACTCTGGCTCTGTTTTTTATTGCATATGAAGCATTCCCGATGGTAAAGCCTGTACTCGTATTCTTACCGTTATGGACAATCTACCTGACTCTGCGTGGGGCTCGATTTTTCCTCTTTCCGAAAGAGAAACAAAGTCTGCTCAATACGTTGCTCTGCATCTTCGTTTTGGGCGCACCTATAATTGTATATTGGGTAATGGGGACTCTTCTATAAGTATGTGATTTAATTTATGCAAGTGTTCGAATTTATTTAATGCATAGCCTCATAAATTATAAGGCTGACTTTCGAATCCGGCTTCAGTTGCTATTGAACCCGATGACACCATCAGCCAAATGCAAAATTTCATTCATAAACTTCATAATCCGATAAGTAATTTAGAACGCATACTTATGCAATATGAGGCGGGATTATTTTTATTCTATTCCGGTGCGGAGTGATGAAGAATATGTATATATTCGACTGAACCACAAGTTGGAAGCGACAAAAAAGAAGCCATAAATTGAATAAAATATTTCCGTTCACTTACTTCAGTTTAAATTTAAGCACATATTTAACTATTTGCTTATGATGAAACAAAATCAAATTAATATTAAAAACAAACGTGCACATTTCGATTACGAAATAGGCGACACCTATACCGCCGGAATTGTACTGACCGGCACTGAAATAAAATCCATACGAGACAGTAAGGCTTCACTGGCAGACTCCTATTGCATTGTCGAAAATGGAGAAATATGGGTGAAGGGTATGCATATTGCTGAATATTTCTTTGGCTCATACAACAATCATTCCACACGTCGCGACAGAAAACTGCTTCTCAGCAAAAAAGAGATTGCCAAGATATCAAAAGCCACCGATGACAAGGGCTTCACAATTGTCCCGATACGCATGTTCATTTCCGATCGAGGCTACGCAAAACTCGTAATTGGCATTGGGCGTGGCAAAAAGCAATATGATAAACGTCAGTCTATACGCGAACGCGATGACAAACGTATGCTCGACAGAATGATGAAAAAATAAATTGTAGATATTCCCATATGACACCCCGCAAGATTCAACTGCTCGCACCTGCGGCCAATGCCGACATCGCTATTCAAGCAATTCTTCACGGTGCTGATGCCGTCTACATCGGTCCGTCCTCATTTGGTGCCCGTAAGAACGCTGCCAATTCTATTGATGAAATAAAAAGGGTAGTAGACTTCGCGCATCCGTACAGGGTTAAAGTATACGCTACGGTAAATACGATTTTCTATGATAACGAAATATGCGATATTAAGAAAATCGTCAGAGAGTTATATCACATTGGCGTCGATGCGCTTATTGTGCAGGATATGGGACTTTTACGCATGAATCTCCCTCCAATAGAGTTCCATGCCTCAACTCAATGCGACACAAGAGATGCGGCAAAGGCTATCTTTCTGGAAAAAGCCGGGTTCTCCCAGATTGTATTGGCCAGAGAACTCTCAATAAATGAGATAACCGAGATTTGCAACAGCGTCAATGTCCCGGTGGAAACATTCGTACATGGCGCTCTGTGCGTGTCATATTCCGGGTGCTGTCATGCATCGCAGGCCACGATGGGGCGTAGCGCCAACCGAGGTGAATGCGCGCAAATCTGCCGTCTGCCATTTACACTGACAGATACCGATGGCAAAGTAATAGCAGCCAACCGGCATTTACTCTCACTTAAGGATTTCAGTGCAGCCGACCGCCTCACTCAACTTATTGAGGCAGGTGTGTCATCGTTCAAGATTGAAGGCCGTCTAAAAGATGCCGCATATGTAAAAAACATCGTAGCATATTATCGCCAGTGTCTTGATAAGATAATCGGACACTCTGACGGCAAGTACGTCAGAAGTTCGTATGGCAGAAGTGACATCACATTTACTCCTGACCCGGCTAAAAGCTTCAACCGGGGATTTACACATTACTTTCTCGACACGCTACGTCCAAAAGGGATATCATCACCTCTCACACCGAAATCAATGGGTGAGATTATCACTGATGTAACACAACTTCACAACGGCGACGGCATCAGTTACTTCAATTCACGTAAAGAATATGAAGGAGCCATCGTCAACCGCATAGAACGCGGTAGGATTATTTCCAATCATCCAATCTCAGTACCGCAAGGAGGTAGCATCCACCGGACGCTTGATGTGCAATGGGAAAAGGCTCTGAATAAAAATACGGCCCGACGCACAATGTGGCTCGATGTGCACATCACTCCGAAGTCATTAAGCGCACGTAGCGAATCTGGCATAGAAGTCACTGTAGCGCTCAACGCAGATTGTCAGACAGCTATTCGACCTCAGGACATACATGGAAGTTTCGATCGGTTCGGCAATACAGTTTTCCGTCTGCGCAACTTCAGCTCCACCTTCGGAACAGACACTTTCATACCGGTCTCTCAATTGGCCGATGCTCGACGCCGGATGCTCGACGCAATCAATTCGACTGCTGCTGCCACTTATCGTTATGAGTCTCGACGCAACGAACAGACGGATTTTCCGTTCCCCGTCAAGAATCTTGATTTTCATCACAATGTGGCCAATAAGCTTGCACGCGGATTCTATCAAGATCACGGATGTGACATCATCGAGGATGCCATTGAAGTACAGCCCAGGACCGTAGAAAGAAAACGCTCCACGAATCAATCAGGACAAGAGTTCTCAGTGATGACCACCAGGCATTGCATACTACGCGAAATGGGCTGCTGCCTGAAAGACACACCTGCCCGTAATCACAGATTCAGGCTTCCTCTTTTCATTCATTCCGGAGACAAACATTTCCGACTTTCATTCGACTGCCGGCGATGTGAGATGCATGTGTTGAAATAGCGAATAGCGATAAGAGTCATAGTTTAGCGGAATCCACACTTATACTGTCGGACTGCGCCGTTGCGCCATGCGATGCAAACTCCTCCAGCCGTCGGCCACGCGTATTAATCAACGAATCCATAAGCATCAAGATTGTATCATTCTGAGACTCATTAAGGTGATAATCCGTGTCGGGCAAAGCTTCATAATTGACGGCATCCATATGCTCTCCATAACGCTCCAGAAGTGCATATACCGACGCCGAATCTGGGGCGGTGCGAATACTGTCAGTATAATTAGTCAATGTAGTGCATATGTTCATATACAATTTATCAGTTTCTACATTCGTTTCATCCACTTTTCCTCCTCCGCAAGATACCAGAACTGGCAAAATACCGAGAAGAAGCGCCACAGAATATGATTTCATCTCAAGATTTATATTTTAAAGTTGATTTTATTGTTTGTAAGCCTCAACAGAAACTTCAACATACGTATTACTAAAATCCTTCCGCAAACTGAATCCTACATTCAGCATTCCTGAGTAAAATGCGACTCACTGTCATTGAGCTTCTCCTTCAGATAATGCCCCGTATAGGATTCCTGACATTGCGCTACCGTTTCCGGTGTGCCTTCTACCACAATATTTCCACCCGCATCCCCGCCTTCCGGACCGATATCGATTATCCAGTCTGCACACTTGATTACATCCATATTATGCTCGATTATCACGACCGTATGGCCTGCCGCAATAAGTCGCCGCAGAGATTTCATCAATGTCGAGATATCATGAAAATGCAGTCCTGTTGTGGGTTCATCGAAGATAAACATCGTATGTGGCTGCTTCTCCTGCGAGATATAATATGCGAGTTTCACACGCTGATTTTCGCCACCTGAAAGGGTAGATGATGACTGCCCGAGTTTGATGTATCCGAGACCGACCTCAAGTAATGGCATCAGCCGTCGCACTACCTTGGCAGCTTGCGTGCAATCCGCATCCTCTTTAAGGAAGTCAATTGCTTCAGCAACTGTCATTTCAAGAAAGTCGTAGATGTTCCTGCCACGATATTCAACTTCAAGCACTTCATTCTTGAATCTACGGCCGTGGCATACATCGCAAGGCACAGTAATATCTGCCATGAACTGCATGGGAATCGTGACAGTACCCTCGCCCTTGCATTCATCGCATCTTCCTCCATCTGAATTAAATGAGAAATACCCCGGGGTGAAACCCATCTGATGGGCAAGTTGCAGATCTGCGAAAAGTTTGCGCAGCTCATCAAACGCTTTGAGATAAGTCGCAGGATTCGACCGTGAAGATGTGCCAATTGGATTCTGATCTATGAATTCCACAGCACCGATATCCTTCAGATTGCCTGAAAGACGCTTATGTACGCCTGGCGCATCGCCTGAATCTCCCAATTCACGAGCCAATGCCTTATATAGCACCTCACGCACCAGAGAAGATTTGCCAGATCCCGACACTCCGGTCACTACAGTCATTATCCCTAATGGAAAGGTGACATCAATATTTTTGAGATTATTGGCCATCGCACCCTCAACAGTGACTGCCTTCTTCCAAGGCGCACGCAAGCGATCGTAAGGGATTGTTCTGCGTCCGCTAAGGTAATCAAGGGTATAAGAATCATTACATACCTTATTCTCAATAGCCTTGCGCAGACTTCCAGCAAATACAATTTCTCCTCCTTTGCTTCCGGCATCGCGGCCCACATCAATGATATTGTCGGCTGCGAGCATAATATCTTCATCATGCTCTACCACCACTACCGTATTGCCAATTTGCTGAAGACGGCGTAAAACGCTGATCAAGCGTTGTGTGTCGCGTGAATGCAACCCGATCGAAGGCTCATCCAATATGTAAAGTGAGCCTACAAGTGAGGATCCAAGCGAAGTGGCAAGATTGATACGCTGACTCTCTCCACCCGATAATGTCGACGAGAGCCTGTCAAGCGTAAGATACCCCAGACCTACTTCCTCAAGGAATCCGATTCTACTGCGAATCTCAGCCAGAAGGCGAGTCGCTATTACAGTGTCCGCCGACGACAATTCCAACGTATCAAAAAAGACTTTCACTTCCGAAATTGACATCCGCACAATATCTGTGATTGACCGACCTCCAATTCTGACATATTCTACGTCATGACGCAACCGAGAGCCATGACATACCGGACATTCCGTCTTACCGCGATATCGTGCCTTAAGCACACGATACTGAATTTTATATTGATTCTCATCAACCCAACGGAAGAATCCATCTATACCTTCCCATTTATCCTTGCCATGCCATAAGATATCCTTCTGCTGTCTGTCAAGCTCAATATAGGGGGTATGAATCGGGAATCCCAGACGCGTAGCCTGACTAAGCAAGGCTTCCTTCCACTCTGACATTTTTTCGCCACGCCAGCATTGCACGGCTCCTTGATATACAGACAGGGTCTTGTCAGGCACTACAAGATCCTCACTTATGCCAAGCACCTTCCCAAATCCTTCGCATTCCGGACACGCGCCATACGGATTGTTGAAATTGAACATCAGGTCCGATGGTTCGCGGAATTCCATTCCGTCAGCCGAGAATGAACTGGAAAAGTCGAGAGTCACCATTTCATTCTGCGTCCATACTCTTACCACACAATGGTTACGGCCTTCAAACATGGCAGTCTCAAGAGAATCCGTAAGACGTGATATCTCATCTTTATCTTCAGATACGGTAAGGCGGTCAATAAGCAAACGCAATCCTGACAAATCCGTATTGCTGTCACATCCGTCAAGATATTCTTCGATATCTATAAACTCACCATCTCTCTCCAGACGCAAGAACCCCTCCTTCATGAATACTTGCAATTGCTGCAGCGGAGTCCGCCCTTCTGGTAAATCTATATCCACCGATATGCTTACACGCGTACCGACAGGATATGCCACGATATCGCGCACGATATCATCTATGCCATACTTTCTGACCTCTTTGCCACTTACCGGAGAATACGTATGCCCAACACGGGCATACAGCATGCGCAGGTAATCATAAATTTCAGTAGCAGTCCCTACCGTAGAGCGAGGATTGCGTGTATTGACCTTTTGCTCAATCGCTATTGCCGGAGGAAGCCCCTTTATGTAGTCGCATTCCGGCTTTGCCATACGCCCAAGGAACTGTCTGGCATAACTTGACAAAGACTCCACATAACGGCGCTGCCCCTCAGCATAAAGTGTATCAAATGCCAGACTCGACTTGCCGGAACCAGAAACTCCGGTAACCACCGTAAAACTGTTGAGCGGCACCGCCACATCGACACCTTTCAGGTTGTTGACTCTTGCCCCCTTAACTTCTATCATTCTTCTGGTATCGAAGTCAGCTACTTGATTTATCATATAAGCAATATCTTTCATTCAAATCGTCTGTTGGACACATCAATGTGCCTGATTATTAATCAAAGCGAGCGCCGTCTGATACTTTGCCATTGAAGAAGCCTTCTTCAATGCCTTCCAGGCTTTACGGCCGATTTCAGACTCTGCATATTCCCAGAATGGGCTTATCTTCGAAAGCACCTGATGGTCGCCCCCTATAAGTGATGATTTGTAATACTCAAGTAATGCTCGATGGAAATCAAGCATACGATGCAGACGTACTGAATCTTCAAGTTCTTCTCCGGTTGAGATTTCTTCAATCAACGATGGTCGGCCGAGGACTCCACGACCAATCATGATCCCATGCAATTCCGGATACTTTTCCATTATCCGATGAGCATCTGACGGCAACAGTATATCACCATTATACACGAGCGGATTTACACTTTCGGCATATATAGAATCAAATGCATCCATATGTAATGCCCCGGTGTATTGATCAGAGGCCGTGCGCGGATGCACTGCCACATGACTCAACTTTATTGTATTAAGCACTGATAAAAGCGGACGCCACTCTTCCTCCCGGTAGCCCAGACGCATCTTTACACTGAATGCTACATCACAATGCGATTCAACTGTGTGTCGCACTGCCGACACACAATCAGGGTTGACTATAGAGGCCGCGCCTCGACCCCGTGCTGTCTGAAGAGGGAATGGGCATCCCATGTTTATATCGATTTTCCGAACGCCCTCTGCATAAAGCAGATTAACCAATGAATCAAGTTCGGCAGCATCCTTGAAAATCACCTGAGGCACAACTTCATGAGCCTCGTTAAGAGGGGAGAGGGCATCGCGCAAGTCTTTTTTTCGTATCTCTCCTTTTTCAAGACGAATGAACGGTGTAGTGTATACCACACCTTCCGAAGCATATTTCAATGCATGGAAATGCCTGTAAGCAGCATCTGTATGTCCTTGAACGGGCGCAAAAAATAATTTCATATCACAAATTTACAATATTCCCCCGCAATTATTATTATCTTTGCAGACAAATTTAAACTCTAGTGAGTTAATAACGCTTAACAACATGGCAACGACAGTCCCATCCGAGAAATCAGCCGGGGCAGTCGCATCCACAAATAATGACGATTTAAATTCAGATGAACTTACGAGAAATTTCAACCGGGATATTTTATTGCGGTGTCAATGACCGGTCAACGACTCTCTTCGAAGGCCTATGGCCGCTGCCGTATGGAGTAAGCTATAATTCATATCTGGTAAAAGGCAGCTCCGCAAGTGCTCTCATCGATACAGTGGAAATAGGGCATTCACGTGATTTCCTCAACTATTTGCGTCATACCGCAGGAATCGGCAAGATCGACTATCTGATCATCAATCATATGGAGCCAGATCATTCAGGCAGTATCCCTCTTCTGCTCGACATGTTCCCGCAAATCAAGATCGTGGGAAATATGAAGACCATCCAGATGATCCGTGGATTCTATCATATCAATGACGATGCCCATTTCATTGAGATTAAAGAAGGAGAGTCCATATCACTTGGCGACAAGACTCTGGAATTTATAATGACACCGATGGTGCATTGGCCTGAAACCATGATGACATACTGCCCGGAAGAAAAAGCGCTCTTTTCAGGCGATGCATTCGGATCGTTCGGAGCCCTTAACGGAGGTCTTATTGATGATGACATGGAGTGCGGAATGTATATTGAAGAGATGTACCGTTATTATTCCAACATCGTGGGCAAATACGGGCTATTTGTCACAAAGGCCCTCTCAAAGACAGCTCATCTCCCTCTCGATTATATTTGCTCTACACATGGTCCGGTATGGCACTCCATGATTCCGCAAGTTATAGAAATCGTAAAGCGCCTTGCTGCATGGCAACCTGAGCCAGGTGTCACAATTGTATATGGATCGATGTATGGAAATACTGCAGATGTGGCAGATTTATTTGCTATCGAACTAAACAGGCTCGGTATTCGTAATATCAAAGTACACAATGCCACTGTCGAGAATCTGAGCCAAATCATTTCTGATGCATTCCGGTATGAAGGGCTGATTGTCGGTGCCCCTACTTATTCTAATGAAGTATTCCCGCCGGTACAGACTTTCCTCAATGCCATGCGTACACGAGAAATAAAAAACAAAGTGACGGCGGCCTTTGGCAATCATGGATGGGCACCACTCGCCACCAAGGCCATATCGGCCACACTGGAGGGTATGGGACTTGAATTTGCCGGCAGTGTAGCGATGCGACAGTCGATGGACGACCAGACAGCGGCGGAGGTAAAAGCTGTAGCAGCACGCTTTGCCTCTTTGCTTTCCGGGAAGTGATTCATTTAATCCTACTTACCCGCTGCACATTTGCCATAACACGGTCAATCACATCCGGTCCCGACTGTGAGCACCCACACAAGAAGACATTACCGACACTCTAATACGTGTATCATTATGACAGATTCAATTACAAACACTCCGAATTCAGCCGAGACTCATCCGCTGCGACCATTTTTACCACATGGCGCACGGATACTCATGTGCGGCACATTCCCTCCTCAGCGTCACAGATGGAGCATGAACTTCTACTATCCGAATTTTATCAATGATATGTGGCGAATATTCGGTATTGTCTTCTTCGGCGACAAGGATTACTTCGTAGATGCCTCAGCAAAATCCTTCCATCTCACTACGCTCAAGACATTTCTTACAGACAAGGGGATTGCCCTTAGCGACACAGGAAGGGAAGTGGTGCGCACAGCAGGCAATGCATCTGACAAGGCGCTTGACATACGCCGGCAGATTGACTTACCGGCAATACTGGCTGAAATGCCGGATTGTAAGGCTGTCATATCCACCGGAGAGAAAGCTGCAGGTGTAATCGCAGCCATGACAGATTCAGAGCTCCCTAAAATGGGAGAATTCGCCGTCTGCCATATTCTCGATTCACTTGGCAGAGAACGCACTTTCCGTCACTGGCGAATGCCGTCATCTTCAAGAGCCTATCCACTTTCTCTCGACAAAAAAGCATCCTTCTATTCAAAGATGATGGATATGGAGGGGCTTTTATGACGGTCTGTTTTTCATGACATATTTTACATTATCTTAGTCGAAATGCTTGACATGATACCATTGGCATTGTTTGATGCCGCACAATTCTTCAGTTGGTTTGTTGAAAATGCCAACTATTTGTTTGTATTCATTTTTATGGTGATTGAAAGTTCTTTCATTCCTTTCCCCTCGGAAGTCGTAGTGCCGCCGGCCGCATATCTGGCATGCACCAACACAGGAGCCGGGAATGATATGAACATCGTTATGGTCACTGTTATCGCTACTCTTGGGGCCTTGACAGGAGCCTTCATAAATTATTATCTCGCCTTGTGGATCGGACGCCCGGTAGTCTATCGGTTTGCAGATTCACGCCTTGGACATGCATGTCTGATAAATCGTGAAAAGGTTGACAAAGCCGAACAATATTTCGACCGGCATGGCGCAATATCGACATTCATCGGGCGCTTGATTCCAGCTATACGCCAGTTGATTTCAATCCCTGCCGGAATTTCGAAAATGAATGTCGCGAAATTTACGGTTTTCACCTCTCTCGGGGCGCTGCTATGGAACGCCATTTTAAGCGCACTGGGGTATTGGCTGTCGCTAACCGTGAGCCCCGACCAACTATTCGACAAGGTAGAGGAATACAATAAATATCTCACCTGGGCCGGTTATGCTCTGGCACTCATATGCCTGGCATATATATTATGGAACGCATTTCGTCCGCATTCACCTAATGTGGATAACATAAAAAAGACAAATCATAATTCATGAAACCAGCAGGTCCCGTATCGCTTATGAAAGGCGCTGTCGGGACCTGCTTGCTATAAAAATAGATAATCTAAATTCTGTATCCCCAATGAAAGTATCTCCATCACTGCTGTCTGCTGACTTTGCGAACCTGACACCGGATCTGGAAATGATCAACAATTCAGATGCCGACCTATTGCATCTCGATGTAATGGATGGTGTCTTTGTACCCAACATATCGTTTGGCTTCCCTGTCATGAAAGCCGTGGCAAACAAATGCACTAAACCCCTTGACGTGCATCTCATGATAGTAGAGCCACAAAACTGGGTGTCGCAGGTACGCGACCTGAATGCAGAATATATGGTATTTCACCAGGAAGCCTGCACTCATATCCACCGCACAGTCCAGGCCATACATGCGGCCGGAATGAAAGCCGGCGTATCACTCTGTCCGGCAACTCCGGTATGCCTGCTGGAAGATATTCTTGTCGACCTTGACCAGGTTCTGCTGATGTCAGTGAATCCGGGCTTCGGCGGACAGCCGTTTATCCCGCATGTCATCAATAAAGTACGACAGTTGCGCGAAATGATCGACCGAACAGGCTCTCATGCTCTCATCAACGTAGATGGTGGCGTCAACGCATCTACAGGCGCTCTGCTGGCCAATGCAGGTGCAGATATACTTGTGGCAGGCAGCTATGTTTTCGGTGCTTCTGACCCGCTCTCAGCCATCCGCTCGCTCAAGGGACTCTGACATCTCTGCTGCGTCTCTATTAATACGCATAAGAAATCAGCCGGCCCTTGTATGGTATTCCCATCAGGTCCGGCTGATTTATTATCTGTAAGGCAATGATGACTGTAATCACTTAATATCATCACCCTCATCCGCAGAATTATCTATGAGTTTCAGGAATCCTTCCTCATCAAGAATAGGAATGCCTAACGCCTGACATTTTTCAAGCTTTGAAGGCCCCATGTTTTCACCGGCAAGCACGAAACTTGTCTTTTTTGAAATACTCCCCACATTCTTACCCCCATTACGCTCTATCAAATTTTTGTATTCATCGCGCGAATGATATAAGAAAGTGCCGGATACCACGATTGACTTCCCTTTTAGGACATCCCCCGCAGATTCAAGTTTAGCTTCCGACAGACGCAATTGCAACCCGGCTTCCCTCAATCGTCGTATATTGCCTACATTCACCGGGTCGCGGAGGAAATCGTAAATACATTGTCCGATGACTGGACCAATGTCAGGAATAGAAGTCAGTTCCTCGACCGACATAGCTGACATCGTGTCAATATCCTTTACAGCCATTGCCAGACGCTTGGCCGTAGTTTCTCCAACATTGGGTATTGACAGAGCATACACCACACGTTCAAACTCAATAGATTTTGAGGCTTCTATGCCCGCCATAATCTTCTCGGCGCTTTTCTGCCCGATACGGTCGAGTCCGGCCAGCTTATCAGCTGTCAGATCATATATATCGGCTATCTGTTCAACTAATCCGGAATCAAACAATAACTCGGCGGTCTCTTCACCGATACCATCTATATTCATCATGCGACGCGCGCAAAAATGCTCGATTTTACCTGTGAGCTGCGGTCGACACCCATAGTGATTCGGACAGCACCATGCCGCTTCCCCGAGGACGCGTCTCAGTGGAGTCCCACACTCGGGACATTCGCTGACAAACTTCACACGCTCTGCGTCAGGCAAACGACGTTCCATATCTACGCCAGTAATCTTAGGTATGATCTCACCCCCCTTTTCCACATAAAGATAATCGCCTTGATGTATATCGAGTTCGCGAATTATATCATCGTTATGGAGCGATGCACGCTTCACTACCGTCCCCGACAGCAGTACGGGTTCAAGATTGGCAACGGGCGTCACTATACCCATTCTGCCAGTCTCAAACGATACAAATCTAAGTTGTGTGCACGCCCTCTCCGGATTAAACTTAAATGCAATTGCCCATCTTGGCGATTTGGCTGTATAACCGAGATTGAGTTGCTGGTTTATGGAATTAACTTTGAATACGAGCCCATCAGTGGCTACAGGTAAGTTCCGCCGCTCTTCATCCCATTTTCCAATAAAGTCATCCACTGCATTGATTGAATCAAGCAGCTGCATGTGCTGAGAGACTTTGAATCCCCAACGGCGCGCCGCCTCCATATTCTCAAAATGGTTGTCGGCAGGCAACTGATCGGAAAGAAGATAATAGAATCTTGCATCAAGATGTCGGGAGGCGACTATGCGCGGGTCCTGCATCTTGAGAGTGCCGGAAGCTGCGTTTCTCGGATTGGCAAAGAGTGGTTCCTCGTTGTATGCACGCTCGGCGTTAAGCTTCTCAAATATATCCCAAGGCATCAGAATCTCACCCCTTATCTCAAATTCCTGTGGCCAGTCGCCAGGGAGAAGTTCGAGAGGAATCGAACGGATGGTCTTTACATTAGCTGTCACATCATCTCCTTGCGTACCGTCTCCACGGGTCACGGCCCTGAGAAGTCGACCGTTGCGATAGGTGATGGATATGGAGGTCCCATCGAACTTAAGTTCTCCGACCACCTGGAATTTCTCTCCTGCCAATGCTTTGTTCACACGCTCAAACCATTCGTCTACTTCCTGTATTGAATAAGAGTTGGACAGCGACATCATCGGACGCTCATGTCTAACATGATCAAACCCCTTGGTCAAATCACTTCCAACCCGGCGAGTCGGTGAAAGTTCATCTTGAAACTGCGGATATTCTCGCTCCAGGTCCTCCAGTTCCCTAAGCATCATGTCAAACTCATAGTCTGATATCGCAGGCTCGTTGAGCACATAATATTTATGATTGTGGCCGTTAATCTCCGATTTCAAATGGTCGATACGTGCCTTTACTTCTTCGGCTGTCATTTTTATAATGGACACTTACTATGATATATAAGGGTATTTCACATCCCATAGAAACAAGCCTTGCGGCGGCATCGATGTGCCTGCCGCACACCTGTCATGCCGATTAATTATATTACAGAATTCCTCGACCGACAGCTTACCCCGCCCCACGTCCACCAAAGTTCCTACCACGGCCCGCACCATATTGCGCAGGAATCGGTCGGCCGTAATTGTAAACACAATCCCAGGAATTCCATAGATATTGTCGGACTTTTCCCAACTGGCATGACGCACATCGCATATGTTGGTCCGCGCATCGGAATGCAACTTGGCAAATGACGTGAAGTCTTTCACATCTTTAAGCAGCCCAGCAGCTTCATTCATCGCCTCTATATTCAGTTTGGCAGATGAATGCCAGGAAACATTACGCAGAAAAGGAGACTTCTCATACACTACGAAATATTTGTAACTACGCTCCGTGGCATCAAATCGCGCATGTGCATCAGGAGCCACTTCGACAAGCTGTTGCAGCGACACTGACGGGCCCACAAGACGATTCAATCCTGTGAGCAATCTGCCAGGATTTTCGATAGGAGAGGATGTGTCGAAGTGCGCATACATGATGCGGGCATGGACTCCGGTGTCTGTACGACCGGCACCGACAATCGGAGTCGGCACGCGCAATACCGTAGCCAGTGCTTCTTCTATGGTCTGTTGCACAGAGCCGGCATTTGGCTGTGTCTGCCAGCCATGGAATCCAGTTCCGTCATATGCAAGTCGGAGAAAGTATCTCATCTGTCGCGTTCTTCAAGGTAGGTTATGCCGTAAAGGCCGGAACGGTATATGTTGAGAAACTGTCGACCTTCCTCTGGAGATATTACATGCTCTTTTACTGATCTCGAGACCCATGACTCAAGATTGCGCACGAGCTTTTTCGTATTATACTCTACATAATCAAGCACATCGGCCACAGGCTCGCCATCAATCACTTGTTCAATCTGATAGCCTTCTTTCGAACCGGTTATATGAACTGCTGCCGTATCACCGAAAAGATTGTGCAAATCACCCAGTATTTCCTGATAGGCTCCCACAAGGAATACACCGATATAATAGTGGCCTTCATGTGTGAATTTATGCACCGGCAATGACGATGACACACCCTGAGGAGAGACAAAACGATTGATTTTGCCATCGCTGTCGCATGTCACATCCTGAATAGTACACAATTGAGTGGGTTTCTCGTCAAGGCGAGATATTGGCATGACAGGGAATAGCTGATCTATTGCCCAGGAATCAGGCAAAGACTGGAACAGCGAGAAATTACAGAAATATTTTTCAGGTAGCATTCTCGCCACTTTCCGCAGTTCTTCCGGTGGATGCTTCATGTTTTGGGCAATGTCATTGACATCACGTGCGACACTCCAGAAAAGCTTCTCAATCTGAGCTCTCGTAGTCAGGTCAAGCATTCCGAGGCTGAACAGTTCCAATGCCTCCTCACGTATCTGAAGCGCATCATGCCAGTCTTCAAACACTCTGGCAGGATTGATTTTATCCCATATATTGAAGAGTTCTCGTGTGAGTTCATGCGCATCATCACTGAGTTTATCCTTGTCTTCATCCCACTCAGGCAATTGTGTCGTTTCCAACACTTCTATTACCAGCACTGAATGATGAGCCGTGACCGAACGCCCGCTTTCCGTGATGATATTAGGATGCGGGAGGTCATTCTTTACACAGACATCCACCAGCGCGGCTACAGAGTCGTTGACATATTCCTGAATCGAATAATTCATTGAATTCTCTCCTGAAGCCGAGCGGGTGCCGTCATAGTCAACACCCAGACCGCCGCCGATATCGACAAATTCTACGGCGAACCCCATTTTTGAAAGTTGCACATAAAACTGCATTGCCTCGCGCAGAGCATTCTTTATACGACGTATTTTAGTAATCTGGCTTCCAATATGAAAATGGATAAGCTTCAGGCAATCGGTCATGTCATTGATGCGAAGGAACTCAAGAGCCTCGAGCAGTTCGCTTGAATTAAGACCGAATTTGCTGACATCACCGCCAGACTCCTCCCATTTGCCACTTCCGGAAGAGGTGATTTTTATTCTGATGCCAATATTGGGTTTTACATCAATTCGATGGGCCACATCAAGTATGAGTCTTAATTCATTGAGTTTCTCTACAACGAGATAAATCCTACGACCCATCTTCTGGGCAAGAAGTGCCAATTCGACATAATCCTCATCCTTGTATCCATTGCATATAATGACTGAATTGATGTGAGTATTTACTCCAAGCACGGCATGAAGCTCCGGCTTTGAGCCGGCTTCCAGACCGATATTGTACTTGTTGCCATGACTCACAATTTCCTCCACTACCTGACTCATCTGGTTGACCTTGATAGGATATACCACAAAGTTCTGGCCAGTATAGTTATACTCCTTGGCTGCTTTGACGAAGCAATTGGTGATTTTCTGAATACGGTCATCAAGAATATCCGGGAATCTGAGCAGGACCGGCGCCGAGACATCCCGGAGCCTCAACTCTTCCATTACCTCTTTCAGGTCTATAGGAGCATAGTCCTGTCGTGGCACGACCTGTACATTCCCCTTTTCGTTGATTGAAAAATATTTCAGTCCCCAGCCTCCTATGTTATATATTTCGGCTGAATCCTCAATACGCCATTTTCTCATTTTGGTATTATAGCTTTTCTGTTGTTACACTTGAGTGATTAGAAAACATCAGTCTGATTCTGACTTAAAGACCCCGGGTTGTGGATTGCTGAGATACCGACTGACCGAGCAATTCGATATAGGCCACTTCCACTTCAGCCACTCTACGCTTAATTTTGTAGCGGTCCTCAAATTCACGATAACGCATCTTTCCTTCCACATAGACACGCGAGCCTTTCCTTACATACCGTTCTGCCACGACAGCATTCCGCCCGGTCAGAATACACGTATGCCAATCTGTGATTTCAACACCAGATGCACCTTTCGGTTCGCTCGTGGCAAGTGAGAAGCGTGCGATGGCAAAATCTTTTTCTGGATAACGCATCTCTGGATCATTGCCGACATAGCCTAAAAGTATTATCTTGTTTACTGACATGACTCTTTGTCGATTAAGTAAGTGTTCAAATTAATCTATACAATACGCGGGCTTATTTGGGGATCGACTCCGGTCTGGAGTGAATGAGAATATGAAGATATTCGACGGAGCGACAAACCGGGAGCGACAAAAAGAAGCTGCCAATTATATAAAAGAATTCCGTTCACTTACTATCGGTTAAATTTGAACATTTGCTTATGATACAATCTTTTGACCAAGCTGACGATTTCAGATCCAGTCCGGTCTTTTCATGCAGACTGAATAGAAGATTCATCAGATGCAATGCCTCTCCGGCGCCGCCACGCATTCTGGCATCGGCCACAATCTCGATACTCAACATATCGGGAGCAGTCTTGCTGACGGATATAATCACCTTCTGCGTTCCTTCGACCTCAGCCTGGGTTATAGGATGATGCACTACATACGTAAAATTATGATCATCATAAATAGAGTCATATATTTTTATAATCTCCTCCAGACTTGCTGATACAGCCAGATTCAAGCGCATACGTAATGTGCGTTGTGATGTAGACTCCGATAAATTGAATTCGATTTTACCATGATAGCTTGTCTGTATCCGCTGCAACATGTTTCTTACCTCTGCAGCGGCCTGACGCTGTGCCTGCACTGATAGTATATCCATCGGGGCTTCTATGGCGACATTGATATCACTGCTTAGCATAAGGTGTCGCGCAAGAGGATATAATGCCACAAGAAGAGGGGAGGCCAGAGGGTTGGGGACGGATGCCACACGTGCACCTCTTACCAACGGCTTCCGGTTCATTTCAGAAAGGCCATACACTGGAGCAAATGCATCTATCATTCCTTCGGTCAAAGCTTCGGGATATATGATTAACTTTAACTGCGGTCTGTCAGCCAATAACTTTACCCAGTCACTCTCTGAATATAGTCTTTGTATCAGAAAGACTACATCCAATGCCGTTGCATCGAGATTTGAGCTGAATAGTATACGCTCCTCACCAATAAATCCATGATGAACCGAACTGACCGGCAATCCGGCCTTTTCAGGGGCATATGCCGTCACAATCTCCACATCCGGATGATGCTGACATAGACGCAGCAATTCCCCGGCCTCCGGAGTTTCAGCCCCGGATATACCAACTTTTATCATTGTCTTATAGTGTGTTACGAAATTAATGCCGTACTTAGGCTTATTACATTCGGCAGCAAGCTACTCAAGCACAGACAAAGGGTCTAACTACTTGCGTGTCCCTATTATTCTCTTACACTCAGAATGGAGGAATATAGTGCTTCAGAGGTACAAAACGCCCTAATACAGCCATTTTTTCTTCCTCAGTCATACCTTCACGTAACACTGCCATTATGGTGTTCCCGCCGGCTATGGTGCCGAGAATGTCCGGGCAATTACTGATATCTATGTCGTAGGCCAGACCGGAAGCATAACCGTTGCGTGTCTTGATGACAGCGATATCCCCTGATAAAGCCAGCGATATGAATCCGCTTTGATAGTTAGCGTTCATATCAAGCTGACCTGCCGCAAGCAGTTTATCTTTTAGTGAGTTGCTGTCAGGAAGCACATATACATAGGTTCCTCGGTCGGTAGGCACTTTTGTAGTGTGCAGCATCTTAAGATCTCGGGAGAGTGTGGCCTGAGTCACCTTAAAGCCCACTTCGGCAAGTTTGCGTGCAAGTTCTTCTTGCGATGAGATACACTGGGTTTTGATAAGTTCCACAATGACCTCGACTCTTTTTCTTCGATTTTTCATTGTCGTTCGTATTTTGCTTGGTTATATATGCTAAATTCGCTATTTCAATAGTTCGGTAATTTTAGGACCCCATTGTAATATCTTGACATCCAGCTTATTGCATCAATAAATGGTTATTATTATTGCAACTTATTAGCATTCAAACAGATACACTAATCTTATCGAACTTTTGCTACAAATATCTGCAGCTAAGAATAGATTGTAAGCAGATCTTGTCCTATAGAGTTAAGACTGGCGCCTGCGCAACAGACTTTTTAATCTGGCAGCCACCTCATACTTCTCCTCCGCTGCGAATTTTCCTATTTGAGTCTCAATCTCTTTATCGGAATAATTCTTGAGGAAATCAAGGATTTCCGCATCTGCCTCTTCTGAATTAATTGACGAACTTATCAGATCTTCAATTCCCGAAAATGACTCGATTGCAGGAGTTCTTCGCGATACTGCCTTACGCAGCAGTTCCTCTCCTTTACTCGTGCCATCAGCTTCTTCTCCGGTCACATCCTGCGCAGACTCCGATTCTTGCTTGGGGAGAAAACCTGCCTCTTCAAGCACGTCGGCGGTCGTATATATCGGCGAACCTGTACGCACCGCAAGAGCAAGTGCATCCGATGATCTGGCATCAATTTTACACAATTCACCTTGCGGTCCCTCCATCACAAGATTCGCCGCAAATACGCCACTTGGGAGTTTATGAATATCAATACATGACAGCTTAAGATTGAATGTCTCCATCATGTTCTTTATCAGATCGTGAGTCAGCGGTCGCGGGGGAGTGACTTGCTGAAGTCGACATTCTATTGACTGCGCTTCCGGATATCCGATGATAATCGGAATCCTGCGTAATCCGTCCACTTCCTCCAGAATCACAGCATATACCCCTGATTCTATCTGATTATAGGTTATACCTATTAATTTTAATTGATGTCGTTTTTTCATTTGTCTGGCTGTTTTATTATCGATATTTATTGCTTTGCCTTATTGTGTCTATGTCGCTTGTATAGCATACGGGGCAATGTGATCATTCCCGAACCAAGACATAGACTACAATCTGAGGTATAAATCACAACAAACTGTCCGGGTGCGATTCCTTGCACATCTTCAGCGGCCTCGACTACATATCCTCCTGATGAATCACGGCACATTTTACCTTGAATGAAATGGGGAGTATGCCGGTTCTTAAATGCAATAAGACATTTGTCATCGTGGTGTTCTACCACTCTCTGATTCTCGCTTTCAAATGGATTTATAGTTATCCAGTTCATTTCCTCAATTGGTATGATATGTCCATATTGGCGCGGTGTGTCATACCCTTTACTTACATATACCACATTGTCGCGCACATTCTTACGAACCACATACCATGGGCCTCCGCTTAATCCAAGACCCTTTCGCTGTCCAATAGTATGAAACCAGTATCCTTTGTGAGTTCCGATTTTTTTACCCGTCTCAATCTCCACTATCGCCCCTTCGCGCTCGCCAAGATGACGTCGTATAAAATCCGAGTAATTTATCTTACCAAGGAAGCAGATTCCTTGAGAGTCCTTGCGTACTGCATTAGGAAGTCCAGCTTCCGCTGCCATGCGACGCACATCGCTTTTCGGAATATCTCCGAGAGGAAACATCAGATGAGATAACTGTCGATAGCTGATTTGGGCAAGAAAATCAGTCTGGTCTTTGACCGGATCCGCCGCAGTAGCGAGAAACCGCTTCCCATCTATATTTTTGATAGAAGCGTAATGACCCGTGGCTACTGCATCGTAATCTTTACCCCAGCGCTCTTCGAAGAATCCGAATTTAATCATCTTGTTGCACATCATGTCGGGATGTGGCGTAAGGCCGTCCTTGACAGTAGTCAATGTATAGGCCATAACATGCTCCCAATACTCCTCGTGCAAAGAGACTTCCTGCAAAGGCAGACCATACTTGCGCGCTATAAGATGACACATTTCAAGATCTTCCTCTGCAGAACAGTCTCCTTCACCGTTATCCATTCCGATGCGGATATAATACAGATGCAGTTCGTGTCCTTGCTTATACAATAAATCCACAACAACTGCAGAATCTACTCCTCCTGATACCAATACGGCAATTTTCATACTATGATTATCAGATTGAATTAGTAATACCAACGATTAAGTAAGTGTTCAAATTTAACCGATAGCAATTGAAAGGGAATCATTTATACAATACGCGACTTCTTTTTTGCCACTTCCGGCCTGTCGTTAAGGAGAATATGGTCATATTCTCCTTAACGACACACCGAAATCGACTAAAAAACAGTCCCGCATATTGTACAAATTAAAATTAAACACTTACTTATCTTAATGTAATCACACTTCTTCAAGTTCCTCATCCTCGCTTTTATCCTCAGAATGAATCATATGGAGTGACACAAAATAGTCTACTGAGATTTTGCCCGGCCCCACCAGAAGGATAAAGAAGTAAATGCCAAGGAACATCACAGGCAAATAGCCCTGCGACTGACATGTGAGTAGATACGGAGCACTACTGACGGTATTGTGAAGCAAATGATACTCAGCTATAATCATTGCCACGAAAGGAGGCAGTGTCATCAACCGGGTAAGTAATCCAAACATTATGAATATCGAGCATATGGTCTCCACACAAATCATTAGAATTAGCGAAGCATCGCTACTGAGTCCGAGTACAGCGGGAAATGTAGCGCTGATTTGACTATAAGTCGCAATATGGCGTACGGCAAACTGTATGAGCATTATGCCGACAAACATGCGCAGAAACAAGCGTCCGAGATTCGTATAGGAATATCCTGTAGAACGTATATAGAACGTTCTGATAAAACTTCTTATGCCCATATCATTTATTTCACCTCTTCTTTTTATCGGATTCTTTTATCTTTCTGATTTCTGCCACAGCTCGCGTCACATCCATATTCTTGGCAATTATTTTCTTATCGGCGCCTACCAGATAGAAGCATGGATTACTCCGTATATCAAATATTTCGTCTCCTCCATAACATATGCCGGCAGTCCATCCGTCAGGCAATTCTGCGAACTGTCTTAGTAACTCTGTCTGTTCTTCGGGCACCGCATCGGCTACGATGAATACCATTTCCATTTCTTTGGCATCAATCATCTCAGCAACATCAGTAGCCATCTCAAGTTTAAGACGTGCGAACTGGCAGTCTTCACATCCCGGATTACCAAACTCTATAAGCGTCAATGGCGCATTAGGCTCGAAGTCCATCTGTCTGCCGTTACGCAAAGTCAGACGCACCTCCGGCAACTTAGCACCGGGGGCATTACGCTTCAGCATGTCAAGTTGCATTCTATATCGCTGGCTGCGGATATCAGATATGCTCTTATCACTCGTCACGGCTTTCAGAAATGGCAAATAGACCTCATCGCTCCAGATATCGGCTCTAGGCCCAAACAGACTTTCCTCTGCTGATTTAGTAAATTGCAACAAGAGTACGGGATTCCCTTTGAGCTTCTTGATTATGCCATCAATGCCCGACAGCGCCTTTGATTTCTCGGCATAACGCATGGCCGTAGTAAACACTCCGAATGCATCATTTAATGCATTTTGGTCGACAGCTGTCTTTCTGGTGAAATCAAAACTGTCCCAAAAATGATCCATTAAATAATTTGAGCGTTCAGTCAATCCCTCAAATTCTTCTGGAGGAGTAGGGTATTCAAAAAGAGGCTCAATAATAATCGAGGTCTGTGACATCCCTGCTAACGGAGTGACCGACATGCCCAACAGAATAACTGATGCCATTCCTTTGCGCCACTCTGCCATCATATGCTCAATACTATGAGCAATAGATATGAATTTATGATTAGTGTATCGCATTACATTTCGAGTTTCTTGACAATTGACAACTGCATTACTTCCGATGTTGCAGCTGGATCAGCTGGAGCATCTGGATGTTCTGGTTCGTCATCAAGGCCTTCTACAAACGGACGCACAGCCTCAGTCCATGCTTTGTAGCCGGCTCCAGATAGATGAAGACCGTCTGTTGTGAATTCCTTGCGCATCTTGCCTGTCTCAGGGTCCGCCAGTACAGGCCATAAATCTATAAAGACTGCTCCATTCCCGACTGCCACATCATGCAGACGTTTATTTAGGTCTGGAATTAAGGATTCTCTGCCCTGAAGACTTTTATAGCGTTTGAAATCATTATTAATAGGCATTACGCTCTGCACATAAAGCTGTGTATTGGGGCTTTTTTGCCGGATTAGCCTTACAAGTTCTTCATACTTGGCGGCAATTGAAGCTGATGTATTACGTGAGTCCGCCACATCATTTATTCCTATTAATAAGAATATTCTTTTAGGCTTTCCTGCTGTAATCTGGTCTACGCGCTTCATCACTCCAGAGATTCTGTCACTTCGGATTCCACGGTTGAGCACATTCTCCATACCAAAAAGTTCCTGGAACTCTCCACCATTTGTAATAGAGTTGCCAAGGAAAACGATATCATCCTCTGTCACCGGCAATTTATCAAAAAGGCTTACTCTCTGATGCCAGTAATCATCCTGTGCCATTACAGTGGTATGGGGCAAGATTGATAAAATCAATACCGCCATGCCTCCTGCAAGTCTATAGCATGAAAATATTCGTTTATTATTCAGCATAATATGGGGAATTTAAAAGGTATCACACTTATGAAAATCTATCAGTCCCTTAAGAGGAGAGCGGGTGATGGATGTTATTCCGAAACCTTGTAAGGATGCGGCAGCTTTAAGCACATCGGCAAAATACCACGCTATTGACCCGGTAAATGCCAGTGGCTGAAACCTGGCTTCAGAATACATAGATATATTTCTACAGAAGTATTCCGAAAATTCTTCCAATACAAGGGAGTAAATGTAAGGATTCTCAAGCCGCTCATGCAAGAATGGCGTCAATGATGCAAGAAACCTATTGGGTGACGGTTGTCGATATGTGCGGTCAAGAATATCAGATAATGTCAAGCCGGTCGTTTTAACAAACTGGTCTCGCAACATTATCGGGAGTTTCCCCTTGAACACATCTGCCACGAGACGCTTCCCGAGAGCAGCTCCACTTCCTTCATCTCCAAGAATAAATCCTAATGAAGGGACATTATGTGTCAGCCGACTCCCGTCATATAGACCTGAATTTGATCCTGTGCCCAATATGCCTATTATGCCGGATGAGCTTTTTAGACACCCTTTGGCCGCACCAAATAAATCAGAATAAACATTGATTGAGTCAGATTCCCAGACTCTACTTAAACCATCACGAATCTTGGCACAAACCACGGCATTAGCGCAACCGGCACCGTAATAATGAATTTCCTTCAATGTCCCGCTGATTGAAAACTTTACAAATACATCCATAAATACATCGACAAGCTCTTCAATATCACTCATCAACGCATTCAATCCTATTGAAGAGACCTGACTAATCACTTCCCCAGACTGTCCGAGTAATACCCAATCTATTTTAGAAGAACCGGCTTCGGCAATAAGCTTTGTTGTCATATCATTTCGGGATTATCATAACATGAAAGACTTCATTTTACAAATTTAATCAATATATATGGCATATGCAATATATCAATGTGTTTTTTTGCATAGCTTATCACGGCTCTTTCATTTAAAAATGCTTTGAATTTTCAAAGTGCATGACTTAT
>ERZ778515.191-NODE-191-length-55133-cov-5.820092_pt1 | contig 55133 bp, 45 predicted proteins | sample MGYA00510343_ERZ778515 | MGnify/ENA primary metagenome ERZ778515 (study PRJEB29527, sample SAMN07138965) | mouse gut metagenome | material: feces | host: mouse | place: China:Nanjing | collected 2016-01-25 ...
TATACATGATTGGATTTTACTATCGGAAGCCTCATATTCCGGTGGAGTCAACGAAGATATTTCAAATACTTACGAAAGTGGCGCTTCTGAATGTATTGTTTGATTTCATTACGGTCTAATAGCGCATATTATTTATTTGTTGTCCATACTGGGCTTTATTTATGTGCTGTTTCTATATATGAGAAGTTATCTGGAGGCAGATTTGAAATTTAACAGGATAGTAAGGGGTCTGCACAGCCTGCCGTTTCTGCTGTCCGCAATAGGGATTTTGGTGCTGCCGATTACCTATGTGCACGGCAAAACGACGGATTATTCACTGGGGCCCAAAGCGTATGCTTTATATGGGAGCATAGTGATATACCTGATTTTTATTTTATACTACTGTCTTCGTTATTGGAAGCTTTTAGACGAGGATAAAAGAACGGCGATTATACTTGCCGTTCCGATTTATGTGGTGATATCTTCCATTCAAATGCTGATGCCGGAAGTGCTTTTGGAGGTTGTCGGTTCTTCGCTCATTATGCTTGGACTGATACTGAGCAATGAAAATATGGAGAAGTATGTGGACAATAAAACGGCATTATTCAACCAATATTCTTTGGAACTGGTCTTGGAGGAACATGATTTTGAAAAGCAGAAAATAGTGCTGGCGGTCTTGTGCTTTTGTAAGATGGAAAACAATTTTGACTGGAGGCAGGATATCCTGATTCTGCAGGACATTTGTAAAGAGATTAAATTATACCGCCTGCAGGGGTATCATATTTGTGAAAACGGCGTTGCGTTTATCAGCAGCTCAAAAGAAAAAGCGCATATTGTACTGGAGAAGGTAAAGAATGATGTGAAAGGAAGTATGGAACAGACAGCGTCAGCATTGGCATAAAGGTCCTTTCAAAAGAAGAAACCGCCACAAAACATAGCTGTATGCAGAACAGTATTGCTTTCTGTACGGAGACGGGCAGTCATTTTGCGTATGTGGATTATATGACGCATGTATATAACCGCAATGCGTTGGAGCGGGACTTAAGAAAGCTTTCAAGAGACAATGACAGTTATTACATAATTGCAGATTTGAATGACCTTAAAGCAGTAAATGACGCAATCGGACACTCGGCCGGAGACAGGGTGTTACAGGCGTTTGCCGGTATGCTTGTCAACACGGCGGGGGAGCGCGGAAGGGTATACCGTCAGGGCGGGGACGAATTTGCTGTTTTGTACGAGGAGGAGGCAGAGCCTTATATCCGTGAGCTGGCGGAACGCTGCAGGGTATATAACCAGTCAAGCAACATTCCGGTCAGCTATGCCATTGGATATTGCAGATGCAGTCAGGAAAATTTCCTTGATACCGCAGATCGCATGATGTATGCCAACAAAAGAGAAATAAAGAGGCAGAAAGCATCACTTAAAAAACAGGAATGATTTTAGTTCAAACAGACAGCGTCCTTTAAAATAGTCGGCGGTCCAGCCGGTATAGCCGGTGGTAATTTTAAAGAATACGGCATGGCGTCCGGTGATGATGTGGACTCTTGTCTCTATCAGGGCATCGTCATGCCCGATGGGGCAGCAGCCGATTTCCGTGCCGTCTTCTTTGTCTATCAGAATATGCAGGGTGCAGTTGCAGCCGCAGCCACCGATTCTGGCAGCAAAGCCAAAGGTTTTGCTGGAAAAATCTTCTCCGAAATCAAAGTATTTATAACCGATGACAGCGCCGTCCGTGATATGGGTCACGACGCGCTCGAATCGGTTTTTTTCTGTGACAAAAGCGCCCCCCTTTAGCACACAGGCAATGTCAGCGGGGATTTCCTTGTAGGGAGAAAGGGCATCGGAAAAGCCCAGAGAGGTCATCTCTGCCGGAGGAATGGTTCCGTCCGGCAGTATATTGATTTTTTTTTTTTTTCCGCGGCGGGACATAATGGTGCCGTTTGTCATGCGGTGGTAAAAAATATACCACTGATTGTTGATACAAACGATGGAGCCGTGATTGTTGCCGCCCGGGTAATCGATGCCGTTGTCCACGATATAGCCGCGGTAGACAAAGGGACCCGTCGGCTTGTCCGAGGTGGCGTAGGCAAGCCGGCTGCCCCTTTTGGGAGAATAAATCATATAATAGGTATCGCCGATTCTGCGGGGCGATGCTGCTTCGTAAAACAGCGATTCTTCTTTGTCAAAGCCGTTTTGGGAAGAGGGCTTGCAGGGAATAAAATGTTCGATGCAGGTATTGTCAAGGACCTCATACATATTTTCCGGATTTATCTGCGCCATAAAGGAGCGTTCAAAGCCGCAGTAAATGTATACCTGTCCGTCTTCATCCACCAGTACCCCGGGGTCTATAAACCAGCCGTTACAGCAGATTTCGTCGGAAATCGTATATTGGTATTGGGAGAGGAGGGTAAAGGGTCCTTCCGGACGCTCGCTTACAGCCACGCATCCTTTTGCATTTACAATATAGGCGTAGAGATAGTATTTTCCGTCTTTTTCCACCACATCCGGTGCAAAAAGCTCGTTGTTTTCACCGGTCCAGTCCGTATCCGCCGGATGGTCGTAATCTGCACGGGTATGAAAAATATCCCCGTGGCAGACCCAGTTTTCAAGGTCGTCCAGGGGGGCGCTCCAGCATTTTAATACATAGTCGCAAAATTTGTCGGAGCCGGACCTGTCATGGGAGCCGTAAACATAGATGCGGCTGCCAAATACTCTCGGCTCTCCGTCAGGGATATATTCCCAGTTTGGAAGGTATGGATTTGCCATGTTGCCCTCTTTTCTGTGCTCCGCACATGTCATGCGATTTGCGGTGTACACTCGCTTCGCTCGGCAGATGCCGGCGGCTGGATTCTTAAGCGTATTATACCATAAGTCCCCCTATATTGCCATTTCATTTTTCGAAAAGAAAAATGGCGGTTGACAAATGTGTGCATGTAGTGTATATATAGATATATACAGATTATGCACGAAAGGAGAAAGATATGCTCAAGCTTCTAAATGTGTCAAAAAGGCGGAACCGCTTTCTTTTGGATGATATTTCCGTAGAATTGCAGGGAGGCTATATTATGGGGCTTATCGGGGAAAACGGCGCGGGAAAGACGACGCTTTTAGAGCTGATAGCCGGACTGCTTTCTGCGGATAAGGGCAGGATTTTGGTGGAGGGGCTTTCTTTGGCGGAGGAGGAAGCGGCGGTAAAGCAGGAGATTGGCGTTGTATTTCACGGCGATATGTTTGATATACATGATACGCTTTTGCGGAATGTAAGGCGGTACGGAAGGTTTTATCAAAATTATGAGGAAGGTATCTGGCAGAAGTACGCGGCGCTTTTTGGATTAGACGGCAAAAAGCGGTATGGGCGTCTTTCTAAAGGGGAAAAGCTGAAATTTGCGCTGGCGTTTGCATTGTCGCACCAGCCGAAGCTGCTGCTTTTGGATGAGCCGGCGGCAAATTTTGACAAGGACTTTCGGCAGATTTTCAGGAAGGTGCTGCGGGAGTATGTGGCGGGGGGAGAAAATACCGTGATTCTCTCAACACATCTGACCTCTGATCTTGATATGCTGGCGGACTATCTTCTTTTTATCAAGGGCGGCAGGCAGCTTTTATATGGTGATATTGAGAGCATCAGGGAGGGCTTTCGGATGGCTGCCGGAGAGGAATACAAACTGAAGCTTATGAAGGACAGAATCATTCATATGGAGAGCGGAGCGTTTGGTGCAAGGGCGTTGGTGCGCAATACAGGAAGACCTTTTGATGCAGCGCTTAAGGTATGGGAGCCGTCCATGGAAGAATTGATGTATTTTATGGAAAAAGGGGAGGGGTGACAGGTATGTACGGACAGGTTTTTGCGGAATATTTTCGGGGGTTTTTCAGGAATATCAATCCCGAGAGGAAAGCCTTGTTTTTCTCCTATATCTCTATTGGATTGATGTTTTTCTGGCTGCCGCAGCAGCAGGGGATTCGGTATAACTGGCTGCTTGCAATACCGGTGGTTTTTGCCGTAGTAAGCGGAGCCTTTCATAATGTATCTCTGCCCTTTATGATGTATCTGGTGCCGTATACAAAGCGGCAGCGGGAGGCAGTTATCGGAAAGCTTCTGTATGTCAAAATTGTAATCCCCCTGTTTTTTGCGGGATTGTGCGACATTGCGGCGGAGTTTTTGACGGAAGTATCCATATATGCACTGATACTGCAACTTGCAACGGTCTTCTGCATTACCTGTCTCTGCGGCATGTTAAGCGATGACAGAAGGCTAGAGAAAGGAAATGCATATGGAGGGCTTCGGGACTCGGTGGGAATAGGGATGATGCTCTGTCAGGTTGGCGGCTCGGCAATGTTTGCGATATGTCTGTATCCTGTGAGCGCAGCTGCGTTTTGGGTGACATTCCTGATAGAGATGATGGTTATGCTTCCTTTTTTGGTTGTTGTAGGGAAGCGGTGGAAGCAAATCCGGCATAACTTTGCAGAATATGAACTGATGGACGGAGGGTTTGATAAAAATGCAGATTATCATTGAGCCCCATGGTACTTATGCCATATACGAGCAGATTGTAAATCAGATGAAAAATGCCGTTGTATCGGGGGCGTTGTCGCCGGGTGAGGCGCTGCCTTCTATCAGAGGGCTGGCGGCGGAGATAGGCGTCAGCGTCATTACCACGAAGCGCGCCTATGAGGAGTTGGAAAAAGAAGGACTTATCCGTTCTGTGGCAAATAAGGGATTTTATGTCTGCGAGTACAATACGGACTATCTGCACGAGAAACAGCTTATGCTTTTGGAAAAGCATTTTGCGGATGCGATTGCGCTGGCAAGACAGGCAGGGCTGTCCGATTCAGAGGTACGGGATATGGTGGAGGGATTGTTATGACGAATATTTTATTGCAAGCGAAAGAAGTCAGCAGTATAAAGCCGCGGGGCTTTGGAAAGAAAGCGTTTCGGCTGCAGGGGATAAACTTTATACTGCCAAATGGTTATATTATGGGAATTGTGGGAAAAAACGGCGCAGGTAAAACTACCTTTTTTGATTACATCTGCGGGGAAAAGAAAAAGTACAAGGGAGAATTTCTGTTAGAGGGAAGGGAGATTTTTGAGGACCATCTGTGGACATTGGACAGGATAGGCTTTGTATCGGAAAAAAATGAATTTATGGACTTGCGGACGGCGGCGCAGAATGCGCAAATGCTTGGCGGGTTTTATTCCGATTTTGACGGGGAGTTGTTTGAGAATATGATGGAACGCTTTTGTGTCTCCAAAAGCAAAACGGTGGGGAAAATGTCCCGCGGGGAGTTTTTTAAGTTCCAGATTGCATTTGCAGCGGCGCACAAGCCGAAGCTGTTTTTGCTGGATGAAGCGACGGCGGGGATGGACCCGGTCTTCAGGCAGGATTTTTACGGTATTTTGCGCGACTTGATTCAAAACGAAAGCTGTTCTGTGATTTTATCGACACATATTGAGGAAGAAATAGAAAGGCAGCTTGACTATGTGGGGGTTTTGGAAGAGGGAAGATTTATATCCTTTGGGGAGAATCTGCCCGCGTGACGAATGGCGCCGCCATTGCGCCCCATGGGATGCTGTTGCTGAATGGAGGCCGCAAAAAGGCGGCGGAAGGGAGATTGCTATGGACAATAAGGAAAGGGCGCGCAGGGAGCGCGAAAAAATAAGAGAATTTGACAAAGAGCTTTTTCGTTATACGGGACAGGTTGCGTGGTTTCTGCCGGGGTTATTTTCCTTTATCGTGCTGGTTATGACAGGGATACCGCTGCAGGCGGTAATAACGGACAGGGGAATGGCAGCCACATGCGTCATCATGGTGACATGGGTGACATATTTTGTGCTGCAGCCCTATATCAATGTGACGGATTCCCTGATGCAGCGGCAGAAAAAAAGCGGAACCTGGAGCAGACTGAAGTTTCTTCCTGTCAGCAAAGGTGCATACCGCAGGGTCAGGGAAGGCTATCTGTTCCGCTATCTTTGGAAGCTGGCGCTGGCAGGCTGTATCATACAATGTGCCATGACGGCTTTGGACGGCGGAACGGTTACGGTATGGAATTTTTTGTATGTGGTCTGTATGCTGCTGGTATATCCGCTTTGCATGGGATGGCTGCTGCTTCTTACCGGTTAGACGGCGCTGCTTTTTCTTTTGGCAAAAAAGAGCAGGGCGCCGGCGAGCAGAAGGGTAAGGATGCAGGACAAAAGATCCCCTGCGTCGAGGACAGGTTCGCCAAGGATAAGGGAAACGCTGATATTGATGGCAAGGGACAGGGGGATTGAGGAAAGGAGGGCATATGCCGCCGCATATAGCTTTTTGTCGCGAAGCTTTATAAAAAGCAGGTAAACAAACCAGAGCCAGACGATGGAAAACAGGGAGGCACGTATACTTATGGGCATCATAAAAGGGTTTTCCCCGATGATCCGGCTGAGGACAAACAGGAACGGAATGATAAGGACACTGAGAGAAACCAGACAGAGGCGGATTCCCTTGATGCCTTTTTTTACCAGAGGAAAAAATACCAGCCATGTGAAAATACAGGAGCTTATTACATAGAGCGACCACGTGAGATGCCCTGTTATCGCCATATCACAGATAATGCATACGGCGATAGCCAAAAGAAGAGAGGCGGAAAAAGCCGCCGCTGTTATATTTAAGAAGTCCGCCATTTTCTTCTTAGAGGTCCTTTCTGCGTAAAACAGCGCTTTGTCGATGGGGCTGTCTGTATTTTGGTTGGCGGGGGAAACGGCTTCTGCTCTGGCGCCGTTTAACAGTTCGCTCGTTGTCACGCCGAGAATATCGGCGATGGAGGTCAAAAGCGTAATGTCGGGGCAGCTCAGCCCGCGCTCCCATTTGGAGACAGCTTTATCCGTAATATGGAGCTGTCTTGCCAATTCCTTTTGCGTTATGTTTTTTTCTTTTCTCATCTGGGCAATGAACTGCCCGATTGTATTTTCATTCATGGAAAAAACTCCTTTGCGCTAAATTTTGGTTATATTGTACACAATATAGCTTTTCTTTACAACCGACTAGTGGTTTATCCGCGGAAAAGACTGAAAATACTTGAAACAAAAGGCATATCATTATACAATGGTAATAAGAAATGTTTTGGGTTACAGGTAAACGGCTGGGGCGTGCCCCAAAAACAAAAGGGAAGGGTAATGCTTATGAAACTAACATTTATTGGAGCGGACCACGAGGTTACCGGAAGCTGTCATTGTATTGAGGCGTGCGGCAAGTATATTCTGGTGGATTATGGGATGGAGCAGGGAGTCAATGTGTTTGAAAACGCGAAACTGCCGGTGGAGGAGGCATGCATTGACTATGTGCTTTTGACACATGCGCATGTTGACCACTCCGGTCTGCTTCCGCTTTTGTATGCGAAGGGATTCAGGGGGCAGGTTTTTACGACGGCTGCTTCAGCAGAGCTTTGTGAAATTATGCTTCGCGACTGCGCCCATATTCAGGCAATGGAGGCAGAATGGAAAAACCGAAAGGCAAGGCGGAGTGCTGATATGCCATTGACCGAACCGGTATATACCATGGAAGATGCGGAGGGACTGATTCGCCGTATTGTGCCATGCCATTACAATAATATGATTGATTTATGTGAAGGTGTGCAGATCCGCTTTACCGATGTAGGGCATCTGCTCGGCTCCGCCAGCATTGAAGTGTGGCTTACGGAGGGGGATGTGACGAGAAAGCTGGTATTTTCCGGTGATATCGGCAACAAGCAGAAACCGCTATTGAAGGATCCTGCCTATACCGAAGAAGCGGATTATGTGATTATGGAGAGTACATACGGAGACAGGCTGCACAGCGACCATAGAATCGACTATGCGGGAGAGCTGGCAAGGGTGATTCAGGAGACCTTTGACAGAGGCGGCAATGTGGTAATTCCTTCTTTTGCAGTAGGCAGGACACAGGAGATTTTGTATTTTATCAGAAAAATAAAAGAAGATAAGATGGTGACGGGCTATGGCAATTTTCCTGTTTATGTGGACAGTCCCATGGCGGTGCGGGCGACTTCCATTTTTCAGGACAATGAGATGGAGTGCTTTGACGAGGAGGCGATAGCGCTTATCGATAAGGGCATCAATCCGATTTCTTTTCCGGGGCTGAAGCTTTCGATTACCAGTGAAGAATCCAAGGCGATTAACTTTGAGGATACGCCCAAGGTGATTATATCCGCTTCCGGCATGTGCGAGGCGGGGCGTATCCGCCACCATTTGAAGCATAATTTGTGGCGTCCGGAGAGTACGATTCTTTTCGTGGGATATCAGGCAGTCGGCACTTTAGGGCGCGCCATTGTGGAAGGGGCGCATGAGGTGAAGCTTTTTGGGGAGCCGATTCAGGTGCGTGCCAAAGTGTGCAAGCTTGCAGGCTTAAGCGGACATGCGGATAAGAACGGGCTGATTGAGTGGGTTACCGCCTTTAAAGAAAAACCGCGCAAAGTCTTTGTGGTGCACGGGGAGGACAGCGTCTGCGCTTCCTTTGTGGAATGTCTGACGGTGGAGCACGGGCTGAAGGCGTATGCGCCTTACAGCGGCACGGTCTTCAATCTGGCAAGCGGCAAGCTGGAATACGAGGCAATGCCGATACCCGTCAAGAAGAAAGACAGACCGGCTGCGGGGGTCTATGCAAGGCTTCTGGCGGCAGGACAGCGTCTGCTCGCCATTATCAAAAAGAGCGAAGGCACGAGCAACAAGGATTTGGCAAAATTTGCAGATCAGGTTACGTCGTTGTGCGACAAATGGGAATAAAGGGGGGACATATTTGAATTCATATTATGGCGTTTTCGTGCTTCTGCTTCTATTCCTTTTTCTTTTAGGAAGAAAGCGGAAGGCGCTGGCGGCTGTACATCATATGCAAAAAAGGAAAAAGGAGACGTTATCCATGAAGGAGCTTGCAAAGAGATTTCTTGATAAGGAATGTATTATATATACGCTGACATCAAACGGGGGAGACCTGCAGGGCACTATCAAAGAGGTCAGTGAAGGCGGTATGTTAATCGAGGATGCGCAGGGACAGCAGCAGGCGGTCAATCTGGAGTATGTGACGAGAATTCGGGAGTTTCCCAGAAACAAAAAGGGGAAAAAGAAAAGTCTGGTTTTGGATTGACCGGTGCGGTCTGAGAAATAGATGCTGCGTATAAAGCAGGATTGCGGCAAAATTGTGGCTTTAAGGAGGCTGAAAATGAGTCTGGCGGATACTATTTTTATTGACATGTGTAAAGATATTCTGGAGAACGGGACCAGTACGGAGGGAGAAAAGGTGCGCCCCCGCTGGGAGGACGGGACGCCTGCTTATACAATCAAGAAGTTTGGCGTGGTAAACCGATATGATTTGGCAAAGGAATTTCCGATACTGACGCTCAGGCGCACGGCTCTTAAGAGCGCAACGGACGAGATTTTGTGGATATGGCAGCAAAAATCCAATAATATTCATGATTTGCACAGTCATATCTGGGATGAGTGGGCGGACGAGGACGGCTCTATCGGCAAGGCGTACGGCTATCAGCTTGGCGTAAAGCACAAATATAAAGAGGGCATGATGGATCAGGTGGACAGGGTGATTTACGATTTGCAGCACAATCCTTTTTCACGGCGTATTATGACGAACCTCTATGTGCATCAGGATTTGAGCGAGATGAACCTGTATCCCTGCGCTTATAGCATGACCTTCAATGTAACCCAGAAAAAAGGGGAGGAAAGGCTTACGCTGAATGCGGTGCTGAACCAACGCTCCAATGACGTACTCGCCGCTAACAACTGGAATGTGGCGCAGTATGCGGTACTTGTACACATGCTGGCGCAGGTGTGCGGTATGCAGGCGGGCGAGCTGGTGCATGTCATTGCAGATGCCCATATTTATGACAGGCATATTCCGATTATACAGGAATTGATAACAAGAAAGCCGAAGCCGGCACCAAAGTTCTGGCTGAATCCCGACGTACACGACTTTTATCAGTTTACCCGCAATGATGTGGCGCTTGAAGGCTATGAATTTGGACCGCAGGTGGAAAATATTCCCATCGCTATTTAGGCTTTTGACACCCGAATCTATCTAGGTGAATGCGCTGCAGGTTCTTTGGAATGGAGACTATTATGAACGTGATTGTAACGGTGGACGAAAACTGGGCGATTGGGAACAGGGACAGGCAGTTTGTAAGGATTCCGGCGGACTGGCGCGCCCTGCAGGAGCAGACGGCGGGCGGCGTTGTGATTATGGGGAGAAAGACGCTTGCGCTTATGCCTCAGGGACAGCCGCTGCTTCGCTGCAGAAATATGATTCTGTCGGGGAGTCCTGCTTACGCAGTGCGCGGCGCTGAGACGGCGGATTCGCTTTCGGCGCTTTTGAAAAAGCTGGACGGCGTTTCTTCGGAAGAGATTTACGTGTGCGGCGGGGAGAGCGTATACAAACAGCTTCTCCCTTATTGCGACACCGCCTATGTTACCATGGTGGAAAAAAGCTATGAGGCGGACAGATATTTTGAAAATCTGGACAGGAGCGAAGCGTGGAACATGACGGAGGAGAGCGATGAGCAGACTTGTTTCGATATTACTTATTATTTTAGGAAGTATAAGCGGATACGGCGGTGATACGGCGGCAGCAGACTTTTTAGGTGATGAATTTGCCGTGCTTTGGGAGGAGCCTGCAGCGTCATACCTTGCGGAAAAGACAGAAAATTATACTTATGAAACCGAAATTGTCGTAGATGACGGCAGGGAGCTCGGGCTTGTGCTTTATGGCGTATGGAGCGAATATTTTTATTTGATAGACAAGATAGAGGTATATGACGGAGAAAAGCTGATTCAGTCGGGACTGGTGGAGGAAGCCGTAATTGCGGAATGGGGAGAGGGCGGCAGCTATTATGCGGAGTCTGTGAGGGAGGACGGCGGCATAGGCGTTGCGGATATGAATTTTGACGGGGCAGGGGATATCTGTCTGCAGGGCTGGGTGGCAAATGCTAATGTTCCCTGCTATTACTGGCTGTGGGACAAAGAGACAGAGCAGTTTTCTTATGCTTTCTGCCTGTGCAATGCGGAAATAGACACAGAACGCCGGCAGATAACTTCTCGTACGCGGGACGGGGCAAATGCTTATATTACGGACTATTATGCGTATGATGAAAAGGGAGAATTGCAGAAAATCCGATGTGAGTATGAAGATTATCACGCACTGATAAAGAAAACCTATGATTTGACAGACGGGGAGTGGAAGCTTACCGGCGAGGAAGCATTAGAGCCTATGAAGGGGTAGAAAATAAACGCATGAAAACTGCTTCTTCAAATTTTTTTAAAGCGGATTCGGATATTCTACATGGAAGCACCAAGAGAAAGGATTTGCAAGATTTACCAAGAAAGGCGAACTGCAAAGTAGGATAGACCGCAAGAATGAGGAGATTGATATTCTGAAAATTGATTTGCCCGGCATTGTCAAAAAATATGGTTATCGGAATGTGCAGGAATTTTACCGGATTTACCATAAATCCTACAGCGCCTATATTGCGTATAAGGAACAAGCGGCTGAATGGGAGAAAACTTATGGAGAGGACAATCAAAAGCAGAATAAGGAAAGCGTGCTTGGACGGTTAAAGAATCCGCCAAAGAGAACCATAGATTACCAACAGCAAAAGACGCTTAAGGGCAAGAACCGAGGAGCGAGAAAAAGTGGTATATTTGATATTAAAATACCTTAATAAAGTTGGAAACAATGGATGTTGAATGAGTTGATATATGTGTAGAGAGTGGCGGTCTTAGGACTGCCCTTTATATAGCGATTGGTATACTATAACAGGGGGCTGTTGCGAAGGAAGACTTGTTGGCGGATATTTACTTAATTTTGTTTTGACTTTAGGAAACAGATTCTTTCCCTATCAAGTAGATAAGAATTATATATTATTTATTGAAGAATCGGATAAATTTCAATCTGTTCAGGATGTCAGCAGATGATATTTCGCCGCTGTTGTTTGAAGTACTGGAGCGGTTTGGTAAAAAATATAGCATTCCTGTGGCTTATTGTGACGATTTTGGTCATGGCTCCAATCATGCAATTTTTCCTATTGGCAGAGGGGCGGTTTTAGACACAAAAAATAAAACACTATTATTTCAATAGGGCATAGGCAGTTATCAACACAAAAAGGGATAAGGAGTTTGAACGGATGAAAACAGTGGTAGTATATCATTCACAGACAGGTTTTACCAAGCGGTACGCGGAGTGGATCGCGGAAGCGGCGGGCGCCGACTGCTTTGATTTGGCGGAGGCAAAAAAGAAAAATCTGGATGCTTATGAAGCAGTTGTCTTTGGAAGCTGGGCGTGTGCGGGCGGTATCAGCAAGCTTGGCTGGCTGAAAAGCAATGCGGCTAAGTGGGCGGACAAGAAGCTGATTGCTTTTTGTGTGGGCGCAAGTCCCATGGAAAGTCCGGAAGTGGAAAAAGCGTTAAAACAGAATTTTGGAGCGTCCGAATTACAAAGCGTAAATGCATTCTACTGCCCGGGCGGACTGAACTATGAAAAAATGTCGGCACCGTCGCGGATTATGATGAAGCTGTTTGTGAAAACGCTTCAGGCGAAAAAGGATAAAACCCAAGAAGAGCAGGAAATGGTAAAAATGATTTCTGCCTCCTATGATATTGCGGACAGGAAATACATAGGACCGATTCTGGAATGTCTGCAAAAATAAATGCCGGTTATATGTATGCGCGTCTTAGGCAGGGGAAAGTCCCTTGCGTAAAAGAGTTGACTTTTTTGGGAAAAAGTATAATAATGGACAAAAATAACAGTGAGAGGAAGTGCAAAGCATGGATAAGAAAAACATTGATTGGGCGAATTTAGGATTTGGATACATGCAGACCGACAAGAGATATGTTTCCAACTTTAAGGGTGGGGCATGGGACGCGGGCGCGCTGGTCGATGATTCCAATATTGTGATGAGCGAATGCGCGGGCGTGCTGCAGTATGCCCAGACGATATTTGAAGGGCTGAAGGCATATACCACGGACGGCGGGCATATCGTAACGTTCCGTCCTGATTTGAACGCGGAAAGAATGGAGCAGTCTGCAAAACGGCTTGAGATGCCGGTGTTTGACAAGGGCAGATTTGTAGAGGCAGTGGAGCAGGTAGTCAGCGCCAATGCAGCTTACGTGCCGCCTTATGGCTCAGGTGCGACGCTTTATATCAGACCGTATATGTTTGGAATTAGTCCGGTTATCGGCGTAAAACCCGCGGAGGAATATCAGTTCAGGGTGTTCTGTACGCCCGTAGGACCGTATTTTAAAGGCGGGGTAAAGCCTCTCACTATCAAAATCAGCGACTTTGACCGCGCGGCGCCTCACGGCACAGGCAATATCAAGGCCGGCCTGAATTATGCCATGAGCCTCCATGCGATAGTGACGGCGCATGAGGAAGGCTATGATGAAAATATGTATCTTGACCCCGGTACCCGCACTAAGGTGGAGGAAACCGGCGGCGCCAATTTCCTTTTTGTAACCAAGGACGGCAAGGTGGTAACGCCCAAGTCCGACAGCATCCTGCCCTCTATTACAAGACGCTCTCTGGTGCATGTTGCCAAAGAGTACTTAGGACTTACGGTGGAGGAGAGAGAGGTTTACAAGGACGAGCTTACGGATATGGCGGAATGCGGCTTGTGCGGTACGGCAGCCGTTATCTCTCCCGTCGGCAAAATTGTGGACCACGGCAGAGAAATCTGTATGGAGAGCGGCATGAGCGAGATGGGACCTGTCACGAAGAAGCTCTACGATACGCTGACAGGCATCCAGATGGGACGCATAGAAGCGCCTAAGGGCTGGATTCATGTGATTATGTAAGCATTAGATTCCCTGCGGCGTTTTGGAAAATGCCGCGGGGATTTTTGCTTGAAAGCGCCGCATTTAACAGTGAAATCAAATTGCGCTTTGGCGGAAAGAAGGTTATAATGATTTGGAAGGCCGGTTTGCGTACTGCATTCTGGCACTGACAGAGAGGGAAAAGAAATATATCTCCAAGTTTACTGCGGTTCAACCGGACCTGCAATTGGAGGAAAACAGGATAAAGACAGCAGGGATGCCGCCGATGCCCTTGCAAAGCTGATTGTGCAGGCGCGCCCTTCTGATTATGCATATGAAGGTTATTACTGAGACGGTTGTGTGAGGAAAAAAATGAAGAAAAACCATAAGTTACAAGTTGCTGGCAAACGGTTTTTGGTGGCGCTGCTTTTGGCGGTGCTTTTCTTTAGCGCCTGCGGCAAAAAAGGCTCTGGTACGACCGTAGTTCTGACTACGGGGCTTGCAGGCGACGAGATTTTCAGGATAGAAAACAAATCCTGCAGGCTGCCGGAAATCATGGTGTATCTGACGACTACCCAGAATCAGTATGAGGAAGTATACGGGGAAGAGATATGGCAGGTAAATCTGGAAGGAGTGACCTTGGAGGAGAATGTCAAGGAGATGGCGCTTGCCAGAATTGCCCAGATTAAGACTTTAAATTTGATGGCGGAAGAAAAGGGAGTGACGCTTGACGAGGAAGAGCAGAGGCGGGTACGGCTTGCGGCAGAGGAGTATTATGGCTCATTGAATGAGACGGAAATAGAAAAGATGGGTGTGACGCCGGAGGTGATAGAGCAGCTCTATGCGGAGTATGCGCTTGCAGAAAAGGTGTACCGCCATATTATACAGGATATCAATCTGGAGATCAGTGATGACGAGGCAAGGACGATTACGGTTGCCCATATTTTGATTAAGACCTATATGCTGGACGGCAGGGGAGAGCGAATCACGTATACGGAACAGGCGAAGGAGGCGGCTTATGCAAGGGCCTGCGAGGTGCTTGCACTTGCCACGGACGGAGAGCACGATTTTGAGAGCCTGATTGCGCAGTATAGCGAGGACCCTGTTGCCACCTATTCCTTTCGGAAGGGGGAGAAGGAGGCAGAGTTTGAGAACGCGGCGTTTAACCTTGGCACCAATGAAATCAGCGGTATTGTGGAGGACGCCTGCGGTTATCATATTATCAAATGTCTCAATACCTTTAATCAGGAAGAAACCGACCAGAATAAGCTATTGATTGTGGAGGAGAGGAAAAAGGAAGTATTTGGGGAAGAATATGACGTCTTTGTGGAAACGCTGACGCGAAAACTGAACGATAAGGTTTGGGAGGAGATAAGCTTTATCCATGATGAAAATGTAAAGACCGTCAATTTTTTTGATATTTATGACAGCTACTTTCCTGATGAGTGACGGAAAACGGTGGTTTATAAAAATTTTAGAATTAAAAAAAGCCCGTAAAATGTACGTTTTTTACGTATTATTAGCACTTACCAAAGGTGAGTGCTAATTTTGTGTTGACTTTTCTTTTCCGTGGTCTTACACTGTATTTTAAGTAAAAGCCGGAAAGTCATATGGCGGCTGGTAAAACAAAACGAAGAAAAGGGAGTGGAATTTATGGCAGCAAAAAAAGGCAGTTTGTCAATCAACAGCGATAATATTTTTCCGATTATTAAGAAGTGGTTATATTCAGACCATGACATTTTCTACAGAGAGATGATTTCTAACGGCTGTGACGCCATCACCAAGCTGCAGCGGCTTGACATGATGGGAGAATATACCCTGCCGGATGGCTACAAGGCAAAAATTGATGTGGTAGCAGACCCGGAAAAGAAAACGTTGTCCTTTACGGACAATGGTCTTGGCATGACGGCAGAAGAGGTAGAGGAGTACATCAATCAGATTGCGTTTTCGGGCGCAACGGACTTTATTGAAAAATATAAGGACAAGGGTAGTGCAGAACAGATTATCGGACACTTTGGACTGGGCTTTTATTCGGCGTTTATGGTAGCGGACGAGGTGCATATTGACACACTTTCCTACAAAGAGGGCGCGACGCCGGTTCATTGGGAGTGCGACGGCGGTACGGAATTTTCTATGGAAGACGGGGACAAAGCCGAGGTGGGTACGACGATTACCCTGTTTTTGATGGAGGATTGTCTGGAGTTCTGTAATGAGTACAGGGCAAGGGAGGTTATCAAGAAGTATTGCTCTTTTATGCCTACCGAAATCTATTTGAGCAAAGCGGGAAATACGGAAACCCAGACCATCAATGCAGAAGAAAAGCTGGATACGGATACTGTGATAGAGACCATTCAGCCGGAGAAGGAAGGCGAGCCTGAAAAGCTGAAAATTGCAAAGCGTCCGGAGCTTTTAAATGATACCACGCCTCTGTGGACGAAAAATCCAAGCGAGTGTACGAAAGAAGATTATCTGGCGTTTTACCGTAAGGTATTTCAGGATTATAAGGAGCCGCTGTTCTGGATTCATCTGAATATGGATTATCCTTTCAATTTAAAGGGTATACTCTATTTCCCCAAAATCAATATGGAGTATGAATCCATTGAAGGGACAATCAAGCTCTACAACAATCAGGTGTTTATTGCGGACAATATCAAAGAAGTCATCCCCGAATTTTTGATGCTGTTAAAGGGTGTGATAGACTGTCCGGATTTGCCGCTGAATGTTTCCAGAAGCGCGCTGCAGAACGATGGCTTTGTGAAAAAGATTTCCGATTATATCAGCAAACGGGTAGCGGATAAGCTGGCGGGCATGTGCAAGACGGAAAAGGAAGAGTATGAAAAATACTGGGATGATATCAGTCCCTTTATCAAATTTGGCTGCTTAAAGGATGATAAGTTCTGCGAGAAGATGACAGACTACATTCTCTTTAAGAATTTAGAGGGCAATTATATGACGCTGCCGGAATGCCTTGAGGTGAATAAGACGGACCCTGACGAAAAGGAAGAGGGTGCGGAAGAAGGCAGCAAGACAGAGACTGCAACGGACGAGGAAGGCAACAAAGTGGAGGCTGAAATCGTAGACGACGGCAGCGGCGCGGACAGTGAAGCGGCAGAGGATGAGGAAGCGGCAAAGAAAGAAAAGACCATCTATTATGTGACGGACGAGCAGCAGCAGAGCCAGTACATCAATATGTTTAAGGCGGCAAAGATGGATGCCGTGATACTGACCCATAACATCGACCAGCCTTTTGTTTCTCAGCTTGAGGCAAAAAATGAAGGCATTAAGTTCCAGAGAATCGATGCGGACCTGACGGATACCTTCAAGGCAAAGACCTCCAGGAAAGCAGAGGAGGAGATGAAGACACAGGCGGAGAGCATCAGCAAAATCATGAAGAAAGCGCTGAAAAAGGAAAAGCTGGAGGTAAAGGTTGAGAAGCTGAAAAACAAGAAGATTTCCTCTATGATTACCTTGTCAGAGGAAAGCCGCCGTATGCAGGATATGATGAAAATGTATTCTATGAACGGCGCAGGCTTGGGTGATTTTGGATCCGAGGGAGAAACTCTTATCCTAAATGCAAATCATCCGCTGGTGCAGTATGTGACGGCGCATCAGGACGACAAGAACGTGCAGATGATATGCGAGCAGCTTTATGATTTGGCAAAACTGCAGCACGCGCCCCTAAGCCCCGAAGATATGACAAAGTTTGTAGCGCGAAGCAACGATATTATGATGCTGCTTGCAAAATAATTGCAAAATCCCGAATCCTGAGAACCACAAAAAGAGGAAAGGAGCCACACAATGCATGATAAGCTGACACAGAGCGATATTGCGCGCATGGAAGAAGAAATCGAGCACAGGAAGCTGGTCCTGCGTCCGCAGCTTTTGGAGCATGTGAAAGAGGCAAGGGCGCATGGCGACCTCAGCGAAAATTTTGAATACCACGCCGCAAAGCGGGAAAAGAACAAAAACGAGAGCCGCATCCGTTTTCTGGAACGTATGATACGCACCGCCGAAGTGATTTCCGATGCTTCTGCGGAGGATGAAGCAGGTATCAACAATACGGTGACGGTAGAGTTTGTAGAAGACGGCAGCATCGAAGTTTTTAAAATTGTGACAACTGTGCGCGGCAATTCGCTGGAAGGGCTTATCAGCAATGAATCACCGTTGGGAAAGGCGCTGCTCGGGCACAAGGAAGGGGATACCGTACATGTGCAGGTAAACGATACGGTTTCGTATGATGTACGAATCACAAGGATAGACAATACGGTGGATGACGGCTCCGACAAGCTGAGGAGCTTTTAAGAAAAAACAATAGAATCCACACTTCGCAAGGTGTCTATTGCCATAATAATGCCGGCTGCAGATTACTGCAGCCGGCGTTTTGCCTTATAATAAGTCCGCCAAATGTATTTGTGATGGCTTAAAGAGCGCGTTCCACAATGCCGAAGCCCAAAGGATAAGGCCCCGTGTGCACGCTTATGGTAGCGCCAATCTGGTATATGGGCAGCTCCTGCGGCGTAAGGGGGGAGCTGTTTTTTAGTCTGCTGTTGATAACGGACAGTGCCAGTGCCTTAAATTCTTCTGCCTCCGCCCTGTCGTAGCCGAATCCGATGTCGAGGCTGTAGGAGTGGATATCCTTTCCGGTCTCTTTCAGATAATCTAACAGGAGATCAATCACTTTTTCCATGGATTTGCTGCGGCTTCTGGTGATGCCGGAGGGAAAAATCTCACCTTCCTTCAAGGTGATGAGCGGTTTGATGCCAAGGATGGAGCCGGCAAGACCGGTCAGCTTTCCGATACGTCCGCCATGTTTTAAGTATTCCATATTGCCGACCGTAAAAAAGATTCTGCCGGTTGACTTGATGGCTTCCAGACGCTTTACCGTTGCTTCATAATCCCAGCCTGCTTCCTGCAGCTTGGCAGCCTCCAGCACGTAAATGCCTTGCAGCACCGTGTTGATGGTAGAGTCGATAACCGTGATTTTGGCAGAAGGGTAAGATTCCAGAATCATGTCTTTGGCGGTCAGGGCAGACTGCATGGAACCACTGAATTTGGTGGTGATGCAGATACAGATAATCGGAATCCCGTCCTTTGCCAAAGGCTCGAACACGTCTGCATAATCCTGCACGGAGGGCATGGAAGACTTGGGAAAAACCTTGGGATTTTTCACCATTTTCTCGTAAAAATCTCTTATGCCGATTTCCTCAATTTCTTTGAAATAAGTTTGATTGTCAAAAGAAACATAAAAAGGAACCACTAAAAGATTTTTTTCTCTTGCCAGTTCAGGGGATAAATCACAGGAGCCGTCGGTAATAATCTGATATTTCATAAAAAACCCTTTCTAAAACAATCTGTACAATAATATATTGCCGCATTTGTGTTTCTCGTAGAGTATTATAATACATCAGATTAAAAGTGTCCATACCTTTCGTGGTTTTAATAACTACATTCTGTAATTCTTCCTGATTATCTGCTTTTCAAATTAACGCCGTGCACTTTCAGGAATTCAACTGCGATGTCGGAAAGCCTGTATTCCTTGTTGGTGACAAAAGCGCTTGTGACATACATGTACGGGTCGTCAATTTTTTTGATAACCATATCGCCTGCAAGGGCCTTGTCGTCGTCCGTCATGGAAATCAGTGCAACGCTGCCGAAGGAGCGCGCCCACTCGATGGCTGTTGTCTTGGGCGAGGTAATAATGGCAATATTGGGGGAGAGAAGCTGGTGTCCGAACGCCGTATTCACAATGCTCAGGCAGTCAAAGGGAACAGAGAGGTTGTATGCCTGAAGCTGGCTTATTTTCAGCTTTCCTTTTCCCTCAGAAAGAGGATGTTCCTTGGGAAATACGGCAACAATATCTTCATGCTCGTAAGGGTACACGGAAAGGGGACCATAGCTGGGGATACCGGAGCGTATCAGACCGATTTCCGTGATGCCGTTTAACACATTGGGGATGACGTATTCGCTGGGAACTTCATACAAATCGTAGTTGACCTTCGGATGCTTTTCCATGAAGGGGTCAAAAAACTTATGGAGAAAGTAAGGAGAGTTGCCGGCAGGTATGGAGATTTTTAACATCTCGGCGAAGCCGGTCTTGCTGTTATTGATATCGTTGCGCAGGCTTTCTTCTATACGGCACATTTCTTTTGCCTTGCGGTAAAACATGCGTCCTGCCTCCGTCAGCTCCAAAGAACGGCTGCCGCGGATGACAAGCTGTGCGCCATAATTTTTTTCAATATTTTTGAGCTGATTGCTGAGGGAAGGTTGCGCAATCAAAAGCTTGTTGGCGGCGGAGAGAATACTTCCGCTTTCTACAATGGCGACGAAATTTTTGTAAGAATCTAAAGTCATGGTTTTCCTCATTTCTGCGCTGCTTTGTTGCAGAAAGCCATACATGGCGAAACCATATACAGGCTACGAGTTTGTGGCAAGCAGCGCGCAGGCACAAATCTCGTGATTGAAAAAATTCTCAATCTTTCTCCTTTGGGTGTATGTAATGTGATAGGGTAACTGGTAATAGAGCGGTATAGATATATTACAAACGCTATATTACCCACGTGATAATAATAATTTTATTATATATTATTTCAATATATAATGCAATTAGATTTTTCGGTATAAGGTTTTAAAATTTTCAGGGTTTAGGGAAAGCAAAGGCACAATGTGGGGATACATTGCACCTTTGCTTTTCTTACGCAGAATGAGAGGAAATCATGGATAATTATTATGAGTTGAAGGTATGCGGGCTGAAAAGAAAGCTTCCTTTTGTGGATATGGCGGATGGGACGGCGTACGCCAGTTTTGTGGTTATCAGCGATACGGAGCTGATTGAAAAGGCGGGCGGAGTGCTTGCAGGCAAAGCAAACGGCGCAGATATTGTGCTTACCATCGAAGCAAAAGGGATTGCCCTTGCCTATGAAATATCCAGACGGCTTTCTATGCAGGAATTTGTGGTCGTCAGAAAGAGCGTCAAGCCCTATATCAAGGAGTATTTGAAGGACAGCGTGCACTCTATCACCACCGACGGCGAGCAGCAGATTTTTCTGGACGGGACGGATGCGGACAAGCTGCGCGGAAAACGGGTCGCCATTGTGGACGACGTGATTTCCAAGGGCGAATCACTGGCGGCGGCGGAGAGGCTGGTTGCGGCGGCGGGCGGAGAGGTCTGTGCAAAGCTCGCTATACTGGCGGAAGGAAAGGCGGCGGAAAGAAGCGATATTACCTATCTGGAAAAACTGCCGCTGTTTCAAAAAGGAGGCGGCGGATATGAAATACTTGCTTAGAAACGTAAACCTTCTGGATGTAGAGCGCGGGGAAATCGTAAAAACGGATATTCTCATGGAAAATGGTGTTTTCACGCGGATAGAGCCGGATATAAGGCTGGCGGCGTCTGAAGGCGGCACGCCGGAGGTACAGAAACTGCAGGAAATTTTCTGTGACGGGCTTTTTGCCCTGCCCGGACTGATTGACGCCCATTCCCATGTGGAGCTGAGTATGCTTTCCAGCGCATCTTTTGCGGAGGCGCTGCTGCAAAAGGGCACCACAGCGGCTGTGCTGGATGCGCATGACGCCGTCAATGTACTGGGTGTGCGCGGCGCGGCATATTTGATGAAAGAAATGGCGCATACGCCGCTTACGCCTGTGTGGATGGCGTCTCCCTGTGTGCCCTCCGCACCGGGCTGCGAGGATTGCTTTGGGCAGATAGAGCTTGCGGACATCAGGACCATGATTGAAGAATACGGTATGTACGGCATTGCGGAGGCGATGGATTTTCATCGTGTGATAGAGGGAGAAGCTTCCCTTGCCGCGATTCTTGCATATGCAAGGGAAAAGGGGCTTTGGATAGACGGTCATGCGCCCTGTGTGCGGGGGGAGGCGCTGGACGCTTATATTGCGGCAGGCGTAAGGACGGACCACGAGAGCGTTACCGTGGAAGAAATGCTGGAAAAGTACGAAAAAGGCATGTATGTGATTGTGCGCAGAGGGTCCTTGAAAGAGCCGGCAAGCGCGAAGGAGCTGCTTGAGAAGGTGGGGGAGACAGAGCGTGTGCTTCTGTCCACGGACGGCTGTATTACCGTGCAGGACATGCTGGCGCACGGGCATATGAATTACGCCCTCGCCCAGCTTGTGTCGGAAGGTGTGGAGCCCATGCGTGCCGTCAGGATGGCGACGCTCTATCCGGCAAAAGCCTACGGGTTATCCCATATGGGTTCCGTGACGGTGGGCAAAAAGGCGGATTTGCTGCTGGTAAAGGATTTGCAGGACTTTGAAGCGGTCTTTGTATATGTGGACGGTATGCCTCTTTTGTCTGCCTATGAGAGAGAGGCTTTTCCGGAGGAGGTGATACATTCCCTGCATCACAAGGCTTTTGTAAAGCAGGATATGGCGATAGAGGTTCCTGCGGGAGCAGAAGAAGTGCAGGCAGCGGTGCTTGCCGTTGTGGACGGCACGCTGGAGACCAGAAAAGAAGAAAAAATACTGCGTGTAAAGGCGGATGCGTTATGCCTGCCGGCGGATATCCTATATTGTGCAGTAGCGGACCGCTACCGAAAAGAAGGAAGCGTGGGGACGGGGCTTGTGTGCGGCGCAGGTACCTTTCGCGGAGCAGTGGCAGGCTCCATTGCACAGGACACCCAGAATCTGATAGGGCTTGGAAGTGACAGGGCGGATATCTGTATCGCCATGAACGAGGTGTTAAAAAGGCAGGGCGGCGTTGCTTTTGTGCAGGACGGTGAGGTAAAGGCATTTTTGGCGCTGCCTGTCATGGGTATTTTAAGCCAGAAGCCGGCGGCGGATTTTGCAAAAGAGGTACAAAACCTGAATCTTTTGCTGAAAGAGGCGGGAATGACGCTGTCAAATCCGCTGCTTACCCTAAGCCTGCAGATACCGCTGGCAGTTATTCCGGAGCTTGCCATTACAAACAGAGGACTGCTTGACGTTGCGCAAAACAGGTTTATTCCGGTCTGCAGACCGGTTTAGATAGGAAACCAAGGAAAAAGAGAGGACACAACAAAAATGGAAAAGTTTTTTAAACTGAAAGAAAACGGTACCAGCGTCAAAATTGAAGTGATTGCGGGTATCACCACCTTTGTTACCATGGCGTATATTATCATGGTAAACCCCAATATGCTGGCTACGCCATTTGAGGGCACCCCCATGCATGACAAAGTAGTAAACGGTGTGTTTTTTGCCACCTGTATTGCCGCGTTTATCGGTACCTTCCTGATGGGCGTGCTGGCAAAAATGCCTTTTGCGCAGGCGCCGGGCATGGGTATGAATGCGTTTTTTACTTATACGGTTATGCTGGGAATGGGTTACTCCTATCAGGCAGCGCTGGCGATGGTGTTTATCTCAGGTATGCTCTTTATCTTCATTACCCTCTGCTCGTTTAGAGAAAAGGTAGTAATGGCAATTCCCAAAAATATCAAAGTTGCCATATCGGTGGGCATTGGGCTGTTTTTAGCCTTTATCGGTTTCCAGAATGCAGGGCTTGTGGTGCTGAACCAGGATACCATGGTCTCCATGGTGGATTTCTCCACCTATGCAGAAAATCCGCAGGCATGTTTTGGCGCGATTCTTGCCTTCCTCGGCGTTATCCTGACGACAGTGCTCTACAAAAAGAAGGTGACGGGTTCTATCTTAATCAGTATTTTTGTCATTACTATTCTGGGTATTTTTACCGGCAACACGGTGTTTGAAGGCTTTTCCTTCAACTTTGGCGCGCAGGCGAAGGATTTTGCGGAGGTTTCCCTCTTTGCCTGCTTTGACGGTTTCCGCGAGCTGTTTGCGGGCAGCAGCATTGGACAGGCGATTTTAACGCTGGTTATGTTAATTGTCACCTTTTCCATGGTGGATATGTTCGATACGCTGGGAACCTTGATTGGTACGGCAAAATCCGCCAATATGCTGGATAAGGACGGCAACATTCCCAACGGCAAGAAGAGCCTTTTATGCGATGCCATTGCGACGGTGGGCGGCGCCATGGTAGGTTCCTCGACCGTTACCACTTATGGAGAGTGTATCGCCGGTATCAGCGTGGGCGGACGCACCGGACTGACTTCCGTTGTGACGGCTGTGTTATTCCTCTTTGCGCTTGTATTCGCGCCTTTTGTAGGAATCGTACCGAGCTGCGCAACTGCGCCGGCCTTGATTTTTATCGGCGGTCTGCTGCTCGGCGCCATCAAGGACATGGAATTTGACGATATGAGCGAGGCGATTCCCGCATATCTTACCTTGATTATGATGCCCCTTACCTATTCCATTGCCAACGGCATTGCTATCGGTCTGATTTCTCACACATTGATTAAAATATTTACAGGTAAATTAAAAGAATTGAATGTGCTGACGGTGATATTGTCCGTGCTGTTTATTATCAGGTATGCGATGATTTCCCTATAAGTGCCGAAAACGCAGCAAAGAAAGCATCAATACAAAAAGATTCTTGGAAGGACGTCTGTGGACGTTTGGAAAAGAATCTTTTTTGCGTGCGGAAATATATCTGCTGAAGAAAAATAACCTGTTTTGTACATACAATGTATGCCTTTCCGAATAGGGTGGGAATACGTTTACTCTTGCAAAGATAAAAAAAGAAAGGAAAGAATAAAAATGAAATAAATTAATTAACAAAAATGAACTAAAAAATTTGTATAAGTTGTTCAAAATTCAAAAAATATATTGACTTTTACTATGCAAAATCTTATTATCGTATTAAGAAAACGTTTACCCAATCCGGACAAAAATTTTTTTAAGCAGGTGCAATATGTTGGAAAGGAAAAGTATGAAAAGAAATCGTTTGATTGCATGGATTATGATAGGGGCGCTGACGACCGGTATAATGGGCTGCGGTGCTGCAAAAGATGCCGGCGTTGCATCAAGCCTGCAAATGCAGGATTGGGAAAGGGGAGCGCAGCCGGCGCTATATACGGATTATGAAGTTTATCTTTCCACAGCAGGTACGGCAGGGGAAGCCTCCGACGTGCTTGAGATAGCAGCGGCAGATTTTGTGTCTGAGGAAGGCTCCGGCGCCTATTTGTCTTCTTATATGGGAGAGGACGGCTGTCTGTACTGGGATACGGCAGGCGGCAGCGTTACATGGGAATTTGATGTGGCGGAGGAAGGGCTTTATAACCTTGCGCTTACATACTGCGGTATTTCGGGAAAGAACTATGATATTGTGCTGGACGTGCTGCTGGACGGCGAAATTCCGTTTGAAAATGCAAAAAATGTAAGCTTGCGCAGGCTGTTTCTGGATGAAACCTATTTTGGAATGGCGGATAATGCCTTTGCAAAAGACGCAAGGGGCGGCGATGTCAGACCTGCTCTGATGGAGCAGTACGAATGGCAGACGGAGTGGCTTACGGATTCCGCAACGGTATATCCGGGTCCTTTGCAGTTTTATCTTACAGAGGGGCGGCATACAGTCACTCTTATGTTGAAAGAGGAAAGCGTGGCGCTCAAAGCATTGCACTTTGGACATGCGGATAAAGCGGCGGCTTACGAGGAGGTGCTGCAGGGCTGGATGGCAGAAGGCGCTGCGGACAGCAGCGGATACTATGCGGAGTACGAGGCAGAGAAGAGCTATTTAAAAAACGACATTACCCTTTTTGCTACCTATGATACGGCGAATGTCCACGTGACGCCCTCCAGTGCGAGCGCAGTATATTACAATACCATCGGTAAGAACACCTGGAAGGAAGTAGGACAGGAAATTACATGGGAGTTTGAAGTGCCGCAGGATGGTTTTTATTACATTGCCTTCAAGGTAAAGCAGAATGAAAAAAGCAACGCTTACTCTGTCAGGGAGATAAGCATTGACGGCTCCGTCCTTTGCGAGGAGATGGCAGGACAGAAATTTCCCTACCAGTCGGGCTGGTATGTGAAGGAGCTTACGGCGGATGGGGAGCCGATGAAGATATATCTGACGGCGGGGCATCATGTGCTGGGTATGAAAGCGGACATGGACGAAGAGCTGGCAGAGGTGCTGCGGGGCGTGGAAGCGGTGACAAAGGATCTGCAGCACTGGTACAGGGAAATTATTAAGGTCACCGGATTTAATGCGGATGGCACCAGAATCACCATTGATTTAAACCGCGATTTTGATTTGGAAAAGAACATTCCGGGACTGCTGGAAGGCCTGCAGGACTGCAAGGAAAGACTGGAATATTATTATAGCGTTTTAGAGGGCATGGAGGGGCTTTCCGGCGCAGGCGCTTCCACGCTGAAAGAGATGGCGGAGACGCTTAAGGATTTTCTGAAGAGACCGGGAAAAATAGCAAAACGGATTGAAACCTTCAGGAGCAATATCAGCAATCTTGCCACATGGCGGATTGACATGCAGGCGCAGCCGCTTACCATGGATAAATTTATGGTATATTCACCCGATATGGACAAGCCTAAGGTGGGAGGCGGCGCGTGGAAGCAGCTTGTTTACCGCTTTTCCATGTTTCTCGATTCTTTTGCCGGCGAGACAAATGCCATTTCGGGAAGCGGAACGGAAACGGGTGGCGATAAGAAGCTGCGCGTCTGGATTAGTACGGCGGATATCACGACTACAGGAGCGTCATCCGGCAGGGATCAGGCAATCCTTTTAAAGAAACTGATAGACGAGTCCTTTTCTGTACAGACTGGGGTTCCTGTGGAGGTGAGTCTTGTAAGCGGCTCCGACACACTGGTTCAGGCGGTGCTTGCAGGAGAGGGACCGGATGTGGCGCTGTTTACCTCAGTGGATACGCCTGTCAATCTGGCAATGAGGGGGGCGCTTTTAGACTTAAGCCGATATGACGATTTTGAAGAGGTAATTGGACAGTTTACCCCAAGCGCGGTGACGCCTTTCTGGTATAAGGATGGCTGCTATGCCTTTCCGGAGACGCAGAATTTTAACGTCCTGTTCTACCGCACGGATATCTATGAAGAGCTTGGACTTTGCCCGCCTGCCACATGGGATGAATTTTATGAGCAGGTGATTCTTCTGGCAAATGAAAATTACATGGTAGGCGTGCCGCAGAACCAGAATATTTTTGAGACCTTTTTGTATCAGCAGGGAGGGCGCTTTTACAGCGAGGATATGAGCAGCTCCATGTTTCACACGGGCGAGGCGCTGTCAGCCTTTGACGGTTGGACGGGCTTATATACCAAATACAGCCTTTCCCTTGTGTTTGACTTTTTCAACCGGTTCAGAAGCGGAGAGATGGCGCTGGCGATTGAGCCCTACAATCAGGTGAATTATCTGTATTCTGCGGCGCCCGAGTTGAACGGTTTGTGGGATATTGCGGTGATGCCGGGGACTCCCTGTGAAGATGGCATCAATTATGTAGAAACGTCAACCTCCACGGGGGCGATTGCACTGGCGGACACGGCGTACCCCGACGAAGCCTATGCATTTTTAAAATGGTGGGTGAGCGCTGAAACACAGAGTGATTTCGGCGTGCAGGTGGAACAGACCCTTGGCGTAGCGGCGCGGTACGGGACAGCCAATCTGGCGGCATTTGAAAATCTTCCGTGGAACAGCGCGCAGGCGGAGGTCATCCGCAGACAGCGAGAGAATACGGTAGCGGTGGAGCAGATTCCGGGAAGCTATTATATCGCCCGCAATCTGGCGTTCGCCTTCAGGGGCGTTGTGTACGGCAACAGTAACCTGCGGGAAACGCTGTATAAATACAATATTGAAATCAATAAGGAACTGCAGCGCAAGCAGAAGGAATTTAACTATTAAGACAGAGAGGCAGCGGGTATCTATGAGCGGTAAAAAAACAAAAAAAGGCAGCATAAGAAAATGGTTTCGGCAACAGGGCTCCAGCCTGATATTTCTGGCGCCTTTTACGATTCTGTTTGTCCTGTTTACCATCTTGCCGATTGCGGCGGCAATCGTGCTGAGCTTTACGTATTTTAATATGCTGAGCGCGCCTACGTTTGTCGGCTTTGACAATTATATCAGAATGTTTTTTGACGACGATGTGTTTCTGATTGCGTTAAAGAATACTGCCATTTTCGCCATGATAACGGGTCCTATCAGCTATATCCTGAGTTTTATGGTGGCGTGGCTGATTAATGAGTTCAATCGTTTTGTGAGAACCGTGCTGACGCTGGTATTCTATCTGCCGTCATTGGCGGGCAACGTATATTTTGTCTGGACTTACATTTTTTCCGGCGACAGCTACGGTCTGCTGAATAATCTGCTGACAAAGTTCGGTATTACAGACGACGCTATACAGTGGCTGACGGATACGAAATACATGATGGTAGTGGTGATTGTGGTAATTCTGTGGCTGTCTTTGGGAACGGGCTTTTTATCCTTTGTAGCGGGTTTGCAGTCTATGGACAGGGAGCTTTTTGAGGCGGCGGCAATTGACGGTGTAAAAAACCGGTTTGCGGAGCTTTGGTACGTAACGCTTCCCCAGATGGGCCCCCAGCTTCTGTTTGGCGCAGTTATGCAGATATCGACCTCTTTTGCGGTCGGCTACGAATGCATGAACCTGACGGGCTTTCCCAGTACAGATTATGCGACGCATACGATGGTGCTTCACATACTGGACTTTGGACAGGTCAGATTTGAGATGGGCTATGCCTGCGCGGTAGCGGTATTCTTGTTTGCCATGATGCTCATCATGTGGAAAGCAGTCAACAAGCTTTTGTCAAAGTGGTCGTAAGGAAAGGGGCAGACACAAATGAAAAGAATTCGGAGAAGTAAAAGAAAAACCCTGAGCCGTTCCAAGGCAGGTACATTTTTCATATTTGCGTTTCTCGCCGTGGCGGGCGCGTTTATGCTGCTTCCCATCATATATGTGTTGGTGACGGCGTTTAAGCCCTTGAACGAAATACTGGCGTATCCGCCAAAGTTTTTTGTCAGGAATCCCACATGGGCAAATTTCAGCGATTTGATAGAGATTACGCAGGAAACGTGGATTCCCTTTGAGCGTTCGTTGTTTAACAGCCTGTTTATTGCGGTGGCGGGCACGGCGGCATATATCATCATTGCTTCCATGGCTGCGTATCCTCTGGCGAAGAATAAGAGCCGGTATATAGGCGTCTACTATCAGATTGTGGTGCTGGCAATCCTGTTTCGTCCGGAGGTGACGAGGACGCCCCTGTATATCATCATCAGCAAGCTGGGGCTTATCAATACCTACTGGTCCCTGATTTTGCCGGTTATGGCGGGTAGCTTCGGCGTTTTCCTGATGCGGCAGTTTATGATTACGGTGCCAAATGAGATGCTGGAGGCGGCGCGGGTGGATGGCGCCAGTGATTTTGTCTGTTTCTGGAAGCTTATTATGCCGTTGGTGCGCCCCGCGTGGATGACGTTGACGATTTTCACCTTTAAGGACCTTTGGAATACGGGAGAATCACAGTATATTTATGAGGAAGCGCTGAAAACTTTGACGGCGGTTATGCAGTCCATCTCCTCGGCGGGTATCGCGAGAGCCGGCGCGGGCGCGGCGGTGGCGCTGATTATGATGATACCGCCTGTGACTGTCTTTGTCATTTCACAGTCCTCTGTAATGGAAACCATGTCCCAGACCGGTATCAAAGGCTAGGAAATTATGCGGAGAAAAGATATGAAAAAAAACGGAAAACGATTTATTTCGCTGCTGTGCGGTATGGTTCTTTTATTGTCCCCCATGGCGGTGCGGGCGGCGGAAGCGCCGTATCAGACTTATACAATAGATAAATGGGGAAATGCGACGCCGGCTCCCGACGGTTATCTGCCGACGCGGAGCATCGGGGGCGCACAGCTTGGGCTGGGTGATTTCAAGGACGCCTCCGACATGTTTTACTGTGCGGAGTATGGCGAGCTCTATATTGTGGATTCCGGAAACCGGCGGATTGTGGTGCTTGATAAAAACCTGCAGGCAGTGAAATGCTGGGAGAGCCTTACCCTGCAGGATGGCAGCGAATATAGCTTTGTGAATCCGCAGGGAATCTATGCCGCAGGCGAGAAGGTTTATATTGCAGAAATGGGCAGGCAGGAGGTTGTGGTCTGCGACAGGGAAGGGCAGGTAAGCAATGTGTTCGGCGCGCCGGTATCCTCCCTACTGCCGGACAATTTTAACTATCAGCCGCACAAGGTGGTGGTGGATGCGGCAGGCAGGATTTATGTGCTGAGCAAGGGCGTTTATCAGGGAATTGTCTATTTGGAGCAGGACGGTTCATTTATTAAGTTTTTTGGGGCGAATGAGGTGGAAATGACGCTGAAGCGCAGAGTCCAGAAGGTATGGAAAAGTATTCTGAGCGACAAGGCGGCGGCGACCATGCAGGCATTTAACCCTATCGAGTACGGCAATCTCTTTTTGGGCGCCGACGGTTATATTTATGCTACGGCAGCAGGCAGCGAAAGCAGGGGAGAAAGCACCAACGTACTGACAAAATTAAATCCCCTCGGTATCGATACGCTCCCCTTTAAAAGCAGGATATCGATACTTTACGGGGATGTCACAGTGGATGAAAGCGGTGTGATAACGCTGATAGAGGCCAATGAGGGGACTATCTATCAGATGGATGAAAACGGAAAGCTGATGTTTACCTTTGGCGGTCTGGGTAATCAGGTGGGGCTCTTCAAAAAGCCGGTATCCATGGTGCAGATAGAAGAAAAAATATATGTGTTGGATGCGGATAAAAACACCATCACGGAGTTTGAACTGACACAGTTTGGGAAGCTTGTGCGGACGGCAATCAATTTGTACAACGAGGGTCTTTATGAGGAGAGCATAGAGCCGTGGCAGGAGGTGGTACGGCGCAATTCCAATTACCTGCTTGCCTATACCGGTCTGGGGAAAGCATATTATCAGCTTGGCGAGTATGACAGGGCGATGTACTATTACCGGCTGGCAAACGACAGGGCAAATTATTCAGACGCCTATAAGGAGGCATCCCTGCAGAGGATGCGGGATTCCTTTGGCACAATCGTGCTGGCAGCGGCACTGATAGCGGCAGCAGCGGTGGTATTTGCAAAGCATCGGAAAAAACGGAAAGGAGCAAACGCATGAATAAGCTGAAGGAGGGCTTTAAGCAGTGCAAATATACCATGTTTCATCCGGTCAACGGCTTTGACAGGGTGAAATGGAACAATGAGGGAAGCCTGCCCGTCTGCTGTATCATTCTGGCAGCCTTCTTTCTGGTGAATGTGTTTGACGAGGTGCTCACGGGTTTTATCTTTAACACGACAAATCCCGACAAGATTTCAGTGCCGTCCATTTTTCTCATTACCATGGGAGGGTTTGCCATCTGCTATGTGGCAAACTGGGCGGTGAGCTCGCTTATGTTTACGGAGGGAAAGAGCCGTCACATTTTTATCATGCTTACCTATACGCTGGTTCCTTACACGGTGTTTGAACTGATTTATATCATAGCGACGAACTTTGTAAACAACGAGATGAATGCGTTCTTAGAGGCAATCCGCTTTATCGGGCTTTTGTGGAGCTTTTTGATTCTGCTTTTAGGAGAGTACTACGTACATCAGCTTACTTTTTTACAGGTGGTTTTAAACCTTTTTCTGACGGCGGCGGGCATTGTGGTAATTTTGTTTTTGTTGCTGTTGGGGTACAGTCTGGTACAGCAGATATACGTGTTTTTGGTGACAATATACAATGAAATTGCCTTTCGGCTTTGAGGGAAGAAGGCGTGTCAGGGCACGCAGATGGGAGCAAGGATGAAAAAAATAAAAAAGATATTCTGCCTGCTGCTTTCAGGCATTCTGCTGACAACGGCAGGCTGCGGACAGCAAAAAGGGACGTCTGTTCCGGATGCCTTTGATGAAGAAGAGGCAATCGATTATACGGAAGGATTTCTACCCGCGGCGTCGGCGGAAGGACTGGTTAAAATCGACGAAAATGCACGCTTTATTCTGTATGCGGATTTGAGCAGCGGGGAGATGGCGGTAGAGGACAAACAGGAAGGGCGCACATGGTATTCCAACCCTGTGGATAAGCGGGAAGACGGGCTTGCCAGCGGGTTCAACAAAAACGCGCTTCTTTCCGTGGTGACGGTGAAATACAGCACGGAGCGCAGCGTGTCCATGTCATGCGGCGGTTATATGTCAAGCGTCGCAAAGGATGGGATGACATACCGCATGGAGGAGGACGGCTCCATCATCTTTCTCTTTGATTTTCCCAATGAGGAATTTCGGATTCCGGTGCGGTATGCACTCAGGGAGGATGGGTTTAGCGCGAGGATTCTGGCGGATGGCATTATAGAATATGGCACAAATAAGATTGACAGCATAGATTTCCTGCCCTTTTTTGGCGCAGGCGGCAGGGAGGCGGAGGGGTATATGCTGGTGCCGGACGGCAGCGGCGCCCTGATCTATTATAACAATGCAAAGACGGCGGCGAATACGTATCAAAAGACGCTCTACGGCTTTGACAATGGCACAAGCGACAAGCAGGCGGCCGAAACCACCATCACACTCTCGCAAAACCAGTATCTTCCCGTCTTTGGCGTACATCAGAACGGCGGCGGCTTTCTGGCGGTTATCACCGGAGGGGATGGCAGGGGGGCAGTCAATGCGGATGTGGCAGGAAAATATACCCTGTATAACACGGTTTGGAGCACATACTCCTACAGACTGACCGGAACGGTGATACAGGTGCAGAAGGATGGCACACAAAAGGCGGTGGGTATCGGGGAGAAATCGCCGGAGACCTGGCAGGATTTTGAGGTAAGCTACCTGTTTTTAGAGGATGGCAGGGCCGAATATGCAGATATGGCGGCGTGCTACAGGGAGTACCTGATTGCGGGGAGCGGTCTTGTAAAGCGCACGGAGGAGTCGGAAAGCATTCCGCTTTATCTGGAGCTTTACGGTTACATTGAAAAGACAAAGTCCTTTCTGGGCATCCCAAGGGAGACGAAAATTGCCATGACAACCGTAGCGGATGCGGAGAAAATTCTGGATGCGGCGGCAGCGGAGGGGATAGAAAATATCGTCCTTAAGTACAATTACTGGATGAGCAACAGTTATTACGGAAAAATCCCTACACATGCCAAAGCAGAGAAGAAGGTGGGAAGCAAAAAGGCGTTTTTAGCGCTGCAGGAGCGGCTTGCGCAGAACGGCGGCGGTCTGTACCTGTCGGCGGATTTGATGAATGTATATAAGCTGGGCAGAGGGGTAAGCCGGTATCGCGATGTGCTGCAGTCGGTGGCGAATACGGCGCAGAGGCAGTACGAGTACAGGCTGAATATAGCGACAGTTGACAGCCGCTATGATTCTTGGTATCTGCTCAGACCGGCGGCGCTGCCTGCATTTTATGCGCGCCTTGCGGAGAATATGATAAAGCAGGGATATGGCAATCTGGCGTTGGATTCCATCGGTCAGATGTGTTATTCGGAGCTGGGAAGAGGCGGTATGGGGCGCACGCAGGCGGCAAGCGTGATTGCGGAGACGGTAAGGGAAGCGGGCGAAAGTATGGATAATCTGCTGCTGACCGGTGCAAACGTGTATGCTGCGGTGTATGCAAGCCATATTTTACAGACGCCGGCAAAAAGCAGCGGCTACGATATAGAGGATGTAAGCATTCCTTTTTACCAGATGGTATTCCACGGTTATATTTCCTATTCGCTTGGCGCCTCCAATTTGACGAGCAATCCGGCGAATATGACGCTTACCTGTATGGAATACGGCGCATATCCCCTGTACGCGCTGGTGGGAGAGAATGTAGATGAGCTGATTGGCTCCAGAACGGACGAGCTGTATTCGGCGGATTACCGTGACTGGATATCCTATATGGGACTGCAGTATGGGGAGTTAAATGAAGTGCTGAGCGGTGTGCAGACGAGTATCATAACAGGACATACGATTTTGTCTGAAGAGGTAAGGAAGGTAACCTACGAAAACGGCAGCATCATCTACGTTAATTACGGTAGTGACGCTGCGGAGGCAGACGGTTTTCAGATTCCGGCAGAGGGTTATTGTCTGGTGCAGGACGGCGGGGGTGTGGTATCGGGAGCTGCGACAGCGTATGCGGAAGGGAGTGGATATTGATGGCAGGAAAACGGAAAAAATCCTCAAAGCTGATTCGCAGGCAGCAGAGGGCAGGTTATCTGTTTGTGCTCCCATGGGTGATAGGGTTTATTATTTTTTTCCTGCAGCCCTTTCTGGAGAGTATGTGGTATACCTTAAACGACGTGACAATGGGAACCGGCGGCATGGAAACGAAGTTTGTAGGACTCTATAATTTCAGGTATTTGATTGTAGAGGACAGCAAATTCTTGATGAATCTCTGGACCGTGACGGCGGACATGCTGACACAGGTAGCCGTATGCACCATTTTGAGTTTGTTTATCGCTGTGGTATTGGTGCAGAATTTCAGAGGAAGAACGGTATACCGTGCTATTTTCTTTCTTCCCATTATCATGACAAGCGGCGTGGTGTATTCCATGGTGGGAAGTGTTGTGGGCTCTCTGGGGCTTAGCGGCACAGGCAATGCGTATATGAACGGCAGCTCCATTGCAGACTTGATGAGCCGCGGCGGCGTCAGTCAGGAGGTTATCACCTTGATTATGGGAGTCGTAGACAGCATCTATGCCATGATTACCAACTGCGGCGTCCCGATTCTGCTCTATATTTCAGGGCTGCAGAAGATTCCGGAGAGCGCTTACGAGGCGGCACGGATAGAGGGCGCGGGAAGCTGGGATATTTTTTGGAAAATTACGGTGCCCAAGATATCTCCCATTATCTTTTTAAATATTGTTTACAGTATTGTGGATTCCTGTACGGCTTACGGCAGAAGCGCCGACGGTAATGTCATGATGAAGGCGATTCAGGATATGGGCTTTGGGCAGACGATGAAGTTTGGTATGAGCTCGGCGATGGCGTGGCTGTATTTTATCGTAATTGCTTTTTTCCTTCTGCTGGCGTGGCTGCTTTTGGGGAGAAAGGCAAATAAAATTGAGAATTAGGAGGTGGAAGCGTGAAAAAAGAGACGAAGGAAACGCTTATGCACAGGCTTAAGGTGGTGAAACCCTTTCGGTTTGTCTGGGCAGTTGCAAGGCAGCTCTTTATGCTGGGGCTTGCCTATGTGGTGCTCTATCCGGTTTTGTATATGGTAAGCAACGCGTTTAAGCCTGTGGAGCAGTATTACGACCCGTCCGTTATCTGGCTTCCCAAAAGCCTGACACTGGAAAATTTCAAGATTGTGCTGCTCATCATGGATGTGGGAAAAATACTCTGGAATACCTTTATCATAGAGCTGCTTCCGGCATTGATTTCCACAGTGGTCTGCATGATGGTGGGCTATGGGCTGGCAAGATTTGATTTTAAGGGAAAAAAGCTTGTTTCTGCGGGGGTTATCCTTACCATTATCGTACCGCAGCAGGTAATTTCCACCTCCCTCTACACCAGCTACCGGTACTTTGATTTTTTGGGAATCCTTGGATTTCTTCATAAGCTGACGGACGTCATAAATACGCCGAACCTGATAGGGACGGCATGGGTGACGATATTGCCCTCCCTTCTGGGCGTAGGGTTAAAAAGCGGGATTTTTATCTTTATTTACAGGCAGTTTTTTACAGGGCTGCCCAAGGAATTGCAGGAGGCTGCGGCAATCGACGGCTGCAGTGCGTTTGGTACTTTTACCAGAATTATCGTGCCGACGGCAAAGAACATTGTGATTTCCGTGCTGCTTTTGTCCGTGGTATGGAACTGGAATGACTATTATACGCCTGCCATGTTTATCCGCGTGAAGGATACCATTGCCACGGCGTTGGCGGGCTTCCAGAATAAGCTGGAAAACCTGCACAATATGGGAACGGGTATGGAAAATATACAGACGGCGAATACCCAGATTCAGGCGGCGTGTCTGATTGCCATTGTGCCGCTGATTATTCTGTATCTGTTCTTGCAGAAGCGGTTTTCCGAAGGCATTGAAAATTCCGGTCTGACGGGTATGTAAAAGGAGAATAAGGAGGGTGATACGATGACACTAGGTGCAACTTTATACATCAAAGATACAAAGGAAGCAGTTGTGTTTTATCAGGAGGCTTTTGGGATGACGCTGGGCTACAATGTGAAGAATCCGGATGGGACCTATATGCACGCAGAGTTACAAAAGGATGGACAAACGATTTTTGCCATAAGCGAGCACAACAACGAATGTCTGATTCCTGAAATGCGTAAGCTGGCTGCGTCAAAAACATGCCTGATTACAAGTCTGGGGATTAATTTTGCTACGGAAGGTGAGGTAAGGAAAGCATACGAGTATTTGATGAGAGAAGGCATCGCGCAAAGAGAAATAGGGGAAGTGCCATGGAGTAAATGCAGCGCGGATGTATTGGATAAATATGGAGTGTTCTGGTACATATGTGTATAAACTTGGTACCGGATAAGCACGTTACAACAAATACATTATATTAAAGGAGGATTTGTTATGAAGAAAAGAATGAAGAAGCTGCTTGCCCTGTTGCTGGCGATGTCCATGTGCGTGCTGAGCGCCTGCGGAGATAAGCCTGCGTCAAATCCGGACAGTCAGGGGACAACGCCCACGCCGGAAACAGACGGAGGTCCGGCACCGGGCGGAGAGGACACAGAGGGAAACCTTGGTTTTTTAAGCGATGCGGAAGGGCTGCCGGAAACCTTGAGCAATCCGGATATTACCATTGTGTACTGGTATAATCAGGACCAGTATGCATACGATACCTCAAAGAACGAGAATGTATACGATCCCATTTTAGAGGCAATTCCATATTTTGAGGAGAAATACGGGGGCAAGGTTAACGTAATTTACGCAGCGTGGGGAGATATGCTGGAAACTGTGCTGGCGCTGCAGAAGGCAGGGGATGCCCCGGACCTTTTCGAGGTATTTGACGAGAGTATGTACAGCGTGATTCTTTCCGGCGTGGTAAGCCCTTTGGATGACCTTACCACGGATGCGGATTACAGCTACTACAAGGTAGATAAGGAACTGTTTTCATGGAATGGATCCGTATATGCCATTCCCTTAAAGCCCTATGCTTTCTACATTATGTTTAACAGGGATTTGTTTGACTTAGAGGGCATGAAAGCGCCGGACGAGCTCTTTGCAGAGGGCAACTGGAACTGGAGTACCTTCAGGGATGCCTGCAAGAGTCTGACAAAAACAGTGGATGGCGAGCCTTCCCAGCTTGGCTACGGCTCCTATGAGGATACCATACTGTCCTTTATGTATGCAAACGGCGGCTCCCTGTTAAATGTGGATACCGCAAACGGCACGGTTACTTCCAATTTGAATTCTGTGGAGAGCCAGAATACGCTGAATTATCTGGTGGAGCTGAAGGACAGCTTTGTATACGGAAACGACATGTGGGGATGGTTTGACAACGGCACAATGGCAATGATAAGAGGCAAGGAATATCCCGTGGACACGCCCTTTGAGGTAGGTATGGTACCTTTCCCTACAGGCGACGATTACTCAGGTAAGAATCTGGTGGTATATCCGCAGGGGATGGCAGTTCCTGCCGGAGCAAAAAATCCGGAAGGTGCGGTGGCTTTTATGAGGATTGTCAACGAGCTGCAGAAAGAGGTAGGCGACCAGAAGGAAGCAAACCGCATTGGGCAGGAGAACTACGATATGATTTATGCGGACGACGTAGAGCTTGTCTATGCTTATGACAAGTGCTTAAACGATATCGGCACCACGATTGCCACAATTGTAAATTATATCAACGACGGTGTGCCTGCGGCGACAATCAACGCCAACATGGAGCCGGAGATTAATTCAAAAATCAATTTGATGCTTGGCAACTAATTGCAGAAACGAGGAAAAAATGGAAAGAGGCGTTTATTTTGACGGGTGGTACAGGGACAATCACTGTTACCACCCAAGCCTCCCCTTTCGCAGTATGCAGATGGTGGAGGATTTGGAAAAATATAAGGCGACCATTTTGGTATGGTCAGCCATGGGAGGGGGCTCTATTTCCCTCCCATATTTAGAAAACGAGGCGTTTGGGGAGCTGGACCCCAGACTGCGCTTTTACGGCTATATGAATGATTCGGAATTTATTGCAGAATGCAATAAGCGCGGTATCAAGGTGATGGGAATCGTCTTTGAGGTGCAGGGCTGGGAGTTTCCGGTGGAGGTATCTGCGGACGGTAAAAGCATGCGGCAGTTTAACGTTATCAGGGAAGGAAGCCACAGGGATACCTACGGGCTGAACGAATTTGCCTCGGGAAAGTTTGACGGGCTGTTTCGGACCAGCCTAAAGGATTATTATCCGGAGGGCATAAAAAACAGCGACGGAGAGCCGGTGACAGATTTGCAGGAGGAGGTAGCGGCGAGAACTCTGTGGGGCGAGCCTGTCCATGCGCAGTGGGTGGAGGTAAAAAACCATTCCAAAACCTGTTACCAGACCTGCCGCAACAATCCGGTCTGGAGGGATTATTTAAAGCAGATTATGAAGCTGCAGATTGATGCGGGCGTGGCTGGCATCCAGCTCGACGAGGCGGAGCTGCCAATCACCTCCATGGGCGCCGGCGGCTGTTTCTGCAAGGACTGCAAAAAGCAGTTTCGGGAGTACCTAAAGGAGAAGAAGGCGAAAAAGCAGCTTCCGATTTTTTATGACAGCATCGATCTGGAGCATTTTGATTATCAGGAATACCTGCTCGGGCTGGGCGTGGCGCATCCCAATGAGTCCCCTATGTTCAGGGAGTACTATGAGTTTCAGCTTCGCGCTGTGAAAAAGTATTTTACGGAGCTTGTGGATTATGCGAGAGATTACGCGCGCAGAACGCAAAACAGAGAGATTCTGGTATCGGGCAACTTTTTCAACTGTATGCCGGTCTACTATCCCTTTGAAAATACCGTGGATGTGATTATCACCGAGATGGAAAAGACGCTGTTTCGTCAGCCCCATTGGTACCGCTATATCAGCGGCTATTCCAACGATAAGCCGGTGATTGTGGCGGAAAATCCCTACGGCGGCATTGTGCCGCAGCTTCTTGAGATGCTAAACCGCGGGAAGGGCTATGACTTGTACAGGCTGTTTCTGTTGGAGGCCTCTGTCTACGGCTGCAATATGAGCGTACCCTACGGCGGCTGGATGGGCAATACCATAAAGGATGCGTTCTATCCGCCGAGAGAAGTGACGGAGCAGGTACAGGGCTTTTTGTGCGACAATGATGCATGGTACAGCAAGGACAGCGGCGCAAAAATCATGGTAGCATATTCTTTCCCCAGCTATTACTGGAGGGAAGTGACGAAAACCGGCGGTGCGAACGAGCTGGTGGAGGATGAGAGCATTCTGTTTTATCAGTCCGTGGATATGGACAGCGAGGAGGCTTCCCGTCTGCCGTTCTGGGAGGTTATCAAGCTGATGAGTGAAAAGCAGGCGGTCTACGACGTTCGGATGTTCGGCGACGAGGATGTGCGCCCCGACAGGGTCAGCGCAGAAGACTGGAAGCAGTATGAGCTGATTGTCCTGCCGGAGTGCAGCGTGCTTACAAAAAACCAGATGGAAGAGCTGGAAAAATACGCGCAGGCGGGCGGAAAGCTTTTGGTATTCGGTAAAACTGCAGAAAATAGTCCTGCCTTTGCAGAGAGGCTCCTGTCTTGCGACAATGTCATTTTCTGTGACAATCCGGAATCCAGAAAAGAGGCAATGGCGCAATTTGAGAAAGTATTCGACGGGTTGAACGGACGGATTGCACAGGTGAAGGTGACTGTGGCGGATGAGGCGAAGCAGGGCTTTGCAGGCGTGCATTGTCACAAAAACGGCAGCTTTTTTACCATTCATCTTTTAAATTATAATTACGACAATGGAGAGGACAAGGTACTGCCCCTTGCGGGCGTGCGGCTTACGGCGAGGCTTCCCGAACATGCGGGCGCAGTACGGTGTGTGTCCCTTGCGGGCGGCGAGCTGCCCTGCGATATCAAAAAGCAGGACGACAGGCTGGAAGTTTTTATACCGGAAATGCCCCTGTATGCAGTAGTAGAAGTAGTATGTGAGTAGAGGCAGAAATGCAGATTTTAGGAAAAGGAGCGCGAAGGCGCGGACAGGAGTGGAGATGGAATACAATAAACTGGTGAGCGGTGAAGCGTTAAGCAAGGAGAAATTCTTAACGCCCAGCAAGGAATTTGGCATCATGCCGTTTTGGTTTTGGAACGGCGAGATGAAGTACGAGGAAATTGAATACCAGCTTCGGGAATATAAAGAAAAGGGCTGCCCGGGTCTGTACATCCACGCAAGATTCGGCGTGCGGGAAGAACTGGGTTATATGAATGAGGACTGGCTGGACAGGGTAAAATTTACCATCGAGAAGGCGCAGGAGCTGGGGCTGCAGATTTGGGTGTATGACGAGTACAACTGGCCCAGCGGCACTTGCGGACAGACGATAATGAAGGATTATCCGGAGCTTACCAACGTCTATCTGGAGCTGGTGGAGGGCGACCTTCCAGGGCAGTTCTTTACCTTTATGGAGGGAACCGATTCCCGTTACAACGACTTAGAGCAGTCGGAGCCGGTGTATGCCTGTGCAATTAAGCTGGAGGATATGGAGAAGGGCAATTACGAGGTGATTGATCTGATGCCCACCCTTTCCTTTGACAAGGTTATCACGTGGGAGGCGCCGAAGGGGCCCTGGAAGCTTTTCTACTTTATTGAGCGGAAGAGCACATGGTATGCGGATGTGCTGAATCCGGAGACCACAAAGAAGTTTCTGGAGTATACCCACGAGCGCTACAAGGCGAGTCTTGGGGAGAATTTTTCCAAAGATGTAAAGGGCTTTTTTACGGATGAACCTGCCATGGACTATTTTGAGGTGGGAAGGAATAATTTTGTCATTCCCTGGACGAAGAAGATGCTTAAAATTTTCAGGGATCGCAACGGCTATGACTTAAAGAAGGAGCTGCCCAAGTTGTTTTTTGACTGCGGCGGCAACACGGAGCAGGTGCGTTATGACTTCTGGAGCACCCTCACGGCACAGTATGAGAAAGCATATTTTAAGCAGATTGCCGACTGGTGTGAAGACAATGACATGGTATTTACGGGGCATTTGCTCTATGAGGAATCCCTGCGCCTGCATGCAAGGGTGGACGGCAACCTCTTTAAGCATCTGCGCCACTTTGATATGACCGGCGTGGATCATTTGTATCCGAGAATCGGCACAAGGGAAATGGAGAACGAGCATGTGGCGCTGAAAATTGCCAGCTCTGCAGCGCATCAGAACGGCAGCGTCCGTCTGGTATCCGAGTCCATGGGCGGCTCTTATTGGGACTGCACCATGGAGCGCATGAAATGGATTGCGGACTGGGAGTATGTGCTGGGGGTCAACCAGTTTATTCCCCACGGGTTCCATTATACCATAGAGGGCGAGCGCAAGAGGGACTGGCCGCCTTCCATGTTCTGCCAGTTTACATGGTGGGAGCAGTATGGGCTCTTCAATGATTACCTGACAAGGATGGGGTATGTGCTTTCCGGCGGTGACCATGTGGCGAAGGTGGCAATCCTCTATCCCATGAACTCCATCTGGGCAAATTATACCTCTCAGGTCCAAGATAAAATCAGCGAGACCATTGAGAATGATTTTAATTATATGGCGGACAGGCTGCTGCGCCTCCATATTGATTTTGATTATATTGACGAGGACGTGCTCTGCGACGAGTGCCGGATTGAAGATGGAAAAATCTGCATCAAGGGCGAAAAATATGAAATGCTGATGCTGCCTCCATGCACCCATATCAAGGCGAAGACCCTTGACAAAATCGAAGAGTTTGTACGTGACGGCGGCAGGCTGGGCGGAGACGCCCTGCTCCCTTACAAAAGCATTGAAGGGGAAGCACCGGATTTGGAGAAACGCATCGAAGCGCTTTTCGGCGTGGAGCCTTCAAGTCTGCGGAAAGCTTTTTTACAGAGTGAGGAAAAAGGACAGACGCTGATGGAGAGAAGCGTCGGAAAAGGCAAAGTGGTATTTGCCACAGGCTTGGGCTACAAGGCAAACGACGACTGCGGCGGACTTGCGATGCTGGATAAGACCATGCGTGCCTGCGTGACGCCGGAGATTGAGATTGACAGCGAGGAGGTATTTTACCTGCATCGCGTCAAGGACGGAAAGGATATGTTCTTCCTTGTCAATCCCGTGGAGGAAGCGGCGGATATTACCGTCGGCTTTGCAGGCGCACACACGCCGGAGGTATGGAATCTGGAGGACGGCGGCATAGAGCGTGCCAAGGTATACCGCATAGCGGATGGATGGACCTATCTTCCCGTGCATATGGAGCCCTTTGGTTCGGCGCTTTTCTCCTTTGCAGAGGAGCAGGATACGGTACATGCGGTCAAATCCGATATCATGTTGGAAAACATCATAAGGAAGGAAGATGGAAGCGGCAGCGTGAGCGGCTATGGCAGGCTTTTTGGCGGCAGCCTGACATTGTCTGTAGACGGGCAGGAGAAGGAGCTTGCGGTTCCTGCGGGAGATATGCTGGAAGAAATTTTGTTGGATGGTCCTTTTGACTTTGCCATAGATAAGCCCAATTCCCTCAACACGGATGCATGGCGGGTGCAGTATGCAAAAGCGGATGACGACATAGCGGCAATTACCGGCGGAAAGGCGGACTACAGCGACTGGCTTACCATGCGCATGGGCGCGTGGGAGATGCAGCTTCCCGTGGAGAGAGACGAGGAAACCTATCCCGTGGATTTGTGGTATGTGACGAAGGTACATGCCGACGTGGTGCCCGAGGATTTGAAACTGATGATTGACGGCTTTAAGGGCACAGGCTATACCCTGTATGTCAATGCAAGAGAAGTGACGGATACGCCTGTGCGCAGCTATCTGGATGCGGAAATCCTCACCGTACCCATGAATACCTATTTTACGGCAGGTGTCAACTGGATTGCCGTGAAGCTCACGGTGACGAAGAAGAGCGACGGCATGACGGATTTGCTGAAAATCATCGGCAGCTTTGCGGTGGAAGAGCGGGACGGCGAAGAGGTTATCGTGCCCATGATAAAAGAACTGGAAGCGGGAGACTGGACAAAAAAGAAGCTTCCCTACTACTCAGGCACGGGCTATTATACCGCGAAGGTAAACCTGACGCCTGAGCAGGCAGGCAAAAAGCTGATGCTCTCCGCCGAAATCGGAAAGGATGTGCTGCTTGTTTCGGTCAATGGACAGCCGGTGAAAACCTGCCTGTGGAAGCCTTACGTGGCAGACATCAGCGCGTATGTAAAGGCGGGCGAAAACGAGATTACGCTGGGGGTAGTCAACACCCTGATGAATCTTTTAGAGTCCACCAGAAATCCTTCCGGATTGTTTGCGGCAAAGATTACCCCTTACGATAAGTATGAGATTCCCTTTTAAGGAGGCGGCATGGAAAAAACAAAGAAAATTCTGATAGATACGGATATAGGCGGCGATGTGGACGACGCCCTTGCCCTGGCGCTTGCCCTAAACAGTCCTGAGCTTGAGATTGTGGGCATCACCAATGTGTATCTGGCAAACGAATGGCGCGCCGGCGTGACAAAGCATATGCTTAAGGTGTACGGCAGGGAGGATATCCCTGTCCGCACCGGTGCAGAAAAGCCGCTGATTGGCTGGTGGGATGAAAATCGCATCCCAAACAGCTCCAAGACGGCGGCGCCTGTGGATGAGGAAGAAAGTGCTGCCGCCTGCGACTTTATTGTGCAGATGGCGAGGGCGCACGAGGAGCTGACGCTTGTGGCGATTGGCCCGCTGACAAACGTGGCGCTTGCGATTGCAAAGGCGCCGGACATTGTGAACAGGGTAAACATTGTGATGATGGGCGGAGAGCTGGATAAGGCGCATCCGGAGTGGAATATTGTCTGCGACCCTGAGGCGGCAAGGATTGTGTTTGAGAGCGGTGCAAAAATTCACATGGTAGGGCTGGAGGTAACGAATCGCTGCAGGTTTACAAAAGAGGACATCGGGCGGATTTGTCAGGCAGGCAATCCGCGCACAAGCCTGCTGGGAGAAATGATGGAGCTTTTTACACAAAATTTCGGCTACCTTCCCATTTTGCATGACCCGCTGGCGCTGTCTGTACTGCTCTGGGAAGACATACTGACTTTTGAGGAAAAGAAGGTTTTGGTAGAGACCGGCGGGCAGTATACGAGAGGGCTTACCATAGACTGCGACTGGGGAGAGGGCGTGCCGGTGCAGGCGGCGGTAGACGTGAAGGAAGCGCTCTTTAAGGAGCGTCTGATTGGGAGGCTGGTTCTCTGATGAAAAAAATGGCGTTGATTGGCGGCGGCAGTGTAAGAACCTACTACTTTGTAGAGTCGCTGATGAAATTTTATAAAGAGATGGACATCGGGGAACTTTGCATCATGGACAGCGATGCAGAAAAGCTTGCATATTTTGGCGGCATTGCCGGATACCTGATACAGAGGGAAAAAAGCGGGCTTAACGTGACGCTTACGGACAATCCGGTGGAGGCGGTGCGCGGCGCAGAGTATATTGTGACTACCGTGCGGGTCGGACAGGACGAGGCGAGAGCAAAGGATGAGCGGATTGCGCTGAATCTGGGGCTTATCGGACAGGAGACCACCGGCGCAGGGGGCTTTTCCTATGCGGTGCGCACGATTCCCGTCATGCTCTCCTACATGGAGCTGGTAGAAAAGTACGCGGCGCCGGATGCAATCGTATTTAATTTTACCAACCCTTCGGGACTGGTGACGCAGGCGCTCTACGATGGCGGATACGGCAATATTATCGGCATCTGCGATAATGCCACGGGCATCAAAATCGACGTGGCAGAGGCGCTTCAGGTAAACGCCTGCGAGCTGATGGTAAAGGTCTACGGGCTCAACCATCTCTCGTGGGCAAACAGGGTGGAGCTTTTGGGCGAGGATATTCTGCCGGCGCTTCTTTCCCATGACGGCTTTGTGGAAAGCTTCCACCAGTTCCAATACTTTGACAGGAAGCTGGTGCGGCATTTAGGAGAGATTCCAAACGGGTATCTGTACTATTATTATCACAAAGAGCGAGCGCTTCAAAATCTGCTTGCGGCAAAGGAATCCAGAGGCGAGTTTATCTGCAGAAATAACCATGAGATGATGGGGGCGCTTCGGGCGCACGATATAGAAAAAGAGCCGGAAGCATGTCTGCGTATCTACAGAGATTTTATGCAGCGCAGGGAGGGCAGCTATATGCAGCTTGAGCTGGGAGAAAAGCAGGAAGCGGCGCAGCCTGTGAAACCGTCTGAGCTGGGGATTCCTGCGCTTGTAGGAAAAGCGCCCGCCACGGAAGTTTACGAAGGCTACGCAGGCGTGGTATTCAACTACATTGACAGTATGCAGTACGGCAGAAACATTGATTTGGCGGTCAGCGTGCCAAACCGCGGCGCGATTTTGGACATGGCGGAGGATGATGTGGTGGAGGTGACCTGTACCATCGGTAAGGATGGGGCGGTGCCCATGTCTTTTTCCAGAGAGGAGATTGCCCCCTCCAACCTGCTTTTGATGAAGACCATCAAACGCTATGAAAAGCTGACGGTTGAGGCAGTCAGGAAAAAATCAAAGGAAGCGGCGGTGGAGGCGCTCACGATTCATCCGCTGGTAGCCGATTACGGGCTGGCGGTCAAGCTGGTGGAGGCTTACTGTGCGCATAATCTGCCGTGGATTGGAGAGTGGAAATAGAAAGGCGGGAAAGTCCATGAAAAAGGTGTTGTGTATAGCAGAAAGCTGCTGTGATATGATTTTTGGCTTGCTGCCACGCCTGCCAAAGCATGGGGAAGAAATTTACTGCCGGCATTTTGAAATGAAGGCGGGCGGCGGCGCAAATACGCCCATTGCATTGGGGCGTATGGGCGTCCCCGTCCGTTTTTTATCCGGCATTGGAGAAGACTTTGCGGGCAGGCTGATAAAAGAAGCCTTGATGAAAAGCGGTGTAAAGATAGCGGATACGGGGGTGGAAAAGACGACGGCAACGCCGGTCTCCGCGGTACTGAGTACGTATGAGGACCGCTGCTTTGCATCCTATGGTGGGAGCGGCGGCGATTTCGTGACCGAAGAACGTTTGGAGGAGGAAATCAGGCAGGCGGATATCGTTCACACCTACTTAGGCTACTGCCGCCACTATCCCATAGACAGGCTTTGCGTCAGGTATGGGAAGGCGCTTAGTCTGGACGTGTCCTACGGCGATCTGGCGAAAGAGGAAGTAAGCCTGCCAAAAGCATGCCGCTATCTGAAGATAAATGAGGAAGAGGCGAAATGCCTGACAAAGAAGGAAGACCCATGGCAGGCGGCAAAGGCGCTTGCTGCACAAGGCGTGGAGCATGTGATTGTGACGCTGGGGGAGGCGGGAAGCATTGCGCTCTGCGGCGGAAAAAGCTATGAACAGCCGGCGGTCAGGGCAGGAGAGTGCGTGGATACCTGCGGGGCAGGAGACAGCTTTGCGGCAGGCGTGCTTACCGGCGCTGCGATGCAGAAAACACCGGCAGATATGTTGAAGCTGGGCGCCATTCTGTCCGGCATATGCGTGACCATGTATGGCGGTTTGTCCGGTGAGCTGCAGCCGGACATGGTGTGGAAACGTTTTCTTGAAAATTAGGAAAAACAGAGAAACATATTGCAAAAAGTAGCTTTATATGATAGTATTTATACATGAGTAAACGATAACGCAAACAAAGGAGGGCACTTTATGAAGAAGTTACTTGTAACATTAATGACGGCAGTTATGGTTTGTTCGTTAGCCGCTTGCGGCAAGGAGCAGGATAAGCCTGCGACAGGGAACACACCGGAGCCCACGCAGGAAGAGACGACGTCACCGGAGCCTACGGCAGAGCCGGAGAACGAAGGCGGTCTGGAGGCAGGTACAACCTTTGATTCCGTGGCAGATTTTAACGTCGCAGAGGGACAGAACGGACCTTGGCAGTACTACTTTTCAGGAGATAACGGCGAGACCTTTGACGCTTGCGGCAGCTATGACGAATATCCGGATGCAAGTGTAAAAGGCTGGCACCCTTGGGAGGGAAGCTACATAGGCGTTGGATTTAATGACAATGTAGAAGGTTTTCTGGAATTAAATACGGACGGTGTTTCCAAAGACTGGTCCAATCAGATGGGTGTTCTGGCGTTTGAGGCGCCGGCAGCGGGCAAGTATGTGATTACCGCTAAGGTGTGGAATCTGTGGGGGCAGCCTTGCGATGTGTTTACCTTTAAAAAGCAGGACGGCACGGTGGTGCTTTCCGTGGATATGACGGAAATCGTGGACAATTACGCATATGTGACGCCTACCGACGTGCAGATGGAAAAGGGCGAGAAGCTCTATATCTACTGCAATTCCACCGACAGCAGCTGGGTGAGCGCGTATATCGGCTGTACCATGGTATATGAGCCCGTGGATGATTCCGTGTATACGGTTCCCGAGGTGGAAGAAAGGGAAGTAAAGGGCGTGGAGCCTGATTTTACAAAGGAAGCGGTTTACAATGCTTATCAGGAGTTTGATAAGGAAAATGCAGAGGGTGCAAACGGCGTATGGCTGTATGCTTCTACCACGGACGGCGCAGACTTTGTTCCTGCCGTAGAGTACAGGGATACGGATTACGATGCCGACGAATGGTTTTCTGAGGACGGTACGGGCATCGGCACGGTGGGTTATCTGGAGGGTGAATATCTGGAGATGAACACACCGGGCAGCGGCGCGACCATGATGGCGCTGGGATTCAAGGCGCCGGCGGATGGAACCTTTACATTCAGCGGCTATGCGTTCAATCCCTGCAGCCAGAGCGCGGAAAAATTTTATGCGGTGTTGAACGGAGAGACAGTGTCCGAGTTTGAGATAGCGGAATTTACGTCCCTGCCCAATGAATACAGCTTCGACGCGGCGATGAGCGAGGGCGACGTTCTGTATTTCTACTGTCCTTCCACCACAGAGGGCGGCTGGGTGAGCGCGTACCTTTCCGTGTTTGTAAATACGGCTGAGTAAAGAGAAACAGGACAAAGGAGCGGATATGCGTTTTTTGAATTTTGGTTCACTGAATTTAGATATGGTTTATCAGATGGAGCACTTTATCCGCAAGGGGGAGACCTTTGCTGCGTCGCGGCTTGATAAGTTTGCGGGCGGCAAGGGGCTCAACCAGTCCATTGCCATTGCCAAGGCCGGTGCTTCGGTTTTCCACGCAGGCAATATCGGCGCGGACGGCGCGCCCCTGATACAGGCTCTGCGTGAGGCGGGTGTGGACACAAGGTATGTGCGGACGGTAGAAGAGGTGACGGGACATGCCGTGATACAGGTGGACAGGACGGGAGAAAATTCGATTATCCTGTATACGGGAGCCAACGGCGCCGTGACGTCCGAACAAATTGACAGTGTGCTTGCGGATTTTGGGACGGGCGACTACCTGATACTCCAGAATGAGATTAGCAGGATAGGAGAAATTATGGAAAAGGCGTATGCGGCGGGACTTTCCATTGTGCTGAATCCTTCTCCCATGAACGAAAGCATACGCGCGCTGCCTCTTGAGAAGGTGTCTGTTTTCCTGCTCAATGAAATTGAGGGGACGGAGCTTTCCGGCGGGAGCGAAGAGGACGGCATACTGGATGCGCTGACACAAAAATATCCCGATGCAGAGTTTGTACTGACTCTTGGCGGGCGGGGCAGCGTCTACGCAAAAGGCGCACAGCGTATCAAACAGGGAATCTACAAGGTAAATACGGTGGATACCACGGCAGCGGGAGACACCTTTACCGGATATTTTATGAGTACACTGGCAGAGACGAAGGATCCTGCCCGCGCGCTGGATATGGCGGCACGCGCCAGTGCGCTGGCGGTATCCCAAAAAGGCGCGGCGCCTTCCATACCTTATAAGCATGAGGTAGAACAGGCAAAGCTTTGTAAGGCGGAGGAATAAGCGTCATGGAGAAATTTCGCGAACAGGAGCAGCGCTTTACGGCGTATCGGGAAAAGCTGGAATACGGCGTATACCATGTGATTGCGGATTTGGCAATAGAAGCTTATATAACAGAGGAACCGGCAGCATTTTCGGAAAGAGAAAGCGGCAGGCATATGGCGCCAAAGCCCGGCGACCATTGGGGCGATCTGTTTGACTGCGGCTGGTTTCATTTTACCGGCAGGGTGCCAAAGGAAGCATGGGAAAGCCATGCGGCAGTGCTTATCGATGTGTCCGCGGAGGGGCTTTTGGTGGATAAGGACGGCAATCCTGTGCAGGGACTTACCAGCGCCACCTCCCGCAACGAATTTCCGCTGGGACTCTGGGGCAAGAGAACCATTGAGATGGAAGACTGCGCAAAGGACGGCGTGGTGGACTGCTGGATTGACTTTACCTGCTGTGATGTGGAAGGACAGTACAAGAACAACGGACGCGTAAAAGAGGCATGTATAGCCCTTGTGGACGATTTGTGCAGAGACGCTTTCTACGACTGGGTGGTCTGCCAGAGCCTTTTTGTGGGTCTATGTGAAAACGGCGACGCCTACGGAGAGGAAGTGGGCGGGATATTAGAGGAGGCAGCTTTGGTGCTGCAGGAAGCGCTGGGGGAAGTACAGGAGGACGGTACTTTACAGGCGGGCATGGGAACGGAAGCGCTGATGAAGGGCAGGGATGCCTATGCCGAGGCAGGAGAGCAGCTTTCCATACTGCCGGATTTGGAAACGGACCATACAAAAAAATGCCAGATTGCGATACCCTCCGACGCTCTGTTAAAGGTGCGTTCTATTTTGCAGGAAATTCTTTCCCGCAAAAATGAGTCGCCCTCCATGACTTATTCTGCCATTGGACATTCTCATTTAGACCTTTTGTTTTTGTGGCCTGAGCGGGAGACCTACCGCAAATGCGCAAGAACACTTTCCACAGTCATGAAATTGATGGATCGGTTTCCCGAATACAAATTTACCTTGAGCCAGGCGCCTGTTTATATGTGGGTGAAAGAAAAATATCCTGCGCTGTATCAAAGAATGCAAAAGCGCATCAAGGAAAAGCGGCTGGAGGTGGTGGGCGCATTTTTTGTGGAATGCGATACCAATCTGCCGTCTGGCGAGTCCTTGGTAAGACAGCTTTTGTACGGAAAGCGTTTTTTCAGGGAAGAGTTTGGGTTTGATATGAGAGTAGGGTTTCTGCCGGATGTGTTTGGCTACAGTGCGGCGCTGCCGCAGCTTTTTGTCAAGAGCGGCGTGCCCTATTTTACAACGAATAAGCTTTCCATGAACGATACGAACCGGTTTCCGCGGTATACCTTCTGGTGGTACGGATTGGATGGCAGCAGAGTGCTGACCCATATGCTGCCGGAAAACAGCTATACCAGCGCGGCAGTTCCCCAGATGGCAATCTACGGAGAATACCACAATACGGACAAGGACGTCTGTCCCGAAGGGCTTATGCTCTACGGATTGGGGGACGGCGGCGGCGGTCCCGGCTATGAGCATATGGAGAGAAGGAAACGGATGCGTTCCTTAAAGGGCTGTCCGCCCTTTCAGGATGCCTTTGTGGTAGATTTCTTTGACAGGATTGCAGAGAATGCGGACCGTTACAGAAGCTGGCGGGGAGAGCTGTATTTTGAGCGGCATCAGGGTACTTACACTTCCATGGCGGCGCAGAAGAAATGGAACAAAAGACTGGAAGTGCTGTTGCATGATTTGGAGCTTGTATCGGTGCTGGCGGAAAGCATCTGCGGGCTTCCCTATCCTGCGTGCTGGCTGAAAGCGTGCTGGCAGGAGGTTTTGCTCTATCAATTTCATGACTGTCTGCCCGGGTCTGCAATCAAGAGGGTGTATGAGGAGACGCAGGCGCGGTATGCCCGTCTTTATTTCGAGGCAGAGGAGCTGTTAAAAAAGGCGCAGGAAGCGCTGGGAAGCATGATGGTGCAGGGAGAAAAAGAGCCTCTTCTTGTTATCAATCCGGTTTCTTTTACGCGGACGGAGCGGATGGAACGGGATGGAAGGGAAATGGCAGTCACCCTAAAGCCTATGGAAATCAAAGTGATAGACTGGGCGGAGGCATCAGCGTTTTCGGTGCAGAGTGCAGACGACAATGTACTGGAAAATGAATGGGTGCGGGCACAATTTTCTGACAGAGGAACGGTGGTGAGCCTGTTTGACAAGCAAAACGATAGGGAGCTTCTGCCAAAGGGACAGGAGGGCAACTGCCTGAATTTGTATCCGGATGAACTGACCCACTGGGATATTAACAAGTCATATCTTAAGAGCGATCCTGAACCGGCGCGGCTTTTAAGCTGCCATAAGACGGTGGAAGGAATGTGCCAGAAGCTGCATTTTACCTATGAAATCGGAAAAAAATCGCGGATTACACAGACTGCCGTGCTCTCCGCCTTTTCTGCAAGGATTGATTTTGAAACCGGTGTGGACTGGCAGGAGGAGTATGCCATGCTTCGGACGGCGTGGCCTGTGGAAGCGGTGACGGATAAAGCGGAATGCGGCATTCAGTTTGGACACATAGAAAGACCGACGCACCGCAATACGAGCTGGGATGAGGCAAAGTTTGAAGTGTGTGCCCATGGCTGGGTGGACATAAAAGATGCAAACGGCGGATTAGCGCTCCTTACCGACAGCAAATACGGCTACAAGATATGGGACAACAATTTAGATTTGTGCCTTTTGAGAAGCCAGAACTGTCCCTGCGAAAAAGGCGACTGCGGGTGGCACAGCTTTACGTATGCCGTTTATCCCCACGGAGGCGGCGTGTGGGAGGGCGGCGTTATCAGAGAAAGCGATTGCCTGAACGGACCGCTTTTGTGCAGCAAAGTCTCAGGAAGGCGGGAAAGCGCAGACGGGATCAAGGGAAAAATGCCTGCTTTTCTGGAGATAGAGGATTGCGGCGTGGTATTGGAGACGGTAAAAGCAGCGGAGGATGGAAACGGTTATATTCTGCGTTTTTATGAAGCGAAGGGAGGCAGCACAAGGCTGCGCCTTAGGCTGCACGGCTTTACGGCAGAAGGGCTTGTCAACCTGTTAGAGGAACCTATGGAAGCATACGCGGATATGTCGGGGGAAGGGCGGACGGATTTTGTCAGAACGGCGGACGGCGCGGAAATTTGTTTTCACGCCTTTGAGATACAGAGCCTGCTTGTCAGGAAAAAGGAGGGAAAGAATTGAAACGTTCACGAATCAACCAAATCATAAGAGAGACAGAGGCGTTGTTAAAAGCGCATCAGATTTTACTGCCGCCCTTCTTTGGATGGACGAAGGAGGAGTGGGCGCAAAAGGGAGAGGAATGTCAGGAAATCAGGGACAATCGGCTGGGTTGGGACATTACGGATTTTGGGTGCGGTGACTTTGACAAAATCGGGCTTACCGCATTGACTCTGCGCAACGGCAATCAGGGCAATGCGGCGCTGTACCCAAAGCCCTACGCGGAAAAGCTGCTTGTGGCGCGGGAGGGGCAGGTCACGCCCATGCATTTTCATTGGTACAAGATGGAGGATATTATAAACAGGGGCGGCGGCATTCTGGAAATGCAGCTTTATCATGCCACAGAGGATGGAAAGCCGGATACGGCAAGGGATGTGGAAATTGTGTCTGACGGCGTAAAGCTTACGCTTCCGGCGGGCAGCATCTTTGCACTTTCTCCCGGGCAGAGCGTCACCTATACCCAACGGCTGTATCATGCCTTTTGGGGAAAAAAGGGAAGCGGAGACGTGATTGTGGGCGAGGTCAGCATGTGTAACGATGACGATACGGACAACTGCTTTTTAGAGGCGCCGGGGCGGTTTCCCCGGATAGAGGAGGATACAGAGCCTTACCGCCTTTTGTGCAAGGAGTATCCGTCTGCTGCCGCCGGAAAGGAATAAGACATGCCGGAAATGGAAAAGCGAGCGAAAAGAGAGTGGATTGACGGGCATATACATGTGATAGAAGGCGGCATCAGGGAGACGGAAGCACTGGCGGCAAGGCAGGCGGCGCTGGGTTATACGCAGTCGGCTTTTTTGAGCGTGGAGGGAATGGGTGACGCGGCGCAGAACGCCCTTGCCATCTATTTCAAACTTCTATCGCCGTCACATTATGCATTTGGCGGTCTGCATTACCGCTTTGCCTATGATTTTGGAAAAGAAGCGGAGCGTCTGCACCAAATAGGATTAGACGGTATTAAAATGATTGAAAACAAGCCTACCGAGCGGAAAAAGCTCGGATATGCGCAGAATGATGTCCGCTATGAGAGCCTGTACCGGACGCTTTGCAGGCTGCAGATGCCGCTGCTGGTTCATGTGAATGACCCGAAGTCGTTCTGGCAGGCGGAAAAGATTCCGGAGTGGGCGGCGGCAAGCGGGTACTATTATGGAGATGGCAGTTATCCATCCTATGAGCAGATTCTTGCGGAAACCGTCGATATGGCGGAAAAGTACCCGAAGCTGAAGGTGTGCTTTGCACATTTCTTGTTTTTGGCAGATGAGTATGAACGGCTGTGCGGGCTGATGGAACGTTTCCCCAATATCAGGCTGGATATTACGGCGGGTACGGAGATGTATTTTTCTTTTACGGAGAGACCGGCGCTCTTTAGAGATTTTTTCCTAAAATATCAGGACCGGATACAGTTTGGTACGGATAACTGCAATGCGTGCAGTCTGGAGGAGGCACGCAATATGGAAGTGGTAAACCGCATGGAGCAGAGCTTTTTAGAGAGTGGAGAAAGATTTGCCGCATGGGATAAGCAGGTGCAGGGAATTTGTCTGCCAGAGGAAGCTGTCAGAAAGATTACCGTGGATAATTTCAGGGAATTTGCACAGGCTTCTCCGGCAAAAATAGACAGGAAAGCGGCGGCTGTTTATTTGTACGAAAGACTGCGCAATCCGTCTTACCGGCTTACTGCAAGGGAACGCGATATTATTTGGGAAGTATATGAAAATTGCGTTTAAAAAGTACAGAAAGCCTTGATTTTACTGCGATATAACGATATAATAAATAAAAGGACTTTTGCAAAGGCGGGGCGGAAATGAAAAACAGTATATCTATCAAGGATATATCAAGTCAGGCGGGAGTTTCCATCGCGACGGTTTCAAGAATCATCAACAAAAACGGGCGCTATTCTCAGGAGACAGAGAAGCGTGTTATGGATATTATCAAAAAAAATAATTATGTGCCCAATCTGGTGGCAAAGGGGCTTCGCACCCAGAAGATGAAAAACGTGGGGATTGTCGTACCGGATATCACCAACGAGTTTTTTATGAAGCTGGTATATGAGATTGAGAAAAATCTCTTTCAAGAGGGCTATGAAACGTTTTTGTGCAATACGGACGAGGATGAGGACAAGGAGCGTAAGCGGGTACACATGATGGCAATGCAGAATGTGTGCAGCTTGATTTACATAGCGGGGGGCATATCCGATATGCAGGATGTCATCAGGGATTTGCCGACTGTTTTTATTGATCGCGTTCCCGACAAGGCGCTTGGAAACTATTGTACGGTGGAGAGTGACAATGTACAGGGCGGGTATCTGGCGACTAAGGAGCTTTTGGACTGCGGCTGCAAGAATATCCTGCTCCTCACAAGCCGCAAGAAGATATCCGGCTATGCGGATCGTTTTGAAGGGTACGTGAAAGCGCTTTTAGAAGCTGGGATGGAGGCGGACGATATCCATGTGGTGTATTTGGATCAGCTTCATTATGCGGCGGCTTATGAGGAAATGATGCGTATGCTGGAGGCAGGTGAATTTGCCTATGACGGCATTTTTGCCACATCGGACTGGCTGGCTGTCGGCTGCTACAAGGCTCTGACGGAGCGGGGTATCCGGATACCGGAGGATGTGAAGCTTGCCGGGTATGACGATATTTCCATTACCGCCTTCAACGGGGTTCCCATCACGACAATACATCAGCAGGTGGACGAGATGGGGGCGCGGGTTGTGGAACAGCTTTTAAAGATTATGCGGCAGGATAAGGTGGAGCAGAATATTGTAAAGGTGCCGGTGTATCTGGTGCCGCGGGAATCGACGAGAGGAACAACGGAATAGGAGACAGAAGGAGGTGGCGGCACCTCTTTCTTTTGCAGGGTTGAGAAAACGTTTAACCAAGGAGACGAAAGCAATGCAAAGAGAAGTTATCTTATGTTTGGATATCGGAGGAACCAATTGCAGAATAGGGCTGGTGGACAGGGCATACGAGGTGTACGCGCAGCAGATATGGAGCACGGAGGCGCTGGCGGAGCACGGGTTTATGGAAGGGCTGTCAGAAAAGCTTGCCCAGTACAGGAAGATACATAAGGAACATTTTCTGATAAAGGCAGCGGCTTTGGGTTTTCCCTCCACAGTGGACCGCACAAGGCGGAAGCTGCTTTCCACACCGAATATCGAGGGCATGGACAATGTGGAGGTTGCGGATATTTTAGAAAAAAGCCTGCAGGTGCCGGTCTATCTGGAAAGGGACGTCAACCTTCTTTTACTTTATGACCTTTATTGCTTTCAGCTGGAGGAAGAGTCCACGGTCATTGGAATTTATTTTGGAACCGGAATCGGGAACAGTATTTATATGGGCGGCGACCTGCTTTGCGGACGCAACGGGG